>Ga0097691_1002381_pt1 | contig 12645 bp, 12 predicted proteins | sample NGESurdeep072012_8_FD_72858 | JGI IMG/M metagenome (GOLD analysis project Ga0097691, IMG submission 72858) | Arctic peat soil microbial communities from Barrow, Alaska - NGEE Surface sample 210-1 deep-072012 | ecosystem: Environmental > Terrestrial > Soil > Wetlands > Peat ...
GACAAATTGGCCAAGGAAGTTCGTGGGCGGGAGGCCGCCGACGAAGCACTTGAGCAAACGACCAAGAGAAGGTCCCGACTATGAAAATGAAGTCCTAGTCGAATTGCAGCAATGGGCGGGATTAGTCGGAGCCGAGGTGCACTATGTCGGCACTGACAACCGCCCCGGCGACATGTTGGTCAAAATACCTGCCGGCCCACTCGCCGATCTCAGCGGCGAGGCCTGCCGCTGTTTTGGTCAGGTAAACGGCGGACGTGGCCTTCCGTTCGGCCATCGCCTTGTTAACTGTGTCAGAGATTACTTTCCGACCGACGGCAGACTGGCGATCTCGGGTTTCGATCACGATGTCTAACGGTGCTCCCAACACGCCGCCGGCATGTCCGGCCATGCACAAAAAAGTGGCTTCCATGGCCGGCGATTAACGTTCCTCGGAAGTCCAGCAGGCGCCCTCGAAGGTGTGCCTGCCGCTTTCCTTCATGCGCTTATCGTGATATCTATACCACCTCCCGCTAATCGACACGGCACATGGTTCTGGCAACGCAATGATCAATGTCGTGAAGCAAATCGAGGCAACAACGCCCTCGCGTTCGCTATTCATGACCTACTGTGCAAGCCTTCCTTTCTTTGAGCGCGACGTTCTGCCATATCTCCAGCAAGTTGGTGATGGGCGCGTGACTGTGCTCCTCGACGACACGCAGTATCAAGCGTCGTTCTCTGATTTGGTAACGGGAGCAGGCACGAGATATCGATTTCATCCAGTGCGTCTGCCCCACAAATCGGCAAATTTCCATCCCAAGCTCTACCTGCTAATTAGCGGCAAAAAGGTTGATCTGCTAGTGGGGAGTGGAAACCTCACCCCATCTGGCTTCCGTTCAAATGCCGAGATCGTTGATCAACTCACTCTTTCGGGGGACCGCCAGGAAGATGCTCCAGCCTTTGCGCAATACGTTGCGATGCTCAGACTGATTCCAAGCCTTGACCGACACTTACCCGGGCCCGTCAAGGAGGAGTTGCAGAAGTTCGCGAGCGACTTGGAGCAACTTGGCGCAAGCCAAAGGAGTACGACGGCGGGGCCGTGGTTTCTTCACAGTATCGAGGAGGCGTTACTGCCGCAGGTAGCGCGGCTAGTCCCTTCGTCGGAGATTAAGCAAATCGTAGCGATTTCGCCATTTTTTGACGAAAAGAGCCTGGCGATACTGATGCTGGCAAATGCATATCCCAACGCCTCCATCCGTCTGTTAAAGGGCACTGAGCCTGACTCACTCAACGGCGAAGCACTGGTAAGACTTGGGTCGCGGATCAGCGTCGAAGAATTGTGTTCGTTGGCAGATGGGCGACAGCGGAGGTTGCATGCCAAAATTCTAGTGCTGCGGTCAAACAGCGTTGAATGGGTGATTAGCGGCAGTGCCAATCTCACTCGATCAGCGTGGCTTTCGTCCGCTATGTCTACGCATGCGTCCGGCAACGTAGAGGCGGTAGTCATACGACGATTTGAAGTGGGTTCGGTAAAGCGACTCGTAGAGTCGATCAAGACGCAACCTGTCGATTACCGAAAACTACGCCGTACCGCAAACCCTGTGGACGAATCAGGTGTGAATCCTAGCTTCGTTATCGTTGACGCACATCTGAGCGATCAAGACGTCACGGTATGGCTGGAACTCCATTCCGTATCTGATTCAACAAGATTCCTGATTTCCTTCGAGCAGAGCGGCAGGCGTCTGATTACGACTCCGACGGTCAAGAGGACCGGGAATCGCGTTTGCCTCTCTGTTAATGTCCGGAAGGCAAGGCTAGATCGTGAGCGTCCTATTGCTGCAACCGTCGAGGTGCACGCGCCAGGCGAACAGCCCACCCGAATGCGTACATGGATAGCAGTCCCCTCAACACTAGCTTTCAATTCCAGCCAGCGGAATGTTCGTGCTGCCACGCGTGATGTGTGCCGAAGAGTCTTCGTACAAGACGAAGCTGCTGCTGTGATTGCGGACGCAATCACACGATTCTTGACCGATCTTGGCGGGCTTGCGCACGAACAAACCGGGCTCCGATCTCACGAGCATGACCAAGAAGCTGCCGAGGAAGTTGACCGCCAGCTGTCCAAAGCAGAATTCATCATCCCTGACGATGCCCTGGGCGCACTTCATGCGAGCCATGCTCGTACAGCCCAGGCACTTAATGGTCTCGCGGCACTGTTGGAAAGGCTGCTAGTTGCGGCCGATGAAGTTGAATATGTCGATGCACCTGCGGGCGAGGAGGAAGTAACCCGCGATCAAGATGAGGACGATGATCGAGGCCCCGGAACAGGCAACCAAGCTCGCAAAAGGAAGGTGAAGAGAGCCGAGGAGACGTTGGATCAACTTGATGCTGCATTCCGTGAAACGGTTAGCGAAGCTCTGCGACAGGACGTTTCTGAACGCGCTGTCCCATTTGTGCTGAATCTGCCGAGCGCGGCAATTGCATACATGCTATTGCATGCACAAGTACGCCGCCGATTAGAGCTCGATGCTGGTCACACCGTCACCCACGAGCTTCGGGAAATCCTGCGTGACGCCTTCTCCATCAACGGGATGGTTCTTGGCGGATGTTACGGCTGGCTCGTAAGAGCTTGGGCGTCGGAGCAGTGCCGTGTGCGGCTCAACGAGACTCTCAAGAAAACCGGTTCTACAAATGAACTGTTGGCATTTGCCGCCGCTGGCCTCGCGCTCGGCGGTCCGATAGGTGCGAACGACGTAATCGCACAAGGAATTCTTGCCGGGTTGCACTTAGTGACGGGCAGAGCTCCCAGCGAGGAAATAGATTCCGATTTGCGGCAGCGACTCGATGCAGTAGCCCAGTCGTCGGGCGGTACACTTGGCACGCAGGACCTTCAATCAGTTCTGGCGTCGTTCGACAAGCAGAAGTTGGACGTCATTCCATTCGTCAGGCGATGGTCCACAATCGCACGAATCAATCGAGCAAACGCCGATCCAGCCCAAGTGTCCGCCGACATTGCGGAATTGCAGCGCGTGGCGCCGAGGCTCTGGGAGGCATATACGCTCACACGCAGGCGGTTGAAGCCGCCTCTCGCTGAGGCGTTTGCGACGAAGGACATCGTGAGGTGCGGGGAGTGTCAAATAATCCAACCGGGTAGCACTGCGCAGCGATTAGCGGCGTCGTCAGACGAGCACGTCTTTTGTGAAAATTGCCACCGGATCCTCATTCCTCTGCAAGTCAACGACGGGCTGTGCGAGCGGATTGTGAGTAGCCTGGAGTCGATGGCGGAGGCGGCTCGTGCTTGAATTTCCAGATTGGACCGAATTCTGCAGCGATGAATCAGAGCACCGCGGTCTGGACCCTCTTGGGCTCGAAGCTGTCGGGGCCAGCATCGTGCAGAACCGACTACTCCCCGGCATCACCAATGCTACACGTCACATTCGTTATTACTCGTTCTTCTGCTGGGTGTTCTGGACCTTCTGGAGAAACAGATCCGACAGGGCGCGTTTGTCCGAGCAACGAAGATGGAGAGTGAGACTGGAAAACGTGTTGCGGTCTGCCACGCTGGACGAAGACGAGAACTTCCAAGGATTAATTGGTGTGACGAAGGCGACCCGCATCAATAAGCTGCCTGGGACAGCGCAAGTGAATGTCGATGGCGGGCAAGCTGCGAGTGCTTTCGTGCCGGCGAACTACAGCTCGTCGTTCCGTGCTTTAGGGTGCGGCCTATGGGAAGACAAGAAAGGCGCCAAGCTGACAGACTTTGGAACGAAAATCGCGATTGCATTCGACGAATCGCTCAACGATGTGTCCCGCAGTGGCCCTGCACTGAAGGAGCTTCTTTCGGGATCAGCTACCGTATCAGTTGGTTCGATTCGTGCGATTGCAGATGGTATTCGGCTACGTGCCGTCGGCCCTACTGAGCCAGAGCATAAGCTTTTGTTAGAGCTAATGCTCCGTATGGAGAGAGGTGAGGGACGCGTCAATGCGGATTTCGATCAGAGTCGCTCGCGCAGCATTGCGTTGTTCTTGGAGATTGCTGAACAAGCGCAGGGCACACTGAGTTCGTCCACGGAAATGCATCGGATCTTCGCAACCGGTCAGCTGCCTAATCATCAGACTTTGACGGTTCCGCCCGAACTTCAACAGAGTTTCGAGATATGGAAACGCTATCAGGAGCGTCAATACATCAAGCTGAGCATCTACGCGTTGTGGCACGAAGTAGTGCAGACGCTTGGGTACGCAGCGCACAAGACATCGAGCGCGAGGCAGCTGCTTAACCATTTCGATACTTCACTTCGGAGATCCGAACTCGCGGCCAAGAGGCTCGGAAAACACTGGGCCAATCAGACCGTCGGTAGGGTTATGCAATCGCTGACGAAGGACGTCAGCTTCAAGCCATACGATTTTGGCAAACGGGCAGTTGGACTCGCCGAGATTCTGATGGACGTAGCGCGCTCTGGTGATGACAGAGTAGGTGCTGCTGTTCTGCTTCTGTTGCTTTGCGCTTGTTACTGGAAGGCAAATGCAAAGGGTCTTCCCGAAGCCAACATCCACAAACAAGGCGGTAAAGAGCGGCTCTCGCTTGAAACGGTCTGTAACGACTTAGAGCAATTCGCTGAGAGCGCGGTGGCTGAGTACTTGCAGTGGGCGCTCGAAGCCTACGTCTTGAAGCAGTCGACCAGAGTCGCGGTGCAAAAACTCCCGGAATATCGGTTCTTCATCATTCGTGATGATGAAGGGTACCGACTCGTGAAGTCGCAGCACCCGCGGTCGTATCTTTCATATGACTCCTCGCGAATCGGAAGCGCTTACGAGTTAATGGCCGGGCTTAAGCTTATCGACATGAATGACGAATGGAGGCTGACTGCGACTGGTCGCAAAGTACTGCAGAAGCTGCGGGCTCACCATCAATCAGAACAAGCCCGGATCGCAACAGCTGCAGGGGCCTAGTGCACCGATTGGTGAATTGAAGATGACACAAAGTTACGAAACATCAGAAAAGTGCGCGTTGTGTGGATGCCACGTACACCGGGCCGGTGAGTACGCAACCCCGACTTTAAAGGGCAGGTCCCATGCCACTGAGCACCACTTCATTCCTGAGCGGTTCTTCGGCCGATCAAAGAATCGGCGGGGGACCCGGCGTGAAGGGGTCTTTGCTGTCTGTCCGTGGGGCTACGAAGGCAAGACCGCGGTTTATTGTTACGAATGTCACGAAGAACTCCTTCACAACCCTGTGTTGCTACCGGACGATGTAGCGGCATTGGCCAAGCTGATTCAGCAGAACGGACTCAGCGAAATCACGAAGCCTGAGAGTCGCGAGAAGATCGCTGGCAGGATCGCTTTGTTCCACGACGTTATCGCAGCAGGGCTCAAAGGGCTGACTCAAGGCCCCCGCAAAACAACTAAATAGTCCCGCCTCTTTTACTGGACGCGGATCTAATCGGCACAATCGACAGCAAATGGGGCGGAAACACCAGGTCGTCGGGCGAGCGCCCGTAAGCCTTTGTTGGGGACGTTGCGCGAATCGCCCGTTCTTTGGCATGCCGTACTGCTCCTTGAGCTCCACGCGGATTTCGTGCTTCTCGTGGCCGTGGGGCGTGGGGTCGATGATGGCATCATCATCTTCGAGGTGCATCAACTCCTTCTTCCGCAACCCGGACTTCAGCAGTGTCTCGTAGCGGAGGAATTCCCCGTCCGTCATTAAGATCGTTTTCAGTCCTCGCGGGTGTAGATTTCTGCGACGACGTTGCTCTCCAACTCGCGCCGCAGGTGACTCTTCTTGATGAGCCCCTTCCCCGGCCCGAGCTCAAAAACGGTCTTGATCGACTGGTTGACCCCGCAAGCGCTTCCAAGCGGCGGTAAACGGAGTATTCTCCGGCACATCGTCAACGAGGGTGTCCATGAAGCGCATCAGTTGTGCCTTGTCGATCTCGTCCACGAACTGCTTTCGGAATTCGTAATCGCACGCGTCGGCATTCCAAGCCACGAACTGGCGCACGGCGTACCGGTGTGTTTTTTCGTGTCCTTGCAGCCGGACAGGCCGGACAGGTATTCCTCGGCCGAGGCGCGGATGGGCAGGCGCAGGACGGGGGCGGTGGAATCGGTCATCCCGGCACGCTTGCGGTTGCGCAGGTAGAAGGCTTTGCCGACCTGGAGGTCAACAGCTGAGGTCAGGGTCTTCAGGGCTTCCGGGTGGCGGCGTTTGTTGCGGCCGTCGTACCAGGTGACGTAGAAGTGCCCCGGTCGGTCGTGCTTGGGGTCTGAAGCCGGCGCGATTGGCACGCGCTATCGCTAAGTCATTGATTCTGCAGGGCATGACTTCTTGCGCCCAGGATTGTACCTGCTTATGTACGACCAAATCTTTTCTTGACGTTAGCGGTCGTGAATAAGCTCAGGCGGTATTTGCCACCAGGAAGCTTATTCGTGGCAAAGGGTACAAACCTCGGTTCGTCGGTACCGACGCTCAGCCAATGTGCGGGTGAATGCGGCGTCTGCAGGTGCCGCCCAGCCGTCGGCTTGATTCCCGGCGCGGGTTCTTTTACTGTCTGGCCAGCGACGCCCGTGAAGCGGAGGGGAAAGAGCATGTCCCGCCGCAAAGGGCAGAATGGGTCTATCGAAAGGAGTGGTAAGTGGTACGTCGTCAGATGGTGGATGGATGTTCCAGGACAAGAAGAACGGAAGCACATGCGAGCCCGCGTATGCCCGATCTCAGGTCCTGGACTGCTTTCCAGGTCTGAACTCGAACGTCGTGGCCGTGAAATCATCGCCGCAAGTGGTGCTGACACGGTCGAATATTTCAATAGGGTGGTCAAGCAACAGGCAAGCACTGTGCTCAGGTTCAAGGAGCAGGCGCAAAACTGGCTTGAGCACCTGCGAAATCGCAAACGCAAACCCGTAGCTCCAGGCACGATCGAAGATTGGGAGGGCATCCTGAAGAACTGGATCAACCCGAACATCGGGGACTGCCCTGTTGGCGACGTGAACAACGGCGCACTGAAGCGGCTCGTCGCGCTCATGTCGAAAGCAGGTCTATCGCCGAAGTCGATCGAAAATTACGTTCAAGTGCCGAAGATGGTTGTTGCGTCGGTCATCGACGATGAAGGTAACCAGTTGTATCCGCGGAAGTGGAACCACGAGTTCATCGACATGCCGATCGTGGAACAGTCGGAGCAAAACACACCGTCGGTCTCCGGCGAGATCATGACCGGACTGGCAAAGCACCCGACACCACGTGAACAGATGATCTTTGTCCTGGCCGGCGCAGGCGGTTTCCGCATGGGTGAGGCCCTTGGGGTTGAGATTGACAAGCATCTCTCGGCTGACTGCTCCACAATCAGCATCGAGCAGAAGGCACGTCGCGGCCGCGTGGAGCACCGCTTGAAGACAATCAGCGCACGCCGCGAAGTCGATCTTCATCCCGAGATCGCGGAGTTGCTCAAGGGCTTCATCGGCACGCGCACCAGCGGACTCCTGTTTCAAACCAAAGGTGGGAAGCCGCTGACGCTGACCAACATCCTTCGTCGCCATCTGCATCCGGCGTTGAAGAAGCTCGGGTACATCAACCCGTACACGGGCGACCACAAGGCAGGCAGTCACGCGTTCCGCCGTTTCCGGAACACGTATCTGAAAAACGAGACCTCCTGCCCGAAGGGTCTCCGCGACTACTGGCTGGGGCACAAGGGCGATTCCATGGACGACCTGTATGACAAGGTCAAGCACAACGTCGGTCTGCGGAGGAAGTGGGCGGCGGAATGTGGGGTTGGGTTCGAGCTTCCGGCCTCAATTGTACCGAATGTACCGAAAAAGCGCGTCAAAACGAAGCGAGCGAAAGCTGCGTAACGTGCTGAATGGGCGAGAGAAAGATTGGTCGGGGAGAGAGGATTTGAACCTCCGACCCCCTGGTCCCGAACCAGGTGCTCTACCAGGCTGAGCCACTCCCCGACTCTCGTGTGCAATGCGGCGAGTGTTTGGGAAACACACGGGAACGCCGCGCATTCATTATAACAAAGGAACGCCGACAACGCGCGGCTGCATGCGCGCTTGAATTCCCGTGAGTCAGCTTGGCAGCGGGGTGTCCGACATCCGGAAGCTGTTGCGGAAGTGTTCGGAGAGCAGCTCGATCGCCTGCCGATTGGCTTCCTTATCGCTCTGCGCCAGGTACTTCATGGCGTCCACGAGCAATCTCTGGCCTTCGACGTAACGCGGGTCCGAAGAAGGTTCTCGCTGACGACGGCGCTGCGGGTCGGGGGTTACGGGAATGGTGAAAACTCTGGCCATAACTCAGACCCTTTAAGACGCCGTGGGAGGAGTAGCAGTTGCCCACGCCGAATTGGCAGCGAGTATAACTCCAGTCCGGAGCCGATTCCATCCGCATCACTCGGCACGAAATGCGGAGAGAAGCAGTTCGGCGTAACCTCTCATCCCTGCGGACGCACCCACTTTGTTTTGCCCGTCGTCTTGAGCTTGAACACCTCGTCCCCCAACTTCTGATTGAGCTTGATGTTCGAATACTTCGCCAGCCGGTAGTCGCCCGAGGGTTCCAAGAATTGCTGCTGCACCGAAATGCCGCGCGCCGGATCGATCCACAGCAGGATCTGCGAAAACATGTTCTTGACCTTCTGCGTCTTCGGCACCAGCGCCAGCTTTGCCGCCTTGACGCCGTCCACCGTCTCGTCGCCCGCATAGGTCACGTCGAAAGATTTTTGCAGATCGTGGCCGCGTCCTCCGAAGCCCAGCACCAGGAAACTTTCGAAGTCCGACTTGTTTTTGCCCGCGTTGTATTCCGTCACCTGCTCGATCTCCGGCTGATAGACATCGACCTTGCCGTCGAGGAACAGGACATATTTCTTCGCCGGCTCCCTGATGTCGGCCGCCATCTGCACTTCCTTGCCGACGACGCGGTAATAGATCACGCCTTTCTGGAAATCGTGATCGTTGACCACCTTGGAGAACTGGTCCCAGACGAAGTCCGACTGCGCGCTTTTGAACGAAGCGGCAGCCTTGTCCATGTCGTCGAGCACGCGCTCCAAATCGCCGCTGTTCTTCGGTGTTTGTGCTGCCATGCTCCCCAGAACCAGGAGCACGAACAGGCTACAGAGGACCGTGTGCTTCATAGTCACCCGATTCGTTTTCAGCGCGAAACCCAGACCTTATATGCGCTGACGTGGCCGCGCGCGTCGTGCACCGCCTCGTAGCGGTCGATATCGGCCTCGCCCGAAATCGGCTCGATCACGCGCAGCAAGTCGCGCCGGATCGAGGCGTCGTCGCTGCCATGAATTGCCGCCGCATCGATCTGGTACACCAGGCTCTGCCCGTCGCGATAAACGACTACCGCGGTTTGATGCGGGACGCGCTCCACCGGTTTGTCCTTGAAGTTCAGGTAGAGCGGCGTGACGAAGATAAACGCGAGGATCAGCGTCACCATGACGTCGTAGGGCACGCTCCCGCGCTCGTACGTCCACCAGATGTAACTCCGGATTGTCTGCCAGATGCGCGACATTTCTGAACTCAGTTTACCAGCGTGGCTGCTGCTACATCTTGCGCGGCACGATGCGATCGATCCCCATGTAGGGCCGCAACGCTTCGGGGACGATCACGGTGCCGTCGGCCTGCTGATAATTCTCCACGATCGCCACCCAGGTGCGTCCGACGGCGAGCCCGCTGCCGTTCAGCGTGTGGACGTATTCGCTTTTCCCTTTTCCCGGCGGCTTAAATCGGATGTTGGCGCGCCGCGCCTGGAACGATTCGAAGTTCGAGCACGAGGAAATCTCGCGAAACAGTTCCTGGCCCGGCAGCCAAACTTCCAGATCGTAAGTCTTCGCCGAGGAAAATCCCAGGTCGGCGGTGCACAGCAGCACGACGCGATAGTGCAGTCCCAGCTTTTGCAGGACCGTCTCGGCGTCGCGCGTCAGCTTTTCGTGCTCCTCGTATGAATTGTCCGGACGCGCGAACTTGACCAGTTCGACTTTCTGAAACTGGTGCTGGCGGATGATGCCGCGGACGTCCTTGCCGTGACTTCCCGCCTCGCTGCGGAAGCACGAAGTCCAGGCAGTCAGGGATATGGGCAGCCGCTCGCTCGCGATGACCTCATCGCGATAAAGGTTCGTGACCGGCACTTCCGCCGTCGGAATCAGGTAGAAGTTCTTCTCTCCGTGCGGAACTTTGAACAGGTCGGACTCGAACTTGGGCAATTGCCCGGTACCGTACATCGATTCCGGATTGACCATGAACGGCGGCAGCACTTCGGTGTAGCCGTGCTCGCGCGTGTGCAGATCGAGCATGAAGTTGGCCAGCGCCCTTTCCAAACGCGCTCCCTGCTCCCAGTACACCGCAAAACGCGCACCCGATATCTTGGCCGCGCGCTCCAGGTCCAGGATGCCCAACTGCTCGCCCAGCTCCCAGTGCGGCTTGGGCTTGAAATCGAACTTGGGCGGCTGGCCCCAGCGGCGTACCTCTTTATTATCTTTTTCGCTGGTCCCAACCGGCACGCTCGGGTGCGGGATGTTGGGGAGCGTCTTCAGCAGTTCTTTCAGCTCGGAATCGTACTTCGCCGCCTCCACTTCCACTTGCGCGATCTCCTCGCGGGCCTTGCGCGTCTCCTCAATCTGGGCGGAGGCGTCCTGCTTGTCCTTCTTCAGGCGTGCGATTTCTTCCGACGCCTTGTTTTGCTGGGCGCGCAGGCGCTCCACTTTCGTGATCAGCTCGCGCCGGCGCACGTCGATCGCGCTGAAGTTGCGCAGGACTTCCCTCGGGTCCATGCCGCGCGCGCGCAGCTTCTCCTCCAGCAGCGGCAGGTTCTCTCGTACGAAGTTCAGGTCGAGCATAAGAGAGTTAATGTAACAGCAGTTTCAGTTTCAGTTTCGGTTTCAGTCGCCTGATTTCCGCCGAGGTGCTCCCGGCAGGGCTTTGTTAACTGAAACGATATTCACTCGTTTGCTAGTAATTCCCAGTATTTTCTGCGGTGCAATGGAATCAACAAAATAAGCCCAAGTAACTTGGGGATTTTGCCGCGAAAAATCGGTCGAAAAGTTGTCGAGAAAGATAATGCGGCCGGGCGTGTACCCCCTCCCCCGGTTTTCCCAGAGGTCCCACAAAATTGGCCGGAATTTCGAGAAATCCCAGAGGACTGTCCCAAGGGACGGGATGGGAAGAAGAGCGGCCTGCGGTTGGGCAGCGAAGTTATCAAAGAGCGTAACAGCGAGGTTGAAAGACACAATTCCCTGCACGCCTTGTGCGCGCGAAACCAGAATAGGCGCGGGGCGGGAGCGTGTCTGTGAGGTAGGGCACGTCATCGCGTGATGAGCCGAAGGAGCGGGGAGGAGAGAGTGGAGCGTGGCCTACGGCGTGAGCAGTCTCACCTGTCCCGTTTGGCGCATTTTGCATGCACAATGGCGCATTATGCATATCGGAGCATGCGGTGAGCATCTAGATTAAGTACATGTTCAACGCGAAAGCCTACTCCGCTGGAAGTGCGACTTCGCCGCTAGCATCCACAATGATCACGCGGCGCGACCCAACCGAACACGACGTACTGATCGAGATCCTTTTCTGCGGCATCTGTCACTCCGATCTGCACACGGTTCGCAACGAGTGGAGCGCCTTCATGCCCACGGTTTACCCCTGCGTTCCGGGCCATGAGATCGTCGGCCGCGTCACCAAGGTCGGCTCCGCAGTCTCCAAGTTCAAGCCGGGCGACCTCGCCGCAGTCGGCTGCATGGTGGACTCGGACGGCACCTGCCCCGAGTGCAAAGCCGGCCTCGAGCAGTTCTGCCTGAACGGGGTCTTCACTTACAACGCTCCCGACAAGCATCTCGGCGGCGTCACCTACGGCGGCTACTCCGAGGGTATCGTCGTGGACCAGAGGTTCGTTCTGCGCGTTCCCTCGAATCTCGAACTCGCGGGAGCCGCTCCCCTGCTCTGCGCCGGAATCACGACATACTCCCCAATGCGCCACTGGGGCGTCACGAAGGGCAAGAAAGCCGGCGTGGTCGGTATTGGTGGACTCGGCCACATGGGCGTGAAGTTCGCGCACGCGCTCGGGGCCCACGTTGTTGTCTTCACGACTTCGCCAAGCAAGAAGGACGATGCACTCCGACTGGGGGCGGACGAGATCGTCATGTCGAAGAATGCGGACGAGATGCAGAAGCACGCCGGCAGCTTCGACTTCATTCTCGACGCGGTCTCCGCCAATCACGACATCAACGCTTACATCAATCTGTTGCGGCGCGATGGCAACATCACGCTGGTCGGCGCCCCGGAGAAGCCTCTGGCGGTTGCCGCGTTCGGCCTGATCACGGGTCGCCGCAGCCTCTCCGGTTCGCCCATCGGCGGCATCGCCGAAACCCAGGAGATGCTCGACTTCTGCGGGAAGCACAACCTCACCGCCGATGTCGAAGTCATCCCCATCCAGAAGGTCAACGAGGCCTACGAGAGACTGCTCAAGTCGGATGTGAAGTACCGCTTCTCGATCGACATGGCTTCTCTCAAGTCTGAGTAAACCGATGAATAAGCACTTCCGCTTTTCGGGCAGCAATCTTTCGAGGTTGGAAGAACTGGGAGTCCGTGCCAATGCGCGAAGAGCAGCGTGCAAGAGCAGTGTCGTAACCACGCCCTATTTCAGGAAGGAGTAATAATGCAAAAACGCAAACTTGGAAACAGCAATCTGGAAGTATC
>Ga0097691_1002382_pt1 | contig 12643 bp, 13 predicted proteins | sample NGESurdeep072012_8_FD_72858 | JGI IMG/M metagenome (GOLD analysis project Ga0097691, IMG submission 72858) | Arctic peat soil microbial communities from Barrow, Alaska - NGEE Surface sample 210-1 deep-072012 | ecosystem: Environmental > Terrestrial > Soil > Wetlands > Peat ...
AGCTACTTACGACAACAACTTCGTGAAACCAAAATCCGGCGGTCTACTTTTACTCCGCCGCGTCACGCCGCTCCCGCGGCGTGATGCGGTCTATTTTTGCTCCGGCGCTTATATGTGTGCCTTTGTACTCGGAACCGCCCCAGGTGAAATAACCGATGTAGAAACGGTTTTTGAGGACTTTTTCTAGGTACGCACGGCAGAGGCGCACACCAGTTGTTTCTAGGACCGTCGTACGCAGTGTCGAAAGCGAATAGTCCCCGGTTGCGTACCGATCGAAGATCTTTACTAGGACCGGTGCCTTCTCCGAATCGACCTGAATGGAGCGAGTCACCGAATCGTTTCTGTAACCGAACGGGGCGCGACCGGGGTACATGCCTTGTTCGGCCTTTTCGCGCATGCCTTTCTTTACTTCGTCTCTTAGGTTCTCGACATAATTCTTAGCGACAGCGACACGAATGTCGTGGATGAACCTGTCTTGGGACCGAGAATCCTTGGAAAACACCTGACCTTCCTTTACGAGATGGACCTCCACCCCGCGATTCTCGATCAATTCCTCAAGGTCGATACTGTCACGCCGGTTGCGGTAAAGCCTGTCGGTCTTTTCGACCAGCACGACGCGAGTTTCCGAGTTGGTTCCGAGAAGGTCCAGCATCTTTCCGAATTCTTTTCGTCCTGGGTTCTTTGCCGATTCCACGTCGGTAAATTCCCGGATAACAGTGAGGCCCACTTTGCGGGCGTACTCGGAAAGCAGCTTGCGCTGTGCCGGAATCGAATAGCCTTCCTTCTCCTGCTCGCGACTCGATACTCGTGTGTAAATGACAGCGTTCATTTTGTGCCTCCAGCTTTCTTGGATTTCCGAGTCTTTTCCGGATCGTTTTTCGCGTTTGCCCAGCGTATCTCGGCTGCCAACTTTGCCACTTCGCTCCGGCGCTCGGGTGTCATTCCCGAATGCCGCTTGGCCGCTCCGATCTTTCCTTGTTTCCGGAAAAACTCTCGTATTTCATCCGGTAATTTCATGCGGCGCATTATCTGCTAGCCCCCCTAGCATGTCAATAGCAGTATTTCTCGCCGGTGTACTCGGCGCACTCGCCGCTTCCGCATGCGCAACTGTTCCGTCGATCTGCTTGCGAATCGACTTGCGATAGGTTTCGAGAAGGGTTGCAGTCGAGATGTCGAACTCCGACTTGCACTGCTTGGCATACGCGGTATACGCGTCGAGATAACGATTCGCATTGCCGTTGCGATTGAGGTATGCGCGTGCGTTCTGCAATCCGCGTTCCTGGATGAGCGTCCGCACGCCGATCAGGTTCAGACTTACCGATTCCCCATACTGGTCGGGATCGGGAATCGTGGGCACGTCCGGAATGATTTCGATGTTCGCAAATGGATTGAAGTCGTCCGCGCTCCACAAGTCTCCGAACGTGAGCAATTGCTTGGGAACTCGTCCTCCTCCCGCTTGCCTCTCCACTCTGCTCACGGTCGCATCGGCAGGAAATCCGAATGCGCTCTCGAATGTGACCGACTCGCCGCTGGCTCGCATCGCAATTGCGGCTTCTGGGAGTCGTGCTTTGCACTCGGCAACTTTGTCGTACACTCGAACGCAGTTTGGCGATACGCCATACCGGAAGTATTCCAGTCGCTTCCGTCCGATTTCCTCGTAGTCCAATTCGCCGTGCTCATTGCTGCTGCGCTTGAATTTCACCCTCACGCTGTTGTGCAGGTACTCGACGGGAATGTCATGCAGGTCGGCTGTGAAATCGAGCCGCATGTTTTCCAGGTTGTTCGGATCGGCGTCAAAGATCGCGGCAACGATCCTCGTCATCTCGGCAAGGCTCTTTCTGCCGGTCCTGAACAGTTCGAGCTTGTGAGGTCTGCGAATCTTCCGTTTGAAATAGGCGTGCAACATGGCGTCGAACCCGAACGGGCGCAGGTCTACGGCACCTTGGTATCGAACTGACCGCCGGATCGGGCTAGCCTGTCCCGCAAAAGGGACTTCTTTTTCGATCCATTGGAAATCGGGCTGGAAGGCAGTTCGCCCAGGCACCCGGAGTTCGACTTTATCGAGCATCCGGATGCCTACTCTTTCTGTGGCTCGTCAAATTGACGTGAGTTGCAGGGTGTTACACAGGGCCTGCAACTCGCCTCTGGCCGGACCGCGCTGGTGGGCTCCGACCGGGTAGGCCCAACTTGTAAATCGGGTGAATGCACTTTCTGCGATTGCGACAGTTCATGGGATTGCCTTGTTAACGCCTTCCACGCCGTTGTTAACGCGCCGATGACGGTAGCTGTGACCGCTGAGTCCTTGCACCCGGTTGCGGTGCTTAGACAGGCGTTGCAGAAGGGAATTGCCTTTGCGGAATGCTGACGCCGGGGACTGACCTGGAGAGTAGATACGAGTACGAAGGCGGAAACATCGGCTGGTCGTCCGCAGAGGCTACACGACTTTGGCGTCATTGCTAGCCTCGCGATCCCAGCAGTCGAGCAACTCGAAGAAGGCTCGCAAACGTGAGATGGATTCGGAATCGAGTACATCGAGCGCAGATGCTTCGCGTCTGACGCTCGCTTCTGGTGGAAGCCCGCTCGCGCTAGCGCGCTCGCGAGCGATTTCATCGGGGCTGCCCGCCCCGAACCCCGGCCAACTTTGAGGCTGAGGGAGAGGGGTCGCTTCGCGGCCCCTCAGAGCTGGAGGGCGAGCCACTGGTTTTCGGCCAGCAGTTGCTGGAGTTTCTGGTCGTCTCAGCACCGGTTCGGAGTTGGCAACCGAGTTGTCCGGATTTAGTCCGACCGCACTCCGCTCGCCCAGAACAGACACGTCGGCGCGCGCGTAACCCTCTTTACGAGATTCGACGTGTGATTTGTCTTTCAACTCGCATATAGAAACACGGGTTTTCGCTACGTCAAGTCACACACCTTGTGAGTAAAGGAATAAGCTTGGCGAACGGCGTCGTGGTGCGAGACATTAGTGGGCAATGGCCAAAAGACGTACTGAAGATAGCCGACCTGAAAATTTTGTACTAAGCGCTAAAGCTGGGCCAAAACTCGGACACCCGTCATTCCTCAGCGACGAAGACCTATGGCATCGGAGGGACAATGCGCTCGGACACTTTGAGATCGAATGGCCGGAATGGGGTTGGGATTTGCGGCGCGCACGAACTGCTGCTGACTTCAATCCGATCTTTGCCGCAACAGAGCACACTAGTCTCGGTGAACAATCCCGACGCTTTCGCATTCCTTCATCCGTTCCGTTTGACGATCTCGACCTGAATCGAAAAAAGCATAAAGCCCTGTTACAACGTATCCGAAACTCTTACGAAGCTGTGCGAGAGATTGCTGACTTGAAGGGCCGGATTGACACAGCCTTGCGGGACGTCAATACCGTCGATGGCGTCGAGCTGAAGATTGCACAACAGAGGTTCACACGTGAGTGGAATCAGCGACGCAGGGAATACGAGAGATTGTCAGCCGAAGACGAGAGGTTGCGGAGGCAAATTGAAATGCAGGAAGCTGCGTTTGCCCAATCGGAACTGCTGCGCTTTGTCCGCGAAAAGCGGTACGCCTGGAATCCAGTGAACCTGGCAGAAGCTGTGGCTGGCCTCGGGTTCATGAGCTATAGGCAGTCCATCCGTCGGTGTCGGAGAAAGAAATGCAACGACAGCAGCTCACTACAATACGAGGTTTTCCGCGCTATTGCTTATCTGTGCGAAGGCAGGGGTCCCCGGCAGCTCTTCGGCGAATTGCGTGAGCGCATAATGGACTTGCCCCGGCGATTTGTTTCGGCTCAGCGTGAACTAAGGCGCGATTTCTATTTCCTGAGAATGGCCGTAGATGATTCGGTGAGGTGCAATCACCGCGGTTCTCAATTCGCTTACGCTGTGGCGCGCAAATTCGCCAGGTCCACTCGTTCGATGTCCCTGCTCGACCAAGTACGCGCTTATGACCAGCAGCTTTGATGAGGACTTTTGCTCGCAGTGACAGCTCAGTCGGGCAACCATAGACGCGTAAACCGCAGAGGCAAAACCGTCTTTTGCTCTACGTCGAAGTGGTGTCCCCGAATCAAATCGAACCACACTCCTGAGAACGACGGAGCGAGGACGATCCGGTAGCTCAAAATGTTGTAAATCGTCACCTGCGAGACAATTGACGTTTGACTTGAATCCCAGCCAACAGTGAGAAAATGTCCGCAGGCTGGCTCGCGCGTATCTCGCGCCAACATCGGCCTAGCCATGAACTGCACCGCGCTGGGCTTCTCGGGTCCAGGTTGAATTCCACCACGAACAAAAAATCGAATGGCATCGAAGTCTCGCCGTAATAATAGTTCTGTATTCTCGTCCATTGCGTATGCGAGATAGTTGAAGGCAATCTTCGCAACACAACGCGAGATCGAGTTGCGGAATTCGTAAGTCAGTCGGGCCGTGACGCGGGGACCAATTGAAATTGTCTGAACAGAAGATCTCAATCCCGTTCGAATTCCGAGGCTCGCGAGACGTTCTCTGAGCGGTCGATCCGATCCAGGAGCGATCACAAGGAATTTTATCCGCGATCCCGGAGGGTATTTTTCGGCTACGCTCCTATCCAATTCGTTTTCAGCGTACCAATCCCATTCATCATTACCCAGTCGAGAAATTGCTACTTGTGGCAGGTATTCGACATTGAGATCTGCGCCAGTCGTGGCTGGTTTAAGAATGACTTTCGCGCCATAAAGTACGCCTGACTCCCTGCTCCGACAGGTTAGGGCTTCGCCCGGTCTCCCGAGTGATTCTTTACGCATTCCGTATCGGAGTCGACCGGCCGCCTCAAGAGTCTGGCGAGCAAAATAGAGCTCTAGATGCTCACTGAAATAGCTGTTGCAGCTAGAGCAGACGCACCGAATCGTCAAGTTGTGCCGAAAGTTGCCGAACGCCCTGGGAACAACGTGCTCAGCCGGGAATTTTCGATGACCCGACGCTCGACAGTAGATACACGTAATCTTCTTCATGACGGTCTTGAGCTATTTGCGCTAAGCATATCCTCGAAACAAGCTACTCCCACACGAATATTGTCGGTCTGAAAGCCCGGAAGATCTTGCTACCCCGTGAATGACTCATCAGCTATGATCCGACGAAACAAAGTCTAATGATTCCTGAACCAAGCGTTTTTCTGGTTCGTTAGGAAAGGTGGCGGTGAAGGGCTATATCTACATTGCGAGCGCCTTCGAAACCGTGAATCGCTCTGTCTGTGGCCGGAAGGGCTCATGGGTTGATAACGATCCACATTTCTGGACCTCACCTGTGCGGCGTCAGCCGCGATCCAGCACCCTACAACAAGCAAAATCACCATTCAGGGTCGTTGGCCCAAAAGCTTGCATTCTCAAGCACAACGCGATCGGATGAGGTTTTTGCGGAGCACAGGTGCGGCGGGTTTGGGAACACTAATCAGGGTCCGGACTTACCCGCCCGCCCCGCCGGTTTCCCAGAAACCAGACAAGGAGACCAGTGAGCATTACCGTCAGCCACACAATCAAATGGATCCGACCATATAATTGAAAGCTTGGCCATCCAATATCGCTGGTCTGCGGAACTGACTACTCTCCTGCCCCCAATGGAGGCAGGAGACAGTCTTCACGCCAGCCCTGCTGATGGGGCCGAGCGGCTAGTCTTCATTCCTTGAACCCGAATACCGACTGAAGCAATCATGGAACCACCGGCGCAATCGTATAATGCTTTTGCTGATCAAGTGACATCGTGATGAACGGTGTCTGCCAGCCTCCCGCACGAACTGTCACATGCCCCCAATTCAGCAGTTCCCGGCCTGCGGAAGTATCACCTTTGCTGGACTTCAAAGCCAGATCATAGATCGTTTTGTACTGACTTGCGTTGCCTAGAGTCAGAGATAGCACGTTACCCCCATTCTTGATAAAGCTCTGGAGAATTCCCAGGATGAGACCATCAGGGGAAATAGCAGAATCCATTTCCAGACAGAGGTCGACAGGCGCCCCGGCGGAGAAACGTTCCAACCCGATAGCTTTCAGCGTTTCCAGCGTATGACCAATGGCATGCGGCTGGACCGTGCCGGGCACAGGAGTATTGTTCATTGCGAGCGGTGCGTCTTTCACACGGTCCGCCGACGCAGCAGTCCCTTGTCCCATCAACACGTAGGTGGCAAAGGTCCCCAAGCCGGCCGTAAAGGCGACGGTCACGCGATCGGAAAGCCGGTCCTCCAGCATGGGACCGTAATAACCGCCCGCGATTCGCAGGTGCCGGGCACGTTGAGCCTCCTTCTTGCTCTTCGGCCGGGTCCGGTATACGTCATCCGCCAGCGCTTTCGCCTTCTCAACAGATTTCAAGAAACAATCTGCAACGAAACGAGCGATCCCGTTCGTCTCCGGCTCGTTGCTCCCATACTTCGGACTCTCGGTGCTGAAGTCCTTCCACATCTCGGCATACTTCGGATTCGAGAAGGTCCCATCAAGATCAATTCCAAAATTCCCACGGATGGCCTCACGCACCTCCGCCAAGGCGTACTTCTTCCGGTCAAACACCCATCGTTTAAGCGCCGCGATTTGATTGACCATGTCAGGCAGGCCTGAAAGCACTGTCCCGGCCAGCGAATACCTCGTTCCTCCCCATGACTTGTCGCGCCCGCGTTCAAGACAGGTACCGAGGAAAGCCGATAGTAGTGGGGCTGGTGTGACATATTCATCGAGCAGGTAATAATTGAACATCGCTATGGAGGTCTGGGCCACAAAGAAGTCCATGCTACTCGCAAGCGACTTCTGCAGATCTTCGTAGCTGGCAACTGGCGGCATCTGGAAACAACGCTTGTCCCCGCGCAGAATCATTGGTTTTGCGTCAAGCGTGGCTCCCTCGTTCAAGGCGCACTCAAGGGCGATCATTCCGTTGACCATCTGGAATGTCCAGTCGCTTTGCCCGTTCAGGATCGGCTCCCAACAGCCATCGACGCAGTAATCGTAAGCCAGCCGGACCGCATCCGGCCGGCACAGTGTCCCGTCCGCCATCATTGCCGCCGTCAACCCGAGGATGATCGCATCGTCGTTAAGGACAGAAGGGAGATTCCTGGTTCCGGCAATCGCGGAAGCAACGCGATCCAAGAGAGGCTTCGGGCTGTCCTTGTGGAGTCGCACATAGAGACCAGGCGTTGGAAGATTGACATTGACCCAAGCCTGCAGCAGCACATAAGTGGCCTCGCAGGTGTCGTCGCCTCCGTACTCGTTGCGCCCACCAATGACCGCGTTCTGTAGGAACTGGTTCACATTTCCACGCTGGTCCACGTACCACTTGTGCGTTCCCATGCTGATGCCGTAATCGATGTGATCCTGATCGATCAGGTGCTCGACGCTCAGATTGAGGGGACCAGAGGTCTTGATTACAAAGCACTCGGCCAATTCCACGGCCTGCGCTAGTCCATTGTCCGGATTCTGTTGAAGCGTCCTGTTGAGGCACGCCTGGAGGGTCTGGTCGAGCCGGCCCAGAGATGTCAGATCCATTCCGGCGCGCAGCCCGATCTGGAGAAAGAGAATGCTCTGTAGGGCCTCTTGGAAGGTTTCGGCCGGTTCCAATGGAACCTTGCGGCAGACGCGCTCGATCTCCAGTAGCTCGCTCTTCCGCTTCGCATCCGGTTCCTTCTGCGCCAGTTCCGCTGCCAATTCGGCATAGCGTGTCGCATAGTCGACGATCGCTTGACAACTGATCGCCACGGCTTGATAGAAGTTCCGCTTATCCTCGTCAGGCTCGGACCACGGCGGATCTCCGATCTCCGCGATCCTCCGCTCGCAAAACTCTAAGATCCACTTGATCCCGCATTCGACCAGCTTGCGGAAATCGGCCGCATTGTGCCCCTGGATAGACATTTCCGAACGGCTGACGATGCTGGCCATATGGCGCTCCGCTTCGTCGAGGTAATTCGGGAAAACCTTTCCAAGCCCATTAGAGCCCATTGGAAGAACGCCGACCAGCAGTTCGCCCGGCTGAATCGTGTATGAGTGGGCGCGGCTCGATATCGCAGGATCTGTCAGCGCGTTCAGAACCGCGGCAATGCCGCGAGCACGCCGGACCATGACTGACTCAAGCTCCTTTTGCCCCGGAGGAGGAACGGAAAGGTCGGGAAGAAGGGTCTTGTCGAGCCAGTCATCTTTCCGATTCTCACGGGCTCGCTCAAACAAGGCGTCTCGCAGTCGCTTTGTCCTTTCCGTCATTTTCTCTGGCAGAGCCAGCAAGGTTGCAGTTTCAAGCACTGTAGACACGGGGCATCTCCTTATCTTAGTCGCGGGTTTCAGCGGATGATTCGAACCATGAGGCCATGGCTCTCCAAACAAACTCTTGTAGCATCTAGTTGTTCGGTTGTAGGAACAGATGTATCTTCCACCGGACAAGGCCTGCCGAGCGCCCGGTAGTAATGCGATGTTCCGTGGTGGAAGGGAAGAAGCTCAATCTCGCTCAGACGGTTTGCCAGCATGGTCTTCGCAATCTGATCCAACGACTCGGCGAAATCTGTAATCCCTGGAATGATGGGCGTCCGGACGATCACCCGAGATTTCGTCCCAGCGACAAAAGCTAGATTCTCTTTCACCAGCTCGGACGCCGACGGCGCATAGAAAGATGTCGGCCGGTACCCGAACAGCCAGCAATCAACCAACTCCTGAATATCAAGAAAACGGTCGCGGCACACTGCACCGCAGGTCTCGACCGTAGTATGAAAACCGGCATCGCGGCAGCAAAGGAGCAGCTCCCGCAGAGGTTCTGATTGAAGCAAAGGCTCGCCGCCGCTGACGGTCAGTCCGCCCACATGGCGAAGCAACTCAAGCTGCGGCCTCAGAAGTTCCCACAGGCCGCTAGCCGTTGTGTCGTGCGTCGGGAGAACCAATGGTCCGGAAAGCCTGTTGCGGCTTGAATGGTGGCAAGTATCGATGCACTTGCCGCAGGCCAGACATGTTTCCCGGCGTAGTTCATGCCCTCGAGTGTGCACATGGTGAACGCCTTGTGAGCAGACCTGCTCGCAATGGCCGCAATTCGTACAACGCGCCGCAAAAAAGAGCAGTGGGGACCATAGAGGCTGCGAATGAGGAGAGTGACACCATGGGCAGCGCAGGGGACAGCCCTGCAGAAAGAGTACAAGGCGATAGCCTGGACCATCCCGATCAGACAGCCAGGCAATATCGAAGTAACGGATCATCTGCATCTCGGATCCTGTGTCCAACCGCCGTCCGCTACTAGAGCTGCTGATAGTCGGCAGCAGCGACTTCGATGAACCCGCCTTTCTTCAGAGACTCCGGAGAAGCCACTTGTGGACCGATTCTTGACGGTAGCTTCTTCTGCGCCGTCTTCCAGTCGACTTCGAAGATGTCCGTAAAATACGAGGCCACGCCGGGGTGCTTGAAAAACAAACCCGCTTCCCGATTGTCGAGGATGGCGGCCCGGGACCAGTTCTGCGAGGAAACCAGCACGTTCTGGCCGTCCACGATGACGAGCTTGTTGTGGCAGTGCACCAAGCGAGTGGTATCGATGTATCGGATGTTGCGGCCGATCCTCAGGTCGTACTTATGGGCCATGTTCGCGAGGTTCTTTTTTTCCTTGGCCAGGTCCTTGTTGCTGAAGATCTTGCCCAACACAATGCGAACGTCCAGGCTCGGGTTATCCCCACGCGCGTCCGCAATGGCCTGGAGCAGGTCGGCCACCGGCTCGTCCTCGCTGTGGATGTACTGTTGTTCGATCAGGATCGAATCCGTTGCCGCCCTGAGCGCTGCGGGCATGATTTCCATATAGTTGTCGGGGCTCATCACCGGCTGCACTGACAATGGTTTCGACAGGTTAAAGGTCTTGCTCGGGAACAACTTATCCGGACGCTTGCTGGGCGCAGCCTCGACCAGCATGGGCGCCGGAGGAAGCGCTCGGGCCGCGGCCTCCACCGCTTCGGGAGTGCTCAACTCGAGATCAATATCGCTGTTCAGGACCCGCGTGAGGAATTTCGCCAGTTCGCGGGAACGCACCACGACCGCCATGTCGCGATTGCCGGTACGGAAATGGCCGTCCGCCTTGCCGTCCAGCACATTCATGGGGATACTGTTGATGCTGTAGTTCCCGCTCTGCACGAAGCACATTTCGTCATCGATAACCACGTACTTCTCGTGGGAGGAGCGGAACACGTGAGCGCTGGGGTTGGCGCTCGCGCACGAAGGAGCCGATACGCAGGTCGCTCCCGACCGTTCGAGATCCTTGAATATCTCATCCTCACCCTTCACGTGATCCGTGTCCAGCATCAGGGTGACTTTCACGCGTCGCGCGATGGAGTCCTTCAGCAGGTTTGCCATGTAGGCCGCGGAGAAATCGTAGATGCCGATCCGAATCGATTTCTCCGCGGCATCCAGAAAGCGCTTGGTCACGGCGAACATGGAGTCGGGAGAGGCGCAGACTGTGATCTGTCCGGTAATGGGGACCGCGGGCACTTTGATTTTGGTGTATGGCGGTTGCAGCGTGCAGCTGCGTGACACCATTTCCAATGTCGCTTCGAAGTTCTCCGGGGCCAAGCTTTCGGCCACAGCCTCGGCTGTCGAACCAGCTTCTTTCACAACCATCGGCATAGGATTACTCCAAGTGAAAAGGTTCAGATTCCCTGACAATCACGGGCACCATTGTGGTTCGGCCTTCTTCCTTAAGGGGAACTTCCGAAGGCAAGGCGGCTGGAGTCTTCCCTGCCTCTTTGTCAACCATGACTACTATGGCAAACGCTTCAGAATTGGCGTCTGAGGCCGAGGGCAACGGTTGCACACTCAGCGAGTGGGCGCCCGACTTGCGGAAGTTGTCCTGATGTCTATCGAGCGCGCGTCTTGCCTGTTGCTCGGTCGCCATCAGTTGGTCCTCCGGGTTAGCCTGCGATAAACGAGAAGCGCAGGGCCTTCATCACCGACTGGATCGGGTTGAACACGCTACCACCGCTCGCCCCGGCGAAGTGTAATCCGGCGATCTTGCCCGACGCTACGTCGATCACCAGCGAGCCGGAATCACCGCCATCGGTGTAGCGTTCGCAAAGTACCTGCCGGGTGAAACCGATCTGTCCGATTCCGTCATAATTCAGCACGAAGCGGAAGTCCGTGTCGATCACCCTCCCCCGGGTGATGCCCGTGGTACGCCCCCGCTTGGTCACTACCATGCCTCGTTCTGGAACGATGGTGGCAAGCGGCGCCTTGGTTGCCGTGAGCTTGTGAACGACATCTGCCAGCCGCTCCGGCCTGATTTCCGCCAGGGCGGCGTCGACTTCGTTCACCAGGTTCCCGCCTTTTTGAAAAGGAACGGCCTCGCTCAACACGGCAATCCAATCGGCCGGCGCCTCCCCGGCATCGTCGGGGCCGGGATAGACAACCTTATCTCCCGGTTTCCCTTTTCCACTATTCGCCAAAACGTGCGAATTGCTCAGCAGGTACTGCTTCTTGCCCTTCTTTACCACTGCTCCAAGAGTACCGGCAGTGATCGCAATGTGCCCCACGCTGAACCCGCTCTCGATTGGCCTATGCTTTACAAGGGGTCGAGACTGGGGCACGATCCGCCCTATCGTCTTTACGTCGGTATAGACTGCCTGGTCGTTTTCCGTCGCGATCACTGGAGGAATCATGAACCGATGCGATATCTTGCTGGGCGCCAGTTTCTTTTCGACATAGAAGGAGACACACAGACTATCCAGCTCCCTTCCTTCCGTAACTTTATTACTGATCCCGACCCCGACTACATTCGGATCGTCGAATGCCCGTCTGACCCTTGTAACGTGAGTCGCATGCAGACTTTCGATGGCTGCCGGAGCGGTGTCGGCGGTAATAAAATCCAGTGCATCCGTAAGAGATTTAGGTGTAGAGGCCATCACTCCCTACCTTTCACGTACATATACGCCGGCGCTCAAGCGCAGTATGAGATGTACAGAGAAACACTCTCAACGGGGGCGGATAACCGGCGGCATATTACCGAGCAAATCAGACTTCGTCAAATGTGACATTCGTTACATGCCGCGACCGGTGCGCACCACAAAGCGGTCCTGACGTGCAGCGAACAGAGGCGGCCAGTTGTGCACATTGTCACCGGTGTGTTTACGCCAGTGCTCGCCAAGCACTCAAAGTCGTTCTCGCTGATCGACTGCATCTCGGTTCGTGTAGGCCGGATGCAGCGGAACTTCGAGCCGTCCGTGAGTTCACTTTGCTGTCTGTCGCACGTCACCGGCCTCGTCTCACGATCCGAAACCCTTATCCAATGCGGACATGATCTGATTACTTCCGATAAGCCGACTTGTCGTTACCAGGGTGGCGTGATAATCGCGCCCTCGTTCGGTTCGAAAGCCTACCACACCGTCATCGCCGACGGAAGCAAAAGAAATCAGGGATGGGCACTCCTTGGCCGGAGTGGACATGCGGTTGTGGTCCGCAAAAACTTCATCCGGTCTCCGATGTGCCTGAATTTGCGAAACTTCGGTGTTACGGCCCTGAATGCCGTTTTTGCTTGCTACAGGCCCTGCATGACTGCTGACGCCAATCTGATTAGCCGCTACAACGCCCGGCGTCATGCGCAAGCCGCGGCGGTCACCGGCCTTCACTCATCTCGTCATCACCCTTTTCGGCGTGGGCGCCGGGCTCTGTCGCTTCTTGCCTTCCTTGTTTCGTTCCCGCTCC
>Ga0097691_1002383_pt1 | contig 12643 bp, 8 predicted proteins | sample NGESurdeep072012_8_FD_72858 | JGI IMG/M metagenome (GOLD analysis project Ga0097691, IMG submission 72858) | Arctic peat soil microbial communities from Barrow, Alaska - NGEE Surface sample 210-1 deep-072012 | ecosystem: Environmental > Terrestrial > Soil > Wetlands > Peat ...
TAGGTGTTTAAGTGGGGTCTGGGGCGGGCCGAACCGCTGCTCAAACATCAATTTGGGCAATTTCATTTGTGAATCTACGTTGTTTTGCGAGCAAAAAGTTAAATCAACAAAATAAAATCGACAGACTCCATGCAAATTTTGAATTCCGGGCCAAAGAAAACCGCAGCGCGCGAACGATCTCGTTCAGGACTGGCCTCAAATTCCAACTGGTCCGGTGTGATCCAGACACAAATGTCATGACGTTTACGGCCCGGCCCTTCAGCCAATGGCGTGGGCCGAATGCGGAATAATTCCGACGATGGTGAGCGTCGAGCCGTCTGCCAGATTCCAGCTTTGAACGCCGAAATCACTGTTGGTCATATGTGACACATTGGTGTCAATCACAATGACATTCTCTCCAACAACGTCCACCTCGAAGTGGGGCGTTGCGTGCACAAACGCCAGAAGCGACGCATTGGCTGCCGAGTCGAAGTCGTGAGCCGATTGAGGGGTTGGGTTGACGCCCACCGAAGAACCAAGCACAAGCGGAGCACCAAGAATGGACGACACGGATTGTATGAGGTCTGGTGCGCTCGACGTCGGAGGAGCTATAGGAGCCACAGGAAGGGCTAAAGGGCCAAGCTGAGCTGGAGAAGGGGCTAGGGCGGCTAAGGTCGAGCTGGCCACAGGAAGGGCTAAAGGGCCAAGCTGAGCTGGAGAAGGGGCTAGGGCGGCTAAGGTCGAGCTGACCGTATAGCCCGCATGAGACAACGCTTGTTCAATTGCACCATCAAGTGGCAGTTGGATCGTAGAAAGGACGGTTGGACTAAAGAAGCTTCCGCTACTGGTATCGGAGGCGACCATGAAATAGGCATCAGTCGAGATTGGAACGCTAGCAGGGAGCACGTGGCTGCCACCCCCAGCCCCGGTTGAATTTGGCGGTGGCGCCGCTGCAGTCGAATCCGGTCCGGGCGAGATCGGCTGTAATTGGAACGCCTCGCTGGGATTTAATGCCAAGGCGCCATGGCCGGGATTTGGATCTTGGCTGCGATCCGTCAGGGTACCAGAAATGTCCGTGTTGCCGCGACTATCCGCGGTTGGCGCTGTATTTGAATTGACACTCAGGGTAATGGTCTTGCCATCTCCGGCAACCATGTCGTCGTTATGTTCTGCTGCAATCGGCAGAATGTGTTTTGCGCCTTCTCCAGATTGTGGATCACCTTGCAAAAAGGCTGTTATTGCAGCCAGATTTATGGCGTCGCTGGCGCTCTCCCAATTGCCCTTTTCATTGCGCTGAGCATGCGGCGATACACCAATCTGACAATCGAGCACACATTGCTGATCATCGGCGACCGTCTTGGTCATCAGTTCCGAGGTTGAGCCGGTGCCGAAATCGGCAAGCCCCGATAGCGCAATCGCAGCCGCCGCGACCGCCGTGGCTTCTATCGCCGCCAGAAACGCGAAGGGATGGGATGCTGCTCCTGCCCCCGGCTCCAAAAGCGCCTTGATGCTAGTGACAAAGGTCTGGAACAGAGTATCCGCGCTCGCCGGTTCCGAGAGCAGATGGGTGGATTCTGCATCTTTTTTCTCGTGTTCGCGGGCTCCCTGTGCAGCTTGAGCCGGAACGGAATGAAAATCGATCGAATAGAAGATCGCAGCAATCATCACGCTGAGTAGCGCGGCCGGATGAATGGTTACGCTCGCGTCCGCCTGTGCCTTAATCGGATTTCGCAGTCCAGAAACAAAGGACCTTGTTAGTGCGGAGAAGCTTGCACCGGTCAGCGGCTGTGGAAGCGCAGGTGAGTATAGACGATAAAGACCACCAAATCGCGTGGCGTGGATAACCACCTCACCCCCGGTCCGGCAAAAAATAAACCACGGGTCGCCCTCATCGGTTACGCCATGATCGGTTTCAATCGAGATGTGAGCTTGAACCAGCGCATGCTCAACCCGATACAACTCGGCGAGCTCTGCATTAGTCCACCCGGGTTGATCCGATACCCGACTAGCGAACGATAAAACCTTCGACGTCATTTCCCAACCCTTTAGCTCGTGCCTCTCGCTCAAAGATTTCTCGTTGCGGTTTCCTCGTCGTCGAAAAGAATGTCATAAGTCACCGGCTCATAATATCTGAGCAGTGTCTTCATGAACGTTTTCGAGTCGACACCGAGAGCATTGGCCCAAAGCTTGCAGCGATCCGATGGGACACGGCCTCGCCCGGTCTCAAGTTGCGATATGAATGTGTAGTAATCCGCACCGACAAGCTTGGCTAGGTCTCGCTGTGAGAGCCCCCGTTGCTCGCGAAGATTACGAAGCCATTCACCTACGGCCCGACGTAGCTCCTTCACATCGGTGTCGCTGCTGCGCTGCGCGTTCGTGTACCCCTCCTTCAACTCTCCAGCAGCCGAAGTCTAAACTAGCCTTTGTTCAGTGACAAGCTGGTCTCTCAGGGCAAGCGAAATGCAATTATGTTGAAAAAATCTGCTTTTCGCAGCGCTGGCTGCGATTTCGCTGACATTTTGTTGAATTTTGCAGGTCTCTTCCGAACCTGCCCCGTTAATTACCGCTGTGCACAACGGCCGCCGTATCGAGCCAGTTAGGCTTTGTTCGCTCGCATTGCGGCGGATAATGCACTCGGTCTTAATGGTGCTGCAGCGACCGCAATAGCGCGGTCACGCCTGACCTGTCACCAAAACGTTGGGGGGGGGGCCGCCAAGTTCTACCGACACCTGCTCCCTTGTGTGAGGTCGAGGCGATAGCGGAACTCAGAACGAGATCGGATTGGACCTGTGGCTCATTTTTCCCGAAGTGCCCCGCTTGCTCGGTTACTAAGCGGTCGGACGAGATAACTGATAACTGTACGTTCGCCGGTCGGAACTATGACCTCTGCTTGCATCCCCGCCCTAATTTGCTCCTTGATCATGGTCGGCACGTTATCTTTATTGATCACAATGCGCGCCAAGAAATACGGCTGCTTAGATTGCTCGTCCGTCATCCGGTCCCGCGAGACGCTTTCAACTTTGCCAGTAATGAGCGGGAGGATCTGGCCGTGGAATGCACTAAATCTTATCTCGGCCGCCATGCCCGACTGTATGACGTCTATATCCGAAGGCGATACCATGGCGTTGATTACCATGCCTTCATCGTCCGGAATGAGTTCGAGCAGCGGCTCGCCGGGCCGAATCACACCCCCGATTGTTGCAACGTGAAGGTTCTGAACCGTACCGGCACGTGGTGCGCGGATCTCAATTCGGTGCAAAACATCCGTCGAAACCGTTACTTTTTCCCGCAAGTCGGCAATTTTCGTTCGTACATCCACAATCTGCGCGTTCACGTCCTCAGAAAACTTCTTGTGCAGCTGTTCAATCTGCAGGCGCGCCTCGCCAATATCGTTTTGCGATTTGGCGGTATCGGCGTCTGCTCGGCCGATAACTCCCTCCAAGCGGCTCTTTTCACGTTCCATGGCCAGAACGCGAGTTTTCTGCACCAGGTTCTTCGCCAAAAGCCCACGTAAATCGTCGAGCTCCACATTAATGAATTTCAATTGATCAACAGTGGCTGCTCTCTCGACGGCAATACCATCGATTTGCGAGCCAAACTGCTTTATCCGCGACTCAAGAATAGAAATCTGTCCGTCGATCGATGCACGACGCTCGGCAAACTGCTTTTCCTGATCTTTGATGGCATCCTTGATGGCCGATTGCGCGATGGCGTTCACGAGTCCGGGTGGAAATGTTATTTGCTTTGCGCCATCACGCTCGGCCATGAGCCGCGCTTCCTGAGCCAGCAGCCCGTCGAGCTGATTGTGCGCCACGTCGGCATTGGCCCGTGACATCGTGTTGTCGAGCTTGATAAGGAGATCTCCCTGCTCAACATGTTGGCCCTCATGCACCGGGATTTGCGCGATGATACCACCTTCAAAATGCTGAATGACCTTGCGGCTTGATTCCATAGTCACCAGACCAGAAGCCACTACAGCACTGTCGAGCCGCGCGAACGCCGACCAGCCACCCAATACGCCAAAAGTCAAAATGATGACGAGGTAGCCCACCGCGGCTGGGCGCCGCCAGTCTGGCACGGGTGCACTCTCAAAATGCATCGTTTCGACAACCTGTAGGGCCTGACTTTGCCGGTCTTCGAAACGGCCAAAGACACCGAACAGACTGGTGCATCGCCGCCAAACAGCGAGCAATGATTTTCTCACCACACCTAGCAGCCGGGAACTAAGCGAACTCTCAGAATCCATGACGCGCCTTACCTATCTCGTCGCCACGATCGCTGGCCCAATAGGGGTAGCTCCCGATGCGGCCACCCGCGGCGCCAGCAGCTTGTTGAAGATTTCATCACGCTCCCCAAATCCTTGCACCTGGCCCTGTTTAAGCACAAGGATCTTATCCATCATCGCCAAAATATTGGTCTTGTGGGTAATCAGAATGACTGTTCGATTTTCGGCCTTCAGCCGTTGCAAGGCATTCATCAGCGCGGTTTCGCCCTCCGAATCCAAACTGGCATTCGGTTCGTCGAGAAGAATGAGGGTCGGCATGCCATAGAGCGCCCGCGCCAACGCGATTCTCTGACGCTGCCCGCCTGACAGGCTCTGACCGCCGTCACCAATCTGGGTGTTGTAGCCAGCCGGCATAATCTGAATCATATCGTGCACGCCGGCCATCTGTGCGGACTCGATCACCATCGCTTCGTCCACGGTTTGGAACCGCGCAATATTCTCCGCAATTGTCCCGGAAAACAATTCGACGTCCTGCGGCAAATAACCAACGTGGCTTCCGAGCTGCTCATTGTCCCAGTGCGACAATGCAGCGCCGTCGATACGAATTTCTCCATTATAGATCGGCCACACGCCGACGATCGCACGTGCAAGGCTGGACTTGCCCGCAGCACTCGGGCCGATGATGCCAAGGGCAGAGCCGGCCGGAAGAGCAAAGGACACCCCCGCTAGCACTGCACGCTGCGCCCCCGGCGGCACGACGACGACGTTTTGCACCGACAAATGACCTTCCGGGTTAGGCAATTTCATCCGCGACTGTTTCGCTGGGATGATCCCCAAAAGTTCGGTAATTCGCTCGTAGGCTGAACGTGCAGCAAGAAAAGTCTTCCATTGCGAAACGATAATCTCAACGGGAGCTAGCGCGCGGCCCATGATGATTGACGCTGCAATCATAGCGCCGGGCGAGGCCTCCTGAATAATCGCTAGGTAGCCGCCGATGCCGAGGATCGCAACCTGCAAAAAGGCGCGCAAAAATTTTGTTGCTGTGAGCAGGATGCCGGCGCGATCGCTAGCCTCCGCCTGCATCGTAAGCGTCTCATTATGCCGACGCAGCCAACGATCACGCAAGGGCCGCCACATGCCCATGGCATGCAGCACCTCTGCGTTACGAAATGTTGCTGCCACAAATGTCCCAGCCTGGCCCGCACTTATATTTGCACGCTTGAGTTGGTCCCGGGTCAGCAATTCATTCGCAATGGCGAAGCTAAAAATTAGAAGGGCGCCTGTTAGGGCAACCCAGCCAAACCACGGATGCAGGATAAAACATCCGGCAACAAAGATCGGGACCCAAGGCGCATCACAGAACGAGATCAGTCCGGCGCCGGTCAGAAATTCACGAATAATGTCGAGTTCGCGCAGAGCGGTGTGATGTGACATACCCGGTTGAATAAGCGTGCCATGCAGCACGCTTTCAAACAGTTCGGAGCGCGTCGTAGAATCAAACAATAGGCCGGCTCGAACCAAGACGGCAGATCGGATTTTCTCCAAAACCGCATACACGAGGAGCAAAAAGCCCGCAATCAAGGTCAAGAACAGCAGCGTGAAATAATTTCGGCTGCTAAGCACACGATCGTAAATTTGCAACATGTAGAGCGGGCCGACAAAGGATAGAATATTAATAAAGAAACTGAAGATGATCGCCGATACGAATGCCGGACGCGTCACCTGAAATCCACGCGATAACAGATTGTTTTTGGTCAAATTTTTCTTTTGACGCGTCCACATGTCGTCCCAACCCCTGCAAAGCTTCTGGCCGCCCTATTTGCTACGTCCCGCAAACGCATAGAAAACACCCCCCACGTCCTGAGGCCGGGGTCATTAGTACCGCCGAACGAGTTATTTTTATGGCAAGAGCCGCAGTGAGGCAATGCACACAAACCCATCCGGGACGCCGTTTGCCATAATATACACTAACATTTCAAAAAGGTAAAAGGTAAAATTCTTGTACAAATTCAATCTCTTTGAACCGCGACGCTTCGTTCAGACCGAGCACTTAAAAGGTCAACAGTGGGTCAACGGACGATGGGGAATGGTCATCCCACTATAGCAGAATTCAGTGGCCGGCCTTGGTTGCCTTGGTTTGCAAAAGGGGGTCTCGTCCGCGATTCTCGCCGACATCGAGAGCGTGAAACCGGCCTCCGACCACCAGTTGCCGATGCGAGCTGGCAACCCATTCCGATCAAGCACTGACCGGCCGGTACAGTAAACCTTGTACCCGCGCCCGCAAAGGTGTATATATTAAAAAATAATCAGACGGAACCAGCGCTATGTACACGAATGCACAGCATCGTAGCGACCCTGAGGTCCAGGAATTGCGGCATAGAGCCGGCCTTTGGCTGAGGGAACTGCGGGAGAAGCGCGATTTATCACAGCGACAACTCGCCGACCTCGTAGGTGCCGAGTATTACACGTTTATATCGCAGTTAGAGACTGGTCGCGGACGTATCCCCCCCGCCCGCTATCGCGAATGGGCTGCGGCCTTGGGGGTGGCGCCGGCCGAATTTGTTCGCACGCTGATGAAATATTACGATCCCATGACATACAGCATTCTTTTCGAAGACCCTCCCGCCAAAGACCAGGGTCCGGCAACTAAGAACGCTCAGGCAAACTCACTCTCATCGTAATATTCGGCCTGACCATCAGACAGAACCACGGGCTTCAGTTAGCCGATGGTGGGTTGCCACATTCCAAATGAAATGCGCAGTGCGGAGCTGCCTTCTGCTCAGGGATTTTGCCAGAATTCAGAAACGATTCTCAAACCAACTCGACACAAACTTTTAGACCCTGGGCGGGAAGTCGAGTAAATTATATCCTTCAAATACATTGCCGCATTTATCTTTTTATGCCACGCAGATCGGCCAATCTCTACGACTATCAATCTGGGTCAATTTCAAACTGAGCCACAGCCCCCGAGTGTAATCCGGTGCAAATCCATTAAAGTATGTTGCCCATTTGTTACAGCCTCAATTCGCGATGTGCGCTAATCTGCACTTCTTCCCGGATAGGAGACAAATAAAAAAGGGGAAGCCCAGAAAGAAGCGGTGAATAGTTGGAATGAGAATGCGTAAACGCGAACTGGTAGGCGCTCGTGCCGTCCGAGCGATTGGCGTCGTTGGTGCGACATGGCTGGCCGCGCTCGCGGCGAGTATGCCTGTAGCGGCGGAGACGGTGGAATCCGCTCTTGTGAAGGCCTATCGAAATAATCCGCAACTCAACGTACAGCGCGCGCTTGTTAGGGCGACAGATGAGAATGTGCCGCAAGCGCTCGCCGGTTATCGACCTCGCATTACCGCGCTTGCAACCGTCGGCGAGCAATCGGTTTCGACAACGTCCCAGCTGCTTCCGCAGCAGCCCGGAGCACCCGCACAATATCTGACGAACAGCGGACAAAATGCCCCATATTCTGCCGGATTGACGATAACACAGACCGTGTTCAACGGCTTTCAGACCGCCAATCGCACCCGCGCCGCCGAAGGCCAGGTTTTCTCGGCTCGTGAAACTCTGCGAACCACCGAACAAGGCGTTTTGCTCAGTGCCCTCACTGCTTATATGAATGTTCTGCGAGATTATGCAGGTCTTGAGCTACAGAAGCGCAACGTCGAGGTTTTAACGGAACAGTTGCGCGAGACGCATGATCGCTTCAAGGTTGGAGATGTGACGAGCACCGATATCTCGCAATCGGAGACTCGATTGGCCGCAGGAATGACGCAGATCTCTGTCGCGGAACAAAACTACAAAACTTCCGTGGCCACCTATCGTCAGACCATTGGTGATGATCCCGTTAACCTCAACCCCGGCACAGTGGTCGATCGCTTCTTACCGAAAACACTTGGTGAATGTATCGCTGAGGGCATTAACCAGCACCCTGCTATCACCACAGCCATGTACAATGTGGATGTTGCGCTGCGTCAGGTGACAGTCGCTGAAGGTGCGCTTCTTCCATCATTCGTTGTGCAGGGCAGCGCGCAACAAGCTTTCGAGTCTCAGCTCGACGTCCCAAAAAATTACAACCTATCGGTCATTGGCCAACTTTCGGTGCCAATTTATCAAGGTGGGGCCGAATATTCCGCAGTCCGGCAGGCCAAAGAAACCCTCGGACAGCAGAGACTCCAACTTGATCTCGTTCGCGACCAGGTACGGCAAGCAATTGTACAGTCCTGGAGCCAACTCGATGCGGCCAAAGCACAGATCAAGTCCACGCAAACCCAGGTAACGGCCGCCGAAAGCGCGCTCAATGGCGTACGCGAGGAGGCGCGGGTTGGCCAGCGCACCACGCTCGATGTCCTTAACGCGCAGCAAGAGTTGGTGAATGCGCGCGTGGCCGTGGTCACGGCGCAACGCGACCGCATCGTAGCTTCCTATACGGTGTTGGCAGCAGTGGGACGACTTTCGCCGCGGGTACTCGGATTACCCGTGACAAACTACGATGCTATCGTGCATTACCAACAAGTTCGGGATAATTGGGTTGGCCTGCGCACGCCGGATGGCAAATGATTGATCGTGGACTTGCCGACCAACAATGGTGCCACTGCTCTGATATTTACCAGCGCGCAAATTCTGGGGTGCCTCACCTACGCCGTGTTGACAGATTGGATCCAGAGCCTTGCGGCCGCGATGCATAGCGTGGAGACGAACACCCTGACGGTTTTTCATAATGCCTGCCAATGCGACGGAAGTGCTTCAGGCGATTTCAGCGCTGTTTTCACCTCGGCAAAGGAATTGCCATCAACATGGATGTGGGCAAGGGCGATTGAGATCACCACGAGCCTCGACCTCTCCTTGCGGCCGACCTTTGGGTGATGCGCGGCTTGTCGTGCCGTCCTCGTCTTGTACCACACCCGGTTCAGGAATAATATCTTTCATGAGCTTCATTCCTTCTCGGTTTCATTGAACAATATCGTGTCCAAAGAAACCGGGGCCAGCTCATGCCGTCCTCGTCTTTAATAATGTTTAACGCCTGCGCCTATACACTCGCTCTCTATACAGGGTCATAATCGCGCCGGGGTTGCCTCATGAAACCAGAAGATTTTGACAGCACGGTGTTAATGCCTTTAATTCAGTTAAACGACGCATTTCTTGGTAGTGGATCTATTCTCGATAACTTCGGACTTGTAAATTTTGATGCCATTATTGATCACAACTTGCCTCTGCCAAATGGAGCGGAAAACGACACTGTCAGTGACGGGAGCCTGCTGGCCGATTCAGCAAATGTCGAGGTGATAGCATCAGCGCAGATTGCCGACATCGCCACGCAAGATTGCTATCAGTGCAATTTGAGCAACGGAGATCACGGCAACAATAATCCAGAATCGACGCCTGAGACTTTATTGGCAGACGACACAGCTGAGACTGGTAGTGTGGTCGGACAGTTTCATGCAATTTACTCAGCAGATTTAGAGATTAATCATTCTGCGCCGATTGAGAATAATTTAGTTGTAGCTGCCTCAGTAAGCTCGCCGTGTGATTACGGACCAGTTCCGGCCGTCGTTCAGATTGTCCAAAGTCAGACCGCAGCCGTCTCGGGTATGCCGCTTAGTACCAGTGAGACAAACAACGCCCCTGCCTCCGAGTCGACGGCTCCCCTCATCAGTAGTTTTGGGACCGAGGCCTCGTCCACAGTGGCGTCTACTACATCAACAGTGGGGCCCACCACATCAACAGCGGCCGCCACGAGTGCAGGCCAAGGCCTGATAATTAATCTTACATATGATAGCAGTGTCAGCAGCGCCCCGAGCGGATTCCAAACAGCATTGAGCTATGTTGTTAATTTCTTTGAGACCACTTTTTCTAATCCGATCACGATCAATATCAACGTCGGTTACGGAGAAATAAACGGACAGCAGTTGGCGTCAAACGCTCTTGGCGAGAGTGAAGCGAGCCAATACGTCCCCGTCAGCTACAGCTCGGTAAGAAGTGCCCTCCAAGCTCAGGGCGCGCCCGGTTCCTCCACGTTGCCATCGAACTCTCCGGTTTCAAGTAACTTAAATATGTCTCAAGCCGAAGGGAAGGCCTTAGGGCTGTATCAAAACGACGGCAGTCTCGACGGTTATGTTGGGTTCAGCAGCACTCTACAGTTCAACTACACCCAAACCGCGACGCAAAACCAATACTATTTCATCGGCGTCGTCGAACATGAGATTTCAGAGGTTTTGGGCCGGGTGTCGTTCCTATCGAACTTCTACTCTCCGATGGACTTCTATCGTTATTCGTCGCCGGGTGTCCGCGATCTTGTCACTGGAGGCACCGCCTATTTCTCGATCGATAACGGTACTACGAATTTGGGTACCTGGAATAACCAGTCCTCCAATGGGGACCTTGGGGATTGGTATCCCAATGGCCCGGCGCCGGGGGGGAATGACGCCTTCAACGATTATACCAAGTCCGGAGTGATCAACGTCGTTTCGGCGAACGATATCATCCTGATGAATGCTCTCGGTTGGACCGGTTCGGCATCAATCCAGCCGATCCAGCCGACGATCTCGGCGGTGGCGGAATCCCCGTCAAGCGGCGACCTCAATGCCGGAAAATCTGTTTTTATCACACTGACGCTGAGCTCGACTGTTATGGTGTCGGGAGCGCCAACGCTATCACTGAACGACGGCGGTACTGCAAACTATAGTGGCGGCTCTGGAACCAATACGCTCAAATTCAACTATACGGTTGGAGCTAACGATTCGAATGTGCCCTCATTGGCAGTTACCGCGGTCAATCTAAACGGCGGTACGATCCAGGATGGTGGGGGAAATAACGCCAATTTATTGTTGGGCAGCGTTACCCAGAGCGGTCCGCAGATCGACACAACAGCGCCGACGGTGGCCTCGATCGCGGCCTCTGGAGCTGGAATCACGAACGGAAGTGGGGATCTGAATGCGGGGAAAGTCGTAACCCTGACGGTGACAATGAGCGAATTGGTGACGGTTGCGGGTAACGCGCCGACCCTGGCGCTCAACGATGGTGGGACGGCGACATACACCGGCGGATCGGGCACGAATGCTCTGACCTTCAGTTACACGGTTGCGGCTAGTCAGAACACCAACGACCTGATCGTATCCTCGTTCAACCCGAACGGTGCCACCATCACCGACGGCGCCAGCAATAATGCGAATGTGTTGGGCGCTACGAACTATAATCCGGCGGGGATCCTGCAGATTGACACAACAGCGCCGACTTCGCTTTCGCTGTCGGCTGTCTCCGACACCGGTGCCACGCATGCAAACGCTGGTCATCAGATTACAATCGCTATGACCACGAGCGAGGTGGTGACGGTAACCGGCACACCGACACTGCAGCTCAATGACAATGAGGTTGCGACCTATACCAACGGATCAGGCACCAACACGCTCACCTTCACCTATATGGTGCAATCCGGCGATGTCGCTGCTGACCTGCAAGTGACTGGCCTTAACCTGCCGACGGGTACCAGCATTCATGATGCGGTAGGCAATAATCTTTCAGGCCTGGTGGCTGGTGATCTCGGGCTAATGATCAACATGGCTACGTTTCCCTTTACCGGCGATGCGATGTCGCAAATCGAGGCGATTTACATCGGCTATTTCGGCCGTGCCGGTGATCCGCTCGGCACGAATTACTGGACTAATCAACTGCTTAACGGCGGCGCTACAGTTCAGAGCATGACCGGGATTGCAGCCTCATATTCGGTTCAACCCGAGGCGCAGGCCCAATACCCTTTCCTCGCCAATCCGTCGGGTGCGACCACGTCGGGCGCTGGCAACCAACTCGACCAGTTCATCAATTCAGTCTACCAGAACCTGTTTGGCCGGGCCGCGGATGGAACTGATACGTCTGGCGGGTTGGGTTACTGGCGAGGGCAGATCCTCAACGTACTGGCCACCCATGATTCGACGGCGCTGGCCAATGAGCTTGGCAGTTTCATTCTCCAGGTCGCGTATGGCGCGCAAGGTCAGGATCAGACTGTGCTGGCGAACAAGGTCTCGGTGGCCGACGCCATCACACAGACGTTTTCGGCGCATAACATACAGTTCGGCACGACTGCCGACCAGTTTGCTCATGCCGATATTGCGAGCGTGACCGCCAGTGCGGCGTCGGTGACTGCGGCAGACATTGCGATCATCGGGATCATCAATTCTTTGATCTGATGCGACTCGCTAGAAGCGAATTGGAGCTCAAGCATCTGCGCGGCGAGATCGAGATCGCGCGCAAGGCTGAAGCCGATCTGCGCGTGGCCATCATCGAAATCGACGGCCGCGCCAATGCCTGATCGGAATGCTGCGGCAGTCTGTATTCGGTCGCCTTGCCGGATACGAGGACGTGAACGACGCCGACCGGCTCGGGCGTGATCCGGCGATGCGCCACACTCTGGCCCGACTTCAACACTTTCACCTCTCGCTGACCCCGGTCGTC
>Ga0097691_1002384_pt1 | contig 12639 bp, 11 predicted proteins | sample NGESurdeep072012_8_FD_72858 | JGI IMG/M metagenome (GOLD analysis project Ga0097691, IMG submission 72858) | Arctic peat soil microbial communities from Barrow, Alaska - NGEE Surface sample 210-1 deep-072012 | ecosystem: Environmental > Terrestrial > Soil > Wetlands > Peat ...
CTGCGTCTGCACCTTGACGATCACCTGCTCTGTCCGAGACTGCTCCTCCTCGGCGGCGAGTTGCGCGAGGTCGGACGTGTGCTGTGCGAGCGTGCTGCTCGCCTTCCGCTCCTCCGCGCCGATCCGTGCGACCAGTTGCTGGCTCGCGGACGAGATCTCGTTGACCTGCACGTCGCGTTGGATCGCGGCAGCGATCGTGTTCGCCGAGATGATGTAGGCGAGCATCGCCTGCGTGCCCCCGCTCTCATACGACTGGCGGAGGTAGGCGGCGAGGTGGCCGCGGTCTGCGTTGAGCTGCGCGTTGACGGTGCGTAACGTCGCGCTGTCGGCAGCGATCGTGACTTGCAGCGCGCCGATCTGGGTGTTGAGCACCGCAAGATGCGCATTTGCCGCCGCGAGCGCCGCCCGTGCGAGCGACAGTGCCGTGTCAGCGTTGTTGGCAGCGTCCTTGGCGTTCTGCGCATCCTTGGCGGCCGCGGCGGCAGCCTTCTGAGGCCTATCGGGGCGGAAGATCCAGCGTCCCGATCGTCGCCCTGAGCAGCTCGGCCGAGTGCCGGAGGCCGGATGCCTCCTCCGCGGACATCGCGAGCCGGAGCGTGCGCTCGACGCCAGCCCGCCCGAGGACCGTCGGGACGGACAGGTACACGTCGTCGATCCCGTAGTAGTCGCAGATCAGCGAGCTGACCGAGAGCACGGTCGACTGGTCGCGCAGGATCGCCTCGACGATCCGGACGAGGCCGGCCGCCACGGCGTACGACGTGGCGCCCTTGCGCTCGATGATCTGGTAGGCAGCGTCGCGCGTCGATTCGAAGATCTGCTGGAGCGAGCCCTGGTCGTGCCCGATCCCGTTGGCGCGCCCGAAGTCCGCGAGCGGCATCCCGGCGATGTTGGCGGCCGACCAGACCGGCACCTCGGAATCGCCGTGCTCGCCCGCGATGTACGCGTGGACGGAGCGCGGGTCCACGCCGTAATGCTCTGCCAGGAGCATCCGGAAGCGCGACGTGTCGAGGATGGTCCCCGAGCCGATGACCCGCGCCGAGGGGAGCCCGCTGATCCGGTAGGTCAGGTACGACAGGACGTCCACCGGGTTGGTGGCGACGACGATGATCCCACCTGGGTTCGCGCTCGCAACCGCCGGCACGATCTGGCGAAAGATTGCGGCGTTCTTGCGGACCAGGTCGAGGCGTGTCTCGCCGGGCTTCTGGCCGGCTCCCGCCGCGATGACCGTGATCGCCGCGCCGCGGCACTCCTCGATCGGACCGGACCAGACGCGGGCCGTCTTCGCGAACGGGACCGCGTGGAGGAGGTCCATCGCCTCGCCCTCGGCCCGCCGGACGTTCGCGTCCACCAGCAGGATCTCGGCAGCGAGCCCGGACAGGAGGAGGCCGAACGCGAAGGTCGACCCAACGGCCCCGGCGCCGACGATCGCGACTCGCGTCGGGTGGGCCTCCGGGGACTCCGTGGCACGCCCCCCGGTTGGCTCAGGAGCGCTGCTGGATACGGGCTGGGCGGACACGAGAGCCATGTGGGACATGGCTCCATTCTGCCCCGGTTCGCCGCGCCGCGCCGGCGTCGCGCGCGACCAACGCCTTGACGTTCTTCCGCCCGGGGCTCGGTCGCGGCCCTCGTGCATTCGCCGCGGTCCCCGCCAAATGCGACCGCGGCGCAACCCATCCGCACCCCCACGTCACGGTCGGCGCGATGGGCCCGCCGCGGCACAGCCTCCACCATCCTGACACGCGGTCGCTCACGGGACGACGCCCGGATGGCAGCGGTGGATGAAGGAGACGAGATGGCGAGCACTCCGGCCCCGGAGATGAAACGGACGCTGAGCCTCACCGGTCTGACGGTGAACGCGATGGCGCTGATCGCGCCCGGCGCGTTTCTCTGGACCACCTTCCAGTCGCAGTCGCTCCAGTCGAGCGGCGGAGCATCGACCGCGTACGACATGGTCCCGGGCCTGGTGTTCGCCCTCATCCTCGCGTTCCTGACCGCATGGAGTTACGGGGAGCTCTCGAACCTGTACCCGTCCGCCGGGGCCGGATCCTCGTACTACTTTGCGGAAGCCGCGTTCCTCGAGCGCGAAGAGGCCGTCCACTACAAGTTCGCGCGCCTGGCGAAGTTCGTGGTCGGGTGGATCTCCCACCTCTACTACTGGATCTACCCGGGGATCATGGTCGCCTTCACCGGGATCCTCGCGGTCTACATCCTTGGCCTCTTCGGGGTCACCCTGACGACGCCCTTCGAGATCGGCCTCGTCTTCGTGTTCGCGGCCGTCACCGGAATGATCGCGTTCCGCGGTATCTCCGGCTCGACCATGACGGCGATCGTGATCAACGTGATCCAGCTCACCGCGCTGGTGGCCGTCAGTGCCCTGGCGATCGTCTTCCGGCTGACCCATCCCGATCTCGCATACGCGCACAAGGACCTCGTATCCGTCGTCCTCCCGCACAATCTCACCAACGTCCTCTTTCAGGGCACGATCGCGATCCTGCTGCTGGTCGGGTTCGAGTCCGTGACCGCGCTCGGCGCCGAGGCGAGGAACCCGAAGCGTGACGTACGCCGAGCGGTCCTCCTGTCCCTCGCGATCCAGGGGATCTTCGCCTACATCATCCAGTACGTCGCTGCCAACTTCGCGGTCAGCGATGCGCTCACGACGACAGTCACGGACGCCTCCGGCGCCACCAGCACCGTCACCGGCTATGCGGCCACCGCGGCCTCGAGCGCGCCGATCGGCGACCTGGTCCGGTTCATCGGCGACACGATGCTCGGCGGAACGGGGACCGCGCTCGCGCTGATCCTCGCCGGGACCGTCCTCGTGGCGCTCATCGGCACGACCCTCGCCTGCCTCAACACCGGCGTGCGGATCACCTACGTGATGGGCCGCGACCGCGAGGTTCCGGGCCTCCTGGGGCTGCTCCATGGCAAGTATGCGACCCCGCACTACGGGATCCTCATCCTGGCCGCGATTTCCGGCCTCCTCGGCGCCTACGGCGTCCTGAGCGCCGACAACCTGCTCCAGATCATCCTGGCCTCCAACGTTGGGACCTTCCTCGTCTACGGGATGACCAACTTCCTTGTCATGATCGCGTTCTGGGCACGCCCGGAGCGCTCGGCGCTCAAGCACATCCTCGTGCCGGCCCTCGGGTTGCTCGCCAACCTGGCGCTCCTCGGCGCGATCCTGGTCATGAGCATCTCGTCCGGCGGGACAACCCAGACGGACACGCTGATCGCCCTTGGCGTTGTCGCCGCGTGGATCGTGGCGGGGGCGGTCTGGCTGGCCGTCAACTCGCGAGCGGCAGGCCGGCCGATCCTCGTCGGCCGTTCCGGCAGCGAGCCCGTTGAGATGGCCGGCTGAGCCTGACCGCGACCGTGGCCGGCCCGACCGGCAACCGCCCGCAATCCTTGGCCACGACGACGGCGCCCTCCGCGGCGCCGCCGTCGTTGGCTGACGACGTTTCGATCGCGGCGTCGGACGTCGAGCAGCTGCGCCTTCGAGTCGCGGTCCTCTCGGTGGTCGGGCCCGTCCGCGAGACGAATGAAGACCACCTGGGCTGGTTCGACGCGGCAGGCCTGGACCTCGCCGGGACGCCGGGAGAAGAGGTCCGGTCCGTCGCGCTCGGCGGCCCGGCCGTTGGCCTGATGATGGCTGACGGCCTGGGCGGGCACGGTCGCGGCGACCTCGCCAGCCGCACTGCGACCCGGATCGTCCTGCAGGCGTTGGCGGCGGCGCCGCGGCCGGGCCTGGGCGAGGTCCGCGCGGCCCTCGAGCTGGCGAACGGCGCGCTCCTCGCCGGCGAGCTCGATGGGGCGTCCGATCACCGCCCAGGCCCACAGACGACGGCAACCGTGCTCGTCTTCATGGACGACTCGGTCCAGATCGCCAACGTCGGGGACACGCGCCTGTACCGTATGCGGGACGATGTCGTGGAGCTCCTGACGAAAGATCACTCGCAGGCTGCCGAACTGCTGCGGATGAAGGTCATCAAGCCGCACCAGGCTCGCAACCACCCAGGGCGGCATCTGCTCACGCGCTCGGTTGGAGCCGACCTCACGCTGCGCGTCGAGTCCGTCGCCCGTGCCGTCTACCCGGGCGACTGCTACGCGGTCTGCACGGACGGCTGCTGGAGCGGCCTCGAGCAGGAGGACCTGGAGGCGGCGTTCTCGGAAGATCCGGCAGTCGGCGCCCGTCGCCTGGTGGAGCGGGCGATCGACATGGGCGGCGACGATAATGCGAGCGTGGCCATCATCCACGTGGACGCCGTGGGGGCGTCCCGCGACTCAGACGCATCCGATCGCCCGTTCTGGCGGCGATTCTTCGGCAACCGCCCATGAGCGCCGCGCTGATCGCGGGGGAGAAGCTCGACCGCTACACCATCGTCGAAGCGATCGGTCACGGCGCGTTCAGCGACGTCTATTTGGCCACCGACCCGAAGGGCGCGCAGGTCGTTCTCAAGTGCCCCCACGAGGGGATCATCGGCGACGTCGCCACCTTCGATCGGTTTCGCCGCGAGATGGAGATCGCGCGACGCCTCGACCACCCCGGGATCCAGCGCTCCCTTGATCCCGGCGGCGACCGCACGCGACCCTACCTGGTCATGCAGTATGTCGAGGGGGAGACGCTTCGCGAATACCTCGTGCGCCGAGGGCACCTGCCGATCGCCGAGGCTGTCGCGCTCGTGGACGGCCTTGCCGACGCGATGGGCTACGCTCACGGCCAGGGGATCACGCACCGCGACCTCAAGCCCGAGAACGTGCTCGTCACGCCCGACGGCCGGCCGATCGTGACCGACTTCGGGATTGCGCTCATCGCCGGCGCCCGCCGACTGACCTGGCGCTGGCTCACGTCCCAGATGGGTACACCGGACTACATGGCGCCCGAGCAGGTCCAGGGCGAGCGCGGGGACGCGCGGACGGATGTCTACGCCCTGGGCGTCATCCTCTTCGAGCTGCTCGTGGGGCGGGTCCCGTGGGAAGGCGACAACCCGCTCTCGATCATGAACCAGGCCGTGACACGGCCGGCCCCGTCGCTCCGCGAACTGGACCCGACGATCCCCCCGCCGCTCGACGCGATCGTCCGCAAATGCCTGCGCAAGGACCCCGCCGAGCGCTACCCGGACGCGGCCGCGCTCTCCGCCGACCTCGAGTCCTGGAAGGACCTGGACCTCTCGCGATTCGTCTTCGCCGCCGAGGAGAGGCCGCCGTCGCCGGCGGGCCGGCGCGGCCCGATCCTCCTCATCGCCGGGATCAGCCTCGGTTTCCTGGGGGCGAGCGCCCTGTTCGTGCTGCTGGTGGCGCTGCTCCAGCACCATTGACCGGCAGGCTGCCTCGGCAGTCTTCGGCAGGTCAGCCCTCGGCGGCCGGCCGGCTGCCGGCGATCCGTACGGCGTAGCCGCGGCCGCGAACGTTGCGCAATCCCGGGTGCCCCTCCGCCACGAGCTTGGCGTTGATCCTCGTGAGGTGGCTGCGGAGCGACTCGGGATCCACGTCCGGGCGACCGGGCCACGCGGCGCGGAGCAGGGCGCGATGATCGACGACATCGCCACGCCGGGCAGTGAGGACGGAAAGCAGCTCGAACTCGGTCGGGGTGAGGGCCAGGCTGCGCCCGGCGACCGCGGCCTCGCGGCGCCCGAGATCAACTCGCAGCCCGTCGAGGCTGGGCTCGTAGACGCCGCTCGTCGGGAGGCCGCGCCGGACGGCGGCATGGATCCGCGCGATCAGCTCGCCGACGCGGACGGGTCGGCCGACGACGTCCACGGCACCGGCGTCGAGGGCGGCCACGACCCCGGCCTCGTCCCGGAGGTCGGCGATCACGATGATCGGGGCGTCGGTCCTGGCATGGACGCGGGCCACGATCGCGACGCCGTCGCCGTCCGGGAGCGCTAGGTCGAGGAGGAGAAGGTCCGGCCGTTCGTCGGCGAGTCGGGCGAGCGCCGCCTCCGCGCGATATGCGGTCACGACCTCGTGGCCGGCGTTGCCGAGCGCGCTCGCGATCGCCCCGACATCGGCCGGCAGGGCGGCGGCGATGAGGATGCGGAGGCGGGCGGGAGAGGTCGAGATGGCCACGATCAGGAGCATCGTACGGGCCGGATCGCGACGGCCGTCTGACCGGCCGGTTGCGAGCGGGAGGCGGTTCGGTTGCGGATCGCATGTGCCAAGCGAGGCGTTCGCACCCGCAACCGGCCCGGCACCGGTTCCGCACCCGGCCGGGGCGGCACTGAACGCGGATCCACCACCGGGTACGGTCGCGCTCCCGCCGCCGTCCGGAGTGTGGCCCGGACGGTTACTCCTCGGTCGCCTCCAGGCGGTATCCGACGCCGCGCACGCTCGTGGGGAGGGGCGCGCCGGACTCCTCCAGCTTCGCGCGGAGCCGCGCCAGGTGCGGCTTGAGCCACTGCGGGTCCGGGTCCGCGTCGCCCGGCCAGCCCGCCGCGAGCAGGCGGTCGTGCGGCACCACCCTGCCGCGGGCCGAGGCCAGCGCGGCCAGCAGCGCGAACTCGGTGCGCGTCAGGGCCAGCACGGTTCCCTCGACCGACGCCTCGTGCCGCCCGGTGTCCAGGGTCAGCCGGCCGACGTGCAACCCGCCGGCCGGGGTCTCGCCGGCCTCGTGCCGCCGCATGACCGCGCGAATCCGGGCCAGGAGCTCCTGCTTGCCGAACGGCTTCGTCACGTAGTCGTCGGCGCCCGCGTCGAGCGCCTCCACCTTGGCCAGCTCGTCCGCCTCGCCCGTCAGGACGATGACCGGGGTCTGGCTGGTTCGCCGGATCTCGCGGCAGACGTCCACCCCGTCGCGGCCGGGCATCGCCAGGTCCAGGAGCACGAGGTCCGGGCCCTCCTCCTCGAAACGGCGCAGGGCGGCCTCGCCGTCGTAGGCGGTGATCACCTGGTGTCCGGCGGTTCCGACCAGGGCCGTGATCGCCCCGACCATGGCCGGCTCATCGTCCACGACGAGGATCCGCAGCCCGGCTGCCTGCGCGAGCGTCATCCGTCCCTCTCCCATCAACCCGGCGCGACGGCCGGAAGCGCGACCACGAACCGGCTTCCCCCGAAGCCGTTTCCCTCGATCCAGATCTTGCCTCCCATGGCACCCATCAGGCGACGCGCGGCGTAGAGCCCGATCCCGGAACCGCGGCCCCGGCGCCCGGTGGCCCGGACGAACGCCTCGAAGACCGATTCCCAGTCCTCCGCCGGCACGCCGGGCCCGTCGTCGGTGGTATAGGAGCGGATCTCGCCCGCCTGGCGCCAGGCGCCGATCGAGACGCCCCAGTTGCGCGGCGCGTACTTTGCCTCGTTCTCCAGCAGCAGCTCGAGCACCTGGCGGAAGCGACCCTCGTCCCCGACGGCGATCAGCACCTCCTCCGGGGGATCCCAGCGTAGCCGGTGGTAGCGGAGCAGGGGCCGCAAGAGCTCGACCGTCTCGCCCATCGTCCGGCCCAGGTCGAATGGCGAACGCGCCAGGACGCCCAGCCCCTCCCCGCGGACAGAGACGAGGATCGAGTCCACCAGTCGGTCCAGGCGGCCGATCTGGTCGACCGCCGCGTGGCGCCAGTCCTCGCTCGACGCGCGTGCCGGCGCGTCGGTCAGACCACTCGCCGCATCGGCCAGCAGGTCCACGTACGCCCGGACCACGGAGAGCGGCGTCCGCAGCTCGTGGGTGACCACGGAGAGGAGCTCTGCGCGGGCCTCGTCGAGGGCCTGGAGCTCCCCGAGCTGCCGCTCCTGCTCCCGCTGCAGACGCCCCTTCTCGACGATCCCGGCGAGGAGCGCGGCGATCGTGGCGAGGAAGTTGATCTCCTGTGGCGTGAAGCGCCGGGTGGCGACCGTCTGGACGTTGAGGACGCCGACCACGATGTCGTTCCAGGTGAGCGGAACAGAAAGCATCGAGGTGAGCCCCGCGAGGTCGAAACCGCGGAGGTACTTGAAGCGGGGGTCGAGCCGGACGTCCGGCACCTCGATCGGCCGGCGCGTCGTGGCCGCCGCCCCCGTGATGCCCTCGTCGAGCGCCAGGCTCACGCGGCTCACCTGGTCGCGGTCCAGGCCGTTCGTCGCCGCGAGGGTCAGCCGGCCCGTGGCGTGGTCCAGCAGGTAGAACGAGCAGACCTCGGTGTGCAGCGCTTCGGTGGTCCGCTCCACGAGGGTCAGCATGAGCTCGTCCCAGTCCCGTGCCTGGGTCGCCAGCCGGGCGAACTCGTGGAGGAACGCGAGCTCGCGGAGGGTGCGCGCGGTGTCCTCGTCGACGCCCGGGGCGACGACGCGTGCGGCCGGGGCGGTGGTCGGCAGGGATGCCGGCGGGTTGGTCATCGGCGCGATTGTCGCGCGCTGCGGCGTATCGTGCGCCGACGGGCCCCGACGCGTCTGCGCACCGCCGCTCAGGACGGCGTGCCAGCCGGTACGGGATCCGTGACGCTCGCCTCCAGCCGCTCCAGGAGCGGGTCGGTCCACGTCCACGCCGCGCCGTAGTGGGCGCCCACCGCACCGTGGCGCGCGGCCTCGGTGCGGAGCGGCAGGCCGAAGATCTCGATGAACCCGATGGCGGAGGCGTGGTCGAAGGAATCGCCCGCGTCATAGGTGGCCAGGTTCTTCTCGTACAGCGAGAGAGGGGAGCGCCGCCCGGACACCACGGCGCTGCCGTGGTCGAGCCGGACCCGGACCTCGCCCGAGACGACGCGTTGCGCGCTGGCGACGTAGCCGCGCAGGTCGCGGTGGAGCGCGCTGAACCACAGGCCGTCGTAGGTGAGCTGGGCCAGCTCGTCGGCCACGTGGCGGTTGAAGCGGAGCGTGTCCTTGGTGAGCGTCAGGGATTCGAGCGCGCCGTGCGCCGCCTGGAGGACCGTGGCAGCGGGTGATTCGTAGACTTCGCGGCTCTTGATCCCCACCAGCCGGTCCTCGACGTGGTCGATCCGCCCAACGCCGTGGGCGCCGGCGAGCTCGTTGAGGCGCTCGACGAGCGCGACCGGGTCGAGCCGCTCGCCGTCCAGGCTGACCGGGACCCCGCCCTCGAAACCCAGCACGAGGTCCTCGGCCGCCGGCGCGTCGGCGGCCGCCACGGTCCACGCGTAGGCATCGGCCGGCGGCGCGGTCCACGGGTCCTCCAGGACGCCCGTCTCGCACGAACGGCCCCACATGTTGACATCGATGGAGTACGGGCTCGCCTTCGTGATCGGGAGCTCGATGCCGCGCGCGGCTGCGTAGTCGATCGACTGGTCGCGCGAGAGGCCCATGCCGACCCGCATCGGCGCCACGACCTCGAGGGCCGGGTCCAGCGCGTGGACCGCCACGTCGAAGCGGACCTGGTCGTTGCCCTTGCCCGTGCAGCCATGGGCCACCGCGTCGGCGCCTTCCTTCTGGGCGACCTCCACCAGGAGCTGCGCGATGAGCGGCCGCGCGAGGGCAGTCGCCAGCGGGTAGACGCCCTGGTAGCGCGCGTTGGCCTGCAGGCTGGGCCAGCAGAAGTCCCGGACGAACGTCTTCCGCGCGTCCACCACGTACGCCCGCGAAGCCCCGGCGGCGATCGCGCGGGCTTCCACGCCTCTCCGCAGCGAGCCGCCACCGACGTCCACGGTCAGGGTCACCACGTCGACGCCGAACTGCTCGCGCAACCAGGCGACCGCCACCGAGGTGTCGAGACCGCCCGAGTACGCGAGGACCACCTTCTTCATGTGCGCGTCGCCTCCGTTCCCGGTTCTAGGGATAGGTGTTGGTGAGATCGGCCGCGGGAAGGCCGGCGGCCGCCCGTTCGACGAACGTCCCGAGGCGGGCTCGCCAGCGCTCCAGCGCGGGCTCGTCGGCGAACAGGACCAGGAGCGTGTTGTCCCCGGCGAGCGTGCCGACCTGCTCATCGAAGCCCGACTCGTCGATCGCCTGCGCGATCGCGGCCGCGGTCCCGGGCGTGCTGACCAGGACCAGGGTGAGGCCGCTTCGCGCAACCCGGACCGGGTAGTCGGCCAGCACGCGCCGCAGACGCGCCTCGCCGGGGCGGGGGAGCGGACGGCCGCGCTCGGCCGCGCCCATCGCGACCCCGGCCGTTGCTGCCGCATCGTCGGCGAACGTCCGCGGCGTGACGTAGGCGTGGCGATCCCCGCGTGGCGCCTTGACCAGGCCGAGATCGGCGATGTCCCGGCTGACGGTCGCCTGGGTGACTGCGAAGCCGCGCCGTCGAAGGAGCGCGGCGAGCTCCTCCTGGCTGCCGATGGCCGCCGACTCAACGAGCTCGAGGACGGCGCGGCGACGGGCAGCGCGGGCGGCCTCGCCGGCGCGGGCGGGTGCCTCCGCGGTCATCGCGGCAGCCTCATGCCGTCGTGCCCGAGGTAGCGGTCGTCGCCGCCGCGGTCGCGTCGCCGGCCGAGATGCGGGTGCCGAACGTCGGATCGTCGAGGGCGCGCACCAGGGCCCCGGGTGCGGCGGCGTCGCAGACGACCGCCTCGGCGCCGGGCGCGGTGATCCCCGCCAGCGCCGCCCGGACCTTGGGGACCATCCCCCCGCTGATCGTGCCGGCCGCGATGAGCGCCTCCGCGTCGGCGGCGCTGATCGAAGTGAGCTTCGCGCCGTCGGGCCCGCGGATGCCGTCGACGTCGGTCATGAGGATCAGCTGGCGAGCGCCGAGACCGGCCGCGAGCCCCGCCGCCGCGTCGTCCGCGTTGACGTTGCAGACGATGCCGGCCTCGTCGCGCGCGAGCGGCGCCACCACCGGCACCTGGCCCCCCACAAGGATCGCGTCGAGGAGGTCGCGCTTGATCCCCACCACGTGCGCCACGAGGCCTATCCCCGCGACCCGCTCGCCGACCAGGAGGCCGCCGTCGACGCCGGAGAGGCCCACGGCGTCCACGCCGACATCATGAAGGGCCGTCACCAGCTCGCTGTTGACGACGCCGCGCAGGACGGCCGCCGCGACCTCGATCGCGGCGGCGTCCGTGACGCGCAAGCCTCCCTCGAAGCGAGTGGGGACGCCAAGCCGGTCCAGCCACTCGGTCATCCGCTTGCCGCCGCCGTGGACGATCACGACGGGCCGCCGGCGGGCGATGGTGGCCACCTCGGCCAGCACGTGGCGCTGCTCGACGAGCGTCGTCCCGCCCAGCTTGAGGACCACGATCTCGCTCATGCGGGTGCCCCGGTCACGTCGTGTACTCCGCGTTCTCGCGCACGTAGGCCTCCGTCAGGTCGCAGCCGAACGCCTCACCCGTCCCGTCGCCCACGCCCAGGTCCAGGCGGATCAGCACCTCGTCAGCCATCATCGCGGCGCGGGCCGCGTCCCGGTCGAACGGCAGCGGCCCGCCGGCGTAGACGGGGTGGCCGGCCACCGCGATCCGGAGCCGGTCGGGCTCCACGTGCACGGGCGTGCCCGCGCGCGCCGCGGCATCCACCGGGGCGAGACCGGCCGCTTCCAGGACCCAGGACTCGGCGGCGTGAGCGTTTCCGACCGCGCCGGCGATCCGGCCCCAGTTCGGGTCTCGGCCGTGGACGGCGGCCTTGACGAGGCTGCTGGAGATCACGGCCCGGGCCGCGCCCCGCGCGTCGATGTCATCTCTGGCGCCCGTGACCTGGCACGTGATGAGCGTGGTCGCCCCCTCGCCGTCGGCCGCCTGCTGCCGGGCGAGCGAGCGGGCCACGGCCTCGATCGCGCGGCCGAGCGTGGCGGCGCCCGGGTCGCCGGCGCGCACCGGCGCCGCGCCCGACGTTCCCGACGCGAGGGCCAGGACGCTGTCGTTCGTGCTCGTGTCGCCGTCCACGGAGAGCTGGTCCCAGGTCCGCGCCGCGGCGCCCCCCAGGATGCCGTGGAGCGTCGCGGGGTCCGTGACGGCGTCCGTGAGGATGACGGCCAGCATCGTCGCCATCCGGGGATGAATCATCCCGACGCCCTTCGCGATGCCACAGACGGTGACGGGAACATCGGTCCTGTCCGCGCCAGGGAGGGCGAGCCGGACGGTCGCCCACTTCGGGTGCGTGTCGGTAGTCATGAGGGCACGGGCCGCCGCCATCAGCGCTTCGTCGCTCGCTGCAAGCTGGTCCGGGATGCGCTGCGCGATGGCGGCGGCCACGAGGTCCACCGGCAGCCGCGTCCCGATCACGCCCGTCGAGAAGGCGAGCGTGCGGCCGGCGATCGTGCCGAGCGCTGCCGCCAGGCTGTCGGCGAGGTGGCCCTGGTCGGCGTCGCCGGGTGCGCCCGTCGCGGCGTTCGCGGAGCCTGAGGTAGAGAGGATCGCATCGGCCCACCCAGAGCCGGCGGGGCCGTCGCCACCGGTCACGGCAAGGTGCGCACGGGTGAGTCGGACGGGAGCGGCGGCGAACGCGTTGCGCGTGAAGACACCGGCCGCTGCCGCGGGCCCGCCGGTTGTCGCGATCACCGCGAAGTCCGGACGGCCGGATCGCTTGATCCCGATCGGCGCTCCGAGGGCGCGGAAGCCGGCCGGCATCACGGCCCGCTCCTCCGCGTTCGGGAGATCGGTTGCCAGGGGTGCGAGGCCGCCCGTGTCCGCGGCATCCGCGGCTCGTGCCGCGTCCGACGAGGCCCGTTCCGCGTCCGACCCGGCCCCCACGGCACCTGTGTCCGTCGTCAGTCCGTTCACGGGACCAGCGCGTGCTGCTCGAGCCCGGCCGTCTCCGGGAGCCCGTGGACGAGGTTGAAGGCCTGGATCGCCTGGC
>Ga0097691_1002387_pt1 | contig 12615 bp, 8 predicted proteins | sample NGESurdeep072012_8_FD_72858 | JGI IMG/M metagenome (GOLD analysis project Ga0097691, IMG submission 72858) | Arctic peat soil microbial communities from Barrow, Alaska - NGEE Surface sample 210-1 deep-072012 | ecosystem: Environmental > Terrestrial > Soil > Wetlands > Peat ...
CTAGCGGGCGCTATAGAGCCGCGCGGCCATCGCGTGCCGCTGCGCGATGCTGTGTGTGGCGAATTGCTGATTTCTGTGGAAAATCAGTAATTCGCCACACACAGGAGAGCTGGGAAAGCGGCCCTCAAAAGACGCCGAAAAACAATCGGAAATTACGCATGCAATGAAACCCCTCAGAACGACAGAGCCGAAGATGCCCGATATCGTTGGGCTTTTTTCAACACTTACACAGAAACTTACACAGTTTCACATTCGATGAAAATAAAGCCAATAAAACAAAGAGTTTTTCGCTATAATCAAATGACTTAAAATCCTCTGGAGCGAAAGCTCCGTGCGGGTTCGACCCCCGCCCCCGGCATAAGAGATCCGCATCCCTTCGATGGCGCGCGAGAAGGCCGCGTCGGTTTGCGTTTGTAAACTGCCTGATGTTCGAGCGAGTATGAATCAGGGTTCAACACGAGAATCCTGGTATCGAGGGACTTGAGTGAGTTCCGAACCTGTGGTTCCGAAACTGGCTCAATCCACGGCTTCTATGCGAGATATTCCCTAGCCCTAGTGTTTCCCATGGTGGCCGCCCCCACCACCGCTGCTATGACTCGCCGAACTCACGGGCGAGCTTGCATGGTACGTTGACGCTGGATGATACGTTGACGAATGTGCGGCAGATGCATGGTATTGACCGGCCGCGGCGTTTGAATGCTCGGCGTGTCTGGCGCTCGCGTTATTGTGCTCTCCGTCGCGATCGACAGCGACGCCTCCATGATAGACGCCGCCGTGGGCAACCGCTGAACCTTCAGAGTGTGAATGCTGATACTCGACGTTGCGGCTGAGTTCCCTGCGGTACTCCTCGCCGGGATGGTTCCAGTCGCGAGGATGTTCGCCCCAATACCCCGAATGAAACCACTCCGGATGCCGGCCGTGGTCGTCACGAATCCATCCCGGATGCGCCTCCGTCCTGGCAGCGACCGCGGAGACGCTCAAGATTCGAAATGTGGTGGGCGATATCCCGCAGATTAGGTTCGATTTGAAAGTGCGACGCAGGCTGGCCTTCTATCTGTGGAAAGTATTTCTGCCAATTCTGATCATGGTCCTGGTATCGTGGTGTGTGTTCTGGATCGAGCTGTCGCAGTTCGATTGGCAGGCGAAGATTGCGGTGACGACCATGCTGACGCTGGTCGCGTTTTCATTTGCGATCGAAAGAAATCTGCCGCGGATCGGCTACCTGACTTTCTTCGATGGGGTATTCCTGACGAGCTTTATCTTTATTTTTCTCGCAATGATCGAGATAACGCTCATTCATGTGCTGCATTTGCGCAAGAGGGAAAGCGCCGCGGCCGCTATTCACTCCGCTTCGCGATGGGTATTTCCGCTCGTCTACTTTGCCACCATTGCGCTGATGGTCCCGATCTTTCTCATGTGAAGCAGCCTGTTTGCGGTCTCGAAATTGGCCACACTTAACTGATGGCGCAGAGCGAGAACCTCTGATCGCTAACCTGGTGCTGTTCACCATTCGGACCGGAGTTGTGCCCGGAGGTCCTTCGACGCCCGGCGCGATCATCTACCTCGTGATCGCAATCGGCGTCCCTGCGAGGAGCGTGGTTTTGCTGCGGCGCCGGCAAGCGCAGCTCACCTGATGCTGTGTCCGAAAAATAGCATGAAAAGTTTTCGAGCGAATCGCTTCGCGGCTATCCTTCGACGCGGCTCGCGATGCTCGCGCTGCGCGCCACGAGCAGGAGCTTGATCAGAAACTCGACCATCGGGCGTTCGAGTACCACAGTCCGACTTGGCCCGTCACCCTGGATCAGGTTTTCGGTACCGACAGCGGTGAAGATCGCTACCGCCGAAGCAAAACCAGGATCGGGTTTTTGCTGGGATTCGCGCTCATTTCTGGGCTGGTGCGCTATTTTTCTTCACGCGGAGAATCAAATTCGAAAAGTGACAATCGCCAGCTCAATTAATATAAAGCCAAACTGGCTCTTTGGTGCTTCGAGTCCCTCTCTGCGTGGGAAAAATGGCGCTCAGCACCCAAAACGAAAAAATCCTGCATTTCCAAGGGTTTCCCCGACTCTGACCACCTCCAAAAACCAGTGTGATACAAAATTTACTTCGGCGGCGACCCGCGCCTTAAACCGAAGAATATCTCCGGAGATAGTCCGGAGGACTCAGGTAGTTGTGCTACAGAGTTAAAAATCCAGGGTGGACGCGGGCGTCGTTCAGGTGAGGCTGCGCTCTCACCGCTCGCCCCCGTTGTACGGAAGGCGATCGAACCTTAACCCGAGGGTAACCTCGGACTCTCTTAAGGAGCGATCGCTTGTCCGAAATCAACGGGTTCTCGTCACAAGTAGACATATTCACACTTCCGCATGTTCTTGATTGCTCAATGTCTAGCCTTGAGTGCGCGAGGTTGTGTGCTCGCTGCGTTGGGCCGCCACTGGCCCACGAGGGCGTCGAGCAGTCTTCGATAGTGTCGCCAAAAGCGTCCGTCGAATCGCTATTAAAAACCTTGTCGCAATGCCGAGATTCGAGCTTTCAAGTCTCGGAAATATGAGGAACCGTCCCGTGATTGATAACTACACCAACAAACTACAAATCGAAAATCTACCGATTGCTTCGCTGAAACCATCTGCACGCAATCCGCGGACGCATTCGCCAAAACAGATTGAACAGATCGGACGCAGCATACGCGAGTTCGGGTTCACCAACCCGGTGCTAATCGGTCCGGACCGCGGAGTAATCGCCGGTCACGGCCGGATCGAAGCCGCCAAGCTGCTCGGCATCGGCGAGGTGCCGACTATTCGCCTGGACCATATGACAGAAGCGCAAAAGCGCGCGTATGTGCTCGCTGACAACCGGCTGGCCGAAAACGCCGGCTGGGATCGCGAACTCCTGGCTCTGGAGCTGCAGTACTTGTCGGACCTTGACCTCAACTTCGACGCGACAATTACCGGGTTCGAGACGCCAGAGATCGATGTACTGATTCAAGGGATCGATCTGGACGGGACCAGCGATCGAGCCGACGAGGTTCCGGAAATCGACGAGTCGGTGCCTCCGGTAAGCCGCTTGGGAGATCTCTGGGAACTGGGCGACCATCGGCTGTTTTGTGCCGATGCGACCAAAGCACAATCGTTCGATTGTCTGCTGAAAGCGCAGAAAGCCCAGATGGTGTTTGTCGATCCGCCCTACAACGTACGGATCGACGGTCACGTCTGCGGTTTGGGTGCCATCAAGCATCGGGAGTTTCAGATGGCCGCCGGCGAAATGTCGGAAATCGAGTTCATAGAGTTCCTAAAGACGACGCTCGGGCACCTGGCCAATTTCAGCGTCGACGGTTCGATCCACTTCATTTTTATGGATTGGCGACACTGCTTCGAGCTGACCTCAGCGGGTCGCGGCGTCTACAGCGAGCTGAAGAACGTCTGCGTGTGGAACAAGAACAACGGCGGGATGGGATCGCTGTACCGCTCGAAGCATGAATTGGTTTTCGTCTTCAAGAATGGCACGGATGCTCACATCAACAATATCGAGCTTGGCCGCCACGGCCGCTACCGCACCAACGTTTGGGACTACGCCGGTGTCAATACGATGCGCGCCGGCAGAATGGACGACCTGGCCATGCATCCGACGGTCAAACCAACCGCGTTGGTTGCCGATGCGATTCTCGACTGCTCGAAACGCCATGGAATCGTGCTCGACTGCTTCGGTGGCAGCGGAACGACTCTATTGGCAGCGGAGAAGACCGGCAGGCGAGGATACCTGATGGAACTCGATCCGGCGTACGTCGATGTAACGATCAAACGGTACCAGAAATTTACCGGCAAAGTCGCAACCCACGCCACAACCGGCGTCACTTTCGCAGACACGCAGACCGAGCGCGCCGAAAAGGAACTCTAAGAGTATGGAACCACAGCAAATGGATGGGGATGGGAAGATGGGAAACGTTGGTGAAGTGGGCTTTGGGAAGCCGCCGGTGCACAGCCGGTTCAGGAAGGGCTGCTCCGGAAATTCCAAAGGCCGCCCGAAAGGAACGAAGAATTTGCGTACCGATCTAAGCGAAGTCTTGCAGGAGCGGATCACGGTCATTGAGGGCGATCGCAAGTTCAGGATGTCAAAGCAGCGCGCGATCGTTAAGAGCCTCGTTGCGAAAACCCTCAAGGGAGACTCGCGCAGTGCCACTACACTTCTAAACACGATGTTTCGCGCTCTTGGTTTCGCGGACACGGCCATCGATGTCGAGCAGCCGCTCGATGCCAACGAGCAAGAACTCATGGAGGTCCTTGAAGCTCGCATTCATAGGAAAGCAGAATCATCGACGAAGCCGGACGTGCTGCCCGATAACAGCGGGAGCCAGTCATGAGTTCGCCCAAGCGCCAGCTGATTCGGCTCAAGGTCCGCAACGATCTGTCGACATTTATTCATCGAACGTTTCAGACGGTCGCGCCCGCGCAACCTTACCTTTATAACTGGCATATCGACGCGATGGCGTGGCACTTGAAGCAATGCGCGAACGGGGCCATCAAGCGCCTGGTGATTACGCTTCCGCCTCGCTATGGAAAATCCATCTGCGCGTCGGTCGCGTTTCCGGCGTGGGTTTTGGGTCGGGACCCGTCAAAGCGGATCATTTGCGCCAGCTATTCCGAGAATCTGGCCAGCAAGCACGCTGGAGATTGCCGGACGGTCATGGAGTCCGATTGGTACCGTAGTGCTTTCCCCGGCACCAGGATCCGCCGCGAGAAGAATGCGGAACTGAACTACGTGACGACGCGCCAAGGCTACCGCTATTCGACCTCGGTGGGCGGTACCCTGACGGGACGGGGCGGAAACCTGATCATCGTCGATGATCCGATTAACCCCGAAGGGGCAATGTCGGAAGCGAAGCGCTCCGCAGCCAATAATTGGTTCGACAGCACCCTCTACTCGCGCCTGGACAGCAAGCGCGACGACGTCATCATCCTGATCATGCAGCGTCTCCATGTCGAAGACCTGGCCGGCTATGTGATGCCGCGGGAGCACTGGACCCATCTTAATCTGCCCGCGATCGCAGATAGCGAACAGCTGATTCCAATCGGAGACGATGAGTTTCATCAGCGTCAGGTGGGAGATCCTCTTCACGAAGCGCGCGAATCGCGAGACGTTCTCGAAAAGCTCAAGAGCACCCTTGGTAGCTTCAACTTCAGTGCTCAATACCAGCAGTGCCCGGTTCCGCCCGAGGGTGAGATCATAAAGTGGAGCTGGTTTCAATTTTTCGATGCGCTCCCCGCTCGAGTGCCAAATGATCAGATCGTACAAAGTTGGGACACGGCCTCGAAATCGAACGAGCTCAACGACTATTCGGTCTGCACCAGCTGGCTGGTGCAGGGGAACAGCTACTACCTCTTTGATGTGTTGCGCAAAAAGCTGAACTACCCCGATCTGAAACGGCGTGTGATGTCTCACGCGGCCAAACACGACGCCAACTCCGTGCTGATTGAAGACCAGAGCTCCGGGACGCAACTTGTCCAGGACATCAGCCGGGAGAATACTTCAGGGATGCCGAATCCGATCGGCGTTCTTCCCGAAGGCGACAAGATAACCCGGATGAGTGCTCAATCGGCCAAGATTGAGGCAGGTCAAGTCTACCTGCTCAAACAAGCGCCCTGGCTCGGCGATCTGCAGGCCGAACTGCTCCAGTTTCCTCACGGGAGTCACGACGATCAGGTCGATAGCATTGCCCAATTCTTGAACTGGATTGAAGGGCGGCGCGGAAACGGATGGTCGGTTCAGGAGTTCCCGTTCTGAAATGCGGCCATACACTATGGGGCGAACCTGATAGTCACCGCCCGAGTCTCAACCATCTGATGCTGGTTCAGATCCGGAACGTGGGGCGTATCAACAATCGGCGCACTCTACTTATGATTGGCGGGAAATCGGGGAGCAGGGCATTGCCATTGCCGGAACCAGAGAATCGTCGACAAGCTTTCATCGGCTGTTAACCGTCAACTCGCTTGCGCCTACTAAAAATTCCATCTGAACCGGAATTCGAGCGGCTGCGGGAATTGCTATCGAATTGATGCGCTTAAGCGAGACGGGCTGCAATCAGGACGGCAAAACGGTCGCCCCTGATCGAGATCGAAAAGCCTCCGATAGATAGATCCTCAGACGACCGCGTACCAGCCGCGACGCTACCACTGGTGAGCAGGAATCCGGGACGAATCAGGCAGCGAGGCGTTCGTAGCGATGATGCAGACCGCCGACCTGCGGGAGCGCGACGACTCTTCCGATTCTGGGCGGCTGGATCGGGCGCGGGTCCGGGCAATCCTTGTCGAGCGAAAGATGAGTGCGGGTGCGTTGGTAGTAGTCGACGTACGAGGACAGGACGCGGCGCAGATGGCGCTCATTGAAGATCACGACGTGATCCAGACACTCGCGACGGATCGAACCGATTACACGCTCGACGTAAGCGTTCTGCCAGGGTGAGCGTGGCGCCGTGATGACTTCCGTGATGCCCATCGCTTCGACCCGGCTGCGAAAGTCCGCGCCATACGATGCGTCACGGTCGCGCAGCAGATACCGGGGCGCCGTGTCCCACGGGAATGCTTCGGTTACCTGGCGCGAGAGCCAGGCTGCGGTCGGGTGCTCGGTGACAGCTGTGCTCACGATATTCCTTCGATCGTGGGCCAGAATGATCATCACGTAGAGCAGCCGAAATGATGCGGACGCCACGACAAACATGTCGATGGCGGCGATGCCTTCGGCGTGATTGCGCAGAAAAGTCCTCCAGTTCTGAGAAGGTGTTCCCCGCCTTCGCACCATGTACTTCGCGACGGTCGCTTGGCTGACCTCGATGCCGAGTTTGAGCAGCTCACCGTGGATCCGGGGCGCACCCCAGAGCCGGTTGGCGCTGCTCATTTGCCGAATCAGATCCCGAACCTCGCGATCCACTGACGGCCGCCCGGATCTGGAGCGCCAACGCCAAAACAGACGGAATCCCTGACGGTGCCATTGGACGATGGTGGCCGGCTTGACCAACACCATCACCTCCAGACAGCGTGGCCATAATCGGTAGAGCAAGACCCAGAGCAGGCGGTCGAGCGCGAACAGCCGGAGCCGACCCGGCCGCTGGCGGCGAAGTACGTGCAACTGATGACGCAGGGCGAGGTTCTCTAGTTCCACAGCCGCCCGACTACGGAATCGGCATACAAGCCGAGAAACGATCGATCGCTCGAACTTAAGCATGCCGGCGACACTACGGTGGCCCATCCCAAAACTCTAGACTTTTCGCCGCTTTCGGAGTTTTTAGTAGGCACAGCGGGTATTTGACAAGAACCAGGCCGAAGATTTCGGGGGCCGAAGGTTCTCTAGCCCTCCGCGGTCGGAGACTTGAAGCCTATGTATCGGAGAGCCACGATGTCCATATCAGCTCCCTCGATACGATGCGTTCGACCCGCCAACCTTCCCGATCCGCTGTCTATTGCGTCCGCGCACGAGTCTGCCATCGAGTTACCCGGCACTCGAACCACGTGGTGCACTCTATTGGCCAGAATTCACGACCAAAGAAAAGGCAGAAATCACGGTCCGCTACCCGTTGCGAAATATCTGTTGCTCGAATCGCCAGCGGCAGCGTTTGGAACAATACCTAGCCTTGAACCGAAAATAATTCGTGTCGATTCGACGATTTGATCGAAGAAAAAAAGGGCTCTGGAGCGTCATTTGGAGTGTGCTTTCTCATTTCAAGAAGTTGCTGATCTGTTTCGACGAACAAATCAAAGCAGGCTTCTCGTAACTTAAATGCCCGCCGCTTAAGACCAAGTAATTCGTGAATGGATTTATCTGTGATTTCACTCATTCTCTCTCGGTCCGGTAGGACCCCTACCTTGGCGTCTGCAACGCGTATCGCTCGGGCTGTCAGTGGGCAAGGTGTCCAGGTCATTTGTAAAGCCTGTCAGATTTTAGTGATTACATACGGCTTCTCCCCGAGTGCTCGCAGCACGACATTCAGTTGGTCGGCGACGACGGCAACCAGCCGGTTGTCCTCGTCCAGGAGTTTTGCGTCGGGCAGCTTCCAAGAATAATAGCACTTCAGGCCGGGCCGCGGGGTTGCCGACTTGCGGCCTGTATTAGTGAATGACTGATCGAACTGTGGTTTTTCATCGGATCGGGCGAACCCTCGCTGAACAAGATCCGCCCAAAACTCGTCCCACTTTTCGCGGGGTACTGCCCTCGTGCTGTCGATCTGCTTGCGCCAATAGGCAACGTATTCCTCAACCCGTGAGTCTGCCGTGGTCCACACGAGGCCGGAGGCCATGTAGCCGAAGTGGAAGTGCGGCTCGACGCTCCAGCCCCCATCACGAAGCGCGAGCACGGTTGAGGCGGCTCCGTGGCGGGTGTAGAAGGCTCTGGCTTGGGTGAGAGTGTCAGCCGGGTATACTACAAGTTGGATTTGCTGCGGCGCCTCGACGAATTCCAGGAAGGTGCGGTCGACGGTGGATCGGCCGGGCAATTCCAACCAAGGCGTCGTGAGGCCGCCGGAGATCTCATTCAGCACGGCGTTTAGCCGTCGGCTCACACGGAATTTATTGTCCTTGCACCGCCCGAGCGTCGTGAAGGGACCGAGCCGTGAAAAATGCCGTTCGACAAAGTCCAGGAAGTCGATGATGAGCGTCCGCTCAGTGCCGGCAACGACCTCGCTCTCGACGAGATCGAACCACGCGGCCAGCAGGTCGCGCCAGGAGACCGTCTGTACGCCACCATCGAAGCGGACGTGCGCTCCGTGGACGTTAAGGTCCTGAGCTTGTCCCGTAGCTACGGGGCCGTCCAGCTTGGTCTCGATGACGATCAGCAGCTCATCGCCATAGCGCACAATTCCGTCCAGCACCTGTCGACGATCCGTGATTTGAACTGGTCCACCGACCTCCTGCACGTCGGCCGCCTGAAGCACGCTGATTCCCTCAATCGGCTCGTCTACGTCGGGTGGTGAGCCAAACATTTGCCAGCGCTGAGTGTCAAAGATCCATGGCCGCGGCAACTCATAAAGTTTGTGGCCAGGAGCTGCAAGAGACAGCCACACCTGATGAGCCGCGGGGCTGAGCCGCAACGCAACGAGGAAAGCTCGCGTCAGTTGGTTTTCATAATGAGCAGGAATGTCCTTGTTGGGATCGAAGAAGTTCAGAGTGTCATGACTGAACATGCACACCTCATCTTAGCCGAAATTTCTATAAATGGCGAGGACGGACTATTTTGGGCTGACACAATTCCTACCGGGAATATGCAATCAATGAATCTCGGCATGGCTGACATCAAGCTCTACGGGAAGAAGCCACAATAGGTTGAACAGACGCAAACAGTTTGCAATGTTTATCTTTGAGCCCTAATTGCCGCGTTTGGCGGCTCCGTGGAGCTGACGCGGATCGAACGCGCGAGCTCCTGAATGCCAGGCCAATAATCCTACCACGGTCACCGAGACACACCGACAGCAACTATTTTCAAGAAAACCGAGCACTTTTTCGCGTGTCGTATGCTCTCCGTGTGCGTCGGTAGCTGTGAGTCATGATATCATGAAACGTTCGGCTCGACTGGCATCCGTGACGCTTCAGCGAGCCTCGCGGTCGGTCATGCAGGAGAGCGACAATTCCGCGGTTTGGACGATTAAGACGATGACCGTCTCTTGAGCATATTTGCGCGAAGAATCCTCCAGCGCATGATCAATGAAAATGCGCCGTTCATGACCGCTTCGCAAACGGACCGACACGTGCGCCTACTCAATCTTGAAGATGGTCAAGAAGCCGGCGCTGAATGGGAAGTCGTCCTCCTCAATTCCCTCAGCAAACTCGGTCGTGTTCAATACGAACCCGATCTGGGAGGAACCTCACGGCCGGATCTGTTCGTTTCCGACTGCGCCGGAATTGAGCCGTTTGTTGTCGAGATTACTTCGGTTTCCGACGCTGGTTATGAGCGTGACAATCCCATCCAAGATTTCGAGGTTGCGTTTCACGAATTGGCAAAGGAGAAACAACTCCCTCCGGGTGGATTTCATTTTCAAGTTGGTGGCGAGGAGGTAGGTGAATTTCCTGAGCAGAAAACTCGCTTACTGCTCCCGAGCCGCCGAGACATCGGTCGGTTCGTTGAGAAAACTTACGCGGTTTTTCTTGGCAATATCCGGGTCGAACCGAACCGCGTCCATACCCATGCTCTGAAAGAGCCGGGAGTGGAAATCGCCGTCACCTACGATCCTAGACGTCGTGGATTCTCGGGCGCAGGATATCCCAGCTACACCTCCCTAAAGGCCCGGAAGACCAATGCTCTGTACAACGCGCTTCGCATGAAGGCAAAGACACTGAAGCGGTCGGGGTTTGAAGGGACTCTAGGCATCGTCGTGTGTGATGCCGGAGCGAGTTATCTTTCGGGTCTATCCGGCGGCGCCACAACCTTCAGCTTGCGAAGCATCCTAGGTAACTTCTTTCGTGAGCACTCGACCGTGTCGTACATAACGGTGGTGAGAACAGTTCCGTATCGGGATTTGACCTCGGTCAGGCTTACCCGAGATGTCTTTCTGAATGGCTACCTAAAAACGAAGGCAAGCGACAATCGGCTCACGGAGATTCTATACAAATCAATAGATATTCTGCCGCCCCCGGCGCGGCTCGCGATTAATGCATATCGGTCAGTGCCGGGCTGGTTTCGCTTGTTTGAAAATTCGCACTTTGGAGGAGGGTCTTTGAGTTCCAAACGAGTCAAAATCTCGGCCCGCACGGTACACGCATTGTTGGCAGGACAACTAGATTCCGAGCGATATCTAGCGAGTCACAAAGACTTTGTGGGATTTCTCGAGCGCGCGCTCAAGCAGGGACGCTCAATCCGCGCGGTACAATTAGAAAAATCAGAAAAAGAAGACGATGATTGGTTGACTTTCGAATTTGATGAGCCTGATCCGGCGATACATCGCTTTGTGAATCCGCTGCGAAAGAGAACCGAGTAGTTTTGCGGGCAGAGTAATTGTCAAATGTTGTGGATCGGCCGGTCATGATCAGGCGGCTTCCCTGGGTTGGTTGTCAGTTGAGTGAGTAAAGGTTTTCAGTCGATCCTCGCCAACTCCATCGAGGAACTTCACGCCGGCACGAACCAGCGGCAATAGCTGAGCGCCATCGAGGCGCCGCCAGCGAAGCTGCGCCATGTCGAGCAGCTTGAACGCCATCAGCAGCCCCTTGGTTCTTGAACCGGCGCCCCTGGTCGCGCGCTCGCGCAGCCGCACGGTGGCGAACGGCGATTCGATCACGTTGGTGGTGCGCAGGTGCTTCCAGTGTTCAGCTGGGAAGTCGAAGAAGGTAACCAGGCGCTCCCAGTGGGCGGTAAGCGACTCCACCGCCTTGGGGTACTTGGCCTGATACTCCGCCTCGAAGCGAGTCCTGGCGGCCTCGCAGTCGGTGCGGCGCTCGGCGTACATCATCTCGTGCAGCGCGCGTTTGGCGCGCGGCTGAAGGCGCTGGGGCAACTTGTCGAGCACGTTGGCAAGCTTGTGGCACCAGCAGCCCTGCGCGCGGGTCTCGGGCCACACCTCGCGCGCCGCGGCCCAGAACCCCAGCGCGCCGTCGCCCACCGCTACTACCGGCGCGGCCATCCCGCGCCGTTTGAGATCGCGCAATAACGTCTTCCAGCTCTCCGCGCTTTCCCGGTAGCCGTCCTCGACCGCGAGCAACTCCTTCTCGCCGTTGGGCCGCGCGCCGATCATCACCAGCGTGCAGAGCCGCTCATCCTCGAGCCGGATGTTGAAGTGCACTCCGTCCACCCATACGTAAACGTACTCGTGACCGCTGAGCTCGCGGTGACGAAAGTCGGCGTACTCCTTCTCCCAGCAGGTGGTGAGTCGGGCGATGTTGGTCGGCGACAGCCCGGCCGCGTCTTCGCCCAACAGCGCTGCCAACGCGGGGCGGAAATCGCCGGTCGAAAGCCCGCGCAAGTACAGGATGGGCAGCACTTCGGCCACCTTGGGCGAGCGGCGCATGTAGGGTGGCAGAATGCGGCTGGTGAAGCGCTGGCGGCGCCCCTCGCCGTCGCGCCGGCGATCATCGACTCGTGGCGTCCGCAGCTCCACCGTCCCCGCCCCCAGGGTAAGCTTGCGCGCCTGGGCCTGCCCGTTGTGCACCACCAGCGCGTGCCCGCGCTCGTCGCGCTCCTCATGATGTCGCGCGACGTAATCGTCAGCTTCGGTTCTGAGCGCCGCGATCAGCATCCGCCGCGCTCCCATCCGCGCGATCTCGTCCAGCAGCAAAAGCTCCTCGCCCGCTTCCCTCGCACCCTCGTCCTCGACTACCTTCTGCATCGGTGGCGTCCTCCTTCCACCCGGCTCCCACCGGGGTTCGCGTTGCCTACGCGGAAGGGTACGCCGCCTTTTTCATGCCGTCATCGATCCACAACTTTCGGTAATAGCTCTTGCGGGCATAGCGTTGATCACTTGTCCCTTCTCAAAACCTGATCCGCGCAAACGCAGACGCGAAAGGTCGCAGGGAATGCTCGCTGGGTCGTTGATGAGTTCGAGGTGTCAGCCCGATTATGGACCGGGGTAATGAAATCTGCCGCGACTCTGCACTAACGCGACGTCTTTAGTCGCGCGCGGCCACAAGCATGGCGACGCCCAAGCTTGAT
>Ga0097691_1002388_pt1 | contig 12614 bp, 10 predicted proteins | sample NGESurdeep072012_8_FD_72858 | JGI IMG/M metagenome (GOLD analysis project Ga0097691, IMG submission 72858) | Arctic peat soil microbial communities from Barrow, Alaska - NGEE Surface sample 210-1 deep-072012 | ecosystem: Environmental > Terrestrial > Soil > Wetlands > Peat ...
GCTCTTGCGGATAGTTGGAATAGCACGCTCTAGTAAGTCAACGTCGTCCACGATTTACTAACTCTAGAACTGATCTCATAAATGGTTCTCAGAGCAGGCCGTCCGGCCCTCAGGGGCTAAAGCCCTGGTTTCTATTGGCCGGTAGCGGCACGGCTGAAGCCGTGCCCTTCCCAAAATCATTTATGAGATGAGTTCTAGCAGAGCCACCGAATTCAGAAAACCATGATCAGACAAGTGTTGTTGCTTCTATTACTGGGAGCGCCGCTGGCGTGTGCTTCCGACTATTTCGTGGACTGCAATTATGGGTCAAACGGGAATCCGGGCAGCAGCCCGCAACAGGCTTGGCGCTCTCTGCTGCAAGTTGGGATCTCGAGCTTTCAGCCGGGTGACACGATCAACCTGAAGCGGGACTGTACCTGGAATGAAACGCTAACTCCTCCCTCAAGCGGGAACAGCAGTTCGTTGATCAAGATCGACAGCTATGGGAATGGTCGGCCGCCGCATTTGACGGGCTATCTGCCAATCGCGGCGCGGTGGTGGACCCAGGTGGGAAGCACGAACGTTTGGTCGGCGACACTGTATTCGGCCACGGGCGGACTTGCGAATGTGGTGCAGTGCGGGATTCGGGGCTTCTATTGCCTTACACAGCCACCATCGCGGTTGCAGTATGTACGGTTTGGCACGGTGTGGGGGACGGCGCTGGCGAGCCAGGCGGCACTTAGCCAGGATCGGGACTTCTGGTACGACGCGGCGAATTTCATTTTGTATGTGTACAGCGCAAGCGGCAATCCGGCGACACATTACTCTGCAGTTACTCCCATCGTGCTCAGCGGGGAGAGCGTGCTGAATGTGAACGGCGTCTCGTGGCTGAAAATCCAACATCTGCAAATTGACTGGTTCGATGGCTATGGAGTGCAGGTACAGGGAGCGAGCGATCATCTTTGGCTGGCGAATATGGCCGCCGACAGTGAAGTGGAGAACGGGGCGGTGCCGCTGGGATTCTACGTGCATCCGGGCGGTGTGCCGGTGGACATCCATCTTTATAACACGGATGCAAACATGAACTATGCCGGTTACCACTTTGATGGGTGCAGTAGCGGCGGGTGCGCATTTGAGATCAAGAACTGCCGCGCCTACGGGAATCGCGCTTATGGAATTGTGGATAACGTGCTGGGAGCGGTGAGTTATGACTACTGCCAGCCGGGGCGGATGAAGCTGGCCGAAGACCGGCTGGTCGCACTTGAGGTACATGATCTTCGCCGGACTGTGTATGACCGGCTCGTAACGGCAGCAATTACCTTCGCGATCAGCGCGGTCATAGCGTGGCGAGGCCATCTGGGAGTGAAGTAGGGCGGTTTTGCGTGTCTGGTCCTTGATGCGAAGAGGCGAAGCCTCGATCAACCGTCCCATTCAACCACCTTTCGTCCACAACCTAGCCTCGAAGCTGGTCAGAGACGCTGAAGCGATTGCCATTCCGCCCAGCAGCGGATACCTGCTGGAAGTATTGCTGCTCGCGCCGAGGCGCAGAAACGATTAGCAAACTGGCCGGCGGCACAAGATCGAGAGGAGAGGGGCCTTGACCTTCAAGCACCCAAACGTTCATCGCGAGTTCGTGGAGTACTCCGAGACCCAGAAGTTGCACATCGTTTCGGTGTATTCAAACCCGTACCGCTGGCAGCGCAGACGAGAGAATTTCCATGATTTTCGGTTTCACATTGAGGCCAGTCCGAACGTCGCGCTGCATGTCGTCGAGGTTGCCTTCGGAGACCGGCCGCACGAAGTCACCAGCCCCGACAATCCGCTCGATTTGCAACTGCGGACCGACTCGAGCCTTTGGATCAAGGAATGCGCGATCAATGAAGGTGTGCGCCGGTTCCCGCCAGACTGGCTATACGGTGGCTATGTGGACGGTGACTTCCACTTCACGCGACATGACTGGGCGCTGGAGGCAATCCACATGCTCCAGCACCATAGCTTTGTCCAGCTGTTCAGCACATATACCGACCTGACTGGCGAAACGGCAACCAGCCATCTCGGTCATCGCCCGTACCGCATGAGCACCAGTTTTGCGTGGAATTACACGCACCAAACCGAGTTCCTGAGTTCGCGGCGAGCGCGGCGCGGAGGAACCGACACTTACTATGCTCCGCTCCAGCCGTCAGAAGCCTTCCCCTTCGGCCTTGCGCCGGGAGCGACCGGAGGCGCGTGGGCGTGGCGCCGGGATGCTTTCGAGATGGTGGGTGGGATGTTGGACACCTGCATCCTGGGCAGCGCGGACTGGCATCAAGCTTTCGGGCTGGTGCAAGCGACGAACGTAGCCGCCGAAATGAAGCGGTGCACGGGGCCCTACGTGGAAGCCGTACTCAATTGGCAAGCGCGCGCCGCGAAACTGAACAGCATCGAAGGCCGCTCCCCAGTGGGGTGTATCGACAACTTCGCAACGCACGCTTTTCACGGTAGCAAATCGCTGCGCGCTTATGGGGAGAGGTGGGCGATTCTGCAAAAGTGGGACTTCAATCCCGCAACCGACGTCGCACGGGATTACCAGGGATTGTGGCGCTGGACAGGAAACAAACCTGGACTCCGCGATGACGTGGCTCGATATTTTATCGAACGGTCGGAAGACGGGCCGTTGCTATTAGGGGAAACGCCGTTAGTTTGACGTTCTAAGAGAAATCGGGTGATCGGGTCATCGGGTGATTGAACGTCAAAGGCTTTGGCATGTGAACTTAGATGGCCCGATGGCCCGATGATCAGATGGCCCGATTTCTGTTAGCCGACTTCTTCACTCCAGTTTTCGAGAGTCTTCTTTACGACAACCATGAACTGGTCGGCGAGGGCGCCGTCGACAATGCGATGGTCGTAGCCCAGCGTGAGGTGAACCACGGAACGGATGGCGATGGAATCTGCGCCGTCTTTGTCGGTGATCACCATGGGCTGTTTGGTGATACCGCCGACGCCCATGATGGCGACGTTCGGCTGGTTGATGATGGGCAAGCCGAAGACGGCGCCAAACTGGCCGGGGTTGGTGATGGTGAAGGTTGCACCTTCGACGTCCGCCGGCATGAGCTTCTTCGAACGGGCGCGCTCGCCGAGGTCGGTGATGCCGCGCTGCAGTCCGAGGAAGTTGAGTTCGTCGGCGTTCTTGAGAACGGGAACAATGAGTCCCCAATCGAGCGCAACGGCGATGCCAGCGTTGACGTGCTTGTGGTAGCGGACGCTGTCGCCTTCGAGCGAGCTGTTGACGATCGGATATTGCTGCAGGGCGATGATGGCGGCGCGCACAAAGAACGGCATGAAGGTAAGCCGCGCGCCGTAGCGCTGCTCGAAGCCGTTCTTGAGCTTGTTTCGCAAGTTGACGATGCGAGTCATATCCACCTCGAACATGCAGTGGACGTGAGCGCTGGTGCGGCGCGATTCGATCATGCGCTGCGCGATGATCTTGCGCATTTGGGACATGGGCACAAGGTCGCCTGGAATGACAGCCGGCGCAGGGGCTGAGGCTTGACGGGGTGCGGGGGCCGCAACTGGAGCAGCTGTGCGGTGCTCGACGAAATCGAGAACATCCTGCTTGGTGACGCGGCCGCCGGTGCCGGTGCCACTCACTTTTGCAAGATCCACATTGTGCTCGCGGGCGAGCTTGCGGACGAGCGGGGAAGAGCGGACGTCGGAATCTTCTTCGTCCTCGGGGGCGCTGGCGGCGGGCGCGGGCGGAGCCGGAGCTTCTTTCTTTGCGGATGCCGGAGCGGCAGGAGCAGGCGCAGCGGCCTTGGCGGGGGCGGAAGCGCCACTGCCGTCGCCAATCACACCCACGACGGTGTTGACCTGAACGGTGTTGCCTTCGGAAACCTTGATTTCCTGAAGGATTCCGCTGGCGGGCGCGGGGATTTCGGCGTCGACCTTGTCGGTGGAAATCTCGAACAAAGGTTCGTCGCGCTGGACCTTGTCACCGGGCTTTTTCAGCCACTTGGTGATGGTCCCTTCGAAAATTGATTCGCCCATCTGGGGCATGACTACGTCAGTCGGCATAGTTCCCTTTCCATGAAGCCCTGTGCAAATGGCGGGGGAAGAGCAAACAAACATTATAGCGAAGCTGGGAGTGACTTCGGGCGCAGAGCGCACGAGTCTGCGCGGGCCCTTGCGTCGTGCAAAGGTCTCGCCCTGGTTTAACGAAAGATGCGATTTCTTGTGGAGCTAAAGAGCGATGAAGAAATTGTTGGCGGTTGTATTGTTTTGCCTCCCTGCCTTCGGGCAAGCGGCATACTCGGGTCTTGGGTTGCACTCCGGATCTGCCACATACGCTGCCTCCGGCAGCAGTTGCGCAGCACCGAACTTTTGCGCCTACGCGGGAACCGACGTTATCCCGTGGGGAACAATCCCGGACTTCGGCGGAGCGACGAACAACAACGCCACGGCCTACGACACGTCGTACTTGGGGCATACGAATTTCGATGGATCAACGTTCAGTAATTCGGCGTTCTTGAGTCCAATCACCAGAGTGACAGATGCTTTCAGCAAACCGACCGGACCGACCAGCAGCAGTTTTGTTGCCGGTATGGGTGGATCAGGCGCATTCACGCTGACCAACACAAATACAACTCTTGTTGCGGTGGATGCAGTGGCCGAGTTAGTCTGCGTATTTAATCCAGCGACAGGGCACTGCCTGTCATTTGGCTCTATGGGTACCGTAGGACACCGACCTGCTGGCGGCATCTTCATTACCACAAACATGAACACGGCAGGAGGGGGGAGTTCCACTTCAGTGCAAGACTTCGGCTCGATCAGCTTTTCTCTAACCGATCCGACCGTGCTCTACAGCTTTGGCACAACCTCCGACATTTCTAACGCGCTCAGCGTGACTCCCTATACGCTTGATCCAGCTACGGGAATGTTCACCGTAGGGTCCACAATCGTCGATTTCGCGTACGGATTGCCAGCGCAGAATGCTTCCGCGTGGACTACAAGTCACAGCTATGGTTATGGCGATTACGTCATTCACGCCTTGGCCACGAGCGAGATGGTTGATAAAGGATCTGGCGGGGGAGTTTGGGTAGCGGGCGCAACCTATCAAATTGGAGACATTGTTACGAGCCAAAGCGGCGTCCATTGCATGTACGTGGCGCACGCGGTAACAACAGGAATTTCCGGCGTAACTTCGCCTCCGTTCGATACCACAGCCCCTTGTGGACACGAGACTCAGGCGGACAATGGAGTGAGTTGGGGGGGTACGAACTCAACCGCTCAGTTTGTCTATCAGAACACGGGCGCGGCGGGAACGTCCAGTGGTTCGACGTTCCAGTGGATAGCTACGCCCACAACGCTGGCGACGGATGGGTCTATTGCCTCTACCACCGGCAGGGCGGTACTCACATCGGCAAGCAACCCGTTCTTGGCTTCGCAAGTTGGTCAGACAACTCAGTTTCAGGAGCAGGAAATTCAGCGGGAATAACCCCTCTTTACACCACGATGCTAAGTTACCAGAGCGCAGGGCAAGTAACACTATCCGTGCCCGCCCTCCACACGACTAGCGGAGCCACGGTAGCTCTCACCGGCCACCCAGACAACCTGTCGGCCACCGTGAGCGACTCGAATGGGATTGTCTGGACGAATTCCGGTACAGCTTACATTCCCGCCAGCGCGAGCCAAGTCTGGCACGCACTAGGGGGAATAAGTAGGGACACAGCCTATGGGGGATTCGCCTCCAAGTACGGGATTGCGATCTCGACCAACTCCTACGGCCGAGCGCCAACCTATAACGGAGTAGAGCAAGCCACCGGTATCTGGGCAGCCGAGTACGACGGGGCTCCGAATATCTACCACTTGCTAAACACTCTAACTGGGATTTGGACAGACTGGTTGTGTAGTTCAGGCTCTGGATATGCCTGCCCGAGAACTGCAACGACGGTTGGAGCACTGACAGCGATTTCCAACAACGCGACCATTGGTCAAGCGTGTCCGTTCTACCTCCACGGCCTGAAGATTATTAAAAGTGGCTTGTATGCACAGATCACTCCCAACCCAGAGTTTTATTCGGCGTGCAATCCCCTCACGGACGGAATGGTATGGAGGATGAGTCCGTCATCCTTCGATACGGCGGATTCGTTACAGAGTATGCTTGGCGGGCTGAACCATTCTGCCCAGGGTACGAATAAGTTTATCGTGTTTACGGGCGGCTCAACGTTTGGATTCACGGCGGGCGTATTTACGACCCTGTATAATGACATGGATCATGTAAGCGGGCCGCTGTCGAACCTTAGTTTCGGCACCTTCTTGCAACCGTTAGCCAATCAATCAACTTCGCAAACGACACCGCCAGGGTGTTACGTCACGGTTGGGTCCACAATCAAGAACCCGGATTGCAACCTATCTGAAGTTGTCGACTCTCACCTTAGTTGGGCTGGCGACCCTGGCACCGACAATTATCCGGCTTGTGGCACGTCTTACAACTACGCCACACTGGGTCCGGCGGTTAACGCATGGCAGAACATGGAAACGTGCTACCCAACCGCCGTGACGCAATCGGTATCAAGTCTCCCCATTCCGAGTACCCTGCCAAGTTTTGGCAGTCCGTGGCAATTCACCCACAGTTTTGCGACGGGCACGAGCCTGACGTTCTCCACTCAATTCCAGATCAGTCAATACTCGCAAGACGCGAACTGGTTGTTCTGGGGTAGTGACTGGAATTGTCAGAACGGATCGACGACCGGCAGCGCCCCGACCGTATGGAGCAGTGGGACGTACTACCAGATGCTCGTCGCCGCCGCTGTACCTGCAAACCCGTCCAGCCTTTGTGGTCTGCCTTGGGAACCTGCGACATCGTACACGGTCGGGAACACGATCAATCCAATTGAAGGGACGAGCGGGAGCGGTGGGGTCGATGACGTGTTCCAAGCGATCTATGTCAATGGGAATAGCGGACCTGCTTCGACTCTCCCAGGCAAGCAGCCGAAGTGCGGATCGACCTCGTGCTTCGCGAACACGAATCCTCCCTTATGCAACGGTCTAAGTTGTGCCAGCAACCCAACGTCTACGCCTTTCACGGCGGGAGATACGGTTTGTGACAATCAGAACTACAACGGCACGACGCAATTGAACGCAATCAACCCAACACCGCCGTATTCGACAAGTTGCCCAAATGGCGTGGTTTGGCAGGACTTAGGCCCACAGGATCAGCGCGGCGACGTGTTTGCAGTAAACCTCGGGAACTCGCAGTAACACGAATCACATGAAAATCTCAGAGCATTTCACGCTGGAGGAATTGTCTTTCTCCGAGGCGGCGGCGCGACTCGGACTCGACAACACTCCGGCCCCGGCCGTCATTACAAACCTGGGCCTGGTGGCGGCGGTCATGGAAAGAATTAGAACGCTGCTTGGAGACAGGCCCATCGTCGTGCACAGCGGTTACCGTTCGGTAGAGGTAAACCAGGCTGTGGGCGGAGTGGTGACGAGCGCCCATTGCCAAGGCCTGGCGTGCGACTTCGTTTGTCCCGCATTCGGTACGCCGGCAGAAGTAGCGCTAGCCATCCTGAAGTCCGATCTCGAATATGACCAACTAATCCTCGAATACGGATGGGTACACGTTGGCTTGGCGCAAAAGGGACTGTTATCGCGTCGGGAAGCCCTAACGAAGCGCTCGCAATGGGCGGCGTATGAGTCCGGCATCAGGGCTTGACCGACTTCACCACACTACCCCAATGACCTAAGTGTAACGCTATCACAAGGAGATACGATCTTGAAAAAGTGCGCTGCTTATCTGCCCACTGTTGTGCTGCTGCTCACCACACTCGCGAACGCCGCCACGCCGGCGATTGCTGCGTTCTGGATGAATCATGCCACCGCCGCGGCGATCTTTGCGCCGCTGGCCGTCATCGTGGCGCATTGGCTGCCTTCGCCGTATGCCGGCGTCAACTCGAAGTAAGTAACTCAATGTCTGACAAATCAGAGGAGAAACCATTTATGAGGAAAGTTCTTGTCGTTGCGCTGTCTCTTGCCATGTTCTGCACCGCATGTTCGACCGCTTGGGTGTCGACGCTTGATTCCATTCTGGCCGCGGCGGCGCCAGCGCTGATTAACATTCTGCAAATCGTCGCCGTGGCCAAGGGCCAGCCGGTGGACAGCAACCTGGCAGCGAAGATTAATGCCGATGCCACGGTCATCAAGACGCTGGCCGCTGACTTCGCCAAGGCCTCGTCGGGATCCGCGCCGGGAGTCTGCCAGCAGTTGCAAGCGGCCGTGAGTGCATACCAAGCCGATCAGCAACTTGTGCTTCAGGTCGCACAGGTGAGCGATCCGAACACGCAGACGAAAATTACGCTGCTTGCTGGCTTGGTGGCAGGCACGGTGGATGCAATCACGGCAGTGATTCCGTCTTGTCGGAACGCGGCTGCGGCCCGAAACATGAAGACCACGCCGCCCTACAGCGTCTCCACCTTCGCGGATCATTACAACAGCATTCTGGTGGCGCCGACGGGCAATGCGGCTGTGGATGCGGTAACCCCGAAACTGAAACTCCATCGGCACTCGAAACTCGTGCGGTCGGTGACTTTCGGACGACTCCAGTGATAAACCGCAAGTTTGGCGCGCTTCGCGACGTTCACGATGTGCGGGATCGGATGTACCGGGCTTCGCCGCGAGCAGAGCCGGTCCCGCAACATGTGGATCTGCGGGAGTGGGGCGGACCGATCAAGGATCAGGGCGAGGAAGGCAGTTGCACCGGACATGCCTTCTCGTCCGCCCGCGAGTGGATCGCACGGAAGTATGAGAAACCCTCGCCGATCCTGAGCCCGCAGTGCCTGTATGTCGAAGAACTAATCGCCGATGGCTCCTTCCCAAGAGACGACGGAGCAACGCCGCGCGCCGGTTGCCAGGTGCTTACAGCGAAAGGTTGCTGCGAAGCGTCGCTATATCCCTACGTCGCGGGCAAGTTATCCGCCCCGACGGCGGAGCAGGCGCAGAACGCGCTCAAGTACAAGACTGGCGCTTATCACCGCATCGGAACTTTGTCGGACTTTCTCCGGTGCTTGGCCGACCCAACGCCGTGGCCGGTCACGGTCGGATTCACGGTTTACGAATCGTTCATGTCGCAGCAGGTGGCCGACACCGGCATGATGCCGATTCCGAAACCGGGCGAACGGCAACAGGGCGGCCACGAAGTACTGTGTCTGGGTTACGACCAGACGAAACAACTCGCTCTTATCCAGAACAGTTGGGGCGACGGTTGGGGAGAGCGGGGATATTTCTGGATGCCGTTTGGCGTGATCAAAGCGCCGGACACTGATCTGTGGATCGTGCACACTGGCGGACCCTGGAAGTAATTGAGCGGTGGAAATGCCGCGAGCGCCGTCTCTTCTCTGCGCGACTAGACGCGGCAAGCGGCGTCTCTACCGGGACATCTATGCGCCCGACTTTTCTCGATCTTGGCCCAGGTATCTTTCAGGGCCACGGTGCGGTTGAACACAAGACGTCCGGGCCTGGAATCCGGGTCCACACAAAAATACCCAAGGCGTTCGAACTGATAGCGGCCTTCGATCGGCGCATTCGCCAGCGATGGCTCCAACTTGGCCTGCGCGATCACTTCCAGCGAGTTCGGATCCAAGTTCGCAGTGAACTCCTGGCCTTCTTCAACCTGATTCGGGTCTTCCTTGGTAAAAAGCTTGTCGTAGATACGCACTTCGGCGTCGAGGGCATGCGCGGCTGAGACCCAGTGGATCGTGGACTTCACCTTGCGTCCATCCGGAGCATTGCCACCGCGGGTGGCCGGGTCGTACGTACAGTGCACCTCAACCACTTCTCCCCTGTCGTTCTTCACCACCGTCTTCGCGGTAATGAAGTAGCCGTAACGCAGCCGCACTTCGCGGCCGGGCGACAGGCGGTAGTACTGTTTGGGCGGATCTTCGCGGAAATCGTCCTGCTCGATGTAGAGCACCTTGGAAAATGGCACTTTGCGCTTCCCGGCGCTTTCGTCCTCGGGATTATTGACCGCCTCGACTTCGTCAACCTGACCTTCCGGGTAGTTATCGATCACGACCCTCAATGGCCGCAGCACGGCCATCACGCGCGGCGTGCGCTTGTTCAGGTCTTCGCGGACGAAGTGTTCGAGCATCGCAAGTTCCAGCGTGCCATTCGTCTTCGAAACCCCGATAGCCGCACAGAAATTACGGATCGCTTCCGGCGTGTAGCCGCGGCGCCGTATGCCGGAGAGTGTGGGCATGCGCGGATCGTCCCAACCGGTGACGCGTTTTTCCTGCACCAGAGTGAGCAGCTTGCGCTTGCTGAGCAGCGTGTAGGTAAGGCTGAGGCGATCGAACTCCATTTGCTGGGACGGAAAAATCCCGAGCTGCTGAATGAACCAGTTGTACAGCGGGCGATGATCTTCAAATTCGAGCGTGCAGACGGAGTGGGTCACGTGTTCGATGGAATCGGACTGACCGTGCGCGTAGTCGTACATGGGATAGATGCACCACTTGCCGCCGGTGCGATGATGCTCGGCGTGCAGGATGCGATACATGACGGGATCGCGCATGTTCAGGTTCGGCGAGGCCATATCGATCTTGGCGCGCAGCACGCGCGATCCGTCGGGAAACTCGCCTTTGCGCATGCGCTCAAAGAGGTCTAGGTTCTCCTTCGCCGCGCGGTTGCGATGCGGACTGTCTTTGCCGGGCTCGGTAAGCGTGCCTCGATGCTTGCGAATTTCTTCCGCGCTTAGATCGTCAACGTACGCCTTGCCATCGTTGATGAGCTTGATCGCCCACTCATAGAGCTGATCGAAGTAGTCGGAAGCATAGTAGAGGCCGTCCCACTCGAAGCCTAGCCAGCGGACGTCCTTCAAGATGGAGTCCACGTACTCCTGCTCTTCCTTCTCCGGGTTGGTGTCGTCGAAGCGCAGGTTGGTCTTGCCACCGAACTCGTCGGCCAGGCCGAAGTTAAGGCAGATGGATTTGGCATGGCCGATGTGCAGGTAGCCGTTGGGCTCGGGGGGAAAGCGGGTCTGCACTTGACCGTCGTATTTTCTCGTCGCCAGGTCCGTGATGACGATGTCGCGAACAAAGTTCGAGGGGCGAGACTCGGAAGGCGAGCTCGCGCCAGCATCGTTAGATTTAGATGAAGATGAATTCGCAGCGCTCATGCTGTTGGTATTTTATATGGGAAGAGTGGATTCGCGGCTGCGGGCCGCTTTTCGGCCATAGTCTGGCCTCGATGATGCCCCAGCCAAATGCGGTACCGGGTGCCCCTACTGCTTGCCCGTCAACCGATACAGCACCGACGCGTGCGGTCGAAGCTTGACCGTGAGCGACGGGGCAGACCCGGCGTCCTTGCGTTCCCAAAGATCGCGCACTCTGTAGCTTGCGTCGGTCAGCCCGAGATCCTTCCATTCGTAGTGGACGGTTTGTTCGCTGTCTCCGATGTTGAAGACGGCGAGGTAGTAGTTCTGGTTGCCGCCGCGTTCGTCTTCGATTTGATAGTCTCGTCGGGACAGCCAGACCGCAGTCGTATCGGTTGCGACAACTGCCCGATTGTCATGGGAGTGCTGGTCCACCGCGATCACCTCGGGATTGGTCAACAACGACTTGGTCCATTTGTCGGCCGCGGGCAGATTTCCGCCCATGATGAGGGGCGAGCGGAAGATGGACCAGAGCGTCATCATGGTTCTCTGCTCGTCTTTGGTGAATCTTGTCTCCCGCAACTCACCGTCGCCCGGCCTCGGCCCCAAATGTCCGAGCGGCAGCATGTCGGCGTCCGGCCAGTTGCCGGGCGCGATGTGCGGTGCCCACTTGGCGGTGGTCGCGAACTGCTGGTAGAGGCTTTGTGACCAATCGTGCTTCTCCCACGGTCCCCAGTGGTCCCAGAAGTCGTCGCAGATACGCCACATCTCTGCGTACTTGGATACCGTGCCGGCGTTGTCCAGCGCGGTCGGCCCCGGCGAGAGGCTCAGGATCATGGGCCGGCCCGTTTTCTTGATCGCGTTCGCGAGCATGCGAATCTCATCCGGCTTGTAAGGATGGTCGGCGATGCAGTCGGCTTTGATGAAGTCCACATGCCAGTTGGCGTAGAGCTTCATGATCGAGTCGTAATACGCTTGCCCGGCCTCTGAGTTCTTCACGCCATAGTTGTAAGCGTTCCACGGACAAGTGTCCGACTGGTCGGCGGCATCCTCGGCGTGGTACAGCGAATCGGCGATCGGCAGATTCCTGGTTACTGCTCCGCGTGGAATTCCGCGAATGATGTGAATGCCGAATTTCAGGCCCAGGGAATGAATGTAGTCGGCAAGGGGCTTGAACCCGGCGTTGTTCGCGGCCGAGGGGAAGCGAGCCGGCACGGGGATGAACCGGCCATCATCGGCAAGCAGGAACTTGTAGTCCTTCGGGTCGCTTTCCGGGTTCGGGATGTACCACCCTTCGTCGATGACAACGTACCGCCACCCGAAACGCTTCAAGTGCTTCGCCATCCAGTCGGCGTTGGCTTTGAATTGCGCTTCCGTGAGCGTACGGCCATAGGAATCCCAACTATTCCAACCCATGGGAGGGGTAGGAGCGAGAGAGGCGTCGCCAGCGCTGGCAGGTAAACAAGCAAGCAGCACAATGTACAAGCTCGCTGCGCACAAACGAGATCGAGAG
>Ga0097691_1002389_pt1 | contig 12606 bp, 14 predicted proteins | sample NGESurdeep072012_8_FD_72858 | JGI IMG/M metagenome (GOLD analysis project Ga0097691, IMG submission 72858) | Arctic peat soil microbial communities from Barrow, Alaska - NGEE Surface sample 210-1 deep-072012 | ecosystem: Environmental > Terrestrial > Soil > Wetlands > Peat ...
AGCAGTTTCGCTATCCGGCCGGGAGACGAGCGTGGGAGTTTCCTCAGGGTTCGTGGGGTGCTGGTGTGAGCGGCTCGACCATTGATCTTGCGCGCTCTGAGCTCGCGGAGGAAACCGGGCTGCGTGCGGGGCAACTGCGCCACCTTGGGCATCTGTACGAAGCGTACGGATTCTGCAGCCAGGGCTTCGACGTCTATCTCGCTACCGACCTGCGGACCGGTGCCGTTGCTCGTGAGGAAACCGAACAGGACATGGTCCATCGAGACGTGAGCGAGAAGGAGTTTCGACGGATGATCCAGACAGGTGAGGTTGTCGACGGCGCAACCCTGGCCGCCTACAGTCTGCTGTTAATGGATCGGGAATCGAATGAGACGAATCCGTCCCCACGCCAGTAATGATCACGGCCGTCCTTGTGATGGTTCCGGCTGTGACACTTCGATGGCCACTTTGCAGTAGGTCATAGCGGGTCCAAACGGTCCAGCAGCCCGATCCGCTAGCGAAGAGGCGCCTTTGCCGAGGACGTCAGATGAAGCGTGCCCCTGTCAGTCGTGGCACAAGACTTGTTGACTGCAGCAGACCCCCGCTCCCGCTGGTTCGACGCTCACAGCTGGCTTCGCAATGCTTCCAGCTCCTGGTGGCGTTTGGGAGTCGTCTGGGGGTAGGCCATTTTAAGGTCCGCGAGGGTGTCGAGGACGATTTGGGAGATGATGAGTCGGGTGTTCTTTTTGTCGTCGGCGGGCACTACGTACCAGGGCGCGCGATCGGTGCTGGTCGCGTTCAAGCAGGCTTGGTAGGCCTGCATGTACTGGTCCCAGTAGGTCCGCTCATGGATGTCCGCGAGGCTGAACTTCCAGTTTTTGTCGGGCGCGTCAATTCGAGCGCGGAGACGGTTTGCCTGCTCGGCCTTTGACAGGTGCAGGAAGATCTTGACGATCTTGGTGCCGTTGAGGTGCAGATGTGTTTCGAGGTCGTGGATGGAGCGGTAGCGCTGTTCCCAGATGGTCTTTTCATCGATCAGCTCCTCTGGGAGGCCGTGATGGTGCAGGATCTCGGGGTGTATCCGGGCGATGAGGACGTCCTCGTAGTAGGAGCGGTTGAAGATGCCGATCCGTCCGCGTTCGGGTAGGCAACGAGTGGTGCGCCAGAGGAAGTCATGTTTGAGTTCTTCAGGGCTGGGCTGTTTGAAGCTGAACACCTGGCAGCCTTGCGGGTTCACCCCCGACATGACGTGACGGATGGCACCGTCCTTGCCTGCGGCGTCCATGCCTTGAAAGATCAGCAGCACCGCGTAGTGACCGGAAGCGTAGTGCATTCGCTGCAATGAGCTCAATTTCTTGACGTGCTTCCTCAGTGCTCTGTGGTACTTCTTCTTGGACGCATACAGGGGTTCGATGTCGGTCGCTCGTTTAGTGAGGTCGGCCTTGTCCTTAGGGTCGACACGGAACGCACTGGTCTTGATCTTCATGGTGTGGTGATTCCTTCGGTCTTGGTCCCGTGTGCGGTGGGCAATGCTCTCGTAGAGACGACTGGCTTGGGGGTACCGGTGGGCAGGTTGCCAACCCAGGGTCGTGGGAGCGCTCGGGAAGTCGTATCCCGATCTCGGTACCTCGGTGATCATGGCTGTTGTCGAAGCAGTCCATGGTCACAAGGTGAGGTCGCGGGCTTGTTCCAGCGTACGCACGTTCACCATGTTCAAAGGGATTTGGTGTCGGACGCTTCGCGTCTGCTTGGCTTCGAGGGTCTGGCAGTCCAGCGAGTGGAGTCGGATGCGTTCGGAGGCCGGTGGTGCATGTCGTGACCGCCGATGAGACCGCGTCGACATGTCCCAGCTGTGGGGTGCTCTCCGTCACTCTGAAGGGTCTGGCCTGCGCCAGGCCCAGGGACATCGGGTTGGCTAGAAGCGAACGGTGGTGATGGGCGCCTCCGCAGCCCACACCTGGGAATGTGGCTCTTGGATTTGGGACGAGGCTGACTCGACCGCGGTAGTTCACGCGGCCCGGTGGGCTGCGCTGTCGCACATGATGCGCCTCTCGTAGTTGTCCTGGTTACGGAACGGTCAGCGGAACACGTGACAGCGCCGTCAACGCCACCTTGGTCGTCCCGTAGCCGGATCGGTGACCGGTCACAGATCGGCCTTGCGGACGTGAGCCCAGACGACGATCATGCAATTCTCCCTAGGGCTGAGGTGGCTGCCGTGCATGAAGCGGGTCGGGCAAGCTGGCAGATCAGCACCGATCAGCCTCAGCCCCTGGCGGTCGGCTGTTCATCCGCGACGTTGCGGGGGTGCCCTCCGGCAATAACTGGTTGCCGCCCACTTCGCCGATTGTCCCGCGCGCCGGCGACCAGGCTCCAGAGGCGGCGGGGCTGCAATGGGACGACTGGTGGAACCAAGCCCTGCGGGAGGAGCGTCAAGCGGACAACGGGAACTGGCCACCTGACCTCAGCTCCTGGTGGACCCCACCCGCCTTCGAGTCTCTTCATGCGGCGCCCGAACTCCAGGCGATCGTCGCCGCGAACTTCTTCGACGCCGTCCGCTGGAGCAACGCCCGCCATCAAGAGCATGGCGCGACCATGCACAGCAGCGTCGGAGCGCTGTTCGAGACAAGGCTTGTCAGAAACATGGAACGTGCCCGGGCGCGGAAAGCTCAGCCGTTCCACCTGCGGATCACCGAGATCCCAGTCCAGGGACAGCAGATCTGGCAGCTCCATCCTGACCACGTCCTGGTCACTGCCGCTCTGCTGCGGGACACCGCCCAATACCGGCAACGCCTCATACCCGTCGTCGAGGCATTGTTCTGACCGGTACGACGTCACTTCGCCATCGTCGCAAGTGGATCCTGCCGTGGGCGGGGTCAGGCGCCAAACATCCGTGGAACGGCGTGGACCATCCGGCTCGGGTGGCCAGCACCTTGAAGTTACTGGCTCCGTTCCTGCACGAGCGGACAGACCTGGTCTGGGGCGGCGACTGGAACCATTCGCTCGCCGGTCCCGAACGGGCTGGGAGCAGGGCCGGTCGTATGGACCTCCTGGCTCTCGTCGAGGATCTCGGCCTGTGCGTGCCGACCGCAGGGCTGTCGCACCACCTGGCAGGTCTGCTCAGTATCGACCACGTGGCCCTGCGCAGTGGCATGGAGGAGGCTCGACGGATCGCCGCAGTGGCGGAGGATGGCGAGCGCCTCAGCGACCACGACTTCTACATTGTCGTCGCCCAGGACAACCCCCTGTAACGCATCGGGTCAGGCCGCAGCCGCTGCCGCAGGTCAGACGACGCTGGGTTCCTTCGCCTGCAACACGACCGACGGGTCTGCTGCTGCTGGTTGTGCGTGCTTTGGCATGAGGACCAGGGCGATCATGGACACGACGCAGCACCCCACGATGTACCAGCTGATGCCGATGCTCGAGCCGGTGTTCTTGAGGATCCAGGTGGCGATCAGCGGCGCTGGTCCACCGGCGATGACCGACGCGAGCTGGTAGCCCAGGCCCGCCCCGCTATACCGCACGTTGGTCCCGAAGTTCTCCGCGATCAGTGCGGCCTGAGGGCCGTACTGCATGTCGTGGACGAGCAGCGAGACGACGATCGCCAGCAACGCCATTCCGGCCACTTTGGTGTTGAGCAAACCAAAGTACGGGAACGCGAAGATGGCGGTCGAGGCGATGCCGATGCCGTACATCAGTCGTCGCCCGATCAGGTCGGACAGGAATCCGAAGAACGGGACGCTGATCAGGCCCAACGCCGCCGCGATCATGGTGTCGGTCAGCAGTTCGTCCTTGGTGAACCCGACCTTCGTGGTGCCATAGGCGAGCACGAAGGTGATGAAGAGGTAGAACGGCGCCTGCTCCGACATCCGCACGAAGGCCGAGGTGAGGATCTCGCGGGGCTGGGTCCTGATGACCTGGAGCACCGGCGCCTTGACCACCGCTTTCTCCCTCTTCACGACCGTGAAGTCGGGGCTGTCCATCACCCTGAGCCGCACGTAGAGCCCGACGCCGACCAGGACGGCGCTGAGCAGGAACGGCACCCGCCACCCCCAGGTCTCGAACGAGTCGCCGCTGACGTTGCTCATCAGCTTGACCATGCCGGTCGAGGCCAGCAGACCCAGCGGCACGCCAAGCTGCGGCCAACTGGCCATGAACCCACGCCGCTTCGCACTGCCCCACTCCATCGACAGCAGGACCGAGCCGCCCCACTCGCCGCCGACACCGATGCCCTGGATGAGTCGTAGGAGGGTCAGAAGCACTGGAGCCATGAAACCGAGGGTCGCGTGGGTGGGCAGGACGCCAATCAGGAACGTGCCAACACCCATCAGCATGAGGGTGGTGATCAGCGCGGACTTGCGACCAAACCGGTCGCCATAGTGACCGAAGATCGCCGCTCCGATGGGTCGGGCGGCGAAACCCACGAACTGGGTGCCGAACGCCGCAAGCACGCCGACGTATGCCGAGGAGTCTGGGAAGAACAGCTTCGGGAATACCAGCGCTGCGGCCGTGCCGTAGAGGAAGAAGTCGTACCACTCGATGGTCGTTCCCACCGTGCTGGCGACCACTGCCCGTCGTCGTTGGGACCGAACGATCAGGTCGGGGTCGTTCTTGTCAGTGGCCATACCAGACTTTCGACAGGGGAATGTATCGATGGGTTAATATGAGCGAAATAACACATTACTCGATATTCGAGCGATTACGTCCAGCAGGTAGACGGAAGGGGAGACGATGAGCGCACCGCCCAGCTATCAGGCCACCCATCCCGAGAGCGTGTTCACCTATGGCGCGCCGCAGCTGAAGTTCGGCAGCGGGGCGTCCGACGAGATCGGCTACGACCTCAGCCTGACCGGGGCCAAGCGCGTCCTGGTCGTGACTGACCCGGGCCTCATGGCGACCGGCACCCCCGCAACGGGGGGCCGACCAGATGACCGGATACGGCATTGAGGCCCACGTCTTCGACGGCAGTCATGTCGAGCCGACCGATGAGAGCCTTCAAGAGGCCATCGACTACGCCAAAGGCTCCGGGCCCTGGGATGCCTTCGTCGCAGTCGGCGGTGGATCGGTGACCGGTCAGCGATCGGACTGCGGGAAGTGCTGAGTGAGCACCTCCGCTCCCGGCCTGTTACAGCGAATTGAAGTAGTCGACGTGATCGGTGAGCTTGACCTTCTTCCCGTTCCCCGGGTCGGGTGCGGCCCTGGCTCCGACTGCCGCATCCCGTAAGATCTCTCATCACTTACGCGCCGTACGCGCCTTGACTTGGAGGATTCGTGACCACGACGACAGCGAGCCGCGATGTCTGGTCCACGCCCCTGACTCCGTTGGCCTTCCTCGGCCGCGCCGCAGAGGTGTTCGCCGATCGGGAGGCCGTCGTCTACGGCGCGCGACGGATGACGTACGCGCAGCTGTCCGAAGAGGTGACCCGTGTCGCTCAGGCGCTGCGGGCCTGCGGGGTCGGCGCCGGTGACCGGGTGGCGTATCTGCTGCCCAACATCCCCGAGATGCTCGTCGCCCACTTCGCCGTGCCGCTGGCCGGGGGCGTCCTGGTGGCGATCAACACCCGGTTGGCGCCGGCCGAGGTCAAGTACATCCTTGCGCACTCCGGCACCAGCGTGCTGGTCGTCGACGCCGCACTGCACGACAGCATCGCGTCGGTCCTGGCGGATCTGCCCGAACTGCGACAGGTCGTGACGGTCGTGGACCCCGCTGGCGGTGCGGAGCCGTCACCCGACGTCCCGGGCATCGACTACGCCGAGCTGTGCGCCCGAGGCAGCGACGACCCGCTGCCGTGGACGGTGGAGGACGAACGGTCGACGATCTCGATCAACTACACCTCGGGCACGACGGGCCGACCGAAGGGCGTCATGTACCACCACCGCGGCGCCTACCTGAACTCCCTCGCCGAGGTCATCCACTCCCGGCACGCATCGCGAACCCGCTACCTGTGGACGCTGCCCATGTTCCACTGCAACGGCTGGTGCACCCCCTGGGCGGTCACGGCCATCGGCGGAACTCACGTCTGCCTGCGGGCCGTCGACGCCGACCGGATCTGGGACCTGCTGGACGACGAGGGCATCACGCACCTGAACGGCTCCCCGACCGTGCTGGTGTCCATCGCCAACTCGCCGCGGGTGCACACCCTGGACCGTGAGGTCGTCGTCACCACGGCCGGAGCTCCCCCCAGCCCGACGGTGATCACGACGATGGAGGGGATCGGCGCCAAGGTCGTGCACGTCTACGGCCTCACCGAAACCTACGGGCCGTACACCGTCTGCGAGCCCCAGGACGGCTGGGAGGCCCTCGACGTCAGCGAGCGCAGCAAGCTTCTCGCCCGACAGGGCGTCGGCATGGTCGTCACGGACGGCATCCGCGTGGTCGACGACCAGATGCACGACGTCCCCCGTGACGGGACGACGCTCGGCGAGGTCGTCATGCGCGGAAACAACGTCATGAAGGGCTATTTCGCCGACCCCGAGGCCACCGCGGAGGCCTTCCACGGTGGCTGGTTCCACTCCGGCGACCTCGGGGTCTGGCACCCCGACGGCTACCTGGAGCTGCGGGACCGCGCCAAGGACATCATCGTCTCGGGTGGAGAGAACATTTCGACGATCGAGGTCGAGGCAGCCATCGACTCCTATCCCGGCGTGCTCGAGGTCGCCGTGGTCGGCGTCCCGGACGAGAAGTGGGGTGAGCGGCCGAAGGCCTTCGTGGTGCCCCGGGCGGGCGCGGCTCCGACGGCCGAGCAGATCATCGCGCACGTCCGAACGCAGATCGCCCACTACAAGGCGCCCGACCAGGTCGAGCTGGTCGAGTCGCTGCCCAAGACGTCGACTGGCAAGATCCGCAAGGTCGAGCTGCGCGAGGCCGAGTGGGCCGGTCACGGCAGCCGCGTGCAGGGCTGAGCGCCCGCGGTCAGCCGCTCCAGACGGGGGCCCGCTTCTCCAGGAAGGCTGCGATGCCCTCGGCGGCGTCCGGGGTCTGGCTGGTCGCGGCCATCACCTCGACCGCGTAGGCGTACGCCTGGGGCTGGGCGAGATCGAGCTGCGCATACAACGCCTGCTTGCCCATGCCCTTGCTCTGGGCGCTCCCGCGCGTCACCCGCGAGACCAGCGCGGCCACGGCGCCGTCCAGCTCTTCGGCCGGCACGACCTGGTTGACCAGGCCCCACTCGCGAGCGGTCGACGCGTCGATGACGTCGCCGGACAGCGCCATCTCGACCGCCCGCTTTCGGCCCACGGTGCGGGCGATCGCCACCATCGGCGTGTGGCAGAACCAGCCTCCCTTGCCGCCGGGCGCGGCAAAACCGGCCGTGTCGGCGGCAACGGCGAGGTCTGCCGCGGCGACGAGCTGGCACCCCGCAGCCGTCGCCAGCCCATGCACCCGCGCCACCACGGGCTGGGGGATGCGCTGCATGAGCGTCATCAGCTCGGTGCACGTCCACAACAGGTGCCGCACCTGTTCCAGGTCGCTCCCGGCCACGTCGGCGAAGTCGTGCCCCGCACAAAAGACCGGTCCGTTGGCCGCCAGCACGACCCCTCGGGCATCGCTCGCCCCCACCCGTGCGAACGCGTCGGTCAGCTCCTGCATGTGCAGCAGCGACAGGGCGTTGCGGCGCTCCGGCCTATCCATGGTGATCGTCGTGACGTCCGCGTCGCGGGTGAGCCGGATGCAGTCATATTCCATGGACACTCCTTCGTCAAGCCGTCGTCGTGGGCACGTGCCAGCGTACCCAGTCGCCAGCACCTGCCGGGGACTGCATGTGGGCCGCAGTGCCGCGGCGCTCGACGCACCACCCGACTCTTGGGGCGCTCCCGCTTCGTTCCCATCTGCACGGCATCGAGCAGCCACGCGAGCACATCCGAGACGTCGACCAGCTGCGTCGGCGCGTTCGGGGTGCCAGGGACGAGGACCGGCCCGCGCGGGTCACGCAAGGCGCGGGCGACCCAGTAGCCGAAAGCGTCCGGACTGGTCACCTGGTCCGCCGGACAGGCCGGCGCTGGACACCAGCAGCCGGTCGTCGACGGTGTCGCGGGACGCCCGCTCGCAGGCGACCTTGGCTTCGCCGTACTGCTCGCGGTAAACCTCGTCGCGATCGGTCGCCAGCAGCACCTGTGCGGTCTCGGCGGCGCCGCGAGCGTCTCGACCACCAACTCCAGATCGTCGATCACCGGCGGCCGACCCGATCGGGTTCACGCGGGCCGTTCATGCCCGCGTGCCACGACGAGATCGCCGACGCGCAAGCGCCCACCGGTGATGACCGTCGCGCGCAGACCGCCCGCACCCCGTTGCGCGGCCTTGCCGGGCTGGCCGGTCGCCCGATCCAGGCGACCCAGTGAGAGAAATGCCCGACCCAGGCCGAAGCCCGTCCCACAGCACCATCGGTGACCGGTCACCGATCCTGCGGCGGGGCTACTCCGCGGAGCATGCGTTCGAGCACCTGGGCGACGCCGTCGTCGCCGGCCGTGGGCGCGAGGTGGTCGGCGGCGGAAATCGCGTCTGGATGACCGCCTGACATCGCGTAGCTGGTCCCGGACCAGGTAAGCATCTCGATGTCGTTGGGCATGTCGCCAAAGGTCACGACGTCTTCGGGTGCGATACCCCACATGCGGGCCAGGTCGGCCAAGCTCGAGCCCTTGGTCACCCCCTGCGGACCCATCTCCAGAATGGCCATGGTGGGGCTGGAATGCGTGGGCGTGACGAGGTCCGTCACGTGTGCGCGCCCCGCGGCTAGCAGCTCGTCGGGTGTGGATCTTGAGCTGAGCGCAATCATCTTGATCAGCGGCACGTCGTCCAGCAACTCCTCCAGGCGCAGCGCTTGGCGCTGGGCACCGACCTGCTGCGGATCTGGGGCGAGCATCTCACCGCGCCCCGACCCGCGCACCGCTTCGTACCCCCATTCCGCGCGCAGCTCGAGGGGTGTCTCCACCGCGAAGACAACGTCCGGAACCACGACTCGTAGCCTGCGGGCCACCTCCGTTGCCACCTCGTTGGTGATCGAGTGAAGCGCGAGGATCGAGTCGGATTCAAGGTCCAGGGTGATCGACCCGTTAGCGCATATCGCGAGTCCCTTATGGCCGGTGGCCTCCACAACAGGTGTGAGCCAGCGCGGAGGGCGTCCAGTCACGAACACCACACGCACACCAGCCCTCGTGCACGCGTGCACTGCGGCGCGGGTGCGAGCCGAAACCCCCTGGCCATGGGGAATGATCGTCCCGTCGAGGTCGGTCGCCACCATGCGCAGCGTGCGCGAAGCCAACAATGGGTACAACACGAAGATCCAGCTCTCCCTCTTTGTGTCAGCCGCGGAGCGCGGATCCTGGCGGCGACTGCAGCGATGATCACTCGCGCTTGTTGCCCGATGTTGGGCTGCGTATGCCTCGCAGCAGCAATGGCCACATACACCGTAGCCGGATCGTCTTGCGGTGCAGAATTTGCTTTTCCGGCGGCTGCCAGACCGGGGGTCATGGGACAACGGCGTGCTGCGGCTCAACGCTTAGCTCCGATCGGCCTCTTAGGACATTGCAGGTCACAAGTACAGATGCGGCGGTGGGACGCCGGGGACGTGCAGAACGGGGTACTGGGAGAACAACCAGTTGTAGAGCCTGGTCATGTCCTCGCCATACTCCTGAGTGATCTGCCGCAGCGGTGGACCCCCTTCGAAGCTGTGGATGTACTCCCGGTCGCTGCCGTTCCAGCCCGAGAAGCGCACCAGCCCGTCAGGCGACAGCCTGATAGTGAGGCCATCCCAGTCCTTCGCCGCCTTCCGTGGGCCAAGCACCATGCTTTGCATGAGTGGGGCCACCCCATAGTGCAGCAGGTAGTTCCTGAGCCGCCGCAGAAACAGCGCACGTGGAGACTTAGCGACCTCCTCGCTTCGCTCCCCCCACTCGGCGACGAACTCAGGCTCATGTTCGTAGAAGGCGAGGAGCGGGCGAGTGTGATCAACAACCGCGACGGCTGACGAGACCATGTTGTGGAGCCGTTGGTCCAGTTCCCCCCAGAACTCCTCACGGAAGCGGGCACCATCCTCGGCTTCAAATCCAGTGACCTCCATGAGGCGCATGGATGAGAGGAAGTCGGTCTCGGCGGCGCGCAAGAGGGCGAACAGTTCCTGGGTGTTGCGCCCGAATACGTTGAATGACCGCACGACGCGTTCGAAGTGTCCTCGGCCATCCTTGACGTAGTCGCCCCAGGCCCCACCGTCGATGGGCTCCGAATTGTTAGCCATGTTGCAACACCGTACGCGGGCGGTGGGACACCGTCCCGCGTCCTGCCAGGTGGCGGTCTGACGGCCATAACCTTGGTGAAAGCGAGCACCGGCGCGGCGTAATGGGCGGGTCGCATCGCTCGCCATCACCCGAAGCGCCGTTACGGATGTTCGCGGCACGATCCTCCCGCGGACTGGGAGAGCCACTGCGAGGCTCGACCTAAGCATCGCAATCGCCGAGGTGATGGACGCCGCCCTACCCGAGGAGCGATACGCGCCGCCTAGGCTGCGCGGCATGGATTGGCCTCTCTTCGACCTGCGCCTGAGCATCGGCGACGTCGCGTTGCGCCCGGTGACCGACGCCGACCTGCCGGCCATCGATGCGATGTTCCCCGACGACGACGAGCAGGACCCTCGCTGGGAGCACTTCGCAGGCCTGTCGGCTCAGCGGAACCGTCACCGGCTCCTCGTGCAGCGGACCTGGCACCACCGCGGAAGCTGGTCGCCGTCGTCGTGGTGCCTGGACCTGGCGGTCGAGGTATCAGGTGAGCTTGTCGGGCTGCAGGCGCTGGAGGCCGACGACTTCGCGAAGCTCCGCACCGTCGACTCGGGCTCGTGGCTGGCGGTCCACGCGCGCGGCCGCGGCACTGCCGTGGCGATGCGTACCGCGATCCTGGGGCTGGCCTTCGACCACCTCGGCGCGGTCGCTGCGATCTCCTGCGCGCGTGTTGACAACGCGCCGTCGCTGGCAGTGTCCCGCCGGCTGGGGTACGTCGAGAACGGCGTCAGCCTCAGCGACTCGCCCACCGGCGTTGTCGAACTGCAGCACCTGCGGCTGACCCGCGAGAGCTGGGCGGCTCACCCGGTGAAGGTCACCGGTCTGGACGCCTGCCTGGCATGGTTCGGCGTCAGCGACTGACGAGCACCGCCAGGAACGTCACCAAAGTGAAGCGATGACCGGGCCTATCGACGACAAGCCTCGGTGTGCGTAGGACGATCAGTGACCGGTCGCCCATGGCTGACCGGGAACGGGCCGCCAACGCGGCTATGAGAGTGCGCGTGGTGAATCACCGAATCCTAGGTTCAGCCCTTGGCATGCCGCTCGACGGCGCGTTCGTAGCGCAAGAGCTCTGGGTATGGCGGAAAAGTGCTGTGGGTGCGGGCACCGGTCGGGTGCCAGTCGAGCTTCTCGTAGAACCGTCGGCCTCGTTGGTTCCCGGTGAAGACCCTTAGCCAGGCACGCTGAACGCCCCGACTCTGCATCCGATCGAGGACCGCGTCGTGCGCGGTCTGGGCGAGGCCGGTGCCCCAATGCCCGAGGGCGATCCCGAAGTGGAAGAACTCATCGCCACGGCTCGCAGCGAATCCCGCGACCGCGTCGTCGACCAAGACCACGTAACAGTCGATGTCCGGCACCTCAATCTCCCGCAGCCAACGCTGCGCGACCTCCACTCGAGGAAACGGGTACGCGTCCTGTGGAAACACCTCCGCGAGCCCGCGAACCGCCCCTGGCTCCTGGACGTCCAGCACGTTCGGGACATCTGTCGCCGTCATCGCTCGCAGAACGCCTGTTCTACCGGTCTCTGCCACTCCCCAACCCTAAGACTGAGCGATCTTGCTTCCCGCTCGCTGATCGGCAGATCCGGTCGTGCCCGGTGGTCAGCGACCTACCGCAAGAGGACAAACGACGCGAGTCGACTTGTCCTGTTGTGTCGTATGCCGATGGTTAGGCGGCGTCACCGTAGACGTAATCGCGGAATCGAGCTGGCACGTGTGTTCGCTGCCATTCGAGTTCCTGAGCCAGCGTCTTGCCGGTGAGGGCCTTGCTCGTGTAGCGCACTATCTCTCGGCTGTGGCCTGCCATGTGAGCGACTGCCACGGCCTGGCCGCAGGCTCGTGCGACGGCGGTGGCGGGCGCGGTCGACGCTTCGCGAGCCGCAGCGTGACACCCGAACGCGAGCTTCCGCATCGGACCAACGCTCAGTCGCCCTGCTGCGAACTGCCGTGCGCCATCGAGGGCGTCGCTGAGTCGCGGGTCTTGGGGGCGGTCAGCTTCGAACACGGGCAGCAGTCGCTCGACGCATGCGACTGTCCAGCGGATCAGCTCTTGGCGGTCTTCCTCCGGCAGGGTCAAATCAGCCACGTCCGGTTCCATGCCGCAATTGTTGCAGGGGGCCATCCGATAACGATCGTCTAAAGCGCGCGCAGGTCGCTCAGTTCGAAAACGCGACATGTGACCTTCACCGGTAAGTGGCAAGGTTCCTTCAGCGCTATGTGGCGCGATCGGTCGGGTGCGTGGAGTCGGCCGTTCTCGTAAGGGGAATGGCTTGCGGGAACGCAGCAGGTCAGACACTGTCCGCGTGAGGGTATGTCCCGTAACACCCGTCCGTTGAAGATTCCCGCTGGGGCGCGCCATACGCAC
>Ga0097691_1002393_pt1 | contig 12579 bp, 9 predicted proteins | sample NGESurdeep072012_8_FD_72858 | JGI IMG/M metagenome (GOLD analysis project Ga0097691, IMG submission 72858) | Arctic peat soil microbial communities from Barrow, Alaska - NGEE Surface sample 210-1 deep-072012 | ecosystem: Environmental > Terrestrial > Soil > Wetlands > Peat ...
GCGGACCGGATGGCCGCCAGTGGCGCGCTCCGTGGGCAGGCTTTCGGCAACTCGCTGCGCGCGGATCTGGTGCCCGAGATTGTGTCGTCCAATCCGGCTAGCCGCTGGCGCATCACGCCCGACCCGGCATTCGTCCAGCACTCGGCCGACGGCGGCGCGACCTGGGAGATGCAGCGGACGACCGTGACGACGACGCTCGCGGCAGGGGCGTCACCGTCCCCGTCGGTTTGCTGGCTGGTAGGCTCCGGCGGGGTCGTGGTGCTTTCGACCGACGCCCGCACCTGGCGGCGCGTGTCCTTCTCCGAGAATGCGGATCTGGTGGCCGTCGGCGCGACCGATGCCTCGACCGCCACCGTGACGACGGCGGACGGCCGCAAATTCAGCACGTCGGACGGCGGCGCGACGTGGAATCGCGACCCCCTGCAAGAATTTTCCGCGACTCCGTTCTAACTACAGGCCGGGTCACAAACGACCCGCCTCACAGAAAAGGAGTCGTCCCATGCGCGCACGGTTGTCGCTCGCGGCGCTCGCGGTCATTGCAGGCGTCCTGTTCTCTCATCAGCTTGTTCCGGCCGCGCAGGCCGGCCGCTCTCCGGGGCCGAACACGACCACGCTCGACGATCAAGTCGAGCTGGCCGTCACCGTTTACAACTCGGACATCGCGCTCGTGCGCGACGTGCGCAACCTGCAGCTGCCGCAGGGCCGATCCGATCTGCAGTTCATGGACATCGCCGCGACCGTGAATCCGGCGACAGTGCATTTTCGATCGCTGACCGAGCCGTCGCGCGTCAGCGTCCTCGAGCAGAACTACGAGTACGACCTGCTCGACCCCGAGAAGCTGCTGCACAAGTACGTCGGCCGCGACGTCACGCTCGTGCGCACGCGCGAGGAGAGCGGCGCGATGCACGAAGAGATCGTCAAGGCGCGGCTGCTGAGCGACAACGGCGCGCCGGTGTGGCGGATCGGCAGCGAGATCGTGACCGGGCTCCGTCCGGATCACATGCGCTTCGCCGAGCTGCCGGACAATCTCTACACGCACCCGACGCTCATCTGGACGCTCGACAACACCGGTGGCGCGCGCCACCGCGTGGAAGCGTCGTACCTGGCCGGCAAGCTGTCGTGGAACGCGGACTACGTGCTGACGGTCTCGCGCGACGACAAGGCGGCGGACCTGGACGGATGGGTAACGCTGACCAACGGCAGCGGCGCCTCGTTCCGCAACGCGAAGCTGCAGCTCGTTGCCGGCGAGCTCAACCGCGTGCGCCCGCAGGCCCTCAACGGCATGATGGAGGCGCTGCGGCGGAGCGACGTGGCCGCCGCCCCGGCAATGGCGCAGGAGGCGTTTTCCGACTATCACCTCTACACGCTCGCGCGAAAGACGACGATCAACAACAGCGAGACCAAGCAGGTGAGCATGCTGGCCGGCACCGGAGTGCCCGTCCAGAAGCGGTACGTCGTGGACGGCCAGGCGTTTTACTATCGCAACGTGCAGCATCCCGGAGCGCCGCTGAAAGACGTCGTGCAGGTGTACTACCAGTTCAAGAACGAGGAGCAGGCGGGGCTCGGCATGCCGATGCCGGCGGGCACCGTCCGCGTGTATCAGGCGGACTCGAAGGGCGGCGTGCAGTTTGTCGGCGAGGATCGCATCGATCACACACCGAAGGACGAGACGGTGAAGCTCAAGATCGGCAACGCCTTCGACGTCGTCTGCGAGCGGAAGCAGATCGATTTCGAAAAGATCGCGACCAACGTCTACGAAGTGGAGTACGAAGTGACGCTCAGGAATCACAAGAGCGCGCCGATCGCCGTCGAGGCGAACGAGCCGATCGGCGGAACTTGGAAGATGCTGCGCTCGTCGCACGAATGGAGCAAGACCGACGCGTGGGCGGCGCAGTTCACCGTGCCGGTTGCCGCCGACGGCGTCTCGGTCCTGAAGTACCGGGTTCGGGTGACGTACTGAGACAGGGAGGGCGGGATGGGCAGGAGCTAGAATTGATCCACATGCCGCCTCCCATTCTCGGCCTCCATCACGTGACGGCAACGGTGGAAGATGCGCAGCAGGATCTCGATTTCTGCGTCGAGGCGCTTGGCCTGAGGCTCGTCAAGAAGACCGTCAACTTCGACAACCATCACGTCTATCACTTCTATTACGGCAACGAGCTGGGCACGCCCGGCACGCTCTGGACTACGTTCCCCTACAAGGGGCACGGCGTGCCGGTTGGGAAAAGAGGCGCGGGGCAGATCACGGCGACCGCGTTTTCGGTTCCCGCCGGGTCGCTCGATTTCTGGAAAGTGCGGCTGCGCCAGCGCGGACTCGAGCTGCAGGATGTCGCGCCGCGGTTCGGCGAGGAATCGATCCTGGTGACCGATCCGTCGGGCCTGGTGTTCGAGCTCATCGCCAACGATCGCGACGCTCGAACACCGTGGGCGGGCGGCGGGGTCGGCGCCGAGTCCGCGGTCCGCGGTCTGCACAGCGTCGCGATGGTTGTGCGATCGCCGGTGAAGACGCTGGAGCTGATGACCGGCCTGCTCGGCTACGCGATCGTGAACGAAGCGGAGGGACGCACGCGCGTCGCCGTCAACGGCGACGCGCCGGGCAAGACGATCGAGATCGTTCACGCGCCCACCGCGGCCCCGGCCATGAACGGCCTCGGCACGGTGCATCATGTCGCGATGGCGATCGCCGACGCCGACGAGCAGCGGCGCATGCGCGTGGAACTGGTCCGTTTCGGCCTGCACGTCACCGAGGTGCGGGATCGCTGCTACTTCACGTCCATCTACTTTCGCGAGCCGGGCGGCGTGCTCTTCGAGGTTGCGACCGTGCCGCCGGGTTTTCTGATCGATGAAGAGGCGGAGCGCCTCGGTCAGGCGTTGCAGCTCCCGCCCTGGGAAGAGTCGTACCGCGCCGAGATCGAGCGAGGGCTCGCGCCCGTCACGTACCGTTGACGCGTCGACAATGAGCACGAGCCCCCACGCCAATCAGCCGGTCGCGGCCGCGGGCGTCCCGCTCGGCGAGAGCGACGCGGTGATGATCATGGTCCACGGCCGCAACGCCGGGCCGCGCAACATCCTCGACCTCGTTCCTCAGTTGCAGCGACCGGCGTGGACCTACCTCGCGCCCGCCGCCGCGGACCACACGTGGTATCCCCACAGCTTCATGGCACCGATCGCGCAGAACGAGCCCTGGCTGTCGTCGGCGCTCGAGGCGCTGAAGCAGCTTGTCGCCGATGTCACCGCGCGCGGGATCCGCACGGATCGCATCGTGCTCCTCGGCTTCTCCCAGGGCGCCTGCCTGACGGCGGAGTTCTGCGCCCGCCATCCCGATCGGTACGGCGGCGTCATCCTCTTCAGCGGGGGCCTCGTCGGACCTCCCGGGACGACCTGGAGCGGCGAGGGGCGCTTCGATCGGACGCCCGTGTTCCTGGGGTGCAGCGACATCGATCCCCACGTGCCGAAGTCGCGCGTCGACGAGAGCGCCGCGGTCTTCGTGCGCATGGGCGCGGAGGTGACCGAGCGCATCTACCCCGGCATGGGCCATCTGGTGAACGACGACGAGATCGCGTTCGCGCGCGGAGTGCTGGACCGGATCCATAATCCCTAGGAATGGCCCTTCTGCAGCAAGCGCCCCGGCTGACCGCAGCCGCGGCGTCCGAGATCGCGCGCGAGCTATATGCGATCGACGCGACCGCCGTGCCGCTGCCGAGCGAGCGCGATCAGAATTTCTTGATCGGCCAGTTCGTCCTGAAGATCGCGAACGCGGGCGACGACCGCGCGCTGCTCGAGGCGCAGGCCGCCGCCGCCGCGCACCTCGCCGCGCACGGGGTCGCGTCATTCCGCGTCGTCCCGACGGCGGGCGGCGAGCTGATCGCCGTGCTCCCGCCGCGCTGGGGCGGACGCCATCTCGTGCGGCTGGCGACATGGCTGCCCGGCGTCACGATGGCCAGCGTGCCGCATCATTCGCAGGCGCTGCTCGAGGATCTCGGCCGCCACATCGGCGAGCTCGACCGCGCACTGGCCAGCTTCGATCGCCCGGCGCTTCATCGCGATTTCTATTGGGATCTCGCCAACGGCCTGCCGATCGTCCGCCAGCATCTGGGGCTCGTGCAGGACGCCCGGTTGAAAGGCGTGATCGCGCAAGCGGTGGCGAGAATCGAAAAAGACGACGAGCCGCGGTTCGCGCGCCTGCGCCGGTCGGTGATCCACAACGACGCCAACGATCACAACATTGTCGTCTCCGACGCCGGCGACCCGGGCGTCCGCCACCAGCGTGTCGTGGGGTTGATCGATCTCGGCGACATGGTCCACAGCTTCACGGTGGCGGACCTGGCCATTGCGATCGCGTATGCGGTGCTCGACAAACCCGACCCGATGCGCGCGGCCGCGGCGATCGTCAGCGGATACCACAAGGCCTATCCGCTGCTCGACGAGGAGATCGCGGTGCTGTTCGGCCTCGTCCTGCTGCGGCTCTGTGCGAGCGTGTGCGTCGCCGCCGATCAGCAGCGCCAGCGGCCGGACGATCCGTATTTGACGGTGAGCCAGGACGCGATTCGCCGAACGCTGCCGGCGCTCGCCGCGATCCCGCCGCCGTTTGCCGAGGCGGTTTTTCGCCGCGCCTGCGGATTGCCGGCCGATTCGCATATCATCGCCGACAAGGGGGTCGGGAGCCTTTTGCAGAATCTGCCTATACAGTCGCAAGTTCTGCAAAAGGCTCCCGACCCCCTGTTGGCCGAGCGACGGCGGCTCATCGGATCGAATGTGAGGCTCGGGTATCGCGAGCCGCTGAAAATCGGGCGCGGGTGGATGCAGTATCTGTACGACGACGAGGGCCGTCGATACCTCGACGCGTACAACAACGTCCCGCATGTGGGCCACTGCCATCCCCGTGTGGTGCAGGCGGCGGCGGAGCAGATGCGCGTGCTCAACACGAACACGCGGTACCTGCACGACAACCTGGTCCGCTACGCGGAACGGCTCACGGTGACGCTGCCGGATCCGCTTCGCGTCTGCTACTTCGTGAACTCGGGCAGCGAGGCGAACGAGCTGGCGCTTCGGCTGGCGCGCGTGCACACGCGCCAGCGCGATCTGATCGTGCTCGACGCGGCCTATCACGGCAACACGACGACGCTCGTGTCGATCAGTCCCTACAAGTTCAACGGTCCCGGCGGAGAAGGCGCGCCGAGCTGGGTCCATACGGTGCCGATTCCCGACGTGTACCGCGGGCAGTACAAGAATGCTGAGCAGGCTGGCGAGAAGTACGCCGGCCATGTGCGGGCGGCAATCGACGAGATACGCGCACGCGGACACGGCCTCTGCGGCTACATCGCGGAGAGCGCGCCCAGCGTGGGTGGCCAGATCATCTTTCCGCCCGGCTATTTCGAGGCGGTGTACCAGCACGTGCGTGCGGCGGGCGGTGTCTGCATTGCCGACGAAGTGCAAACCGCATTCGGCCGTCTGGGGACACACTTCTATGCGTTCGAGGCGCAGCGCGTCGTTCCCGACATCGTCGTGCTCGGCAAGCCGATCGGCAATGGTCATCCGATCGGTGCGGTCGTGACGACGCCGGAGATTGCCGCGTCGTTCGACAACGGCATGGAGTTCTTCAGCACGTTCGGCGGCAACACCGTGTCGTGCGCCGCCGGCCTCGCGGTGCTCGACGTGATGGAGGACGAGCGTCTGCAGGAACACGCGCTTCGGGTGGGCGAGGCGCTCGCCGGCCGGCTGCGCGGGCTGATCGATCATCACGAGATCGTCGGCGACGTGCGCGGATCGGGACTGTTTCTCGGCGTCGAGCTCGTGAGGAGCCGTGCGACCCTCGAGCCGGCGGCGGCAGAGGCGTCGTTCGTCGTGAACCGGCTGCGCGAAGAGGGGATTCTCATCGGCACCGACGGGCCACACGCTAATGTCCTGAAGATTCGTCCGCCGATGCCGTTCAACGAAACGGACGCCGAGGTCCTGGCGGACACGCTGGATCGCGTCCTGCGCGAACTGGAACCGTAACGCGGGGCGTCAGCCCTGAGATTGAGGTTTGTATGAACGTGAGGACCTGGGCGGCGATCGGTGCCGCCGTCATGCTTGGCGGCGCCGCGGTAGGAAGCGGCGGAGCTACGGCACAGGAGCAAGGTCTCCAGTTCGAGATCACGTTCCCGCAGGCCGTGCGGTCCGATGCGGTCACCGGCCGCGTGTACGTCGCCATCAGTCGCGAAAGCACCGCGCAGCGGACGCCGATTCAGCAGGCCAGCCCGACCGGCGTGCCTCTCTTCAGCCGGGGCGTGCAGGAGTTGCGGCCAGGCCAGCCCGCGATGATCGACGCCAGCGATCGTGGTTTTCCCATTCAGAGCCTGCGCGACCTCCCCGCGGGCGAGTACTGGGTGCAGGGCTTCGTGAACGTCTACACGAAGTTCGCGCGCGCCGACGGTCACACCGTCTGGCTGCACATGGACCAGTGGGAAGGGCAGCAGTGGAATCGCTCGCCCGGCAATCTCTACAGCGAGCCGGTGAAGATGCGGCTGGATCCGAAAGCCGGCGGCCCGATCACGCTGGTGTGCGACAAGGTGATTCCAAAGATCGACGTGCCTCCCGACACCGAATACGTCAAGCACATCAAGATCCAGAGCGCGATTCTCACGAGGTGGTGGGGCCACCCCATGTTCCTCGGTGCGACGGTGCTTCTCCCGAAGGACTACGACAAGCATCCCGACGTGAAGTATCCGGTGAACTACATCCAGGGCCATTTCTCCACGCAACCGCCAGGAGGATTCGGCCGCGTGCCGGACTTCGACAAGTTCTGGCTCGCCGACAACTCTCCGCGGTTCATCTACGTCACGCTGCAGCATCCGTCGCCTTACTACGACGACTCGTATGGTGTGAACTCGGCGAACAACGGCCCGTACGGCGATGCGATCCTGCAGGAGCTCATTCCAGAGGTGGAGCAGAAGTTCCGCGTCGTCAGTGAGCCGTGGGCGCGGCAGCTCTCGGGTGGATCGACGGGTGGGTGGATCGCCCTCGCGCACCAGGTCTTTTATCCGGACTTCTACGGCGGCACGTGGGCGAGTTGTCCCGATTCGGTCGATTTTCGCTACCACCAGATCGTCAACGTGTATGACGATGCGAACGCGTACTGGAAGGACACGGAGTGGATGCGCATCGAGCGGCCCGGCCTGCGCCAGCCCGACGGCAACATCCGCTACATGATGAAAGACGAGAACTGGTTCGAGCTCGTCGTCGGCGATCGCACGAGATCGGGCGGGCAGTGGGACGTCTGGGAAGCCACATACGGTCCGGCCGACGCGGACGGCTATCCCTCGCCCATCTGGGACAAGAAGACGGGCGTCATCGACAAGCAGGTCGCCGCGTATTGGAAAGCGCACTACGATCTTCGCAACATGCTGGAGACGCGATGGTCCACACTCGGACCGAAGCTGGCCGGCAAGCTCCACGTGTACATCGGAGAAAACGACTCCTACTACCTCGACGATGCGGTCCACTTGCTCGATGATTTCCTCGAGAAGACGGCCAGCCCGCCATTTGGCGGCGAGGTGGTGTACCAGCCGCGTGCGCCGCACTGTTGGGGACCGCGCGCTCCGGAGCTGACCGAGAAGATGACGGCGCACATCGAGAAGACCGCGCCGGCTGGAGCCGATCTCACGTCGTGGAAGTACTGATGATGGCGACTCATTACTGGCTGGCCGCCGGCGCGGCCGCGGCGGTGTTATGGGGCGGACAGGCAGGCCCCTCTCAGCGGCAGTCCAGCGCCGAGCGGGCGATCGTGAGCGCCGTCGATGCGCGCAACGGCGATGGGCTCGCGCTGCTCGAGCGCGTCGTCAACATCAACAGCGGGACGCAGAATCTCGCGGGGGTGCGTGACGTCGGCGCGATCTTCCGCGCCGAGCTCGACGGCCTCGGATTCAAGACCTCCTGGGTGGACGGCGCGTCGTGGCAGCGCGCCGGCCATCTGGTCGCCGATCATCCGGGTTCAGGCCCGCGCATTCTCCTGATCGGGCATCTCGACACGGTGTTCGAACCCGATAGCCCGTTCCAGAAGTTCGAGCGCATCGACTCGAACACGGCGCGCGGCCCAGGCGTCGTCGACATGAAGGGCGGCGACGTGATCATCGTGCAGGCGCTCAAGGCGCTCAACGCCGCCGGCGTGTTGAAAACGATGAACGTGGTGGTCGTGATGACGGGCGACGAAGAGGAGCCCGGCCGTCCGCTCAGCCGCGCGCGCGCGGCGCTCGTCGCGGCGGCGCAAGGGGCGGAGGCCGCCATCGGCTTCGAGGATGGCCCCGGCGATCCGCGTTACGCGGTGACGGCGCGGCGCAGCACGACGTCATGGCAGCTGAGCGTGACGGGCACGCCGGCTCACTCGTCGCAGATTTTCCGCGAGGACATCGGCCCCGGCGCGATCTTCGAGGCCGCGCGCATCCTCAACGCGTTTCGCGAGAAGATGGCCGGCGAAGCGCACCTCACTTTCAATCCGGGCACGATCGTCGGAGGCACATCCATCACCTTCGACGCGCCCCAGGCGCGCGGCGCCGCGTTCGGCAAGACGAACGTCGTCGCCGAGCAGGCGGTGGTCGCCGGCGATCTGCGTGCCGTGTCGAACGCGCAGCTCGAGCACGCGATGGCGACGATGAAGGCGGTGGCGGCGGCGTCGATGCCGCACACGCAGGCGACGCTGACCTTCGACGAGGGATATCCGCCGCTCGCGCCGACCGAGGGCAACGCGCGTCTGCTGACGATCTACGATGGCGTGAGCCAGGATCTGGGATTCGGCGCCGTCACGGCGGTCAGCCCCGACAAAGCCGGTGCTGCGGACGTGTCGTTCGTGGCCGGCGAGGTGAAGATGATCCTCGACGGCGTCGGCCTGATGGGCCACGATGATCACACGCCTGGCGAGACGGCCGACTTGAGCTCGCTGGCGTCTCAAACGAAGCGCGCGGCGGTGACGTTGTATCGATTGACGAGTCCGCGGTAGTGTGACGAAGGAGGGGCTTTGCCAGTAATTGCAGTCGGCGCGGCCGCCGAGCGGCGCCTCGTCGAGCGGCTCATGCGCGGGCGAGCGTTCACCCCAGATAGCGCGCAGCCGCTCGCCGATCTTCGGTGGATCGAAGGCCGGCGGCTGCAGCGACTGCTGCGGAAAGGGGTCATCCGCGAGCATGCGCCTGGACGCTATTACCTCGACGGCCCCGCCCTCGCGGATCGATTGGCGTTCCTGCGCTTGATCAGAGCCATCGCCCTCATCCTCGTCATATTGGCGATGATGGCGGCGGTCTCTCTCGGTGGCCTGGCGGTCTCGCGCATCGGCTCCTGAACATGCCGACCTGCGCCGAGGTCCTCGCCGGCACGCTGCGCGACGCGGGGGTGACGCGCATGTTCGGTCTGCCCGGCGGCGAGATGCTCGACTTTCTCGAGGCGGCACGCAAGGCCGGCATCGAATTCATCCTCACGCGCCACGAAGCGGTCGCCTCGCTGATGGCCGACGCCACGGGGCAGCTCACGCGACAGCCCGGCGTCTGCGTCTCGACGCTCGGCCCCGGCGCCATCAACCTCACGCTCGGCGTCGCCAACGCGTTTCTCGACCGGTCGCCGCTCATCGCGATCACCGCCGCGCACGCGACGAGGGCCGGGCCGTTCGCGACGCACCAGCAGCTCGACCTGAACGCGGTCTACCGGCCGTTCACCAAACAGACGCTCACGCTCGATGGCGTGAACACGGCCGCCACGGTGCGGCGCGCGTGGCGGACGGCGCTCGAGCCGCGCATGGGCCCGGTGCATCTCGCGCTGCCGAGCGACGTGGCGCGTCAGGAGGAGCGGCAGGCCGAAGATCCGGCGGCGGTCAGCCTGACGCCCGATCCGCCGCCGCCTCCCTCGCGCGACGCGCTGGAGCGCATGGTGCGCGAGATCAAACGCGCGCGGCGGCCGATTGTCATCCTCGGCCTCGATCTCGATCCGAATACCGCGCCCGCGCCCGTCCTGGGCTTCGTCGAGGCGCTCGGCGCGCCGGTGTTCGTGACGCCGAAAGCCAAGGGGATTCTGCCAGAGGATCATCCGCAATACTTCGGCGTCTGCGGCGGTCTCGCCGCCGACGCTGTGATCCTCGACTTCTTCGGCAAGGCTGATCTTCTGATCGGCGTCGGATTCGATCCGGTCGAGTCCGACAAGCTGTGGCATCAGACGATGAAGCTCGTGTCGATCGGACCGTTGTCGATTGCGGCGGGCGACTATCGTCCAGCGCTCGAGCTGACCGGCGACGTCGTGGCCTCGCTGACGGCGCTGGCGGCGCTGGAGTGGAAACCACTCGAATGGTCGGGCGACGAGTGCGTGGCGTTTCTCGCGGAGCTCGACCGCACGCTCAGGCCGGCCGCTCGGCCGGTCCACGGATTGTCACCCTACGAGGTGACCCGCTGCCTGCGCGATCTCTTTCCGTCCGAGACGATCGTGACGACGGACGTCGGGTCGGTCAAATTAATAGTGTCGCAAGCCTGGCGCGCGACACGGCCGCTGACCTTTCTCGAGTCGAACGGCCTGTCGGCGATGGGCTACGGTTTTCCCGCCGCGATGGCCGCCAAGCTCGTGCACCCGGATCGTCCCGTGCTGTGCACGGTCGGCGACGGCGGCTTCTCGATGATCTTCGCGGATCTCGAGACGTGCGTGCGGCACGGCATTCATTTCGTCACGGTCGTCTACAACGACAGCGCCTTGAGCCTCATCGAGGTCGCGCAAAAACGGCGGGGTCTTCCCGACTGCGGCGTCCGCTACGGCGCGGTCGATTTTGCCGCCGCGGCCGCCGCGCTCGGCGCGTGGAGCCAGCGCGCGACGACGATCGAGCAGCTCGAGGCCGCCGTCAAACAGGCGCAGCGGCACGACGGCCCTTCGGTCATCGACGTGATGATCGACCCGGCGGAATACGCCGCTCACGCCGGCGCGTCTCGCAAGCGTACGTAAACAGGGGTGTCGGGAACCTTTTGCAGTTTTTTCGTACAACCACGCAAGAACTGCAAAAGGTTCCCGACACCCCCGTGGACAGGAGCGACATGCCCTCACTCAGGCCATCCGCGGCGGCACTCGCCGTCGCCGTCTCGTTGTGGAGCGGGCAGGCCGCGCCGCCGCAGGACTCGCGGGACGCGGGACTGGCGCGCCTTGCAGCCGAGATGGCGCGTGGCGGTGCGCCGACGCCCATTCCGCTCAAGAGCGCCGCCGGCACGTCGTACGGCGTCGTCTACGATCAGTTTCGATTGATGTGGCTGGCCGCGCGGTCGGCGTCCGCTGCCGCCTCACCGCTCGAGCGGGCGCCGGTGGGCGCCAAGCTCGTGATCGTCGCCTACGCGCTTGGCGATCGAGATCGGATGAACGCGCCTCAGGACATTCAGGTGTTCCATCCCGGGCGGCAGCCAGCCGCGCGTCTCGGTCAGCGCTGCGGCGCGCGTGAGCCTGACGCGCTGCTGCCTGGCGTGACGCTGCCGCCGCTCACCTGCGCGGCGACTTTTCAAACAGCGAATCTTGGCCCGGACGATGTGGTGGAGATTACGTATGTGGATCCGCTGACGTCCGGCGGCTCGAGAACGGCGGCGCTTCCCGTCGCAGTCGCGATGCCGCGCAAGACTCATGACGTCGAACCCGTGATGCCGCCAGGCGAGCCGGCCCCGAACACGCCCATCGTCGTACGCATCAGCGCGCTGATCGACGTGAGCGGCGCGGTCCGGTTTCCGTACGTGGTCTCTGGGCCAGACGTGTTCGCCCGGACCGCGCTGAGCACGGTGGAGCAGTGGCGCTTCGAGCCCGCTCGCGTGAACGGTGCACCCATTCCGGTGACGAGCACGTTCACGTTGACCTACCAAGCGAAGCCGCGCCAAGACTAGACCGTTACGGAGGCTGCGATGGATCGCCGCGAGTTCCTTGAAGCGTCAACAGTCCTGGCTGGCGGAGCGCTCTCGATTGCGGATCGCGGAGTGGGGATTGCGGATTTCCCGTTCTCCAAACCGCAATCCCCACTCCGCACTCCGCAATCCGCAATGATGGGGATTCAGGCCGGCGCCGTGTCGTTCGTGGACGAAGGCACCGAACAGGTCCTGGACAACCTGCAGCAGTTGGGCGCCGTCAACACGATCTTTCTCGCGACGTTCACCTACGGCCGCGGCATCGCCGGCCGTCAGGTGCCCGGGCAGCCGCTGCCCGATCACGGCAGGCAGGAGTACGACACCGCGAGCTTCCGCGGCGGCAACTTCGCGACGCCGCATCCGCAGTACTACAAGAACACCTCAATCGCGCCGGAGAAAGCGCCCGACCATCCCGGCTACGACGCGATCGCCGACGTGCTGCCGGCGGCGCACGCGCGAAACATGAAGGTCATCGCCTGGTTCGAGGACGTCATCGCCAATGATGTACCCGGCTTCGACACGGCCCGCGAAGTCGTCGCGTCTGGCCCACCGTCTTCCTTTGCATGCTCGCGCAATCCGAACACCCGTCACTTCTGGCTCGGCCTCGTCGAGGATTATCTGCGATCGTACGACGTCGACGGTTTGATGTGGGGCAGCGAGCGGCAGGGGCCGCTCGGCAATGCGCTCGTCGCCAACCATGGCG
>Ga0097691_1002394_pt1 | contig 12575 bp, 10 predicted proteins | sample NGESurdeep072012_8_FD_72858 | JGI IMG/M metagenome (GOLD analysis project Ga0097691, IMG submission 72858) | Arctic peat soil microbial communities from Barrow, Alaska - NGEE Surface sample 210-1 deep-072012 | ecosystem: Environmental > Terrestrial > Soil > Wetlands > Peat ...
GGATCCGCCGAGGCGCTGGGAGATGTTGAACAGTGTGTTGCCGTCAGCCAGCTCACTCTCCGGGAGCGGAGCCAGCATCGCCACGAGCAAGGGCGTGGTGACGAATCCGACGGCGATCGCGCGGCCCGACAGGATCGCCGCGGTGACCCACAGCGGCGTGCTCTGGTCGAGGAAGAGGAGGAACACGCTGGCCACCGCGAGGATCACGAAGCCGGTGACGACGAGGACCCGCAGGGATATCCGCCCGGACAGTCGCTGACCGGCATAGGTGCCGACGCCCATGATGACGCCCTGGGGGAGGAGCGCCAGACCGGTCTGGAGTGCGGTGTGGCCCTGGATCGACTGGGTGAACACAGGCATGAGGAACACGGTGCCGAAGGCCACGACCGAGCAGAGCACCTGGAGCACGAGAGCGAGGGCGGAGTCCCTATGCATGACCATGTGCAGGTTGACGACCGGGTGTGGTCGGCGCAGCGCCCAGAACGTGTAGCAGGTCAGGAGCGCGAGGCCCACGCCGAGTGGGAGGTACGACGCCGGACTGCTCCAGCCGGCGCTGGTGCCCTCGGTCGCCCCGAACAGCGCGCCGACGAGACCCACGGCCAGCAGCACAAAACCCACGGGGTCGAAGACCGTGCGTGGGTCGGGCTGCGCGCCGACCGTGCGCGGGACCCGCCGCAGCAGCAACAGCCCGGCGATCCCGACGGGCAGGTTGATGAGGAAGATCCAGCGCCAGCCGCCGGCGCCGATGAGCAGACCGCCGAGCGTCGGGCCCAGTGCCGGGGCGAGGAACAGGGTCAGGGCGGCCGAGATGGGCACCTTGCCACCGCTGAGCCCGTCCTTGCCGAGCAGGATGCTCAGTGCGAGCGGCACCAGCGGCGCACCCACCAGGCCTTGCAGCCCACGGGCTGCGATGAGCAGGGAGATGTTCGGCGCGATGGCGCAGCCCGCGGAGGCCAGCACGAAGGCCACCATGCTGATCGTGTAGACCCGCAGGGTGCCGAACCGTTTGGCCAGGTAGGAGGTCGCGGCCAGGGCAACACCCAGGGCGAGCAGGTAGCCGCTGACCACCCACTGCACGGTGTCGAGCGTCGCTGTCAGCTCACGCGCGATGTCCGGGACGGCGACGTTGACGATGCTCGAGTCGATCATGCTGAGCAGCGGCCCCACGAGCAGGCTGTACCGCGCGGCGGCGCCCAGTGCGGATCGTGGCTGGGTGCGCGGTTCACTCGTCATCTGTCGTCCTCGGTTCGGTGTGGCTGTCGTCCTCGCGCGCACGCTGTGCCATCTCGGCCACCCACTCGCCCTCACGACCGAGCCGGTCGAGGAGATGTCGGGTCGCCTCGGTGCGCCAGGCACCCGGTGACGGGTCCTTCATCTGGGTGACCAGGCTCTCGAGCTGGCTGATCTGCGCCGCCAGCGCGGTGGTCCGCGCCGCGAGGATCGCGAGTCGCTCGGCCGGGCTCAGCTCGGCGAAGAAGCCGACCCGGGCCAGGAACTCCTCGTCCCTGCCCGCGAGCTCGGTCGGAAGGGTGGCGATCATCTCCCGGAACATCCCGCGGCCGCGGTCGGTGATGGCGTACATGTTCCGTGCCGGGCGGCCCTCGCTGATCTCGACCTGCTTGGTCACTGCGCCGGCCAGCTCGAAGCGCCGCAGCGCCGGGTACAGCGAGTTGTTGCTCAATGGCGTCAGGGTGGGGCGCTGCACGCGCCGCTTGAGCTCGTATCCGTGCACCGGCCCTGCGCGCAGGACGCTGAGGAGGAAGATGTCGAGCGACATGCCGTCCAGAGTGACATAGATCAACGTGACCTATGGACGCGTGGCACAGCGGCGTCAGGCACGATGGGTCGATGACGACTCTCAGCGCCCCGCTCCAAGGACTCCTCGAACGCGAGCCCGAACCCCTGGCGCCGCTGCGCAGCACGGAGGTCCGTTACGAGCACGACGGCGTCCCGTTGGCCGGTCACCTCGTGGCGCCCAGCGGTCCGGGTCCGTTCCCGGGCGTGCTCGTCGTGCACGACTGGTATGGCGTGGGGGATTACGTGCGTGTGCGCTGTGAGCTCCTCGCCCGGCTCGGCTACGTGGCTCTCGCCGCCGACATCTACGGGGACGGGGTCCGCCCGGTGGACCCGGACCAGGCCTCAGCTCTGGCACGCGGCTTCTATGCGGACCTGCCGCTGCTGCGCGCACGCGCGACAGCCGGACTCGAACGACTTCGCGCCGAACCGGCCGTGGACGGCACTCGGGTGGGTGCGATCGGCTACTGCTTCGGCGGGTCCACCGTTCTGCAGCTCGCCAGGACCGGTGCCGACCTCGCCGGCGTCGTGTCGTTCCATGGCGGGTTGCAGACGGGGGAGCCGGGCACGGCGCAGGCGATCCGCGCCGCGCTGCTGGTGCTCACGGGCGCGGTCGACCCCGTCGTGCCGGACTCGGCTGTCGCGGCGTTCCAGGACGAGCTGCGCCAGGCGCCCGGCCTCGACTGGCAGGTCGTGAGCTACTCCGGTGCCATGCACGCCTTCACGATCCCGGGTGTCGACTCTCCCGAGCATGGATCGCAGTACAACGCGGTCGCCGAGCGCCGCAGCTGGACGGCCATGAAGGACTTCTTCGGCGAGATCTTCGGCTAGGTGCGTCAGTAGTTGGCGGCTGGTGTGTGGTGGTCGCGGCGCCGGGCGGGTCGCTGGCGTTGGTCGGTGGGTTCTGCGAAAACAGTTCGTTCGCACTTGGGGGCAATGTCCTCGACGTATTGCGCGCCATCGGATCCTGAGTGCGACGTGTTGCTGTCATCGTCCGCTGATCGGGCTTCCAAAGGACCGCGTCGTCTTCCGTCGGTGTGCAAGGTTGTCAGAGGCGACTCGACCAATAGCCACCGCCAGTCGCGCGGGAGGATCGGCTTGCGTCCGGTTGAGCTCGGCCGCCTGCCGACCGAACCGCGGCTTGACGATGGTGCCGCCGGGGCCACTATGTGAGTGTGAACGGTCCCTTCGAGCTTCAACGGTTTGTGGACGCCCAGGAGGCCGGCGGGGCCTATGCCCGTGCGGTGAGTGAACTCGGCGACGGCCGAAAGCGGAGCCACTGGATGTGGTTTGTCTTCCCGCAGATCGCCGGCCTGGGCCGTAGTCCGACTGCGCAACGATTCGCCATATCGGGGATGCCCGAGGCCCGTGCCTTCCGCGCGCACCCCGTGTTGGGGCCCCGGCTGGTGGAGTGTGCACGCATCCTGACCAATCTGCCCGGGACGGACGCGGGCACCGTCCTCGGCCCGGTCGACGCCCAGAAGCTGCGGTCGTCGATGACGCTTTTCGCCCGGGCGGCCCCTAAGGAGCGCGTGTTCCAGGAAGTGCTCGACCAGTACTTCGACGGCGAGTCCGACGACGCCACAACCAGCCGACTCTAGCGGGAGTTTCCGGGCTATTTGGATCTTGATCGGGTGAGACGAGCTTGGCACCCGGGCTGACCTGGGGTTTCTCGGCGTGTCGGCTGTCTTAGGGGGCCGAAATAGTGTATGACCTAAACATGGCTAGTTTGTACAAGAAGGTGATCAGCGGGAAGCCGTACTGGTACCTGCGCCAGATGGGCCGGGTGGACGGCAAACCCAAGATGGTCTCGGAGCGCTACCTGGGTTTGGGCGCCGACATCGAGGCCTTGCTGGATGCCCGGGAGGGCGCGGTGCTTCCGGCGCGGACCCGCCATCTGGGCTTCGGTGACGTCGCGGCGGTGTGGACGGTGCTGGAGCGCCTGGACGTGTCCGGGGTGATCGACTCAGTGGTCGGGGCCCGGCGCTCCGACGCAGGCGCCTCGGTCGGGCGCTACCTGGCGTTGGCCGCGCTGAACCGGGTGGTCGCGCCCACCTCGAAACTTCAGTTCGAGCACTGGTGGAAAACCACCGCGGCGGACCGGTTCACCAAGATCCCGGCGGGGGCCCTGGACCATCGCCGGTTCTGGGACGCGATGCACGCGATCACCTTGGAGCAGCTCGCCGAGGTCGAGCAGCAGCTGGCGGTACGCATGATCGAGACCTTCGGGCTGGACATCTCCGCGTTGGCGTTGGACATGACCAACTTCGCCACCTACATCGACACCGGCAACGAGAAGGCACCGATCGCCCAGCGCGGCAAGGCCAAGCAGAAACGCGCCGACCTGCGCCTGATCGGACTCGGCCTGGTCGTCACCCGCGACGGCGGCGTCCCTTTGGTCTCCCACGCCTACCCCGGCAACCGCCCCGACGTCACCCAGTTCGCCACCATGATCGACCTGCTCACCGCCCGGCACGGCGCCCTGGCCGACCAGACCGGCGCCCCGACACCGGACCAGATGACGGTGGTCTTTGACGCCGGGCAGAACTCGGTGGCGAACTTCGAGCACCTGACCGGGTCCGGGCTGGCGTTCGTCGGTTCGATCCCACCATCGGACTGCGCCGACCTGCTCGCCCTACCCGCCACCGCCCGCACCCTGGTCGACGTCGACCGGTTCGGGGCCCTGAGCGCGCTCGAGACCCGCCGGGTCGTCTACGGCACCAACCGGCGGGTGATCCTGACGCACTCACCGACCCTGCACGCCGCCCAGCAGGTCGGGTTCGCCCAGACCCTGGCCAAAGCCCTCAAAGCGCTCAGCGACCTGGCCGACACCCTGGCCCGCGGCAAGACCCGCCGGCCCGCGGCCAAGGTCAACGCCGCGATCGCCGCGATCACGCACGACCCGTGGCTACGCCGCGTCCTGCACTGCCAGCTCAGCGGCGCCACCCCGGCCGAGCACCGGCTCACCGTGGCCGTCGACGAAAAAGCCCGCGACGCCCTGGAAGACGAGGTCTTCGGCAAACGGATCCTGATCACCAACCACGAACACTGGCCGGTCGCTGAGGTGATCGCCGCCTACCGCTCCCAGTCCGAAGTCGAGTTCAGCTTCCGCCAGCTCAAAGACCCCCGCGTCGTCTCCTTCTCCCCCATGCACCACTGGACCGAACACAACATCCGGGTGCACACCTTCACCTGCGTGCTCGCCCTACAGATCGCCCACCTGATGCGCCGCGAAGCCGCCCGCGCCGAACTGAACCTCTCGGTCCGTGAACTCCTCGACCAGCTCGCCGGCATCGAAGAGACCGTCCTGATCTACCCCTCGACCGGCGGCCGTCCCAAGGCCCGACGGATGCTCACCGAAACCACCCAAACCCAAGACCAGCTCGGCGAGATCTTCAACCTCACGAAGTGGGCCCCCCGCACTTAGGTCATACGCCACTTCAAGAACAACATGGCCCTGACCTGCACGTTTACAAGACTGGCCCGAGCTAACTAGGAAAGTCCCGCTAGAGCGGACCTTTGATCCCGCAACAACCTGGGCTGGGCTTCCCCCAGAATGCAGGGATGGGACTTAGGTTGGGCTGCATTCTCGGAACTTCTTGCTTCGCCGGTGCGGGCGTGCATGGCGTGGGCCGCTCGCAGGACGTGGCCTACTGCGCCGACGCCCCGCGGATGAAGGCGGCGAGGTCCTTGCTCTGCTGTACCCGGCTCGGCTCATGGACGTACATCATGTGGCCCGCCGCGTAGTAGGCGTGCTCGATGTTGGCCAGCAGCTCGGTGGGCACGTCGAGGTGGGCGAAGGTCTCCTGCGCGGCGTAGTAGGGCGTGGCGCCGTCGAGGTAGCCGTAGGCAACATGGACCTTGAGGTGCGGGTTGGCGCGCATCGCGCGGGCGAGCTTGTCGCTGACGTCGACGGGCCGACCCTCGAACTCCTTGAATGACCACTCCTCGCTGGCCTTCATCGACAACTGCTCGTACGGCAGGTCGTTCTCGTAGCCGAGCTCAGCGCGCACGTAGTGGTTCCACGCGGCGGCATAGGGACCGGCCATCGCGTCCATGCTCGGGTCGGCCTCCATCTTCTCGGCGACCCCGTTGCCGATCGGCCCCGTGAAGCGGCTGTCGAGACGGCCGACTACGAGCCGGTCGCGACGGAGCAGCTCGACGAAGAAGTGGAGGTGCTCGACCCGCAGGTTCGACAGGTCGACGTACTCTTCGCTGAGTCCGGTCAGTCGGGCAAGGGCACCCACCGCCTCGTTGCGCTGTTTCGCGGTGAGCCGGTGCCCCCTGGACAGGACCCACGGATAGGTGCGCTCGGCATACTCCTCGGCCTCGGCGAGCACGGTGCGCAGTGACGTCTTCCCGCGTTTGCCGTGGAAGTGCGCGACGGCTGCATAGGTAGGGAGAAACCCCACGTAGCCGCGGTCCTCGGGCTCATGGAGGCCGATCGACCCGAGGTCGATGACGCTCGAAATGAGGATGACGCCGTTGAGGAACATCCCGCGGCGGGTCTGGAGGTGCTCTGCGAGGGCCGCGGCGCGGACAGTGCCGTACGACTCGCCCGCGATGAACTTCGGTGAGAGCCAACGGTTGTTGCGCGTGGTCCAGAGGCGGATCACCTCTCCGACGCTCTCGAGGTCGCCGGTGAAGCCGTGGTATGTCTTCGGCTTGCCGCCGGAGACCGCGCGGGAGAAGCCAGTCGAGACCGGGTCGATGAAGACCAGGTCGGTGACGCTGAGGAGGGTCTCGAGGTTGTCGGTGAGTCCGTAGGGCGGGGCCTGAAGCGATCCAACATCGCCCGACACCACACGGCGCGGCCCCATGAGCCCCAGGTGCAGCCAGACCGAGCTCGAACCCGGCCCGCCGTTGAAGGCGAACGTCACCGGTCGAGGCGTGTCACCGCTCGCCGCTGCAACGTATGCCGTGATGGAGACCTCGGCCTTGGCCTTCAGTCCCGTGAAGGCTCCGTCCTCGTATACCTCCTCACGTAGGACGATGCGACCCGTGGTCGCGGTGTAGGCGAGGTGCGTGCGACCGATCCGCAGCGTGTGCTCCGTCGTGACGATGTCGTCGACGGGGTCGGCGGGCACGGTCGTGGTGGAGGAGGCCGCGCGGTCCTTTTCCTTCGGGGCGTCTGTCGTCATCTCGTCCATGCCCAGACCCTAGACCGCGGCGGAGACCTCCGGAGGGACTGCCAACTGCGGGAAAGGGTCCACACCTCCACACAGCCAAGCCCAGCGGTGTGCACCCTTGGCAGTCGCTGTCTTGGTCGGGGTGGCCTTGTTGGTCTTCTTGGTGAGCCTCCTAGGCCTCCGTGTCGGAGAGGAAGTGAGCCATGTGTGCTCCGACGACCGGCGACCCAAGGCAAAGGTCCGCGCCGTTCCCGTAGACCGATCGGCATGCGGCACACATTTTTTCGACCTGACGGGGGCAATGGCTGACCATGCTGGTCGCGTTGGGCTGCGGCCGACCTACTTCTTGAGCAGCCCGGCCACGGTCTCGGGCCCGATGGTGTGGCCGCGGGGCCCACCGCGCCGGAACCGCCGGGAAGGAAGCAGCCCTCTACCGCATACGCTTGGCCGAGAGGACCGGGCGTTTCGGGAAGCGCTAAGGCGGCTCTGGTGGCGGATGCCTGACAAGCGGCCGAAACGGAGGTAATGGCGATGATCATGTTCGCTGATCGGGTCGATGCCGGCCGACAGCTGGCAGCGCGACTGGGGTACCTGCATGGCCAGGACGTGGTGGTTCTGGGCCTGCCACGAGGCGGGGTGCCTGTGGCGTTCGAGGTGGCGGAGGCGCTCGACGCGCCACTGGATGTCATCGTGGTGCGCAAGCTGGGGGTTCCGTTCCAGCCCGAACTGGCCATGGGGGCCATCGGTGAGGGGGGCGTCCGGGTGCTCGACGCCGAGGTGCTGGCGCGCGCCCAGGTCACCGAAGAGGAGCTGCGCACGGCAGAGAGACGTGAGCGGGGACTGCTCGAAGCGCGCGTCGCACGTCTGCGGAGGGGCCGTGAGCGCCTCAACCTGGACGGTCGCATTGCGGTCATCGTTGACGACGGCATTGCGACGGGGTCAACTGCGCGCGTGGCGTGTGGAGTGGCTCGTCGCCTCGGCGCGGCGAAGGTGGTCCTGGGGGTGCCGGTTGCTCCGGCCGGGACCGTCCGGGACCTGACCGAAGCCGACGAGGTCGTGTTCGTCTCGGTGCCCCGGCGGTTCATGGCGGTCGGCAACCACTATCGCGACTTCTCGCCAACGAGCGACGAGGAGGTGATCGTCCTGCTCGACGCGGCCGCAAGGCGCATGCGGGGCGGCCGGGCGGCCGGCGACGGGCCCGACTGCGATATCGACGTCGAAATCCCCGTTGGTGCGGTGGCCCTCAAAGGACACTTGCACCTTCCTGAACCGGCGGCCGGTGTCGTGCTGTTCGCCCACGGAAGCGGCAGCAGCCGCCACAGCCCGCGCAACCGGTTCGTCGCCGATGTTCTCTACCAGGCGGGCCTGGGCACGCTGTTGCTCGACCTGCTCACTCCGCAAGAGGAACTCAACCGCGCCAACGTGTTCGACATGGAGCTGCTGGCGAGCCGGCTCACCGCAGTGACGCGGTGGCTCGGCAGTCGGCCCGACACCACGTCGTGCAGCGTCGGATACTTCGGTGCGAGCACGGGAGCCGGGGCGGCACTATGTGCGGCGGCGGACGCGGGGGCGCAGATCGCGGCGGTCGTGTCGCGCGGTGGCCGTCCGGACCTGGCCGGGCCTCTGCTTGCCCACGTGCGGGCCCCCACACTGCTGATCGTGGGCAGCGCTGACGAGGCGGTCCTGAAGCTCAACCGTCAGGCGCAGGCCCAGCTGCGCTGCCCGAGCCAGCTGGCGGTCGTTGCGGGTGCCACGCACCTGTTCGAAGAGCCCGGGACCCTGGCAGAGGCGGCGATCTTGGCGAGCGACTGGTTCGCCCACTACCTCCTGCCGACCGACGCCCAGCGAGCCACCGGAGCAGTCCGATGAACCCGCTGCGGGAAATGGTCGATCGCCACCGACCTCTTCGGCATCCCGATCGGCTGGGTGATCGACGGAGCCAACCGCACCGACAGCAGCCGGCTTGACCCGGTCACAGCCGGACAGGCCGAGACCGCGCAAGGCCTCGACAAGGCCGAACTCGTCGACTGGGAAGGACCTTGGATGGGCGCCGGCGACCTCGAGTTCGCCATGCTCGACTGGTTCAACCACACGAGGCTGCGCTCCGCGCTGTCTTAACGAACCCCAGCAGAAGTCGAGGCCGAGTACTACCGTCACAACCACCCCGCCGAGCGACCGCTCGCGGGACAACTGGGACCGTCTAGCAAGCCCGAGGCGGTTCACAGTGAGTCGATCGAGTTGAGGTTGTCAATGAGAGCCATCGTGTACTCGCAGACGGGCGGTCCCGACGTTCTGCGGCTTGTCGAGCGATCGATCCCGGCGCCGGCAATCGGTCAGGTTCGTGTCCGTGTGCATATCTCCGGGGTGAACCCGACGGACTGGAAGTCCCGCAGGGGATCGGCGCCCGGTGAGGCGACTCCGTTTGCCGAGGTCGTTCCCAATCAGGACGGTGCAGGCATCGTGGACGCGCTGGGCGACGGCGTAGCCGGGCTCGAGATCGGGCAACGTGTCTGGATCCGGGAAGCGGCGTGGCAACGCGCAGATGGGACGGCCCAGGAGTATGTCGTGCTGCCCGCTGCAAACGTAGCCGCGCTTCCGCCCGGCGCCTCACTCGAACTTGGCGCCAGTCTGGGCATCCCTGCGCTCACCGCTCACCGTTGCCTCACCAGCTCCGAATTCGGTCCTAACCGGCTCAGCCCGGGATCCCTCGCCGGACGAGCGGTCCTGGTTGCAGGAGGTGCGGGAGCCGTGGGGCATGCGGCGATTCAACTGGCTCTATGGGCGGGTGCTGAGGTGATCACCACCGTGAGTGGACCGGTCAAGGCCGAGCTTGCCAGGAGGGCGGGCGCCGAGCATGTGATCAACTACCGGACCCAGGAGCCTGCAGCACAGATTCGCAGATTAGTACCGCATGGTGTGGACATGGTGGTTGAGGTGGCCCCATCGGAGAACGCGGCGCTCAACTCGGCGATCGTTGCTTCGGGAGCAACGATCGCGATATATGCGAACAACGGCGGCGACGAGTTCACCCTGCCGATCCGCTGGCACATGACCACAAACACGCGAGTCCAGTTCGTCCTGATCTACAGGGTCGATCCTGAAGCCAAGGCACATGCCGTGGCTGCCGTGAGCGCAGCCGCTGCTGATGGCGCGCTTCCGGTCGGTGAGGACGCGGGGCTGCCCCTGCATCGCTTCCCACTCGAACGCACTGCTGATGCTCATGCGGCCGTCGAAGCCGGTGTTGTCGGCAAAGTGCTGATCGACGTCATCTGACGCCGGTCACAGTGCGTCTCGCGAGGTTCCGATCAGGCTGTGATGATGGCCGCCATCCGTAGTGCTGCCTCTCTGCCCCACATGCCTTCCCACCGAAGGCGTTGTGGAGGTTCATGCCAGTGGAGCGGGCGAGCATCAGGCGCTGCCCAGGCCTGTTTGCACGGGCCTGCGACCGCCCGGAAATCGACCCGGCGAGTGTCGCCTCACCGCATCCAGACCATCCCAGTCACGCGCAATCGTCTCGACGCGTCTCAACCGACCTGAGACGCGGCGGGACACCCGAGACGATTCTGGTCACGGATCTGGTCACGGCCCATACCTCCCCCGGGCATGACAACGGCCCGCAAGCTCTAGCTTGCGGGCCGTTGACCTGCGGTTATACCGCTGACACGTTGGTAGCGGGGGCAGGAATTGAACCTGCGACCTCCGGGTTATGAGCACCCCGACTCACGTCTCAGACGGCTTAGGCCTTCTCCCCTGCCGCACGGCGTCCCAAGCCAACCGGTCCACATGTGCCGCCACATCTCCACCGTCTCGGACCGTCCCGGTTACACATTTGGCTACATCCCCGCCAACAACTACCGCGGCCCGAAGCCCTCTGTCGAAAATCGTTGCCCGCCCACCCAGTTAGTCGTCATGCGTTGGCTACACATCTGCAGGTCCACCAAGAGTCGCAGGGTGTTGTGGAGCCCAAGAACACTACCGGTAGCCGATGAGCGCGCGTCATTCCGCCCAGTAAGACGCAGGTGGCCGTCCGTGACGAAACGCTCGCTCATGCTTGGGGGCGCGTCTACTGACTGCATAGAGTCTCGCACGCGTGAATAGTCAACCGTTCTTGCGTCAGCCAGTGCCCTGCGTGCCAGGGTGAGTTGAGGCCAACGGCACTTAGCAAGTCCGTCCACGCAGGGCGAGATTCGGATTGATTCCTGATGGGTTTTTCAACTCTTACAACGGTGCGCCACGATGGTGGGATGGATGCTTCGCAGCCACGCCTTGGTGGCCCAACTCGTCGGCGGTCGTTCACGCCGGCCCAAAAGCTCGCCCACTTGGCGGCGTATGAGGCGGCTGGTACCCGGCGAGCTGGTGGGGCCTACCTGCGCCAGGAGGGTCTGTACTCCTCACAGATCACTGAGTGGCGCAAGCTGCGTGACGGCGGGGTCCTGGCGGGTAAGAAGCCCGGTGACAAGGTCGGGCGTCCGACCGCTGAGCAGGCCGAGATTGCCCGGCTACGCCGGCAGCTGGACCTGGCCGAGCGTCGTCTGGGCCGGACCGAAGCAGCTCTGAGCATCATGGGAAAAGCACAAGCGCTCTTGGAGGAGATCTCCGAGAGCGCGTCGGATCGGCCCGCGCCAAGGAAGCGTTGATGGGCATCTACCGTGAGCTGCGGGCCGCGGGCATCACGACCAGGGCCGCGGCCAGGTTGACTGGCCTGTCGAGGGCAACAGTGACCAGGAAACCGCGCCCGTCGTTGTGGGTGGTCCCGCCGGCTCCGGCGAACAGGCTCAGCGCGGCCGAGCGGGCGAACGTGGTCGCTGCGCTGGACTCGCCCCGCTTCGTTGACCAGCCACCGCTGCAGGTCTACGCCCAGCTCCTGGACGAGGACACCTACCTGTGCTCGGTTTCCTCGATGTACCGGATCCTGGGCGAGCACCGCCAGGTCCGGGAACGACGGCGCTTGGCCCGCCACCCGGCCAGGGTCCGTCCCGAGCTCGTCGCGACCGCCCCGGGGCAGGTGTTCAGCTGGGATATCACCAAGCTCGCCGGCCCGGTCAAGGGCAAGTACTTCGACGCCTACGTGATGATCGACATCTACTCCCGCTACATCGTCGGAGCTGTCGTGCACGCCCACGAGTCGGGGCCGTTGGCGGTGGAGATGATGAAGGAGATCTTCGGTATCCATGGGATCCCCAAGGTCGTCCACGCCGACCGCGGCACATCGATGACCTCCAAGACCGTCGCCGCCCTGCTGTCCGACCTGGAGGTCACCAGGTCCCACTCACGCCCCAAAGTCTCCAATGACAATCCCTACTCGGAGGCCTGGTTCAAGACGTTGAAGTACTCCCCGACCTTCCCCGAACGCTTCGGCTGCCTCGCCGATGCTCGAGGATTCCTCGACGACTTCGTCCAGTGGTACAACCACCAGCACGCCCATACCGGCATCGGCCTTCACACCCCAGCCGACGTCCACTACGGCCTGGCAGCAGCCAAGGCCACCCAGCGTGCAGCCACCCTGGCCATCGCCCGAGCCACCACCCCCGAACGCTTCAACAGCACCATCCCACCCAAGATCCTTCAGCTGCCAGACGCCGCTTGGATCAACCCACCGCTACTCCCGGCTGAGCCAGCCGCATAACTCCCTTTGGCCTCAACCACCTTGAC
>Ga0097691_1002395_pt1 | contig 12572 bp, 13 predicted proteins | sample NGESurdeep072012_8_FD_72858 | JGI IMG/M metagenome (GOLD analysis project Ga0097691, IMG submission 72858) | Arctic peat soil microbial communities from Barrow, Alaska - NGEE Surface sample 210-1 deep-072012 | ecosystem: Environmental > Terrestrial > Soil > Wetlands > Peat ...
GAACGCAACGGTTTGGGTCAGGAACAGCAGACCAACGATGACTGCGGTCTTTCTGGTAGACGTCATGACTGTCCTTCCTTGGTGTATTTCGCTGTCCTGAATGCTTCAATCGCGGGAATGGGTGGGTCATACGGTGATGGCGACCTTGCCACGGGCGTGCCCCTCTCCCACATGACTGATCGCCTGGGGGGTTTCGGCTAGCGGGTAGGTGCGGTCCATGACCGGTGTGAGGTGGCCGGCTTCGATCAGTTCCTTGAGGGCGGCCAGGTCCTCGGAATTGAAGGAAACGAGAAACGGCCGCAGCTTGTGGCTCACGAACCGATTTAGTGCGTGCGCCCTGATCACCCGACCCCCGCTGGCGAACCAGCGATTGTCGAACCCTCCGCCGTTGGGCACAAGGGTTCCTGTCGGGGTGAGCGCACCTCGTAGGTCGGACAGCGAATGGTTCGCCACGTTGTCGAGGATGAAGTCGTAGTGCAGCCCGTCCTGGGTGAAATCCTTTTGCGTGTAGTCGATGACCAGGTCGGCGCCGATCGATCGGACCAGGTCCACGTTGCCTGTGCTGCACACGCCGGTCACCTGTGCGCCCAGTGACTTTGCGATCTGCACGGCGAAGGTGCCTATGCCTCCGGAGGCGCCGTTGACCAAGACGCTCTGCCCTGCTTGGACATTGCCCTGGTCGCGAAGCGCCTGGAGAGCGACGAGGCCGGCCATGGGCACTGATGCGGCCTGTTCGAATGTCAGGTTGGCGGGCTTCAGTGCCAGTGCGCCTTCGGAGACCGGCGCGTACTCGGCATACGCGCCAACACACCAGCCGAAGACCTCGTCACCTGGCCGAAACCGGGTCACGCTGGTGCCGACCGCCTCAACCTGTCCCGCAACGTCCGTGCCCCGAACGGCGTTCTTTGGTTTGCGCAGCCCGTACACCGGGCGGGCAATGTACGGCAGGCCAGTCATGACGGCCCAGTCGGCCGGGTTGACGCCGGCGGCCCGAACGCGGACCAGTACCTGGTCATCGGCGATCTCGGGCTTGTCTATCTCCCTAAGTGCCAGGACCTCGGCTGAGCCGTAGGTGTCTTGAACCATTGCCTTCATCACTGGGCTCCACTCCTACTATACGGTGTAAAGTCAACGTGGTTACAATACAGCGTAAAGTCAGTGACATCAACCCTCGATGAACTGCCAATGAGGGCAGGGAGGCAGGAAGAAGGCCATGAAGGCGCCAGCCGCCAAGCGATCGCCGCGCCGCGTTCCACTGACCAGGGAACGGGTGCTGGGAGCCGCACTCAAACTCGCCGATCAAGGTGGGATCGAGTCCCTGAGCATGCGTAAGCTCGGCCACGAGCTCGGAGTAGAGGCAATGGCCGTGTACTACCACTTCGCCAACAAGGACGAGGTCCTAGATGGCATCGTCGACCTCGTCTTCAGCGAGATCGACCTGCCTGCTGGCGGAGCCGACTGGAAGACCGCCATGCGTGGGCGTGCGCTCTCGGTCCGCGACGCACTGTCGCGTCACCGATGGGCGATCGGCCTGATGGAGTCACGGGCAAACCCCGGCCCAGCGAACCTACGCCACCACGACGCAGTGATCGGCAGTCTTCGGGCGGCCGGCTTCACCATGGAGAGGGTCGCGCACGCATACTCGCTCCTGGACAGCTACATCTACGGCTTCGCCCTGACGAAGATGAACCTGCCGTTCGATGCCTCGACGAATGTCGGCGAGGTGGCGCAAAGCATGCTCCACCCGTTCTCCAATGGCGAGTACCCGAATCTCGCAGAGATGGTCACCGAACACGTGATGAAGCCCGCCTACGACTACTCGGACGAGTTCGAGTACGGCCTCGATGTCATCCTCGACGGCTTCGGGAGCTGGATCCGAAGCATCAGCTGACGGAGTCCGCCGGGTAGGAGGCTGAAGATCCGGTGTCGGGTCGGCGCCTTTGACGGGCGTGGGAACGCGTCGCGATTGTCGAACGCTGACTGGCGCTCAAAACTCGTCGACTTGGACGCCGACGAATAGCTCACGCTATGCCGGTCGGGATCCTTCACGGGACACCGAAGGTTCCAACCATGCATCCTGTGAACGCACTCATTTGCTTGATCCGCGCGGGTGGACGACATGCGTCATTCCGCCGCCTATGACTGGCGCCGTATTTACTCTGCAACGCCGCAGCGAAATGCCCTGACCTGCCGCGATAGGTGTGCGTCTTGTCCGGTGAGGGATGTCTGGTCAACCGGACGGGCATCTCGGCGTCTAACCGTCCTGGTGCGGGGCCTGGGATCGCTGGTCTCGTTTCTCGCGCCGTCGTAGTTGAGCCCGTTCACATCGAACTCGTAGTCGTGGCGGGGACTTCCCTTGGGTGAGGTTGAAAGAACCGGAGAATCAGACGGCCGGAGATCATGACGGAACAAGCTGAACGTCCCTGAAACTGAAGGGTTGAGTGCCGAGGTGTGGATAAGTGTGGCCCAAAGTGGCCCAGGCGAGGACCGAAAGCATGGATTGGCAAGGCCTAGAGTCCACCAATTCGGTTCTGCTGCCACGCTTTTCGCGTACAGAGCGGGTGACGGGAATCGAACCCGCACTGTCAGCTTGGGAAGAGTTCTTATCCCTCCGTGTTTCCGTGTCCTGCAACGATATTGGTGGCCTCAGCTAGCCTCTGGTGACCCCTACCGGCCTGGTCTTGTGGCCCGTGCGTGGCCCGGATCTCTCGCTTCGTGTGCTGAGAACCGCGCACTGGCCGAAGTTGCCTGGCCGAGGATCACCGCGACCTAACCGAGTGTGTCACTAACGAGGATGTGAGACGGCCACTCTCTCCGTTTGACGCCCGCGTCCGGGTGAATACTCCGGGCGGGGCATGCGTGAAAACTTCCGTCCAGGTTTCGCCGAAGACCGCTCTGCCCTTGGGACGAACCGCGGGGGGTCGGCTATCGGGACTTGGTGAAATATTGGGGTGTTGGCGTGGAAGTCCCCACGCTAGGGTCTGTTTCCATGCGGGAATAGGCCCGGCTGGGATGCGTCGGGTTTCACACGGGGAGGTCTGATGTTCAGCAAGCCTGAAGAGGTCCTGGAGTTCATCAAGAACGAGGGCGTCAAGTTTGTCGATGTTCGCTTCTGCGACCTGCCCGGCGTCATGCAGCACTTCAACGTGCCGGCCCCTTCCCTGACCCTGGACTTCTTCACCGAAGGCCAGATGTTTGACGGCTCGTCGATCCGCGGTTTCCAAGCCATCCACGAGTCCGACATGAAGCTCATCCCGGACCCGACGACGGCCTTTGTGGACCCGTTCCGCAAAGAGAAGACCCTGGTCATGAACTTCTCGATCGTGGACCCGTTCACCGACGAGCCCTACAGCCGCGACCCCCGCAACATCGCAGCCAAGGCCGAGGCCTACCTGAAGTCCACCGGCATCGCCGACATGGCGTACTTCGGTGCCGAGCCAGAGTTCTACATCTTCGACGATGTGCGTTATGAGACCCGGCAGAACGCCTCCTACTACTGCATCGACTCGATCGAGGCGGCCTGGAACACCGGCCGCGAAGAAGAGGGCGGCAACCAGGGTTACAAGACCCGGTACAAGGGTGGCTACTTCCCGGTCCCGCCTTCCGATCACTTCGCCGACATGCGCGACGAGATGTGCCTGAAACTGGCCGACGTCGGCATCAGCGTTGAGCGCCACCACCACGAGGTGGGCACCGCCGGTCAGCAGGAGATCAGCTACCGCTTTGGCTCCCTGCTGCAGGCCGGTGACGACCTGATGAAGTTCAAGTACGTCGTCAAGAACGTCGCCTGGCACGGTGGCAAGAGCGCCACGTTCATGCCCAAGCCGCTCTTCGGCGAAAATGGATCGGGGATGCACAACCACCAGAGCCTCTGGAAGGACGGTGAGCCGCTCTTCTATGACGAGCGCGGCTATGGCGGTCTCTCGGACATCGCGCGCTGGTACATCGGGGGGTTGCTCAAGCACGCCTCGTCGGTGCTGGCTTTCACCAACCCGACGGTCAACTCCTACCACCGGCTGGTTCCGGGCTATGAGGCTCCGGTCAACCTGGTCTACTCAGCGCGCAACCGCTCTGCCTGCGTCCGCATCCCGATTACCGGCAGCTCTCCCAAGGCCAAGCGCATCGAGTTCCGCATCCCGGACCCGTCGGCCAACCCCTATCTTGCGTTCGCCGCTGAGATGATGGCTGGTCTTGACGGCATCAAGAACCGCATCGAGCCCCCGGCACCGGTTGACAAGGACCTCTACGAGCTGCCACCGGAGGAGCACGACCAGATCCAGCAGGTTCCGGGGTCGCTGTCCGAGGTCCTGGCAGCACTCGCGGCTGACCACGACTACCTCCTTGAGGGTGACGTCTTCACCCAGGACCTCATTGACACCTGGATCGAGTGGAAGACGCTCAATGAGGTCGACCCGATCCGGTTCCGCCCGCACCCTCACGAGTTTGAGATGTACTACGACCTGTGAGGTTCACAAGCCCTTGATCCGCACGTGCGATCACCCCTGCGATGTGCGCCCCGTGCCAGCCAGCGTGAGGTCATTTGTCGGACGGTGGCTGCCCGAGGTCCCGGGCGAGGTCAAGCGCGAGTACCTGATCCAGGAACACAAATGTCTCGAACTTGGCGCCCGGTGGAACCGCCGGGTTCTCGATGAGCTGATGTAGCAGAGCGAGCACGGCGGGGACGTCGAGGTTGTCGTCCAGGGCGGCTCGCGCCGACTCGATGGTTGCGCGATGCATTGGCGCTGATGGGTGCTCAGCCCACGCTGCGACGCTGCGTCGCCATTCGCGAAGCGTTTGTTCGGCTTGGTCAATGGTGGCCGCCGTGAGTGACACCGGGTCGCCGCGGAGATGGCGAAGCATCGCAAGCCGTGTCGCAAGCGGTTCTCGTCCCTGGGCGGGGACGGGGCCTGTCACTTCGCCGACGCGCAGCGAGAGCGGTTCATCGGAATGGCCGAGGTGAGGTGGCGTGCTTACCCGCGCGTCTGTGGAGGGTTCCACGACCACGTCGCACCCTCGGCCGAGGAACACAGCAGCCGGGTCGAGTAAGTCGCCCACACCCAAGGACGGACGGATACCGAACATCTCGGGTGTGAACGGCAACGCCAGCCGAAGTCGGTCGTCAGTCTCCGTGGCCGTTGAGGGTCGGACGACCGCCAGCTGAACGTGCCCGGCATGCAGATCTTTCACCACCCGGTGCAGGACGTCGGCAACGAGTAGGACCCGCAAGTTGCTGTGCCCACAGTGCGGGCCGGAGGCGAGTCCGCGCACGCCGATCCTGAGCCACCCCCCGGTAAGACGTTGCGGGGTAAATCGTCGCTCGCTGACTGAGTCACCCAGTATCAGGGTCACGTCTGGTTCACCTCCGTCCGCGAGTCTTGGCCTGCGCCGAGTTCCTTGAGGTCGCGCAGTGGGAGTTGCGGAGGGTGCCGCAACAAAGAATGAGTTGCTACGCACCGACCGCCGATGTTTTCGGGGCGCGGCGGGAGCCGGTGGGGACACCAGCTCCAGCCGCGGCAAGTCGCGGATGTCCCAGGGCAAGATCCGTGCCTGGTGTCCTGTCCCTCGTCCTCAGCCCGGACCGTAGGGCAGGTCCGGGTGGTGGGCGCTGATCTCCATGAGCCGGTTGTACTTGGCGACACGTTCGCCGCGGGCGGGCGCTCCGGTCTTGAGCTGGCCGCACCCGGTACCGACGGCGAGGTCGGCGATGAAGGAGTCGGGGGTCTCGCCCGAGCGGTGGGAGATCATCTGGGTGTACCCGGCCCGGTGGCAGACGGCCATCGCTTCGAGGGTCTCGCTGACGGTGCCGATCTGGTTCAGCTTGATCAAGGCGGAGTTGGCGATGCCGTCGGCGATGGCCGCAGTGATGATGGCCGGGTTGGTGCAGAAGTTGTCGTCGCCGACGAGCTGTATCTGTCCGCCGAGCCGGGCGGTCAACTCTTGCCAGCCGTCGTGGTCTGACTCACCGAGGCCGTCCTCGATGCTCCAGATCGGGTACCTCTCGATCATCGCGGCGTAACGCTCGACCATGTCGTGGCTGCTCAGATGCTTGCCGTTGACGTGGTAGCTGCCGTCCTTGTGGAACTCGGAGGCGGCGGGATCCAGGGCGATAGCGATACCGGCGCGTCCGGGGGTGTAGCCGGCGTCGGTGATGGCGGCGACGATGACCTCGAGCACCTCTTCCGGCTCGGCGAGCTCGGGGGCGAAGCCGCCCTCGTCGCCGAGCCCGGTGGCGTGTCCGGCGGCCGATAGGCGTTTGCGCAGCGCGGCATACACCTCGGCCCCGGCGCGCACCGCCTCGGTGACGTTCGGCGCGCCGAGCGGGCTGATCATGAACTCCTGGAAGTCCAGGGCGTTGGGTGCGTGGGCGCCGCCGTTCAGGACGTTGAAGCATGGCACCGGCAGCCGCGGCGGCTGCCCGAAACCGGGAAGCCACGCGTGCAGGGACAGCCCGCTGGACGCTGCCAAAGCCCGGGCCAGAGCCATCGAGATCCCGACGGTCGCGTTGGCGCCCAGGCGCGCCTTGTTGGGCGTGCCATCCGCAGCGACCATCGCCTCATCGACGGCGGACAGGGACTCCCACTTCTGGCCCCTGAGCAGGTCCGCGAGCTCACCGTTGACGTTGCCGACCGCGGTCAGCACCCCCGACCCACCGAAGCGGGCGGTATCGCCGTCGCGCAGCTCGACCGCCTCACGGGTGCCGGTCGAGGCGCCGGACGGGACTCCGGCGACGGCGGTCGTCCCGCCCGAGAGCGTGACCGTTGTCTGCAACGTCGGGCGTCCACGGGAGTCCAGGATCTCCAGGGCGGCGACACCGGTGATTTCGAAGCTCATGTGAGTCAACCTTTCTTGGGTGTGTCATCGACGCTATGCCTTGGCGGACGCGTCAGGCTCGTTGGTTCCCAGTGGTGTTGGTTCCGGCATCGAGTCTTGGGTCATGGGGCGGGGTCTCCTGGTCGTTGACCGGGTGGACGCAGCCATCCAGAGGCGGCGACCGACAGGATCATCCAGGTCGCGGCGTACAGGAATGCGACGGTCGCGGAGAACACCGACCAGAGGATCCCGGTGACCATGGTGGCCCCGAGATCCCCGAAGGACTGGACGAGGCCCAGGACCCCGAAGCCGTTACTGCGCAGGTGCTCTGGGAGCAGGTGGGCCACGACGGTGGACTCTGCGGTCTCGGCGAAGCCGATGCCCAGACCGCAGAGCACGAACCCGATCAGCAGGATGGGCCACTGGTGCTGCTCCCAGGCGAACACCACGTAGCCCAGGACGTACACGGCGGCCCCGGCGGTGAAGACGCCTCGTGGGCTGAAGCGGTCGGCCAGATGCCCGCCGCCCAGCGACGCGATGGTCGCGGCGCCGTTGTGCGCGGCGTACAGCAGGATGGCGATGCTGGTGGCGGTGGTGAGGCTTCTTCCGTCGGCGGTCAGCAGGTTGGTGGCGCGCAGGATCAGCAGGGTTGTGGCCAGGTTGCCCAGCTCGAACAGGGCCGCCGGTGTCAGGGCGCGGGCCAGCCCGGCCTGCCGCAGGTCGCCGATGTTCAGGCTCAGGGTGCGCCTGCCCTCGACTGCGGTCAGTGTGCGGCGGGCCTGGCGGGCGGCGATGGTGATAGCGATCGCGGCCAGGGCGCCGGGGATGATCGCGAGCAGGATCGTCTCCCGGATCCCGATGACGGACACCAGGGCTGCGGCCATCAGCGGGCCGAGGATGGCGCCGGCGTTGTCTCCGGCGCGTTCGAGGCCAAACGCTCGGCCGTAGGCCGACTTCGGGGCCAGGGAGGTGAGCAGCATGTCCCGGGCGGGGGAGCGGATGCCGCGCGATATCCAGGCGATGGCGCGCAGGATGGCCACCTGCCAGACGCCTGTGGTCAGGCCGATCGCCGAGGTGGCGATCGCGGTGCCGAGGTATCCGCCGGAGGCGAGCCGGCCGCGCCGGGCGGGGTCGTTGGCCAGGGGCCCGCCGGCCAGCTTGCTCAGCCCGGTCAGGGCGTCGGACACACCTTCGATCACGCCCAGGGCCGCCGGGCCGGCGTGCAGGGTGGAGGTCAGAAAGGTGGGCAGGACGCTGGTGGCCATCTCGTGCCCTGCGTCGCTGAACAGGGAGGCGGCGCCCACGCTGGCGACTCCCGGGTTGAGCCACTCCTCCTGGCCTGTGCCCTTGTTCGGGCCGGGGCGCGGATCCGCTGGGATGTCAGTCATGACCAGAGCGCCCGGCTGATGGCTACACCGAGGAAGACTGCGCACAGTCCGGCGACGATGCTGGCGGCGACGTTGGCGGTGGCGAAGAACCGGGCGTCGTCCTCGAGCAGGCGCAGGGTCTCGTAGGAGAACGTGGAGTACGTGGTCAGCGCACCGCAGAACCCGGTGCCCAGCGCCAGCTGGACCTGCGGCGAGGCGCCGCCGGCGGCAACGGCTCCGGTGATGATGCCCAGGATCAGCGATCCGATCACGTTGACGGTGAAGGTGCCCCACGGGAACACCGTGTCGTGGCGGGACTGGACGGCCCGGTCGGTGAGGTACCGCAGTGGTGCCCCGACGGCGGCGCCGGTGATGACCAGGTACAGGCTCACCGGTCGTGCCCAGGGGTGTCCAGTGGGGCGTGACCGCCACCGGTCCCGTCGGGGTGGGTGCCGACGTAGCGGATCACCTCGCAGTCGTCCATGATGACCAGTCCCTCGGTGACGAGTTCTTCGAGCTGGGGCAGGAAGTCGCGGATGCGGTCGTGGCTGTCGACGATGATGATGACCACGGGCAGGTCCTCGGACAGGGACAGGATCCGCGCGGTGTGGATCCGGCTGGTGGCGCCGAATCCTTCGACGCCATGCAGGACCGTGGCTCCGGCCAGGCCCGCTTCGTGGGCGCGGTGGACGATCTCGGTGAACAGCGGCTTGTGGTGCCAGTGGCCTGAGTCCCCGACGATGATCGTGAGTCGTTGTGCGGTGCCGGTGAGTCTCATTCGATCCTCCAGTTGACCAGGCGTCGGGTGGTGGTTGCCGTCGCCCATACGGCCATGAGCGCGCCGATGGGGGTGAGTGCGAGGTAGAGCAGCGCCATGCCTGCGTGGGCACCGGCAACGAGCCGTTGGATGTCGACCGTGTAGGTGGAGAAGGTGGTGAAACCGCCCAGAACACCAGTGCCCAGGAACGGGCGGAGGAGACGTTGTCTGCTCCACACCTCGGTGATCAGGACCATCAGGACACCCATCAGCGCGCAGCCGAGGACGTTGATCGCCAGTGTGCTGATCGGGAAGGCTCCTGCGGGGGTCGGCCACGTTTGTCCGATCAGGTACCGCACCGAGGCACCGACCGCGCCACCGGCAGCGATGGCGGCCAGCACCGTGGCATCGCCGCGTCCGCGACGACCCAGTCCGCCGGGGTGCAGATCGACGTCGGAGTCGATCGGCTCAAGGGCTGCGGAGTCTATGTCTTCGGTGGGGTGCTGGTCCGGCACCGGCACGACCTTCCTACCTGGACGGGCTTGCAGGGCACAGCCCTGCAAGGACTTCAGGTAGGGACTGTTGGTCACCCCGCAAGGGTGACGGTTTGGGTACGGCGAGCCCCACCGCCGGTTCTACCCGCCGAAGTTAACACACGGGTGACCTCCCACACAGGGATGACGTCTTGGCCGATGAACCGGAATGGATCTGGGCAAGGGAACTGGCTGGCACAACAGGTGGCGGTGGCCGCATCAGGGTCGTCGATACCAGCGTCTTCGCCTCGGGCGCTTGATGAACGCATGACAACTCGGGCGGCTCCGCCGTACGCTGAGATTCGGCGGAGGGGCCCGCCGACCAACGCGGAGATTCCGCCAACGGTCCCTACCGAACACGGTAGGGAGCCAGCATGCCCAAGACGAGCATCGATCTGCTGGATGAAGTGCTTGACGTCCTGGACGACCTCGCCACCCAAGACGACCGGGAGCGTCTGGCCGAACTCAGAGGCCGGGTCGACGCCCGCAGTCTGCGGGTGTTGGTAGCCGGCGAGGCCAAACGCGGTAAGAGCACGTTGGTCAATCAGATGATCGGCCGCGATGTGCTGCCTACCGGTGTCACGCCGGTCACCGCTGTGGTCACGACCGTTCGCAGAGCCGAGGCCGACGAGCACATCGTGGTCACCTTCCAGGACGGCCGTGTCGCCCGTCATGACCTGGCCGAGCTGGCGGACTTCGTCAGTGAGCGCGGCAACCCCCTCAATGAGCGCGGCGTGCGGACGGTCGAGGTGCTTGTCCGCTCGGATCTGCTCGACCGTTTCGACGTCGAGCTCGTAGACACCCCGGGCACCGGCTCGGTGTTCGAGCACAACACCGTGGCCGCTGAGGAGGCGCTGGCGTCCCTGGATGCGGCGATCTTCGTCGTCACCGCCGACCCGCCGATCGCAGCGGCCGAGCGTGACCTGCTGGCCAGGACCAGCGCGCTGTCCGTGCGCACGTTCGTCGTGCTGAACAAGGCAGATCAGCTCGACGAAGCGGGTCTGGGCGAGGCAGAAGCGTTCACAGCCCAGGTCGTGGCAGAGGCCGCCGGTCTTGGCGCCGCTCTGTTCCCGTGCTCGGCCCGCCAGGGGCGATCTGAGACCGGTTATGCCCGGTTCGCTGATGCGATGGAGCGCTATCTCGGCGAGCGGGCCGAAGCCGACCTTGTGATTGCGCTGCGCGGGCATGCTGCCCGCCTGGCCGCCGCGATGCTTGACGCGGCAGCGCTCACCCAGCGGAGCCTGCACCTGTCTGCGAGCTCGTCAGCCGAGCGCGTCACGCTGTTCCGCGACCGCCTCCGGGCGATCACCGCGCGTCAGCGTGACATCGACGATCGTTGCTGGGCCGCCGAACGCCGGATGCGCCGGGGTCTCGACACATCGGCCGCGCGAACGACGGTCACCGTCAGGGAAAGGTGTCGGCGTGAGGTGCTCGCGGCCCTCGACGGCCGTTTGCGCGACGTGGAACCCGCCGCTGTTGAAACGCAGGGCCGCGCCATCGTCGTGCAGGTGATCAGCGAGCAGGTCGACCGTTGGAGGAACGACCGCACACACGACCTCGAAGCCGCACTGGCTTCGTTGCTCGACGTCGCGGCAGCGGACTTGGCCGCCCAGCTGACCGACCTGCGCACCGCCGCCCGCGATCTGCTCGACCTCGAGCTCGCTGTCAATCCCGGCGCCGCACTGCTGCGTCCCGGCCGTGAGTTCTGGTACGACTTCGATCCCCGCGTCGGGTTCGGGCCGCCCCTGCCGGACGTTGCCCGAAAAGCCATACCAGGCAAGGCAAAGCGGGCTCGCACACGCCTGCTCGATGAGATCCCGCAACTCGCCGACCGCCAGGTCGGCAGGGCTCGCGCCGACCTGCAACAGCGCCTCCAAGAGAGCCTGCGTACGGCGGTCGCGCAGCTGCATCGCCAGCACAACGACACCCTCGGGTGGGTCAGTGCCGCGCTCGACGACGCCGCCGCGATCAGCGCGGCCGCCACAGAGGAGCAACATCGGCGCATAGCCGACCTCGCGGCCCGCACCACCGCTTTGAACGGAGTCCTTGCACGGCTGCTGGGTGCCGCCCAATGAGCGGCTTGTTGACCCAGGTGTCAGCCATATCCCCTTGTGCGGGTGGACGCCCGGGACGTAAGACCCTTTTGGCTCCAGCCCTGTCCCATAGCCTGGGCCTATGACGCAGTACAAGATCAGCAACGAATCATCTGCGGTCGCGATCGAGCTGACAGGGCTCGCCGGGCATCAGAGGGAGTTGCTAGCAGCGTTCCAGGAGTGTCAGGAGGGAACCTGTTCGTGCCCGACCGACGAGTACGAGAACGTTGCCTCGATGTCGGTGGACGCCGACGAGAGTCGGATCGCGATTCGTCTTGAGGCCAAGCCCGGCGCGAAGTTTGACGTATCGGAGATCAAGAGCTGCCTGGATTACACGATCAGCGGGGTGGAACCGGCGCCCTGAAGTCATCTTCGACGTCGAGCTGGTCGGGCGGGGGTCCGTGAGACTGGCGCGCCGACATTGCAGTCTTCTGGCCGCCGGAACAGCAGCGTCCATGCAGCAGGGATGGGTCAGAGTCCCCCTCGTTGGCCAAACACGGATTTCCGGCCCGGCCCTCGAAGGGACTCATTTGGCCGCCTTCAGCTCGTGTTTGTCGCTTTGGGGATAGTCAACCGGACGGCATCTCGGCGTCTAACGCCCCTGGCGCGTGGCCTGGGATCACTGGTCACGTTTCTTCTCGCGAGCGGAATCGAGCCCGTTCACATCGAGCTCGCACGTGCGGAGACACGCCCTGTGTGACGTTGGAAGAACCAGAGAACCGGACAGCCGGAGAAAATGACGGAACAAGCTGAGCGTCTTCTGAAGTTTGAGGGTGAGTCCCGGGGTGTGGATATCTGTGGCCCGCAGTGGCCCGAGCATGGAACGGAAACACAGGTCGGTGGAGGACTGGAATTCTCCAATTCGATTCTGCTGCAACGTTTTTCGTGTGTGGAGCGGGTGACGGGAATCGAACCCGCACTGTCAGCTTGGGAAGAGTTCTTATCCTCCCGTGTTTCCGTGTCCTGCAACGATATTGGCGGCCTCAGCTAGCCTCCGGTGACCCCTACCGGC
>Ga0097691_1002396_pt1 | contig 12567 bp, 9 predicted proteins | sample NGESurdeep072012_8_FD_72858 | JGI IMG/M metagenome (GOLD analysis project Ga0097691, IMG submission 72858) | Arctic peat soil microbial communities from Barrow, Alaska - NGEE Surface sample 210-1 deep-072012 | ecosystem: Environmental > Terrestrial > Soil > Wetlands > Peat ...
GAGCGAGGGACGCGACCGCCGGGCGGGGCCGAGAGGCGCCCCGAAACGGTCGCAGGAGGAGCTGCGCCGCGAGGACGGCGATCAGCACGCCGTCCACGACGCCGACCGCGATCAGGCCCAGCACGAGGCCGACGTTGGACACGCTGCTCCTTGGTGTGGGCGTTCGTCCTCGGGGCACGGGAGGACCTCTCGCCCTGCTCGGCATTCTAGCCGCCGGCGACGTGCTTCGATCAGATGTGCCGTATTCCGGATCGCACGGATTCGGCGCACGGCGGACCGTCTCGGCCCGCCGGAATCGCCCGGATCATTGCGACGTCGGCCGGCAGTCTGGTAGCGTCCACCGCGAGCGGGCGGCGCGCGCCCCACGCCCCCGGAGGACGCCCACCGATGTCGCAGCAGGCCCATTTGCGGGTGCGCCCCGGTGAGGTGCGGGGCCCGTCGAGCGAGATCTCGGAGCTCGACAAGCGGATCATCGAGCATCTCCAGCTGGACGGGCGCCGCCCCTTCACGCAGATCGCGACGGCCCTCGGCGTCTCGGAAGCAACGGTGCGTGCGCGCACCAATCGCCTCATCGCACGCGGCATCCTCCAGATCGTCGGCGTCACCGACCCGCTCAAGCTCGGCTTCCAGCAGCAGGCGATGATCGGGGTGCGCTGCGAGGCGTCCCAGCTCCTGGAGGCTGCCGAGGTCATCAACGCCTTCCCCGAGGTCGACTACCTGGTCGTCACCGCCGGGTCGTACGACCTGCTGGTCGAAGTGGTCTGCGAGGACAACGAGGCGCTTCTCCACTTCCTGGCGGACAAGCTTCGCCGCGTGGCCGGCGTCCGGGAGACGGAGACATTCGTCTACCTGCGGATGCTCAAGCAGGTCTACACCTGGGGAACGCGCTAGCGATTCGCCCCGGGCTGCGGGGTCGGGCCGGCCCCGCCCGTCACGCCGGCGGTTTCCGTCCCGGCGGCGGATGTCGCATCGAGGACCGGCAACGGGCGCCCCCCTTCGATCACCGGTCCAGGGCCTCCAGGACCGGCGCCAGCGCGTCGAGCGACGCGAGCGTGATCGGGTCCACGACCAGTTGGACGTGCGAGATCCCCTCGGCCGCGAACCCGCGGAGGACGTCCGCGATCTCCTCCGGCGTGCCTGCGACGGGCGGGATCGGCGGCTGGCCCGCTCCGCCCATGATCCTTCCCGTCCCGGCCGGGAGCCGGACCTGGACCGCGAGCGTGCGCGCCACCCCGGCCGGATCGCGGCCGGCGTCGCGGCACGCGGCATCCACCCGGTCGCGGAGCGCGGGCACGCCGGGCGGGCGGTTGCCGAACGCGTCGAACCACGCGTTCCACGCGTCCACGTGCGGGATCGTGATCGCGAGCATCCGCGCCCCCGACGAGCCGATCATGAGCGGCGGGCCGCCCGGCCGCGGCCGTGGCGCCAGCTCACAGTCACGGGCCGTGAAGTAGGTGCCCGAGAAGTCGATCGCGCCGTCGCGAAGAAGCGTCCGCACGATCGTGAAGGCCTCCTCGAAACGGCTGATCCGGTGGTCGAACGGGAAGCCGAAGGCGCGGAACTCCGTCTCGTTCCAACCGGCGCCGAGGCCCAGTACGAGTCGGCCGCCACTGATCTCGTCGACCGTGGCGGCCTTCTTGGCCAGCATTGCCGGGTTGTGGAACGCCGTGGCGGCGACCAGTGGACCCAGCAGCACGCGCGACGTGACCGCGGCGAGGCCGGCGAGAACCGTCCATGCCTCCCAGGGTCCCCGGGCACGATCGTCGCCCGGCCGCCGGTAGAGGAGGTGATCGCCGTACCAGACGGCGTCGAAGCCCAGCTCCTCGGCCCGCAGCGCGAGCGCGCGGAGGTCCGGCCAGCGGGCCTCCCACTCGATCTCGGGGAGCTGGATCCCGACTGCCAGCGGCCGCCGGGCATTCAAGGGACCCGGAAGGGCGGTCATGACGCGATCACCGGGCCCCACCAGACGGACGCCGCGATGATCAGGTAGAGCCCGATCAACGCCAGTCCCTCCAGCCAGTTCGACTCGCCGTCGAAGACGATCACCGCGGCCAGGATCGCCGACAGCCCCACCGCTCCCGCCAGGAGCGGCGTCACGACAAGTGTCAGCGGTGCCACTCCCATCAGCATCGAGATGATGACCAGCGCCGGCGTCAGCGCGATCGCCACCTGGAGCGACGAGTTGAGGATGAGGCTCACGGCCAGCTCGGCCTGGTTGCGCGCGGCGGCCTGGATGCCCACCACGTTCTCCACGGCGTTGCCGGCGATCGCGACGACGACGAGGCCCGCGAACGCCTCGGACATCCCCAGGGTGGCCATCGCCGGGCGGAGCGCCGCCACGAACCACTCGGAGACGAAGGCCGCGGCAACGGCCGCCCCGGCGAGCACGACGAGCGCGAGCCACTGCGGCCAGAGGTGACCAGGGCCCTCCGCGTCGACCACCGCCTCCGCGCTCGTGGTCGGCGCGTTGGTCGCCGGCGCGGGACGCGCATCCCGACGAATGGAGAAGATGAGCGAGCCGGCGAAGACGACGAGGAGGACGATCGAGACGACGACCGAGAGCTCGGCAGCATGGCCGGCGTCAGGAGCGCCGGGCGCCGTCGCGAGCGTCGGGATGACGAGCGACCCGACCGCGAGGAGAAGGAGCGTCGCGATCGAGCGGCTCGCGCGCGCCCCGAACCGCTGGGTCCCGAACTTCAGGCCGCCCACGACGAACGCCGCCCCCAGCACCAGGAGGCTGTTGGCGAGGATCGACCCGATGAGCGCGAACTGGACCACCACCACCAGCCCGGCCTGGAGGCTGAAGAGCGAGATGAACAGCTCGGGAAGATTGCCCAGCGCGGACTGCAAGATCCCCGTGACCGTCGGGCCCTGCCGGGCGCCCAGCTGCTCGGTCCCTTCGCCCACCAGCGAGGCGAGCATCGCGAGCGCGATCGCCGTCGTCCCGAACGTGACGACCGGCGCCCCGCCGCTCACGACGAGGGCGGCCGACGCGACCGTGGCGACGATCGCCGCGCCCAGGAGGAAGCGGGTCGTCCGCCCGAAGTAGTCGAGGATCGCCAACCCGGTCCCGCCCTCCAACGCTACGGCGGCGCAGGCGCCGTCCGACGCACGAAGCGTGCCACGTCGACCGAGCCAGCGCGCGGCCTGCGCGAGGATGCGGGCAGGCGGCGACAAGGCTGGCGAGCGCGGCGAAGGCCGCCGTCACGATGGCCGCGCTTCGGGTGGCACCGGACCTCCGCGGAGGGCTTCGGTCAGCGCAGGGACGAGATGCCGATGGCAGCCCGACGCAGGGCCCGCACACGATCCCGCGGACGCCCCCGCCGCGGGGAGCGGCGATCACGGGACCGACCGTGGTCCCGGCGTCATCGTCTGAGCAAGCTGGGGACGTGACCGCGACCACAGCAACCGCCAGACCCCGCGCAGGTCGGCGAGCGCCGTCGAGCCGATCGCGACCCGCGAGTCCGGGTCGTCCACCCAGTCGACCGGCTCCTCGTGCACGCGCAGCCCGGCGCGCTCGGCGAGCACGAGGAGCTCCGTGTCGAAGAACCAGGCCTGGTCGCGGATCTCGGGCAGCAGCAGCCTCGCAACGTCGGCGCGCATCGCCTTGAAGCCGCACTGCGCGTCCCGAAACCCCACCCGCAGCACGGTGCGGAGGATCAGGTTGTACGAGCGCGAGATGAGCTCGCGCTTCGGGCCCCGCGTGACGCGCGCCCCGAAGGCGAGTCGGCTCCCGATGGAGACCTGGCTGTGACCCGAGAGGAGGGGCGCCACGAGCGGCAGGAGGGCATCCAGGTCGGTCGACAGATCCACGTCCGTGTACGCGACGATGGGCGCCTCGCTCGCGAGCCAGGCCTGCCTGAGCGCACGGCCGCGCCCCTTCTCGTCGAGGTGAACGGCGCGCACGCCAGGCATCGAGTCGGCCAATAGCCGGGCGATCGACCACGTGGCGTCAGTGCTGGCGTTGTCCGCGATCGTAATCGCGGAGGCGAACGGGAAGCGGTCGTCCAGGTAGGCCCGCAGCCGGCGCACGCTCGACTCGAGGTCGGCTTCCTCGTTGTACACGGGGACGACGATGTCGACGATGGGTGCTGCCGGCATTTCCGAGCGAACGGGCCGGGCCTCCGCCACCGTGTCCTGGGGTTCCATCACGACGTGCCGGGGTTCCATCATGCCGTCCTGGGGTTCCATCACGAAGCTCCTGCGCAGTCGTAGAGGGTGCCGGTCCCGGACCCGCCATAGTCGACGAGCGTGCATACGCTCGTGACCCAGGCGGTCCGGTCGGAGGCCGTCGCGTCCGGGCCGCCGCCGCCGTTCCCGCCGCCGGCGAGCACGTACCGCAGCTGACCGGAAGCGATGTACGCCTTCAGCTGGTCGAGCGTGGGTGCCGGGTCGGGCCCGTGAAGCCGCCCATCGCCATGACCGGGAGGCTCGTCGCGAGCTCGAGCGGCCCGGCTTCCTGGGCCGAGGTAGCTGCCACGATCCACGTCGCGCTCCCCCGGTTGGCCACGAGGTAGCTCACGAGCGCGGAGTCGGCCGAAGCGTTCCCCATCCCCGATCCGCCGGATCGAGCACCCAGCGTGCCCGTCGGCAGGGTGCCGGTCGGCGCGTTCGGCGCGTTGCCCGTCGGCGCCGTGCCCGCCAGGGCGGGCCGCATGCCGTCCGCGCCGGAGCCTCCCGGCCCGGTCCCACCACCACCGAACCCCGTGTTGGTCGTGCCTGGACCCGGGTGCGGGTCGCCGCTGCTGTACGCCGTCTGAACCGTGGAGACCGCGTAGGCGGTCGGGGCCAGGAGCGCGGCGCACAGGCCGAGCGCCGCCGCGGCGCCCGCGAGGCGACCGAGCGAGCCGCGCAGTCGCGGGACCGACGCGAGGAGGAGCACCCCGGCCGCAACCACCGCGAGCGCCACCGCGACAAGACCCACGCCGGGTGCGAAGTCGGGTGTCCGCGAAAGGAGCTGCGAGCCGAACCAGGCCGTCCCGACGAACCCGGCTGCGAGGGCTGCGCCGCCGAGCCAGTGTCGGGCGCGGAGCCGCCAGAGCTCGGCGACCCCGGCCCCCACGAGGGCGGCGATGGCCGGTGCGAGCGCGACGGCGTAATACGAATGGACCGTGCCAGACATATAGCTGAAGACGAGCGCGGTCGTGACCAGCCACGTGCCCCACAGGAGGTAGCCGGCGAGCGCGCGATCCGTGCGACCCGCCCGGCGCCGCAGCCAGAGCCCCAGCCCAAGGCTGGCGAGGGCGGGTGGGATGAACCAGGCGATCTCGCCGAACCACGCGTCGTTGAAGAGCCGGAGCAGGCCGGCCGTCCCACCGAAGCCAGCGTTGTTGCCCGTGCCGCCCGCGGAGTCGCCGAAGATCCGGCCCAGGCCGTCGTAGCCGAAGATGAGATCGAGCGGCGAGCCCGTCGTGCTGCCGCCGATGAACGGTCGGCTGGCCGCCGGGATCAGCGCGACGATCGCGACCCACCAGCCGCTCGTGACGAGCACGGTGACCGCCGCGACGAGGAGGCCGACGAGCCGGCGCCGGAGCGTGGTGTTCGCGGCAACCAGGTACACCAGGGCGAAGCCCGGCAGCACCAGGTAGGCCTGCAGGTACTTCGTCAGGAAGGCGAAGCCGACGCACGTGGCGGCGAGCGCCACCCAGCGCAACCTGCCGTGCTCGATCGCCCGGAGCAGCGCCCAGGCACCCGCCACGAGGAGGAGCGTCAGGAGCGCGTCGGGGTTGTTGTAGCGGAAGATGAGGACCGCCGCGGGGGTCAGGGCCATGACCACACCGGCGATGACCGCGGCCACGGGCCCGAACGAGCGTCGGACGGCGGCGAACAGGATCGCGACGGTCGCGACGCCGGCCAGCGCCTGCGGCAGGAGGACGCTCCACGAGCTGAGGCTGAAGACCCGGACGGAGAGGCCCATCAGCCAGATCGCCGCCGGCGGCTTGTCGACCGTGATGAAGTTGGCCGCATCGAAGGAGCCGAAGAAGAACGCGGACCAGCTCTGCCCCGCCGAGAGCGCCGCTGCCGAGTAGTACGTGTTCGCGTACCCGCTGACGGCCAGGTTCCAGACGTACAGGAGCGCGGCCAGCGCGATGACGCCGACGAACGCGACGCGGACCCAGGCCGGCTCGTCCGTCCGACCACGGGCGATGGCGCGGAGCCCGACCAACGGACGGGGGCGCCAGGTTGGGATGGTGCGCGGGATGGCGGTCATCGAACGGTCCTTTCGAGCATGCGGCCGGCCGTGACGGGACCGGGTTGGGCGGCCACGGGACCGCGCGGACGACGCCGGTCGAGGGCGAGCCGGAGGAGCAGGAAACGGACGAGCGTGGCGGCCGCGTTCGCGGCCACGAGGATCACGACCTCGATCGCATGAGGCGCGCCCGGCGCGACGATGCTCAGCAACGCGAGCGACATCGAGGTGATCACGAGCGCCGCGCCGAGCGCAACGAGGCCGGCTGCGTGGTCGCGCGCCATGCCGGCGCGGTCGCGAATCGAGAACGTGAGGCGGCGGTTCGCGGCCGTGTTGCCAATCGCGGTCGCGACCAGCGCGATCACATTCGCGGCCCCCGCCGACACGAACGAGCGCAGGAGCGCGTACAGCGCGACATAGGCCAGGGTGCTGACCACGCCGATCGCGGCGAAGGTGCCGACCTGGCGGAGCTCGCGCCCACGCTGCCTGAAGGCGGCGGGCACGGCACGAAGGCCTGGGATCCGGCCGAGGGGTCGCAGGGTCGGGGCGGACGAGGTGACGGTGTTCATGCCCGCAGTCTTCGGGCACCTGTCTGTCGGTTCGGTTACGTCGCGCCTTCGGCCGGTCGGCGACCGCGCAAATGGGCCGGACAGGCGATCGGTCTTGGCATGGCGCCCTTTTCCATCGCCACGAGCTCTCGCGAAACGCGTTTGGTGCTATCCGGGCAACCGCCGTGGGCTCGCCGGCGCGCGGCGGGCATGCAGCGGTCCGGCGTGCCCCCGCTCGTCGAATCCATGCATCTGGCGTACGAACGCAGCGCGGGCCTGCGTCGGATGCACGATCCGGCCTGACCCGAGCATCTCTGCGGGTCCAGGAAGGCGCATGACGGGCGGATCGGAGGGGCACCGGTCGAGCTCGTGCATCCACCGACCAATCTCAACGCGTGGGCCCGTCCGGCACCTCGGCGGCTGTCGAGATCGTAGACTCGATGCAAATGGCGTCAGGTAGAGCGGGTTTGAGGATGGCGAGCGGCGAGCGTCGGGCGAGCGCCGGGCCCGGGGTCGCTCAGCGGTGCCGTCTGGTCCCCCGACAGGAAACGCACGTGCGATCCCGAGCGGCAGCCGGCTTGCTGCTCCGTGGTCCGTGTCCGGCGACGGCGCCGCAGGATGAGCACGAGCAGGCCGATGAAGAGGCCGCCGAGCACGAGGCCCACGACGACGACGCCCAGGACAGCGAGGGAGATCTGTCCCTCTGCGGCGGCCCGGAGCACCTGCGTCAGGCCAGGTACCGCGCCCCGCCCGCGGCGGCTTCTGCCGGTGCCTCGACGACGAGCGTGATCGCTGCCCGTCGGCCCGGACGCCTTGCGCAACGTCCTCGAGCGTGAGCCGCACCCTGTACGTGCCGGGCAGGAGGAAGGCCGCGAGCGCCACCTTGGCGAACGCCCGCGGTCCGCGAACCGCCGGGCAGAATCGTGGTCGGGGTGGTGGGATTCGAACCCACGACCTCGTGCTCCCAAAGCACGTGCGCTGCCGCTGCGCTACACCCCGACGGATTCAAGCGTGGATATCCCATGTTACTCGGCAATCCTCGCTTCGGGTCCGGCGCCACACCGGGCCTCGCAACGAGAAACCGAGCCATCCCCCGCCTTCACCGCTCAGATTGCACGTGCCGCGGATATCGCACGTGCTTGGCGACGGACGGCGGCCGGTAGATCGGTTCGCGAGGCGGGCGACGCATCCGCGGCGTCATCCCGCAACGGAGCGCGCGCTCAGGCACCCGAGAGCTGTTCTGCCACCGTCGTCTGAGCAGGCGCTTCCGAGTCTGCGGCCGGCGCCGGGTCCCTGAACAGCGCGAGGTACGGGCTATAGCGGAACACACGATTCCGCCGGAAGCCGGTGGCCTCGTCGAGAATCCCGCGTTCTGCGAACGCGTGCGCCAGCTTGTTCGCTGTCGGCCACGAGACCCGCAACGCCGTCCCGACCGCGTTCACATTCACGAGAGGTTGCGCGAAGAGGTAGTCGAGGAGCTGGATACCGTTCGCGCCGAGATCACCCGCGAGCGCTCGGTGATGGTCACGGAGTGCCACGATCGCCCCCGCGGTGCTCGTGGCCTCATTGGCTGTTTCGGCCACTCCCCGCAGAAAGAATCCGAGCCAGCTCTCCCAGTCGCCTTCTTGCCGAACCGCCATCAGTCGGTCGTAGTACTCGCTGCGATGCCGCTTCAAGAAGTAACTCAAGTAGAGCAGCGGCCGGTGGAGCACTCCTCCGTGGACCAGCAGGAAGGTGATCAGAAGGCGGCCAACCCGCCCGTTGCCGTCCAGGAATGGGTGAATCGTCTCGAATTGGGCGTGCGCCAAGCCGGCATGCACGAGTCGGGGTAGACCTCCCGGCTCATGAAGGAACCTCTCGAGATCCCCCATGGCGGTCTCCATTTCGTGAACCGGCGGCGGAACAAACGCTGCTTCACGAAGGCTGCCTCCGCTCGGCCCGATCCAGTTCTGGGTTCGTCGGAACTCGCCCGGGCTCCGTTCCGCCCCACGCACGTCCTTCATCAGTCGCTCGTGGATCTCTTTGATGAGTCGATTGGACAACGGGAGTGTTTCGAGGCGGCGGAGGCCGTAGTTCATTGCTGCGACGTGGTTCACCACCTCGCCAACGTCCCCCGGCAGCTGTCTTCGATTGGCGTCGAGCTCGTAGGCCAGCACGTCGTCCAGCGTGCTCTGCGTCCCTTCGATCTGGGAGCTGAGGACGGCCTCCCGCCGGACGTACATCGCCACGAACAGATCTGGATTCGGAAGAGTGAGGCCGACTCCGTCGAGTCGACCGATTGCCTGGTCGGCCGACGAGAGCAGAGGCACAAGTCGGCCGAGATCGATCGACGGGTCCGGTGGCAATGCCGTCGGTACGAACGCCGTATAGCCGGCTGGCTGGCGAATCAGGCGTCCAGCGCGAACGGCATAGGACGGCACGGCGGGGTCACGCATGATGCCTTATTCAAGCACATGACCCGTTGCTTTGACAAGGGAGACCTGGAGCGCACCTTGCGGAACTGAGCGTTGCCATGGCTGGGCGGGCACTGGCCAATCCAAGAGAACGCCGGAAGCCTTTGATATGCCCGGAGTCCGGCCGCCTTATCCAAGTGGACTGACAATTGCTCTCGCCCGAGCCGGCCACCAAGTCGTCGACGACCAGACGAGCCCGCGCCTTGCCCCTATCGCAGGATAATCGACGCCTTCACCGCTGGCCGGGTCGTGCTCAGGGCCGCCGCTCCTAGGCCGCCTACGCCCCAGCGGCTCCGAAAGCACGTGCGCTGCCGCTGCGCTACACCCCGACGCGGTTTCGTGCTCACGAATCGCATGAAATCCGTCAGCACTACCTTCGTGGACTAGCCTAGACCGCTCAATCCTATGTCCCCGTGGCTCGCGTCGCGTGCGACCCCACGTCGCGTGCGACCCTACGACGCGTCAATATCTCAACCACCAGCCACGCCGCGATTACGGCGAGGAGGACGTTCCGAACCAGCAGGGCCACGATCACTGGCGTCTCGAGGCGCCACAGCCCCGTGTAGTCGGTCGTGTAGATCGCGGTCGACAGGGCCGTGACGGCGAGGAGCAGCCAGCCCATGCGACGCGGGAGGAGGATCGCGAAGGGCAGGAGCCAGATGACGTACTGCACGGACAGGACCTTGCTGCCCACGAGGAGCACCGCGATCGCGGCGGCCGACGCGAGGTGGACGCTTGAGCTCGGCACGCGACCCAGCCGGGCGTAGTCCCACCGGAAGCGCAGCGCGGCGACCGCGGTGACGACGCCGAGGAGCACCGCCAGCGCGATCGGCGAGGCGGCCACCAGCAGGTCGGAGCCGGGCGCCCGCACCTGGACCGACCCGAACGCGTAGGCAACGTCGATGGGCTGGCCCACCAGCACGTGGAGCCCCAGGAGTAACCCGGCCCCAAGGCTCTCGATCTGCAGGCCGCGCTCCTGTTGGTAGACAAGCCACTGGAGCGAGGCTGGGCCGGCCAGCACCCACGCCGCCGCCATGACGAGGACGACGACCGAAACGCAGCCGACCAGGAGTCGAACGAACCCGGCCCGGTCGCGCCGGGCGAGAGCATACGCACCCAGGACGGGCAGGAGGGCGACAGGGTAGAGCTTGAGCATTGTCCCCAGCCCGAGCGCGACGCCTGCGGCGCCGGGGCGCCGATCGACGACGACGACGGCGACCAGGACGCACAGCACCGGCCAGAGGTCGTAGCGAAGGGCGACGGACGCCCAGGCGAGGCCGACCAGCACCGCCCATAGCACCAGCGTGGAGCGCGACCTGCCCGTCGCCTCGAAGAGCAGCCAGCCGGCGGCGGTCGCCAACGCTCCCTGGGCGAGGGTGAACCGCCAGATGTAGCCGAGGTCGTCGATCCCGCCGCGCGGCGGCGCCAGAAGGGGCAGGGTCATCGGCACGAGGGCGAGCGGCGGGTACTCCACGTTGAAGTCGAGGTACGGGATCGATCCCCCCAGCACCTGGAGGCCGTACCTGCGGTAGACAGAAAGGTCGCCCGCTAAGATGAGCCTGGTCGGCTCCGGGGTCAGTCCGACGATCAGCATCAGCAGGACAGGAGGCGCGAGCAGCAGCACGACGGTCGGAGCACGACGCGGATCGAGGCGGGTCATGAAGGCGCGCATTGGCACATGTTCGCTCGCCCGGCGGCACGCACGTCAGGGCCCGGTGGGTGTTTGCGCCGCCAGGCGCTTAGCCCGGATCCACCGAACGTCTTCATCTGACGGCTCGATGACGGCCACAGGGAGACGATCGACCCCGATTGGGGTCATGACCAATCCCAGGACAGGGCGAACGCGGGTCGGACGGCGGCCGATCGGGTCCCGTGAGGCGCCTGAACGCCCCGCAGCCGATTTCTGCGCAGGCTGACGCCAGTCTCGGAGCGAACGAGGGAGCCGCGAGCGCCGGATCAGGCGAGGAGCGGGATCGCCCGGAGTCGCGCGAGGGCGGCGCCAAAGCCGATCGCCCAGGGCCAGCGGGCCGGCAGGTGGAGCCTCCACCGACGAGCTGAGCGGGTGAGCCGCCCGACGAGGCTGAACAGCCGACGGCGGAGCGTCTTGGTGGTGACGATCCCGGCACCGAGCCCGATCCGGGCGGTCCAGCGGGCGAGGTTATGAGCGATGACCTGCACCGCGAGCCAGGCCCCGTTGGCGGCGAACTTCCCGGACGGCAGGTGGTTCAAGCCCACCCCGTACTTGAGGTCGCGGATCGCGTTCTCGATCTCGGCGTGGCGCCGATGGTCGGCCTCGAGTTCGAGCATCGTGCCGTCCCGGTCGGTGATGAGGGCGTGATAGTCGTGGAGGGTGAAGAACGCGAGCTGCGAACCCGGGGTCGGCCGGACGCGGCGGACGATCAGGCGGACCGGCTTCGCGTCCTTCTCGCTCGCAAAAGGGGTGTACGTCGTCTCGGCCACGTCGGCACCGTCGGTGATCCAGTACGGGATCGGGGTCCAGGCCTCTTCGGGGATCGCCTCGATCAGGCGACGCACGCTCCGATGCTGGCGGAGCGTGATCGAGAAGCGGACGTCGGCCTTGCGGCAGACCCCGACGACCGCGTGGGCATAGAAGCCCGAGTCGGCCCGGACGACGAGGTCGCCGCTCGCTCCGGCAGCGCGGACTCGGCTGATCGTCTCAGCCAGAAAGCTCCCGGCGCCGCGCACGGTGTTCGCGTTGCCGCCTCGGAGGCGGGCGTGGAGGACGTCTCCTGTGCCGGCGGCAACCGCGAGCAGCGGGTGATAGCCCCGGGTGTGGGTGTACGTGAAGTCGGAGCCACCCTCCTTGGCCAGGCCGTATGTCTCGCAGATCGTCGAGTCGAGATCGATCGTGAAGGGCTCACTGCCGGGTCCCGCCCCTGCCGCCCAGGCCCGCGCGAGGAGATGCCGAGTGACGGCGTCGAGCTGGCGGACGTGGCCCCAGCGGAAGCTGCGCAGGAACGTGCCGAGCGTCGAGGCCGCCTTGATCGCGAAGCCGAGGACCCCCGCCGTGCCGCCCGCCCGGAGCGCGGCCGCGTCGTCGATGCAGTCACCGCCCGCGAGCGCCGACATGACGAGCGTGAGCAGCTTGTCGCCGACGTTCGCCCGACCGACCACCTGCCCGAGGTCCAGGTGCGTCTCGACGAGCTCGCGCAGGCCGAGATGGGCGGCGAGCGTGGCCGGCAGGAGGAGCCCGGCGTCGGACACCAGGCGATCGTCGTCGAAGGCCGTATCCAGCCGGTCGAGGCTGTGCGAAGATCGCATCTATCAGGTGTCCTTCTCGTTGGGTCGGTGGTTGCTCAACAACCCCATCGTCCCAGTTCAGAAGGGCACCTGTTTGCGTGTCCCGACAGCCGAA
>Ga0097691_1002397_pt1 | contig 12566 bp, 11 predicted proteins | sample NGESurdeep072012_8_FD_72858 | JGI IMG/M metagenome (GOLD analysis project Ga0097691, IMG submission 72858) | Arctic peat soil microbial communities from Barrow, Alaska - NGEE Surface sample 210-1 deep-072012 | ecosystem: Environmental > Terrestrial > Soil > Wetlands > Peat ...
GGTCGACTCCATTGCCGAGGAGCGGGCCCTGCTGGCCGGGCTGCGTGACCGGGCCGATCTGGTCATCGACTCCGGCGAGCTCAACACCAACCAGCTGCGGAGCCGCCTGCTCGAGGTGTTCGGCACCGAGGATTCCGGCAACACCATGCAGACCTCGGTGTTGTCCTTCGGGTTCAAACACGGCGTACCCCTCGACGTCGACCTGATGTTCGACTGCCGGTTCCTGCCCAACCCGTACTGGGACGAGTCACTGCGGTCCCACAGCGGTCTCGAGCCCGAAGTCCGGGCCTACGTGTTGGACCGACCCGAGACCAAGGCATTTCTCGACAAATTGGACGACATGCTGACCATGTTGATCCCGGCCTACAAGAAGGAGGGCAAGTCCTACCTGACGGTGGCCATGGGCTGCACCGGGGGTCGCCACCGCTCGGTGGTGCTGGCCGAGGAGCTGTCCCGCCGACTCGACGCCCACGGGCTCCCGAACACGGTGTTCCACCGAGACGTGGACCGGTGACCGCCTTGACGAAACCAGGGACGTCGGGATCGGTGGGACCGAAGGTGGTGGCCATCGGTGGCGGCCACGGCCTGGCCGCCACGCTGCGTGCCGTCCGCACCTACACCGATTCGGTCACCGCCATCGTGGCCGTGGCCGACGACGGCGGATCGTCGGGGCGCCTGCGCGAGCTGCTCCACATCATCCCGCCCGGCGACCTCCGCCAGTGCCTCGTCGCCTTGGCCGAACCGGGCTCCTTATTGGCTGTCGCCTTCGAGCACCGCTTCGGCGAGGAGGAGTTGGCCGGCCACTCGCTCGGCAACCTGATCCTGGCCGGGCTGATGGACACCTCCGGAGACCCGGTTGCCGCACTCGACGAGGCCTGTCGGCTGCTGGGCGTGCACGGCCGCGTCCTGCCGGCGGCCACCGAGCCCGTCGTCCTCAAGGCCGAAGCCGCCGGTGGACCGGTCACCGGGCAGGTGGCCGTCAACGGCACTGACCACATCCTGCGGGTCTCCCTCGTCCCCGCCGACCCGCCGGCGCCGGATGCCGCACTCGAGGCCCTGGCCGACGCCGACCAGATCCTGCTCGGGCCAGGTTCGCTGTTCACCAGCGTGCTGGCCGCAGTCGTCGTTCCCCGGATTCTGGAGGGCGTCAATGCGTCGTCGGCCCAGCGGATCTACCTGTGCAACCTCCGTCCCCAGGAAACCGAGACGGCCGGTTATGACGTGGCCAGGCACGTGGCGGCCCTCCTGGCCCACGGCGTCTGCGTCGACCAGGTGGTCTGCGATTCGACGGCGATCGAGATCGGTCAGCCCGCGCTGCCGGTGCTCGACGTGCCCCTGGCCCGACCCAACGGACTGGCCCACGACCCGACCAAACTGGCGCAAACCCTGTCCGATCTGCTCGGATGACCCCCCAGGGCCCCTGGATGCCCTAGCGTGGACGTGCTCCGCTTATCGGAGGGGCGCAGTATCGACCAGCCGGGTTGCGAGCAGTTGGCGATCCTAGTGGAGGCTATGCGATGAAGGGTGAGGCACGACGACAATGACCGTACGGATCGGGATCAACGGCTTCGGACGCATCGGCCGGAACTATCTGCGGGCGGCGCGGCTCGCCGGGGCCGACGTCGAGGTGGTTGCCGTCAACGACCTGACATCGGCGGAGACACTGGCCCACCTCCTCAAGTACGACTCGACCCACGGCCGCTTCGGTGCCGACGTGTCGGTCGAGGGATCCAATCTGGTCCTCGACAGCGGACCTGTCACTGTTCTGGCCGAGCGGGAGCCGAAGGCGCTGCCATGGTCCGACCTAGGGGTCGACGTGGTGATCGAGGCGACCGGCCTGTTCACTTCGAAGGAGACCGCCGGCGCCCATATCGACGCCGGGGCCAAGCGGGTCATCATCTCGGCACCGGGTACCGGTGTCGACGCCACCTTCGTGGTCGGGGTCAACGACGACACGTTCGACCCGGCCAAGGACGTGGTCGTGTCCAACGCCTCGTGCACCACGAACTGCTTGGTGCCCATGGTCAAGGTCCTCGACGACGCCTTCGGCGTCGAGTCCGGGCTGATGACCACGGTCCATGCGTTCACCAACGACCAGAACCTTCTCGACCTCCCGCACAAGGACCTCCGTCGGGCCCGGGCCGCGTCGATCAACATCGTGCCGGCGTCCAGCGGTGCCGCCCGGGCCACCAGCCTGGTGCTCGAGTCGATGAAGGGCCGCCTCGACGGCGCCGCCCTGCGGGTGCCGGTCGCCGACGGGTCGATCACCGACTTCACCGCCGTGATCCCCGGAGCGGTGACGGCGGAGCAGGTCAACGCCGCCTTTGCCGCCGCTGCGTCGACCGGCCCTCTGTCGAAGGTCCTCGTCTACACCGAGGACCCGATCGTCTCGACCGACATCGTGGGCAGCCCGGCCTCGTGCACCTTCGACTCCCTGCTCACCATGGTGATGCCGTCGGCCTCGGGGATCACGCTGGTCAAGGTCAACGGCTGGTACGACAACGAGTGGGGGTACGCCAACCGACTGGTGGACCTGTCGTTGGTCGTAGGCGCCTGAGTCAGACGGACAGGGAGAGCGGACGTGCATCGAGGGGAGACGAGGGCATGAGCGAGGCGGGGGAGAATCCACTGCTGGAGGGGCTGCCGTTGCTCGGCGACCTGCCCGACCTGGAGGGGGCCAGTGTCCTGGTCCGTGTCGACTTCAACGTGCCGTTGCGGCCGTGCAGCGACGCCCCGGCCGTCGTGACCGATGACTTCCGCATCCGGGCCGCCCTGCCGACCATCGAGTACCTGACCTCGCGGGGGGCCTCGGTCACCGCCTGCACCCATCTGGGGCGCCCCGAGGGGGCCCCAGACACCCGGTGGGAGCTCGGTCCGGTTCGGGAGGAGCTGGCCCGCCTGGCGCCCCAGGTCGAACTGCTGGAGAACCTCCGCTTCGACCCGGGCGAGACGGCCAACGACGCTGCGTTCGTGGAGAAGTTGGTCAACTCCCACGATGCCTACGTGAACGATGCGTTCGGCGTCTCCCACCGTCGCCACGCCTCGGTGGTCGGCCCGCCCGCCTACCTACCGAGCGCCGCCGGGCTACTGCTGCAGAAAGAGATCGAGGCCTTGGGCCGCCTGCTGGGCGAGCCCGGCCGACCCTTCGTGGCCGTCGTCGGCGGAGCCAAGGTGGCCGACAAACTGGGTGTCCTGAAAGCACTGCTCCACCACGTCGACGCCCTGGTGGTCGGCGGGGGCATGGCCTTCACCTTCCTGGCCGCCCAGGGCCACGACATCGGTGGGTCACTCGTCGACCGCGACCGCATCGGCGACTGCGCCGAGCTACTGGCGTCGGGGACCCCCATCCTCCTGCCGACCGACATCGTCGCCCTCGAACCCGGAGCGCCGTTCGGATGCGACTGCAGGGCGGGCGAGGTTCGCACGGTGGGTGCCGACATCCCCGACGGGTGGCAGGGCCTCGACATCGGACCCGAGACCATGGCCACCTACGCCGAGCGCATCCGCGGGGCCGGCACCGTGCTCTGGAATGGACCGATGGGCGTCTTCGAGGACAAGCGATTCGGCGCCGGCACGGCCGAGGTGGCCGCTGCCGTGGCCGCCTGCCCGGGCTACACGGTTGTCGGCGGTGGCGACAGCGCCGCCGCTGTCGACGAGCTCGGCCTCCAGAGCCAGATCAGCTTCATCTCCACCGGTGGTGGTGCCTCGCTCGAATTGCTCGAGTTCGGTGACCTCCCGGGCCTGGCCGCGCTGCGCGGCGCGCCCAACGCCCCCGGTCACCCGTCGACGTGAGCGCCGCCGCCGCCGGCCGCCGGCCGCTGGTCAGCGGTAACTGGAAGATGAACCTCGACCATCTCGAGGCCATCCACGCCGCCCGCGACCTTGGCCTGCGACTCCAGCCGGCTGACGTGGGCGCCGTCGACGTCTCGGTCCATCCGCCGTTCACCGATCTGCGCTCCGTGCAGTCGGTCCTGGAGGGCGAGTCGGTCCCGGTGGCCCTCGGTGCCCAGAACTGTGCCGTCGAGGACTCGGGGGCCTTTACCGGCGAGGTCAGCCCGGTGATGCTGGCCAAGTTGCACGTCGAGTACGTCATCGTCGGCCACTCGGAACGCCGGGCGATGTTCGACGAGACCGACGCGGTGGTGGCCGCCAAGTTGAAGGCCGTCCTCCGCAATGGGATGACCCCGGTGTGCTGCGTGGGCGAGACGATCGACGAGCGTGACGTCGGACTCACCCAGGAGCGACTGTCGACCCAGGTTGGGGCGGCACTGTCCGCCGTGCCGACCGAGGCCGTGGCCGGCATGGTCATCGCCTACGAGCCGGTGTGGGCCATCGGGACCGGCAAGGCGGCCACCCCGGAGGACGCCCAGGAGGCCTGTGCCTGGATCAGGGGGGTGGTGGCTTCCCAGGTGGGGGAGGAGGAGGCCATCCGGGTGCGGATCCAGTACGGCGGGTCGGTCTCGTCGGGGAATACCGAGGAGCTGATGGCATGCCCTGATGTGGACGGACTGCTGGTGGGCGGGGCCAGCCTCGACGCGGCGGAATTCGTCGAGATCGTGCGGGCCGCAGTCCGGGCCACCCGTTGAGTTTGGTAGCGTCTCCGATGGTCCCGACTCAGAGGAGAGCGTTCCCGTGCTGACCGCAGTAATCGTCGTGCTTCAGATTCTCTGCTGCCTCGCGCTGATCTTCCTGATCCTGATGCACTCCGGTAAGGGGGGCGGACTGTCCGACATGTTCGGCGGGTCGGTGGGTTCGGCCGCGGCCGGCTCGACGGTCGTGGAGAAGAACCTGGACCGGATCACCGTCACCGTGGCCGTCGTCTTTGCCTTCACCAACATCATCCTCCTCCTGCGCCTGCAGTGAGCACGCCCGGCACCGGGTCCGATGAGCACCGGTCCCGGATGTCGTCCCTCTGGCGGGAGCGCCGTGCCCGTTGGACCCTCCCCTTGGTGATCATCGTGATCATCGCCGGGGTGGCCATCGTGGACCACCTCGGCAGCCGACAGATCAGCCAGGTCGACGAGCCGGTGATCCCGGCCCAGGTGTCGGCCGCCGACGGCTCCTCGGTCGTGCACCTACCGGGCCCCTTGTCAGGATTCAATCCGAACACACCGGCCGGGGCGACCTCCGCGACGCCGAGCCTGCTGGCCGACGTCCTCCCGAGTGCCTATGTCATCACCCCCAAGCTGGTACCCCAGGTCAACACCGACCTATTGGAGAGCGTCGAAGCCACGGCCACGGCACCGCTCACCATCCAATACGTCATCAACCCCAAGGCCGTCTGGTCCGACGGAGTCCCGGTCACCGCCGACGACTTCATCTACGCGTGGCAGTCCCAGCGCGGCGACGGGGTCGACACCGACGGTCAGCCCGATCAGGTGGCCTCCACCCTCGGCTACCGGGATGTGGCCTCGGTCACCGGAAGCCACGGCGGCCGGACGGTCACCGTAGTGTTCGCCAGGCCGTATGCAGATTGGCGGATCATGTTCGACCATATGGTCCCGGCCCACATCGCCCGCACCGTCGGCTGGAACCACGGCTTCGCCACGTTCAATCCGGCGATCGATCTGTCGGCCGGACCGCTGCTCGTGGCATCGATCACGGGCGGGACGGCCCACCTGGTGCGCAACCCGTCCTGGTGGGGAACCAAGTCGGTGCTCGGCTCGGTGACGGTGTCAGACGACCAGTCCGATGCCGGCTGGATCGGTCCACTCGCCATCACTGCAACAGCCGTGTCGCAGCCCGGGTCGTTCACCCTCGCCTCGCTCTCGACTCTGAGCGCCCTCCCGAGCGCTCAGAGCTCGATCCATCCGTCGCTGTCCTATCTGTCGCTGGAGTTCAACGTGAAGTCGGCGACGGGGTCCCATGTGGCCGCCCGCCAGGCGGTGGCCCACGCCATCGACCGCACCGGTCTCCTCAACCGGCTCTTCGGCACCATCGACCCGACTCTGACCGTCAACCAGGACCATCTAGCGGTGGCGTGGCAGACCTCGTACTCGGCGTCGACGGCGGCGGGGGAGTACGCCCAACCTGACGTGGCGACGACTGACTCCCTCCTCAAAACCCTCGGCTACGACAAGTCGGCGGGGACGCCCTACACGGATGCCGCCGGCAAGGCCTTCACGGTCCGGATGGCCGTGGAGGAGGGCGATCCGTGGATCGACGAGGCAGCGGCCGACATCGTGGCCCAGTTGAAGCTCGTGGGTATCGGCGTGACACTCGTACCGGTCCAGGGGAGTGCGGGACTGGCCGCGGCAGCGTCGGCGAACGCGTACGACATGGCACTGGTGATCCGGACGTCGGGTCCCTACCAGTCGATCACCCAGGGGTGGTACTCCGATGGTTCGGGGCGTACGGGGGTCAACGATGCCCAGAACTGGAGCCGATTCGACGATCCCCAGGTCGATCAGCTGTTCTTGGGGGCCGCTCAGGAGCTCAATCCGGTGACCGGGAGCTCGGAATACGCACAGATCGACGACCAGCTGTGGGACCAGATGGTGGCCCTTCCCCTGTTCGGCGAACCCGGTCTGGAAGCCAACGGCGTCCAGGTGGCCAATGCCGCCTACAACCCGTCGGTGGACGGGATCCTGTGGAATGTCGCCCTCTGGACCCGGCTGAAGCCGGCACCCGCCGCTGGTCACTCCTGAGGTCACCGGACAGATTGGGCGGAACGGGAGACCCCCTTCGGCGCGCTACCATGCCCTTCGCCCCGATGGCACCATCGGAGCCACTTCGTCGGAGTGGCGGAATAGGCAGACGCGCTAGCTTGAGGGGCTAGTGCCCGAAAGGGCGTGGGGGTTCAAGTCCCCCCTCCGACACCAACGTTCTGCGACTCCTTGAGTCCGACCTCCCCAAGCGTCACATTGAGGCGTGGGACTCCCACGACTGCGACCTCCAGATGGTCAGGGAACACCGAGACTCCTTCGAGGAGCTCGTCGACTAGAACCCGCCGCTCCTTGTCCTCAGCGGCACTCCAAAGCATTTCAATGTCCAAGGCCGCCAACACTTGGAGAACGGCCTCGAAACGCTCAGCAACTCCCTGGGCCTGTTCCGTATTCGTTGATGCCTCGGCGACTTCAGATCGGATCGCTTCGATCTGCCCGCTGATCCGCCTTTCCTCCACACCGAAGAACTCGCCGCTGATTTGCCCCCCATAGTGAAGTTTCAAGAGCTTGCGCCGCTCTGCGTTCAGGGTCACCAATGACTCTGACGCACCTCGCCGGGAACGCCGCCGGGCCTCTGGCTCCGTGCGGCTCTCCCCGACAAGGTGCCTTCGGATGGCCTCTTGGAGACACTCGTCCCGACTCACCAACGCCAGCCCAAGAACTGCAGCCCGAAGCAGGCCCACATTGGTGCGCCGAGGTTGGTCACAACCCGAACCCCGACTGCGACACCGGTACATACAGCGACTGTCACCGTTAATTTCGACCGCCATCCGCTTGCCGCAGAGTCCGCAGAAGACCCGACCGGAGAGCAGGTCGCTACCTCGACGTCGCCCAGGAACATGGCCTCGATGGGCCGCAGAGAACTCCTCCTCGGTCAAGAGTGCCTCGTGGATCCCTGGAAACCACTCTCCGTTATGGAGAACCTCTCCGAGGTAGATCCTCGAGTGGAGGATGCTGTTGACCGTGGAGTAGTTGATCCCAGTGCGTTCTGAGATTTCCCGGTAGCTAAGACCTTCAGCCCTGAACCGGAAGATGCTGCGGACTCGCTCAGCATCCTCGTTAGGCACCAGAAGTCCATCAGAAAGGCTGTAGCCGGTCTTAGGCCGATTTACCCATCGGCCCTGCTTTACGGCCTGCTGAGTACCCATGCGGACGTTTTCGACAAGCTGCTCCCTGTAGAACTGAGCAAACGAACCGAGGATGTTGTAGAACATCCGCCCTGTGGCGGACGAAAGGTCAAGTTTCTCCGTGAATGAGTGCAACGACACGTCAGCAGCGCCGAAGGTGTCGGCCAGGAGGATGAGATCGCCCAGATTCCTCGACAGCCGGTCTAGCCGCCAGACCAAGACATGATCGACGTGACCCGCCTCGACCATCTCAAGCAGTCGCTTCAGCCCCGGCCGTTCCAGGTTCTTTCCGGAGAAGGCGGGATCTTCAATGACCGTGACGTCACCCAGCTCATGCAGCTCCGAGTATGCCCGAAGCCTCTCCGCCTGACCGCCGATCGAGAATCCCTCGTCGGCCTGCTCCTCCGTCGAGACTCGACAGTACGCCACCGTCAGCATGGGTCCGCTCTCCATCCTCGTCGCCCAGTTCGCCACAGGTCACCCGCAGAGCGATCCCGACCAGTACCGCAGCGATTCGTTCATAGTCTGGCTCGGCCATCACGGTAACCCGATTGTGCGTCGCCGCTTCTTGACACGCTTCTCAAAACTCAAATCCCGGGACGTGCACTGACTCCGGACGACTGGCTCCAAGGCAGCGAAGGTCTCTTCCAGATCGTCAAGGTCGAAGTAAGCGGCATAGGAGACCATGTATCCGGTCAGCTGAGCGACAATTCGTTTTCCTTCACCCCGACGGATTCCGGCACGAACTAAAGGAAGCCCGATACCGCTATCGGCGACGGCGGACCGCTGGATCCGCAACCATTCTGGTGACAGCGGCCACCTTGAGCGAGTCTGATCCTCCGTCGGTGAGCGGAATGTGAGCCACTGTTCCGTGCAGTACTGCCACAACACACCAGAGGCCTCGATCACGTCTTCGGGATCCCGAAGTCCGAACTCCGCTAGCCCTTGTCTTCCGATCTCGAACTCCACTCTCAGCACTTGCCGGTCAGGATCGTAGGCCTCTCCCCACATGTCTTCGAGGTAGTCGGACCGTGACTGACGCATCTCCAGCGACTTGTCGTAGATCCTCGCCATGTAGGTTTTGGACTTCCGCTTGCCGAATAGGAACCCGCTGAAGGCCTCACTGTCCTCGTAAGTGACTCGGTTCGTCGCCCGAGTCAGAAACCTGGTCCGATCGTCACCGTCAAGAGACCAACCCTGAACGTCGACGTGGAGGTCGATCCGGCTGGCAATCAGTTCGAGTTTGAGGATCTCGCTATCGAGGCAGGATCTGAACCACCGGATACAATTCAGAGCGCCAACTGCGTGGATGTAGGCAGCTCGAGGCTGAATCTTGATGGTCGGCAGCGTTGCCGATGGAGACACTCCGAGAACCCCATTGGGATGGTCCAGTCGATACCGGTACCTTCCAAGGCTGTACGGCATCAATTCGAACAAGACCCCACCGAATTCGACCGGCACGCTCTCACCCGTGACCTCGGCTTCATCCCTTCCCAATTCCAGGCGGCGAATCACATCGTCGGGGAGCAGACCACGACCGGAGCAGTAGAGGGCATCCACCCCGGATGCCAACTCCACAATCCCTTCTTGTTTGGACGCCGTCATCGGCGTTCGGCCTGCCATAACTTGGCAGCGTAACACCGACTGACATCATGTGGCAGTACACTGCCCCACAGGCGATTGTGGGGAGAGCACATGGCACGGAAGCGTGGGCACGCTGCGACGTGGATGGAAGTGGCGGTTGCCAACGCTGGGATCCGAAAGGGACTTTCGGCGCTCGGCTGGGCTTACAGCTGGGCTGTGGCAAGACAGTCGATCGGCCACGATCCTTCGGTGGAGGAGGTGGCCGACTGGTGGAGGCAGTCTCATCGCACCGCCTACCGCAACCAGGCGGCCTTCCGAAAAGCCTTTCCCACTCTCGAGACCCCGTTCCGGATCTTCGAGAATCCTGAGATCCAAGAGCGCTTACAAGAGGTGGCCGACTTCGGCGACAGGATCGATCCTGAGAATGCCAGTCGTGCAAAGGTGCCTGACCTTGAGATCGTCCGCATCGGGATGTTTACCGCAAGCCTCTAAGGCCGAGATTTCAAGCAGTGCGATCTACAGTGCAGTTAGAGGGTGCTGTGTTACAGAGAGCGCACCCACGATCAGGGAGCTACATGTGGCTACGGCGAAGAAGGCGGCAACTCCTAGGCGGACCTCAGCGAAGAAGGCGGTCGCGCCGAAGCGAGCGGCGGCAAAGAAGAGTGCAGCCAAGACAGCAGCGCCTAGACCTCCTAGTCCCGGCTCTCCGACTTCGGAAGCCACGCCTGCAATCCGATCTACAACAACGAAGTCCTCCACTAGAGGAAGAAAAGTCGAAGACGCTTCGAAGCAGACGTTGGGCTCCAAGGAGACAGCGAAGCCACGGCGGAAGTCACCAACAAAGCGGAAGCTCTGCTTTGTTATTTCTCCCTTCGGTGGATGGTTCGACACCTATTACGAAGAAATCTTTCAGCCGGCCATTAAGAAGGCTGGACTTGCACCGTGCCGTGCGGACGACCTCTTTCGTCCCTCATCTATCGTTCAAGACATCTGGCAGTACGTCCAGGACGCTGAGATTGTCTTAGCCGACCTAACTGGCAAGAATCCGAATGTACTCTACGAGCTCGGATTGGCCCACGCACTCGACAAGCCGGTGGTGATGGTCTCCCAAGTCCTCGAAGACGTTCCCTTTGACCTGAGAGCCCTGAGGGTGACGACGTATGACACCGAAGATCCCAAATGGGCATCGAATCTCCACGACAGCATTGCCTCGGCACTGAACGAGGTCCTCAAGGTGCCGCAGAGTGCAGTCCTCCAACCCTTCAATCGATCGACTGAACAGAAGCCCCTGACTCCATCCGAAGTGACTTCCGCCGAAATTCAAATGCTCGAACGCCGCGTCAACAGTTTGCAGGCCCAAATTGCAGCGAGTCCGCCAGCCACCAAGCGAAGGACTCGAATTGCCCCGAAGGAAGCCATTGAAATCATGGCTGCACTCCGCAAGGAGGGAGTACCCGATGATGTCATTTCCAGCCGACTCGAAGATGGCAACGTACCTAGGAGTTGGGTCAGCAAGCGTCTTGCAGAATTCGATGCGGGTCTAACGGCCGCCGAGGTATATACGCTGTATGCCGAATCTCGTCGACCTGCATCGACAGCAGGCTAAGCGCTCCTAGCGAGGTGGTGCATGAGCACCGGTCGGTCGCACGTCGGGCCAGTAAGGAACGTAGGTCCTGGCGCAGCAGGGGAGAGGCGCATCCAGGAGCCGGCAGGTGCCGGCTCCTGTTCCATCGTCCCCGTGGCAGTGACCGGACCGTCAAGGCTTCCCCTTCGGGCGGCCTTCAGCCGACCTTGACTGGCCCTCCGCTACAGACCGCCACGGTTGAATACGCCAGTCGGGGAGTGGTGACGACGGTCCAACCACGTGAGCACCAAGGTGGAACGGCCAAGTACTCCAAGTCAACCTGCCAGCCACTCGGCCGTGCCACTCGATTGAGAGGTGTACTGCACCTTGGAGATCGTTGTCCCGATCGGCACCTGGAACGCCACGCATCCATCAGCGGTGTCGCCAGGATTCAACGTGAGTGAAGAGGCGAACGCAGGGCAGCCTGCGAGGTCCGAATAGTCGCTTGAGTACGAATGAGCCGAAGTATCGATGAGCGTGGCGTTGCTGCCAGACGACGGCTGGAACGCCGACGTCCCCGTGTTCACGATTTTGAATTCGACTCCTACATACTGGTTCCCCGTGTTTGGAGTGTCGTACTGGTTGGCCGCCTGGGCAGGGTTCACGATTCGAACAGCGGTGACAGTCGCCCGGACATCGCTACCAGCGAATGAAGCCGGCTGCCCCAACGCCTTCGGTGCGTTGGCACCGTAGTCAGGGGACCGTTTGCCCGATGCCTTCGTCACGGCATCGACTAGCAACTGGTGAGTCGGCGGAGGAGTGCTCCCCAGTTCGATTGTCGCTCCGAGGAGGGCAACGTCACTGTTCACCTGGACGATCACGATCGGAATGCTGATCGACAGAATCGATGCTGAGACGGACATCTGAAATGCCGCACTCTTCCTACCGAGGTGGGGATCGGGAAGTGGCTTGATCGTCCCAGTGATGGCCTGACCTCCGGTGCTCGCCGTAGTGAATGTTCCGCAACCATCGAGTGCTTGAATGGTCCTGGAAACCAACGACTCGGCTTGCCCCGGCGTGTAGTGGACAATTTCGGTGAACTGCGGCCCGCCGCTTCCCTGCTCGAACGAGACGCTGTTCTCCGACGGCGAATTCTGATTGCCAGATGCATTCAGATTCCCATAACCCTTCAGACAGTTCGGAGTGGAATCCGGACTGCTCGAACTGGATGACGCCGGAGCTGGGGCCCATCCAGCGGGTAAGTCATTCGCCGTCAGGGCGAGAGTTGATACAGCAACAGTCGTGGTCGGAGCACCCCCGCCAGGCTTTTCATTGCCTTGGGAGGCGCTTGGACTCGACGAACAACTCGCAAGGACCAGTGCACTTGCCGCCAGAAACACAGAAAGCATCCGCATCGATTTCAAGTCAGCTCCATTCCGTCGATGAGCTAAGGCCTGAAAGGTAACACGGGGATGCGTCAACGAGGGGTGGATGCTTATGGAAGGAGCACCTCGACGAGGACATGTGCCGGGGCCTAGGAGCGTGGGTCGGTATCCGCCAGTGGGGAAACGCTGACCCTTGCTGGGGGCCCCGCCTGTGTCGAGCGTGTTGATCGGTTACATCGGG
>Ga0097691_1002398_pt1 | contig 12564 bp, 12 predicted proteins | sample NGESurdeep072012_8_FD_72858 | JGI IMG/M metagenome (GOLD analysis project Ga0097691, IMG submission 72858) | Arctic peat soil microbial communities from Barrow, Alaska - NGEE Surface sample 210-1 deep-072012 | ecosystem: Environmental > Terrestrial > Soil > Wetlands > Peat ...
CGAACAGCCCGCGGTACAGGTGGAGCTCGTCCACGACGATGACCTGGACCTGCTCAAAGAGCTGGAACCACTTCGTGTGGTGGGGAAGGATCGCGGCATGGAGCATGTCCGGGTTGGTCACCACCACCTGGCCGGCCTCACGGATCGAGGAGCGAATCGGCGCGGGCGTGTCGCCGTCGTAGGTCGCCGTGGAGACCGCCAGGCCGGCCGCGGCGGCGAGCGCACGGAATGCGGCGACCTGGTCCTGGCCGAGGGCTTTTGTCGGGAAGAGCCAGAGCGCCCGGGCCGACGGGTCCTCGGTCAGCGCCTGGAGGACCGGAAGCTCGTAGCAGAGGCTCTTCCCGGACGCGGTGGGTGTCACGACGCACACGTCGCGTCCGGAGCGCACCGCGGCGAGCGCTTCCGCCTGGTGGGTGTAGAGGGCGGCGATGCCCTGCTGCGCAAGAGCGCCCCGGATTCGCGGATCCACCCAGGTTGGAAGTGGCACCGAGTCCGCGTCCCGGGCCGGCAAGATGGCATGGTGGACGACGCCGCGGGCCAGGGACGGCTCCTCGAGTAGCCGTGCGAGCACGGCATCGGCGGGAGCGGCCGCGTACGTGCGCATCGTTGCGCCTCCCGTTGGATTCGAACAGATGATCGGTATGGCGGCAGTCTAGCACCCGGATCCGGGCGCCCGGCGGATCGTCCTCGTGGTCCGTGCCAGCTTGTCCGGCACGCCGAGCGGTTTGACACGCTAGCTGCGCGCAGCTACCATCCGGCCATGCCGCCCAAGCCGCCCAAGCCGCCGTCGAGCGTGGCCGTCCCCGACGTGATCGAGGATGCGGGGGACGCACCGTCGCCGGGTGCCGGTGCGTCCCCCGTTTCGCTGGCCGGACTGGGGATCGCCGGGCTCTCGCGCCGTCGCGTCGGCTGGGCGGCGACTGCGCTCGTCACGGTCTGGGTCGTCATCAGCTTCGCCGGCCAGGCCTCCGAGGCGGCGCGTGCTGCCGAGCGCGCGGTCCAGGAGCAAGCGACGAACGAGGCCCTGATCGCCCACGTAGCGGCGCTCCGCGACGAGCTGAACCTCGTCCAGACGCAGCGCTGGATCCTCCAGCAGGCGCGCGCCTATGGGCTGGGTTCGAAGTCCGAGCGGCCCTTCGAGATCGCCGCAGACGCCCCGCCGATCTCGCCCGATGCACCGGGCTCGCCGGCTCGCCGCCTGGGCAGCGTGGCCGAGCGACGCTCGCCGCTCGATGGATGGCTTGATGCCCTCTTCGGGCCCGGCGGCTGACGGGCGGCCAACCGTTCGTCCCATCCCTGGGCGTGGAGCGCCGCCGTGGCTGTGCTAGATTCGCGATGCGTGGCTGGGTAGCTCAGTTGGCAGAGCAAGCGGCTCATAATCGCTAGGTCACAGGTTCGAGTCCTGTCCCAGCTACCACCGCAGCGCGGCACCTCGCGGCCGGCTTATCGGGCCGGCCGTCTCGATTCATCGCGATGCCGGCGTTCCCGGGGCCAGCGGGTGCCGCCCGGGACCGACTCAGCGGGCGGGTTCAGGTGCTCGAGGACCACCCTGACGAGGTCTTTCGTCAGGTCTCAGCGTGGATCGCGCCCCGGCTGGTCCTCGGGGCGCAGGCAGAGCTCCTCGTCGAGCGGCGTCTCGCGGAAGCGGAGCGCGCGCAAAACCCAGCGCCCGCGCGCGACATCCGGCGGCCGGCATCCCGCGTACTCCATGCAGTCGAGATGCATGCCCGGGGCCCGAACGGGGGTCCGCAAGGTGGGCGGCTATACTCCAAACCTGACGTCGGCGGAGCGCCGCTGGCGCAACTGACCCGGAGGCCAGGTTGAACGGCAAGTTCTTCCGCAACGGAATCGTGATGCTCGTCCTCGTGGTGGGCACGGTGCTGCTGCTCTACACGTTCCTCGTCTCGCCCACGAACGAGACGCCCAAGCCCTATTCGGAATACCTCGCCAACGTTCGGGCGGGCGTCGTGACGAAGGTCACCCAGCAGGACCTGACCCTGACCGTGACGACCGCAGGTAGCCCCGCGTCCAAGTACATCACGATCCAGCCGGGGCTCGGCATCCCGAGTGCGCTCCAGGAGACGGTGGATGCGGCGAAGGCCGGCGGGCAGGACCCGAACAAGATCGAGTTCACGGCGATGAAGGCGTCGGATGCCGGGCAGTGGGTCAACCTCCTGGTCGGCGCCCTGTTGCCCGTCCTCCTGATCGGCGGCTTCCTCTTCTTCATGATGCGGCAGGCCCAGGGCACGAACAACCAGGCGCTCTCCTTCGGCAAGAGCCGGGCCCGCATGTTCTTGGGCAACAAGACGGTCGTCACGTTCGCCGACGTCGCGGGCGTCGACGAGGCGAAGATGGAGCTCCAGGAGGTCGTGGAGTTCCTCAAGTACCCCGAGAAGTTCAACTCGCTCGGCGCGCGGATTCCGCGCGGCGTGCTCCTGATCGGCCCTCCCGGAACCGGCAAGACGCTGATGGCCCGGGCAGTGGCCGGGGAGGCCGGCGTGCCGTTCTTCTCGATCTCCGGCTCGGAGTTCGTCGAGATGTTCGTGGGCGTCGGCGCCAGCCGCGTTCGCGACCTGTTCGACCAGGCCAAGCGGAACGCGCCGTGCATCGTGTTCGTGGATGAGATCGACGCCGTCGGGCGCCAGCGTGGCGCCGGCCTCGGCGGCTCCCACGACGAGCGCGAGCAGACGCTGAACCAGATCCTCGTCGAGATGGACGGCTTCGACACCGCGACGAACGTCATCGTGGTCGCGGCCACCAACCGGCCTGACGTCCTGGACCCGGCGCTCCTGCGGCCCGGCCGATTCGACCGGCAGGTGATCCTGGATCGCCCCGACATGAAGGGCCGCGTCGAGATCCTGCGCGTGCACTCGAAGGGCAAGCCGCTCGACAAGGCGTTCAAGGTCGAGGACGTCGCGAAGCAGTCGCCGGGCTTCTCCGGGGCGGATCTCGCCAACCTCGTCAACGAGGCCGCGATCCTCGCGGCACGCCGGAACAAGAAGCTCATCGGCATGCCCGAGTTCCAGGAGGCGCTGGAGCGCATCGTGGCCGGCCCGGAGCGCAAGAGCCGGGTGATCTCGGACGCCGAGAAGCTGATCATCGCGTACCACGAGGGTGGCCACGCCGTGGTCCAGCGGATCCTCCCGAAGTGCGACCCGGTGTCCAAGGTCACGATCATCAGCCGCGGGATGGCGCTGGGCTACACCATGGCCCTCCCGTCGGAGGACCGCTATCTCCAGAGCAAGACCGAGTTCGAGGACAAGATTGCCGGCATGCTGGGCGGCAACGCGTCCGAGCGACTCGTCTTCGGGGACACCACGACGGGCGCCTCCAACGACATCGAGAAGGCCAGCGAGCTCGCCCGCCGGATGGTCACCGAGTTCGGGATGAGCGAGAAGCTCGGGCCGCTCGCGTTCGGCAAGCACGACGAGATGGTCTTCCTGGGCCGTGGCATCGGCGAGCAGCGCAACTACTCGGACGACGTCGCGCGGCAGATCGACGACGAGGTCCGGGCGATCATCGACACCGCGTACGCCCGGGCCCAGGACGTCCTGACCCGTCACCGTGACAAGCTCGACGCGCTCGCCGCGCAGCTCGTTGAGCGGGAGACGCTCGACGCCACCGAGTTCGAAGCGCTCTTCAGCGACCTGCCCCCGAAGGAGCCGATCCACGGCATCGTGCCGAAGCTCGAATCGGCCGGCGCACCGGCCGGGGCGGCACAGCCGGCCTGAAGCGGCGCCGTCGCGCCGGACCCAACGCGCCCCCACAGCGGAGCAAGCCATGACGATTCCCGTGCCGGCCCCCGCCCTGGAGGCCTACCTCAACGCGACCGCCGAGCGGCGTCTCGCGAGATACCTGGACTTCCTTCGGATCCCCAGCATCAGCGGGATCGCCGAGCACGCCCCGGACTGCAGACGGGCCGCCGAGCAGCTCGCTGCCGACCTGCGGGCCGGGGGCATGGAGCACGTCGAGGCCAGCGAGACGGGCGGCCACCCGATCGTCTACGCGGACTGGCTCCACGCGGCCGGCGCGCCAACCGTCCTCCTGTACGGTCATTACGACGTCCAGCCCGTCGATCCGCTGGATGAGTGGGAGGCGGCGCCCTTCGAGCCGATCGTCCGGGACGGGCGCGTCCTCGCCCGCGGCGCGTCGGACGACAAGTCGAACGTCTCCATCGCCCTGTCCGCGGCTGAGGCGATCCTCGCCACCCGGGGAGCGCTCCCAGTCAACCTCCGCTTCGTCTTCGAAGGGGAGGAAGAGTCGAGCTCTGTTCACCTGGAACCGTGGCTGACCGCCAACGCCGCGCGGCTCACGGCCGACGTGGCACTCGTCGCGGATTCAGGCTTCTTCGCCGGCAACATGCCGGCCATCACGGTGGGCCTGCGTGGGCTCGCCGCCGCGGAGATCCACGTCACGGGCCCCTTCCAGGACGTCCACTCCGGCGTCTTCGGCGGCGCCATCGAGAACCCGATCAATGCGCTCGCATCGATCATCGCCGGTCTCAAGGGCCCCGATGGCCGGGTCCGCATTCCCGGCTTCTACGACGACGTCGTTGCGCTGTCCGATGCGGAGCGCACCGCAATGGCCGCCCTCCCGTTCGACGAAGAGGCGCTCCGCGCCGAACTCGACGTCCCCGCGCTCGTGGGCGAGTCGGGCTGGACGACGATGGAGCGGCGTGGCGCTCGGCCGACGCTGGACGTCAACGGCATCTGGGGTGGCTTCTCGGGTGAGGGAAGCAAGACCATCATCCCGGGACGAGCCCACGCCAAGATCACGTGCCGGCTGGTGGCGAACCAGGACCCGACCCGGATCTTCGACCTCCTGCGCGATTACGTCATGGAGATCGCGCCGCCCGGCGTCCGCGTGGAGGTGGTCGCGATGGGCGGCGGACGGCCGACGCTCACGCCCCATGATCAGCCGGCTACCCGGGCCTTCGCGCGCGCCCTCGAGGCGTCCTTTGGGCAAGCGCCGGTCTTCGTGCGGGAGGGCGGCTCGATTCCCGTGGCGGCCAGCTTCGAGTCGATCCTGGGCCTGCCGGTGACGGTCATGGGGTTCATGCCGCCGAACGGCAACTTCCACGCCCCGAACGAGTGGATGGACCTGGGCAACTTCGAGACCGGCATCCGCGCGCTGGCGGCCTTCTTCGACGAGTTCGCCGCGCATCCGGGCGGCTAGCGATCGCCCACCCAGAGGTCAGGGCCGTCGGAGGCACTTCCGTTGGGTGATTGGGCATCGGCCGGGTGCTACGATGGCCGCACGGGGATGATCCCGTTGCCTCCGCATGCCAGGGGAGCGTGAGACCGCGTGAGCACCGAGATGGAGCGCCCTGCCACCCCTGAGCCCACGGCCGAGTGGCGCCAGGATACGTCGACCGGAAGCCTGGTCCCGCGCTCGGCGCTCGACGTGCTGGTCGACCTCAACGAGCGGATCTCGAGCGGGGACCTCGCCGACTACCAGGCCGTGCCACTCGGCTTCACGCCGCTCGACAAGACGATCGGCGGCGGCCTCCGACCGGGCGAGCTCCTGCTGATTGGCGGTGCCCAGGGGACCGGCAAGACGACGATGGCCCTCCAGATGGCGCGCAACGTCGCGTCGGGCGGGCAGGCCAACGTCCTGTACATCTGCTTCGAGCACGAAGAGCACTACCTGCTCAACCGGATGATCGCCATGGAGTCGGCGCTCGCCCACCTGCCCCACAAGACCGGTGCGATCAAGATCCAGGATGTCCGGCGCGAGATCCTCGGCTCGTGGGTCGCGGAGGGCCAGGGCGGTCCCGTGCTCGCCTCGAACCCGCGCCTGCGGCCCAGCCTGGACAGGATCGGCCGGTACGGGCAGAACCTCTACCTCATGCGCGGCACGCAGACGGCCAGCACGATCGACAACATGCGGCTGCTGGTCCAGAAGCACCGGGCGCTTTCGGGGGATCGCCAGTTGCTGGTCATCGTCGACTACCTCCAGAAGGTGCCGCAGTACCCGGAGCCGAACTCGGAGACGGAGAAGGTCACCTTCGTCGTCAACGGCCTCAAGGACATCGCGCTTTCGGAACAGGTTGGCATGATCGCGATCGTGGCGGCCGACAAGGAGGGCCTCAAGGCCGCCCGACTTCGCAACCACCACCTGCGCGGCTCGTCGGCCATCAACTACGAGGCCGACATCATCCTCATCATCAATGAGAAGTACCAGATCGTCGCCAAGGTGAACATCGAGTTCAACCCGTACCAGGCGCAGCGCTTCCGCGACTGGGTGGTGGTCTCCGTGGAGAAGAACCGGGGCGGCCAGGACAACATCGACGTGGAGTTCGAAAAGCACTTCGAGTTCTCCTGCTTCGATCCGAACGGGCGGACGGTCCAGGAGAAGCTGATCGAGGAGCGCCTCTACAACGACTGATGGTCCGCGGCGTGGGGGCCGCGGACGGCCATCCCCGGGTCACTGGTGCGGGCCAGTCCGGTGGCGTATCGTGCCGTCATGACCGCGTCCCATCATGCCGACTTCCCGAGCAGCGTCGACATCGTCGTTGAGATCCCTCGCGGGAGCCGCAACAAGTACGAGTTCGACGAAGAGACCGGCGTCTTCCGGCTTGATCGGGTCCTCTCGTCGGCAGTCTTCTACAACTTCGGCGGCGGCTTCATCGAGGACACGCGGGCCGCTGACGGCGATCACACGGACGCGCTCCTCGTCATCGACGAGCCCACGTTCACCGGCTGTCACGTCTGGGGCCGGCCGATCGGCGGGCTGGAGATGAGCGACGAGCACGGCTTCGACTTCAAGGTCCTGTGCGTGGCGCTCGGCGACCCTCACCAGGCGCACATCAACCGCCTGCAGCAGGTGCGACCGCATCGGCTGGTGGAGATCGAGCACTTCTTCCAGACGTACAAGCTCCTCGAAAAGAAGGAGACCGAGGTCGTGGGCTGGCGCGACCGGGACCGCGCGCTGGAGGTGCTTCGCGAGGACCGCGCCACGTGGGGTCGCGAGCAGGCCCGATGACCGGGGGCCGTGCCGAACGCTGGGTCCGCCCGCTCGCGCCCGGCGAGCGGCGCCTCTTCATCGCCGTCCCGCTGGGCGACGATGCGCGCGAGGCTGTGGCTGGCCTGATGACCGATCTCGGCGCACCACCCGACGGGGGTCGCAACCCGGATCCCGCGGCGCCGCCGTCCGCGCGGCTGCGCTGGGTCCGCTCGACGAACCTGCACCTCACACTCCGGTTTCTCGGCGCGACGGCGGCGGCTTCGATCCCGGCGCTCGAGGCCGCCGTGGACCGGACGGCGCGGGATTCGACGCCGTTCGAGGCGCGCCTTGCGAGCGCCGGCGCCTTTCCGTCGCCGGCCCGGCCCCGGGCCGTATTCCTCCGGGTCGGCGAGGGCGCGGCTCGCCTGGCGGCGCTCGCGGATCGACTCACGGCGGAGCTCGCCGAGGGTGGCTGGCCGCCGGGGGAGCGGCCGTTCGCCGCCCATCTGACGCTCGCTCGCTCCGACGGCGTACCCGGGGCGTCACTCGCGGTGGAGGCCCTGGTCGCGGCGGCAGCCTTGCTCCACGCGGCCTGGACCGTGGACCGGATCGTTCTCTTCGAGAGCCTCCTGGGCGGGGGCCCGGCCCGCTACGTGCCGCTCCGGAGCGTGCCCCTCGACGGCAGCGCCTTGCGAGACCCGGGCGTCGCGTTGTAGCCTCGTGGCCCCGGCCGGCGACAGGGGCGATCCCGGACGTTTCCATTCCCCGCGACCCCAGGAGATCCGCGCATGACGAACAACCGCACCAAGTTCGTGCTCGACGAGGAGCGCATCCCGCGCGCCTGGTACAACATCGTCGCGGACCTTCCGTCGCCCCCGCCACCACCGCTCCATCCCGGCACGATGCAGCCGCTGGGGCCGGACGACCTCGCTCCGCTCTTCCCGATGGCACTCATCGCGCAGGAGGTCAGCGCGGAGCGGGAGATCGAGATCCCGGAGCCTGTCCGTGACGCCTACCGGCTCTTCCGCCCCAGCCCGCTCTTCCGCGCCCGCCGGCTGGAGAAGGCGCTCGATACACCCGCCCACATCTACTACAAGTACGAGGGCCTGAGCCCGGCGGGCAGCCACAAGCCGAACACGGCGATCCCGCAGGCGTTCTACAACGCCGAGGCGGGCGTCAAGCGCCTGGCGACCGAGACCGGCGCCGGTCAATGGGGGACCGCGCTCGCGATCGCCGGGGCGCTGTTCGGCCTCGAGGTCAAGGTCTACATGGTCCGCGCCAGCTACGACCAGAAGCCGTATCGCCGGATGCTGATGGAGACCTACGGCGCCTCTGTCGTGCCGAGCCCGTCCCCGACCACGAACTATGGGCGGGCCGTGCTGGCGGTGACGCCGTACAGCCCGGGATCGCTCGGGATGGCGATCAGCGAGGCGGTCGAGGACGCCGCCACACGCGACGACACGAAGTACGCCCTGGGGTCCGTGCTCAACCACGTCCTCCTCCACCAGACCGTGATCGGCCAGGAGGCGATCCTCCAGATGGAGATGGCCGGCGAGGAGCCGGACGTCGTGATCGCCTGTGTCGGGGGCGGCTCGAACTTCGCCGGGCTCGCCTTCCCATTCGTGGGTCGGATGCTCCGCGGCGAAGGATCGTACCGGGTGATCGCCGTCGAGCCAGAGGCGACGCCGTCCCTCACCCGGGGTGTCTACGCATACGATTTCGGCGACACGGGACACATGACCCCGCTCGTCAAGATGCACACGCTCGGCAGCGAGTTCATCCCGGAGCCCATCCACGCTGGCGGCCTGCGCTACCACGGCGTGGCGCCGCTCGTGAGCCACCTCAAGGAGCTGGGCCAGATCGAGGCCCGGGCCGTTCACCAGAACCCGACATTCGCCGCGGGGGTCCAGTTCGCCCGGACGGAGGGGATCCTCCCCGCCCCGGAGTCGAACCACGCGATTCGCGTTGCGGTGGACGAGGCGCTCAGGGCGAAGCAGGAGGGCGTCGCCCGGGTGATCCTCTTCAACCTGTCGGGACACGGGCACTTCGACCTGACCGCCTACGAGCGGTACCTGTCAGGTGCGCTCGAGGACTTCGAGTACCCGTCAGAGCGGGTTGCCCACGCGCTGGCGGCCCTGCCGGTCGTCGGCTGAGAGCTCCGCAGCGTAGGATTCGGGCATGCCCCGCCTTGCCTGCTGGTCGTGCGGCCGGAACATCTATGCGACCTCGCCGCTCGAGTCGCTCTTTGCCGACGAGCGCCGCTGCCCCCGCTGCGGTGTGCAGATGAACCTGGAGCGTCGCGACGTCCAGCGCCGCGAGCAGGTGCGCCGCCAGAACCCGCCCGATGACCCGGGGCCCTCGCCCGATGGCGAACGCCGCGAGGCGGAGCGCCGATCCGGCCAGCGGCGCCGCGGTCGATAGCGCCGTCCCGCCCGAACGCCCGGATCGGATATGCAACCCGTGCGCGTGACCTTGCTCGGGTTCGGCCTGATCGGCGGCTCCGTTGCCCTCGCGCTGCGGGAGGCCGGTGGCTGGACCGCGGCCGCCTGGAGCCCGTCGGGCGCGGGACCTGCACGCGCCCTTGAGGCCAGGGTCGTCGACGCCGCGCCATCGACGCTCGATGACGCGCTCGCCGATGCGGATCTCGTCGTGCTCGCGGCCCCGCCGACCGCGTGCCTCGCGCTGCTCGATCGGCTCGCCGGCGAGGCCCGCACGGCACTGCCCGGGTCGGCCGTCGTCACGGACGTGGCAAGCACGAAGGCGCTCCTCGTCGCACGGGCGATGGCGAACCGGCTCCGCTTCGTGGGCGGTCACCCGCTGGCGGGCCGGGAGACGAGCGGGTTCCAGGCGGCGACAGCGGACCTGTTCGTCGGGCGTCCGTGGGTCGTGGTCCCGGGCGATCCGGCCGATACCGTCGCCATCGAGCGCGTTGAGGCGCTGGCGCGCGCCACCGGTGCGCGCCCGGTCCGGATGGACGCCGCCACGCACGACGCGGCCGTGGCGGTGATCAGTCACCTGCCCCTCGTCGCCGCCGCGGCGCTCGTGGAGGCCGCGGCGGGCGCGGCGGGAGAGTCGTCCCCGGCCGACTGGCCGGCGGCCGTCGCCCTGGCAGCGTCCGGCTGGCGCGACGCCACGCGACTCGCGCGCGGCGACCCCGAGATGGGGGCCGGAATCGCCGCCACGAACGCGGTGGCGCTCGCGGCGCGCGTGCGTGCATACCGCGACCAGCTTGACGCCTGGCTGGCGCTGCTGGAAGCGACCGGACCGGACGGGCTCCCGGACGAGGCGGCGATCCGCGCCCGCCTGGACAGTGCGCGCGACCGGCTTGGTGAACCCGGCTGAGGTGGACCGAATGCCGGACGAGGCGGTGCTGGTGGTCCCGCGCGAAGCGCTGATGGGCACGCCCGGCTGGCGCGGCGTCCTGAGCCAGGGTGCAGAGCCGTACCTGGCGGTCATCGCGCGGGAGGGCCGGTTCGCTCCACGCTCCGTCATGGAGTCGGACCCGCGCTTCAAGCAGGTCATCCCGTACCTGGTCCTGCGCGACCGCGGCCGCTACTTCCTGATGCGGCGCACGCGGGCCGGCGTCGACGTCCGCCTCCACGAGCGGTTCTCGATCGGGGTCGGTGGGCACCTCAACCCGGGCGACGCGGACCTGGCCGGCGGCCTCGCCCGCGAATGGACCGAGGAGCTGGACGCCGGGTTCGTCCCGGAGTTTCGCCTCCTGGGACTGCTCAACGACGACGAGACGGACGTGGGGCGGGTCCACGTCGGGGTCGTCTTCCTCGCCGAGGCCGACGGTCGGCCCGTCGCAGTTCGCGAGACGCAGAAGCTCGAGGGGAGGTTCGTCCCGCCGACTGGGCTGCTGGCCGTCCACGACCGGATGGAGACGTGGAGCCAGCTCGTCTTCGATTTCGTGAGCGGTCGCAGCGCCGGGGTGCGGGGCGGGGCGCCCGGCTCGGGCAACGAGGTGCCGCACGGCTTCTGAGCGGCGCCCGGCCTGCCATCCCCGGCACCAGCGTTTCCTTTTGGCCGGTAGCGTCCCACGGGTGCATACTGGCCGAGGAGCCTGATTGAGATGCGCCGACCAATCGTCCCCGTCCGCTTCATCCCGCTCATCGTGGGAACGCTGGCGCTCGCGCTCGTCGCGCTGGCCGGACCCGTCCGGGCGGCCGGTCCCGCCGTCATCGTCCTTCCGACCACGGGCGAGGTCGACGGGGTGATGGCCCAGTACCTCGCCGACGGGATCGCGCGCGCGGAGCGCGAGGGTGCGCCGGCGGTCCTCGTCGAGCTCAACACGCCGGGCGGCAGCCTGGACGCGACCCAGAAGATCACGGGCGCGTTCCTGGAGGCGTCCGTGCCGGTGATCGTGTGGGTCTCGCCCGCGGGCGGGCGCGCGGCGAGCGCCGGCACGTTCATGACCCTGGCCGCAAACCTCGCCTACATGGCACCCGGCACGAACATCGGCGCGGCAAGCCCGATCGGCAGCGGTGGCGAGGACATCCCGGGAACCCTCGGCGTGAAGGTCAAGAACGACGCGATCGCGAACATCTCCTCGATCGCCCAGGCGCGCGGGCGTCCCGTGGACTGGGCTGCCTCGACGGTCAGCGACGCGAAGAGCTACTCGGCGGAGCAGGCGGTGGCGGCCGGGGCGGTGGACGGGATCGCCGCCACCGAGTCGGACGTGCTCGCGGCGGCGAACGGGAAGACCGTCACCGTGGCTGGGGGCCGGTCCGTCACGCTGACACTTGCCGGTGCCTCGATCGAGGCGGTCGAGATGAGCCCGTTCCAGGCCTTCCTCCGACTGCTGGCTGACCCGAACCTCGCCTTCATCCTGTTCGTCGTGGGCGTTCTGCTGCTGGCCTTCGAGCTTGGCAGCCCGAACATCGTCACCGGCATCCTGGGTGCCCTGGCCCTCGTCCTGTCGTTCATCGGGTTCACGGATCTGCCGCTCAATGTCTCCGGCCTCGTCCTCGTTGGTTTCGGCGTTGGCCTCCTGGTCCTCGAGACCCATGTCCCCAGCCATGGCCTGCTCTCGATCATCGCGGCGGCCTGCGTCGCGATCGGGGCGGGCACGCTGTACGGCAACCCCGGCATGCCGACCGTGCCCGGGGTGGAGGTCGCGTTGCCGGTGATCCTCGTGATGGCCGGCCTCACCGCGGTCTTCGGCGCGCTGATCGCGGTGACCGCCTACCGGACCCGCCGGATGCGCACGAGCCCCGCGCTCGTGGGCAGCCTCCGCGTCGCCGGCGAAGCGGGTATCGTCTCGACCGACATCAACCCGCTCGGCACCGTGCACGCGGTCGGCGAGGAGTGGACCGCGCGTAGCCAGGACGGAAGTCCGCTCCCGCGCGGCGCTCGCGTGGAGGTCGTCCGGCAGGACGGGTTGACGCTGTTCGTTTCTCCGGTCGGGCCCGGCTCGGCCACCTGATCCCGCAACTCGAAAGGAGCGCCCGCGTGGAAGTCGCCGTGCTGTTCGCGATCATTGTGGCCGTCCTCTTCCTCGTCCTGCTGCTCCTGTACCTGTCGGTCCGGGTCGTGCAGCAGTACGAGAAGATGGTCGTCTTCCGGCTGGGCAAGACGAACGAGGCGCTGGTCCGCGGTCCCGGGCTGCGCTTCCTC
>Ga0097691_1002399_pt1 | contig 12564 bp, 11 predicted proteins | sample NGESurdeep072012_8_FD_72858 | JGI IMG/M metagenome (GOLD analysis project Ga0097691, IMG submission 72858) | Arctic peat soil microbial communities from Barrow, Alaska - NGEE Surface sample 210-1 deep-072012 | ecosystem: Environmental > Terrestrial > Soil > Wetlands > Peat ...
GACCCAGCAGCAGGGGCAGGCGTTCGGCGGGCTCTTCAACGCCATGGCGATCGCCGTGCTCCTGGTCTACGTGATGATGGTGCTGGCCTTCAACAGCCTCGTCACGCCATTCGTGATCATGTTCAGCCTTCCGCTCGCGGCGATCGGCGTCTTCCCGGCGCTGCTGCTGTCGGGCCGCGCGATCGGGATCAGCGCCCTCATCGGCATCCTCATGCTGATCGGGATCGTGGTGACGAACGCGATCGTGCTGCTCGACCTCGTTGAGCGCCTGCGCCGGCAGGGGATGTCCACGACCGAGGCGCTGGTCGAAGGCGGCAAGACCCGCGTCCGGCCGATCCTGATGACTGCCATCGCGACGATCCTCGCGCTCATCCCGCTCGCCGCAGGCTTCAACCAGGGCTCGATCATCGCTGCCGAGCTGGGGACGGTCGTGATCGGCGGTCTCTTCTCGTCGACGTTCCTGACGCTGATCGTCGTGCCGGTGGTCTACTCGCTCGTCGACAGCGGGAAGACCAGGCTGGGGCGACGGCGAGGCGCGGCGCGCGCGGAACGCGGGGCGGCCTGACCCGCGGACCCGCGGCTACTGCCCGATCGTGCCCACCTGGCTGAGCGCCTTCACGCCAGTTCCGGCGGCCGAGGCGATGAAGTCGTAGGTGCCGCCCTGGGAGATCGGGAACTGGGCCACCTGGACCAGCTTCCCGTTGAGGAGCGCGGGCTGGACCGACGGCGCCAGGCTGAGCGCTCCGGTCGAGGAGCTCGAGTCCCAGAACTGGAGCGCCGGCGTCGTGCCCTGCGGCGTCGTGAAGATGACCTGCATGAGGCCCGGTGAAACCGGGTTCGCGTAGAGCAGGGTGACGTTCAGGGTCGTCTGGAACGGCGGCAGCGTCGGCGGCGGGGTCGCTGCGGGCGGGAAGATCCCGATGATGCCGGGCGGGCACCAGCTCGGGGCGGGCAAGACCGCGCACGCGCCCAGCAGCACGCTCAGGTCAAGGTGCGGCATCAACACCTGGAGCAGCCCGATGTTCCACCAGTCCGGTGGCAGCGGCGGCGGGCTGGAGCCGCTCGGCGGCATCGAGACGCTCGGGTTGGAGGACGGGAGCAGCGGAGGGCTGGCCGTCGGCACGGACGACGTCGGGAGCGGCGATGGTGACGGCGGCGGCGGGGTGGCGCCCGGCTCGAGGCTCGGAGCTGGGGGCACCGGGGTCGCGCCCGGCTCGAGGCTCGGAGCGGGGGGCACCGGGGTCGCAGACGGGTACGACTCGGGCGGCAGGACCGGGTAGGTGGTCGGCGTGTGGCCGCCGGGGAACGCCCACGCGGCGTCGATGGCGCCGCCGCCGAACGCGGTCGCGAAGCCCTCCACCACGTCCGCCGGCCACCAGGCACCCTTGTACCCGGTCCAGGTCGGCCCCAGCGGGTCGAGCACGTAGTACGCCGCCGGCCCGTCGGCCGTTGCCGGCCGGAAGGCGTCCAGGTAGATCGCGTGCCCGGCGGTGAAGTCCTTCTGGAGCCGCAGGTCCACCGGCACGTTGCCGTAGGTGCCCTGTACCACCGCGCCGGCGCCCGCATACAGCAGCGCGCGGAGCTGGAGGGCGGAGATGGGCGCCTGGCTGAACGCGACACCGTAGCGCCCCATCGCGACCTCGAGGTCGGACAGCGACGTTCCGCCCACCTGGATGGGCTGCAGTGCGCGCAGCTGCGAGCCGGTCGTGACGATCCCGAAGCCCAGGCGGGCGAGCATCGCCCCTGCGGCCAACGTGCAGTTGAAGGCCTGCAGCGGGCCCCCGTCGAACTGGGTGATCGGCACGACCCGGGGGAACCCGTCGGCGGCCAGCCAGGCGGGTCGATAGCCGGGGCCGCCGCTGGTCGGGACCGAGCCGGGCTCAGCGAATGCCACCAGCTGAAGCGTCTGGTCGTCGGGAAGGGCCGACAGCTTGACCGGTGCCTGGTCCGGGATCGCGGTGATCCCGAACAGCGCGGCCGGCTGGTCGCCCGTCACGGCCGTCAGCTGGTATGACGATTGCGGGCCGGGCACGGCGCTCGACCTGGGCGACGCCGTGACCGAGGCCACGCCGAACGCCCCTCCGGCGCCGATGACGACCGCGAGGATGAAGCGGAGGAGGATGCCGATCGGAAGTGTCATCGCTCAGCTCGGAGTCTGGCAGGAGTAGACGCTGATCTGGGTCTTCCCGGTGAAGCTCTTGCTCGTCCCGCCGTAGACGTCAGTGCTGGTCGCCGTGTAGGTCACCGCATAGAGCCCCGGTGTCCAGTCGGCGCCGACGGGGACCGAGGCAAGGAAGAGGTTGCCCTTCTGGAAGACGGCCTGGACGTTCCCGCTGAACCCCGGTGTGCCTCGCAGGTTGGTCGCCTTCCAGTCGACCACGACCTGGAGCCGGTGGCTGTCAGTGTCGCCCGCGGCCGCGTTGTCGCGGTCCGATGCGTAGACCTGGATCACGACGCTGTTCGGCGTGCACGCCGGGGCGTTGTAGACAGGACTCGTGACACTGCCGAAGTCGAAGCTCGCGGCCGTGTCGCAGCGGACGACTCGGATGGACTGCGTGCCGGACGTCGTGGGCATGCCCTTGCCGTCCACGGCAACGACATAGAAGGTGAAGGTCCCGGGGCCCTGCGTCCCGTCGGTGTTCGCGTTGATCGACGAGCTCCAGAGATTGCCGGCGTAGCCCGTCATCGGCCGCTGGACCGTCGCGCCCGCCTGGTCGGTGAAGACCAGGGTGGCCGACTTGACGCCGTCAACGGCCGTGACCGTCGCGCGGATCTCGGTCCCGATCGGACTCCCGCAACCGACATTGAGGGGATCCGCGTACAGCGTCGCGTTGCCCGCCGACGGCCCGCTCGTGAAGGTCGGCCCCGTGTCCACGCACAGGGTCACCGGGATCGCCAGCGCGCCCGCCGTGGGGCTCTTCGTCTTGGCGCCACTCGCATCCAGCACGAGCACGTAGGCGGCGAGGCTCCCCGCGTTCCAGCTCCCGTTCGTCTTCGTATCGACGGTCGCGGTCCACGTGCCGCTCTGGGCGGACCCGCCGGCCAGCGTCATCGGAAGCGCCGTGTACGACGACACGCCAGGCTTGCGCCAATAGAGCGCGGCGGACGCGACCCCGCCGGCGTCCGAGGCCTTCAGCGTGAACGTGACGCTCTGCGTCGCGGTGGGGCAGTAGGCGCCCTGGTCGTAGCTCAGCGCCGTCGTCGACGCGGTGAACGCGGCGATCGCCGGCGGCACGTTGGGCGTTGGCTTGGGAGTCGGGGACGGGCTCGGGCTGGGCGACACGCCCGGGCTCGGCGACGGCGACGGCGACGGGCTGGGCGACGGCGACGGGCTCGGCAACGGCGAGGCGGCGACGACCGATGGCTCGGCCGACGGGCTCGCTTCCGGAGAGGCCACGACTGCCGCGGAGGCCGCCGGCGACGGTGACGCCGGCGCCTCGCATGACGCAACCGGCAGCCCGCTCGCGTCGGCCTCGAGCTGAAGCGGTCCGGCCTTCGTCCAGGCCCGGTCGAACGCGGGGCCGGGGTAGAAGACCTGGAGCCAGGCGCCGTCGGCCGTGCGGGCCGTGACCAGGACCTTCTCGCCCTGCGGGATCGTGCCGATGACCGGCCCGACATCGGGGCAGGCGACCAGCTGCAGGCCGCCCGCCGGGGCCGCCGGCGCCGCCGTCCCGCCGCCGACGTGGACGGCGCCCGTCGCCAGGAGCGTGCCGGTCCCGACGACCCCCACGATCAGCCCCGCGGCGATTGCCAGGAGGCCGTTGCCGGCGACGAGCGAGGCAAGGCCGGCCAGCGGCCCACCGCCGCCCGCTGCACCGCCCGCGCCGAGACCGGCCACCCGAGTCTCCTTCCCTGTCTGCCGCCGCCGTGGGCCGCGGAGGCCGCGAGTCTACCCGGAGGCGACCGACCCCGGGAAGGGGTATTTCGGGCAGATCGTCCGGGGTCGGCGAACCCGTTGGTCTTCTCGGCCCGTGATGCATCGGGCGACAAGGACGAGGTGCTGAGAGTCTGGTCGAAGTCGCCCGGCCCGCCCACAGGCCCGACTGGACGCGCTACCGCGCGATCATCGGGAAAGCCCACGGCACGTACCTGGCGCTGCTGCCCGGTGCCGTCGCCCGCCTGGTCTCCTCGGCCGAGGTCCGCAGGACCTGGCAGTTCATCAAGGTCAACGGGGAGGCCACCGTGACGTCAGCCCCACAGTGGAAGCGACTCAAGGCGGAGATCGCAGCGAAGGTGCCGCGCGGACTCTGACCGGTGGCCCGCCTCCCCGCCGACCGCGCCGGTGGCGTCGATGCCGACGTCGAAGGCAGATGGAAGGGGCCCGGCCACGACCGTCCTGGTAGCGATAACTTGCGCTATCCGCCCTATTCGCTATGCTGAGTTCATGAATAGGGAGCACGTCATGACGCAGTTGGACTTCGAGAAGAAAGCCTTCTACACGCCCGGGGAGATTTCAAGTCTTCTCCACGTGCATCCATCGACCGTTCGAGACTGGATCCGCACCGGGAGGCTCTTCGCCTGCCACCTCTCGGAGCGCGTCTATCGCGTGCCGCTTGGCTCCCTGATGGAGATCCTCGGTGAGCACGAGGAGGTCGTACGCCGGGATCTGTCTCCGGTGGAGGCTGATCGCATCTGGGGCGAGATCTCGAACGAGCACCGAACGGCGGCCGCGAGGCACGCGTGATCACGCTGCGCTCTCAGCAGCTCGATCGACGGATCGAGAAGGCCGAGGGCGCTTTCCGTCGACTTGGGACCGTTGAGGTCGCACGCCAGAAAGGCACTCCCCAGACCATCGTCATCACAGTCACGCACCCAGGTTGGGGTGCGCTGACCACTGCCAGGCTGTTCTGCGTCGAGACATGGGTCCTCCGCCATGCCCTCTGGCACCTGGTGAAGTACGCCTACGACCTGATGATGAAGCCTGGCCCTGCCAGGTACGGTTTTCACTGGCATGACGGGGGCTATCACACCCATTGCATCGATCCGGCATATCCCGACCGCGATCACCACTACCCAGGCGGGCCGATCGATCTCTTCGACGCCTTTGACCGGTTCGCCGACTTCCTGGACGGGAAGACGCCGATGACTTGCGCCGGCCTGCGACCCGTTCAGGCGGTGCAATGAACGAGGCGGGGCGCTGCGCCGCCCCGCTGCGCTGAAATCACCCGGCCCGCGCTCAGGATCCCGGCGTGACCGGCGCGAGGCCCGCAGCGGCGAGATCCGCATCGTACGCGAACGCACGTGCGATCCGGTGGCGCGCCGCGAACGAGATGGTCACGTACGCGTGCTCGGCCACCTGGCCGCGCGCCAGCCGACGCCATCGCCGACCGGCGTTGCCTCGATCCAGAAGAGGGGCTATCCTGAAGTCGGAACGTCGGAATGTCAGAATGCGGGAGGGGAGCGCTCCATGTCCATCTCGGTCATCCGTGCGAAGGGTCAGGTGACCATCCCCCAGGACGTCCGCGATGCCGCGCATCTCGACGTGGGCGACCCCGTCGAGATCGAGATCGTTGCCGATGGAATCCTGCTTCGCCCCAAGAAGCTCATCGATGCCTCGCAGGCCTGGTTCTGGTCGCGGGAGTGGCAGGAGGGTGAGCGCGAGGCCTCTTCGGACATCAAGGCCGGCCGTGTGTTGGTTTCGGACTCGACCGGGGCGTTCCTCGACTCGCTCGACGACTGACAGGCATGCCGACCTTCGCGCAGACCGATCGGTTCCGGCGCGACCTCGCAAAGCTGACGGCGGCCCAGAAGGCCGCGTTTCGAGCGGCTGTTACGAAGTTCGTCGCCGATCTGCCGTCCGGCAGCTTCCGCCCCGGCCTCCGGGTCAAACGTGTCCAGGGTGCTGCGGGCGTCTTCGAACTGACGTGGGCCGACGACGGGCGGGCGACCTTCGAGTACGGGCCCGCGGTTCGTGAAGGCGAGACCCATGTCGTCTGGCGGCGGATCGGAACGCACGACATCTTCACCCGCCCTGATCACACCGAAGCTGCCGCGGCTCGGCGGGCCGTGGAGGCCGCGATTCCACGAGAACAGGACAAAGACGAGAACAGGACAAAGGTTGCATCGCTCGGGCGAATGGCCCGGTAGGGTTGGCCGACGTCGCGCCGGGGAGGGACCCGCCCGGCGCCTGGCCGGTGCCCGCAGTTACCGGTCGACCGGACGGGTCGAGCGAAAACGGCCGAATGTCACATGCGAAAGGACGTAAGGTGGCAGTACGTTCGGCCGACTTCGCTTGGCGAGGGAACGAGTCGCTGGACTCCAGGCTGTTACGGACGCGGACGGAGTCCGTGAGACTCCTCCGCCTCGAAGCGATTCGCCGGGGCTCGACGGAGCACCTGCGCGAGAAGCCGGTCGACATGCAGGAGCGTCACCGATAGGCAGCCGCGTCCCGTCCGCTCGATCAACGTCATGGCCGCGCTCGATCTCCCTCGACGGCGCCCTCGTCGCCGTCGTCATCGCCCTCGCGCTCGGCACGGCCGCCTCCGTCATCGCTCCGGACCTGCGCGCGCGCCTCTTCTCGCCGTCACTCGACCTCGTGCTCGACACAGTCACGACTGTCGTGACGCTCTCCGTGGCCGCGCTCGCCTGGCTCCGGTTCCGCCAGCGCGGAGACCCCGTCTCGGCGTTCCAGGCGGCCGCGTTCCTGGTGCTGGCAATCGCCAACGGCCTCACGGTCTTGCTCGTCGTCACGGGCCTCGACGTCCATGCCGGGATGGCGCTGGCATCGCCCGGCCAGGCGCCCCTCTACGACTTCACGACCGCCCGCATCTTCGCGGCCGGGCTGCTGGTCCTGGGGAGCATGGCGTCGCTGCGCATGATGCGGGTCGACCACGCGCCCGCCATCGTGCTCGGGTCGGCCGCAACGATGCTGCTGCTGATCGCGCTCGTCGAGGTGGGTGCCGACCGACTGCCGTCCCTGGGGTCCATCGGCCTGCCAGCTCTGCCTCCGGGCGCCCCGGGCGCCGCCCCGTCGCTGCCGTCTCCCACGCCGCTCGGCGCGATTGCCCAGGTTCTCGCGGCGGCGCTGTTCCTGTGGGCGGCCGGCCTGTCGCGCCGGCTCCACCGCCGTGACGGGTTGATCAGCGACCGGTATCTCGCCATCGGCTTCGTTGTCGCCGCCTTCGCGGAGGTCCAGCTCGCCATCGATCCCGGCACGTACACCGGCCTGGTTATGAGCGGGGACGCCCTGCGGCTGGCGTTCGACGTCATCCTCCTGCTCGGCATCCAGGCTCAGGCGGGGGAAGTCCTTGCACGGCTCCGGACGGCCAATAGCGAGCTTGCCCGGCTGAGGGTGGCCGACTCGGAGCGGGCCGCGCAGGACGAGCGCGCTCGCCTCTCGCGGGAGCTGCACGATGGGCTGGCGCAGGACCTGTGGCTGGCGAAGCTGAAGATGGGGCGCCTATCCGTCCTGCCCGACCTCGGCCTCGAGGCGCGTGCTCTTGCGCGCGAGCTCGGCGAGGCGATCGACGCCGGGCTCGCCGAGGCGCAGCATGCCGTGGCCGCGATGCGACTGCCCGGCCAGCCGACGGGTACGTTCAGCGAGCTGATGTCGCGCTCGGTTGACGAGTTCGCGGATCGGTTCGGCCTGCGCGTCGAGTTCGAGTGCCCGCAGCGTCTTCCCGGACTGTCGGCGCGTGCCCAGGCGGAGGCGCTCCGGATCGTGCAGGAAGCGCTCAGCAACGTGCGGCGACATGCCGACGCCACCGTCGTGCGCGTGCGCGTCGGCGTGGAGGCCGGTCGGCTCGTCGTGGTCGTGGGCGACAATGGCTGCGGCTTCAACCCTGAGTCCGTGGGCCGGAACGCGTTCGGCCTGGCGAGCATGCGGGAGCGGGCCGCACTGATCGGTGGCGAGCTGCACATCGACTCGCGGCCCCGGGACGGAACGCGCGTCAGCCTCCACCTGCCGCTCGTCCTCGCTCCGGTGCCCATCCGCGCGGGCGGTTCATGACGGAGGCCGCCCATCCGCGGCGCCTTCGCGTGATGCTGGTCGACGACCACGCGCTGGTTCGGGCCGCCGTGCGCCAGGCGCTCACGGCGCCGGACGTCGAGATGGTTGCCGAGGCCGCGACCGCCGAGGAGGCGCTGTTGATGGCCCCGCAGATTCGCCCCGACGTGCTCCTCGTGGACGTCGACCTGCCGGGTATGGACGGCGTGGGGCTGGTTCGCGAGCTCGCGCCCAGACTCCCCGACACGCGGATCGTGATGCTGACCGTGTCGAACGCGGACCACCATCTTCTCGACGCCATGCGGTACGGGGCGCGCGGCTACCTGACCAAGGACCTGTCGCCAGAGGCGCTGCTCCGCGCCGTCCGCAGCGCGTACGACGGCGAGCTGGCGATGCCGCGCGGGCTGGCCGCGCGCCTCGTCCACCGCCTCGTGGAGGCGTCGGGCCGGACTTCCGACTCGGCCGACCCGGCGCACGCGACGCTCACGGCACGCGAGGAGGAGGTGCTCCGCCTCCTCGCCGAGGGCCTGACCGATCGTGAGATCGCCGGGTCGCTCACGATCTCGCCGCGCACGGTGGAGACGCACGTGAGCAGCGTCCTGCACAAGCTCGGGGCCAGGAATCGCTCCGAGGCCGCGCGGCGGTACCACGAGCCGGGCTGAAGCGCGCCCCCGGTCGCCCTAGCGGCGGAAGCTGAACCGGCGACGTGGCTGCGCCATGTCGGACCGCCCGGGGTCGTAGCGGAGACCCAGCCGACAGAGGAGGCCGTCGATCTCCTGGAGGTACGGGCGCCCCTTCGGCGCGTCCGAGTCACCGCCCAGCGCGCCGCGGTTGTCCACCAGCCACTGGAGATATCCGGGGTCTATCCGCGCGATCTCGCCGAGCGACCAGCCCGCGAAGACGCCGAAGGTCAGGACACTCCCCGATGGGCGGCCCGGGGGCGGACCGGCCCGCCCCGTCCAGGGCGGTGCAACCGACCCGGTCGGGACATCAGCTGGCCGGTTCGCCCGCCGCTCCGAGTCGTAGGCGGCGCGGCGCTGCGGGTGACGGAGCACTTCCCAGGCGAGATTGAGCTCGCGCATCCGCGGCTCGCTGTCGACACCCGCATGGTCAGGATGGTGGACCGCCGCCAGCGCGCGATATGCGGCCCGTATCTCAGCGCTGTCGGCCGATGCTGCGACCTGGAGCACACCGTAGAGGTCGTCGGCCACCCATCACCTCCGTTCTCGTGCTGCGGAGCGCTCGATCAGCCGCCAGCGGCGACGCGCGCAGCCGCGATCTCGACCCGCAGGAGGCGCGGCTGCGCCACTCCCAGCGAGACGCCCTCGCCATCGCGCATGACGATGAGGAGGCGTTCCCCGGCCAGCATCACCTCCTCGATCCCGTCGAGTTCGAACGACAGAGTCCGGCGGCCCACCAGGACCAGGCGCCGCGGGGTCAGGTAGAGGTCTCCTGCGAGGCCGGTGGGGACGTCCGAGCCGACTGCGGGCTCGCGACGGTCGAGCAGAGCGGATCGGCGCACCGCGACGACGTGCTCTCCCGCGGCCAGCAAGGGTGCGATCCGGGCGTCGGGTTCGAGCATCGCATGCGGCTGCGTGCGGTATCGCTCGCGGGCCTCGTCGGCCGCTACCTCGTCCGCTTGAGCGCGGGCCAGGATCTGTGCCGCGTCGCGGAGCGCGGGAGCGCCATCGGCGCCTGCGCTGTCTGACGAGCCGCGGGCAGACCTCAGCCAGTTCGTGCACTCCATGCCGGCCATTGTCGAGCCGCGGGGCCCGACGGCCCATCCGGAGAACTACGTAGACGGGTACGTACTCGCCCATACGAATACGGAGGCCGGAATACGTACCCGCCTCCGTACCTGCACGGATGGCGCGCCCGGTCGACTTCCGCGGCCTGCGACCGATCGACTGATCCGCTCCGCCGCCTGCAGGACTCGGCTCCTTCGATCGCTTGCGCCCCGCCTGCGGCTGGCTCAGGCCCGACGAGACCGAACGATCCCCGCGGCCACGACCGCGATCAGCGCCCCCGTCGCGTCGATGCCCACATCAACCGGTGATGGGTGGCGCCCGGCCACGAACCCCTGGTGGAGCTCGTCGGTGATCGCGTAGAGGGCCGCGAACACCAGCGCCCAGGCCCACGGCCGGCGCCACGCGGTCGTGGTCGCCAGGGCGCGCCACGCCAGCAGTGCCAGGATCCCGAACACCGCCATGTGCCCGGCCTTGCGGACCAGGAAGTCCATGTCGGCGTCCGGCAAGAATCGCAGGTTCGGCTGGGCCGAGAACGTGAAGATGAGCCCGGCCCCCGCGATGGCCGGGAACCAGGCTACGACCCGCCCGCGTAGGGCATGAGCGGGGCGCGGTGTCCCCTCGTCGATCCCCACCAAGATACCCGCGCCGGCAGGTCAGCGCGGCGTCAACCGACAGCCCGCCGAGGGCGAGCCGGGCCCGGGGGTCGGGGCCGACTTCGTACATCCACGAACGGGTTGTTGCCCGGACCGGTTACCGTGAGCGCGAGCGCCCAGGCCCACGGCCGGCGCTAGCGACCCTGCGCGCGGAGGAGCGCCGGTACGGTCCTCAGGATGATCTTCACGTCGAGCCACGGCGACCAGTGGTCGATGTACTCGAGGTCCATCTCGACCCACTTGTCGAACTCGGGCTCGCGTCGCCCGGCGATCTGCCACAGCCCGGTGATCCCTGGCTTCATCGAGAGCCGCCGCCGCTGCCACGCGTCGTATGCCTCGACCTCGCACGGGAGCGGCGGCCTTGGCCCGACGAGGCTCATATGGCCGCGCAGCACGTTCCACACCTGGGGCAGCTCGTCGAGGCTCGACCGCCGCAGGAAACGGCCGAGACGGGTGACGCGCGGGTCGTCGGTCAACTTGAACGCCTTGCCCCGGATCTCGTTGCGGGCCAAGAGCGACGCGAGGCGAGCGTCTGCGTCCCGGACCATCGTCCGGAACTTCACGACGTGGAAGCGGCGACCGTTCAGGCCGACGCGCTCCTGCCGGTACAGCACCGGTGCGCCCTCCATCACGGCGATCGCGACGGCAATCCCGGCGTACAGCGGAGCGAGCAGGACGAGCGCGAGGCTGCCGAGGGTCACGTCGAAGAGTCGCTTCACGACCAGGAGCGCGGTCGTCCCTGGTCCGGCGACGAGGGACAGGACGACGGTCCCGTCGAGCTCCTCGAAGAAGCGCTCGGCGATGGCTGATGCCGGCGCGATCAGCGGGATCCTGACGATCCTTCCCTCCGTCTCGCACAGGGAGATCATTTCGTCGATATAGGGCAGGCGGTCGATGGGAACGCAGATCGCGACCTCATCCACGACTCGACTGTGGAGGATCTCGGGGAGCTCGTCATAGCCGCCGAGGAGCTCCCATCGCGGTTCGAGCTCGGCGCGATCGTCGCCGAGGAAGCCGATCACCCGGAGTCCCAGCTCGCCGTGGTCCTCGAGCTGCCCTGCAAACTCGCGCGCCGCGCGCCCGCTGCCCACCACGAGCACATAGCGGAGGTTGCGGCCGTGCCGCACGCGAGCGACGCCGAGCCCGACGCGTAGGCCCGCCCGAAGGCCGATCGCGATCACCATCTGGGTGGCAAGGATCGTTCCGAGGAGTGCCCGGCTCACATCGGGAAGATGGAGGACGTAGAGGGCAGCGAACGTGATCAGTGCCATCACGATCGTGGCCCGGACCGCCGCGATGATCTCGGTGGAGACCGCGAAGCGTGCGCGAGGGCGGTACAGCCCGTGCGCGGCGAGGACCGCGATCCAGGCGACGACGTAGACGATGAGGGCAAGTGCCGGCTGCGGGAGGGCGTTCCGCCATGCGAGCGCCGCGCTGCCATCAAGGAAGAGGAAGGACAGGAAGACCACCGCTATAGACACGGCGAGCACATCGGCGGCCATGAGGAGCAAGCGGAAGCCAATCCAGTAGCGTCGAATCAACCGATGGTTGCCTCTCGCTGGGTGTGGGACGCCCGGGTCGATGGCTACGTCCCTCGGACCTCGTACAATAGCCAACCAGCGCCGGTACGGAAGTAACATATGTGCGCAGGACCTTCTTCCGTTGCGTGGACGCAACGGATATCGCCAATCTGCCGTCGACGTATCGAAGGCCGATGACCGAAGGCGACCAGGAAATCGGCGATGACACCGAGCCCGAAGATTCGGTGGAGCAACGGCTCGAGCTGCGGCGAAATCGAGATCCGTGGCCTCGACGTCGGCGCCGAGATCGATCTGGGGCTCCGGCTTCGCGCCACTCTTGCCCTTCGGCACCGACAGGCCGACCTGTCCCTTGAGATTCACCGCGCCGCTCGTGACGGTGAGGCCGACCTGATCGCGGAAGTAGGGCTGCAGGGGAAGGATCTCCAGCGCCCGAAGGTCGAAACGAAGATTGGCCGCCTGGGGGTCGAGGCTTGCCGTCCCCGTCACGTTCAGGCGGCCCGTCTTGTTGATCCCCAGATGAAGGTCGACACCGAATCGCGCGCCCGGCGTGGTCGAGAATTTGGTGACGTGCAGGGCGAGCGGCCCGATGGTCGAGACCGCCGCCGGCGTGACGGCGCGATCCTCGAACCGACCACCCCAGCGTTCGACGTCGAGCCGCGCCAGGCTGACGGTCCAGG
>Ga0097691_1002400_pt1 | contig 12562 bp, 10 predicted proteins | sample NGESurdeep072012_8_FD_72858 | JGI IMG/M metagenome (GOLD analysis project Ga0097691, IMG submission 72858) | Arctic peat soil microbial communities from Barrow, Alaska - NGEE Surface sample 210-1 deep-072012 | ecosystem: Environmental > Terrestrial > Soil > Wetlands > Peat ...
CAAGGTCGCGCGCAAGCTGCGAGGCTTTCGAGGTGACCGCAAACCCGACTCCGGAGTCCGTGCGCCACCACGCTCCGTCGGCCGCCCACAGGTACGTCGTGACGCCGCCGCCCTGGCTCAAGACGAAGGCGATCGCCACCACTGCACCCACCGCCGCGCGGGGATGCGCGGACGCGCCCCCCATGGAGATCAGCTGCGCCAACGCCATGCACGCGAGGCCGACGACGATGGGCAGGATGACGAGAACGTAACGCCCTTGAATTCCGAGCGGCTGGCCCAATTTCGCGTAGGCCGAGTAGTTCTGAGTAAACAGCACAACTACGTAGAGCGAGGCTGTGGCGAGCAGGAGCCTCCCGCCGCGGACCCGGCGGAGCACGGTTGTCGCCAGAACGACTAGGCCGAGCACCACGGGGAGGGACCAAGCGAACAGGACACCGAGGATGTGAGGACCGAGGGACGTTCTGATGACGCCGTCAGGCCCGAAGGTGCCGATGTAGGTGAGGTACTGCACCATCAGCGGGATCCATTGATAGCTCAGGTAGGCGACGGCCCCGGACAGAGACAGCGGAACGGGGGGGTGCGCCAGCGCCAGCTGGCTGTTCCTTGCAAAGATCGGATCCATCCCGCAAATAGTCGGGGAATGGACGGCAAGGCACGACGGGAAGGGCGTTCCGTAGTGAATCAGGTTCAGTCCGTACCGCTCGACCACCAGGGCGCACGCCAAAAGGGCACCCAGTGCCAGAAGCGCGCGGGCTTTGGCGACCCCTCGACCGGGCACCGTGAAAAAGTCCCGCACTGAAGGCCGCAGGCCGGTGCGTAGCAGGGGCACCTGCCGGACCAGGATCCCTGCGACGATAACGGGTGCAAGAGCGAGGAACGTGTACTTGGTGACGGCTGCGAGACCGCCGACCAGCAGGACCTTCAGCCACAAACCCACATCCACCCGATCGGCCTTGTACAGCTTCAGGCTGTAGTAGAAGAAGGCTGTGGCCAGCAGTGCCAGCAGATTGTCGTAGTTCAGCGTCCCCGCCAGGAAGACCGTCAACGGCATCATGGCGACGACCGCGAGCGCAACGTTGGCCGTCACCGGCCCTGCGCCTAGTTCGCGGAAGAGGCGCCAGGCATATATCAGGGCCCCCGAGACGAAGAGGACCGAGAATAATCGGAGCGTCACGAGGGTGACGTCGTCGCCCAGCCCTAGCGCGTGAGCTGCCCGGTAGGGGAAGCTGAGCAGGTAGTGATACAGATATGAGCCGTAGCGCTCAATGTCTCCGACGGGCCCGTCAGCGGCGCCCTGGTGGATGAATGGCGTCCATCGGCTGCTGAAGGCCTTGATGGCCGCCAGGTGGTACTTCTCGTCATAGATTACGAAGCGAACGGACACGGCCACCCACGTCGCCTGGAGCGCGAAGACGACGACAACGGCAATGGTCATCGGCACTGACCCGAGGATCCGCATGATGCGCTCACCCGCGACCGCACGCGGGTTCGCCAGCTCAGGGGCGTACAGCGACCCGGCCGATGTCGACCAACTGGACTCAGGACTCACCGAGCCGACACCTTTCTCTTGTGGAAGGACCGAACGCACACGCTACGCAAGTCCCCTGATGTGGCAGGACTCGGACCTGACTCACCGGCGGTACTGCATCTCCTTGGTCCGCTCGAGCTGCTCCTCCAACAGGATGCGGTTGGTGCGCAGCAGATCGGAGATCACGCCGAGCGCCAGGGAGAGCAGGGCGGCCACCGACATGATCGAGCCGAAGATGAGCGACTGGACGTGGCCGGAGGTCTTGCCACTGGCCAGCCAGAAGATCAGGAACCGCCCGAACGGAATCACCGCCAGCACGCCGAACACGGCCGCCAGGGTGGCGAAGATGACGTAGGGGTTGAACATCAGGTAGCTACGCATGATCGCGGAGGCCGACTTGAGCATGTGGTGGCCGGCGTTCTTGAAGAGGCGCGACTCGCGCGTTTTGGCATTGGTCACCACGGCGACGCTCTCAATCCGCAGGCGCTTGTTGCCGGCCTGGATGATCGTCTCCATGCAGTAGCTGAACTGGGTGAGCACGTTGAGCCGCAGCAGCGATGCGCGCGAGTACGCGCGGAACCCGCTGGCGGCATCCGGCAGCTCGGTGCTGGCCGCGCGGTTCACGACATGGCTGCCGAAGCGCTGCATGAGCTTCTTGAACGGCGAGAAATGCGCAATCGTGTGGGTCTGGCGGTCCGCGATGACGATGTCAGCCTCACCGGCGATGATCGGTTTCACCAGGTCGCCGATGCGATCCTGCGGGTACTGGTTGTCGCCATCGGTGTTCACCACGATGTCCGCGCCGTGCGCGAGCGCATAGTCCACGCCGTCCCGGAAAGACCGGGCCAGGCCCATGTTCCGGGTATGGCGCACGAAGTGCGTCACGCCGTGCGCCCGGGCGACATCCACGGTGCGGTCCGAGGACCCGTCGTCGATGACCAGGATCTCGATCTCGTCCACGCCGTCGATCTGGGCAGGGATCGACTGGAGCACCGCAGGGAGCGTCTCCTCCTCGTTGAGGCAGGGGACCTGGATGAAGACCTTCATTGACATCCTGTCAGTTTGTGCATGCATCGCACAGACACACCGCTGCGCGCCCGAATGCCTGAGAACCCAACACAGGTTATCTCAGCGCGTAACGCGGGCACAGGGTGACACGACCGGGGCACAGGGTGCTCGACGGTCACGCTCAAACCACGCCGCGTCCCTTTTGTCCATGATGTGGCAGTTTCGGACCCCCGGTGAGGCTGACCAGGCCCGCCAGCAGCAGGTCGGCGAGCAGGATGATGACCCGCGACGCGACGACCACGGCAACCACCTGACCCGAGGTCAGCACTGTCAGCAGTACGACACCGAGGACGACTTCGCGCATGCCCGCGCCGGCGGGGGCCGGCAGGAACAAGAGGCCGGCCGAGACAGCCAGGCCCATACCGCCGATACAGAGCGCCAGCAGTCCCGGACTCGGCTCGCCCATCGCCGCGGCCAACACCGCCAGGTGAGCTCCGAAGGCAATCCAGCTCAAGGTCGACCATCCGAGCGCGGTCATCGTCGCCGAGCCGGTCATCCGCACCTGCAGCGGTTCCCGGTGCAGCACCTTGAGCACACGGTCGAGCAGAAACGGGAAGGATCGCGGATGAGCCAGGACCACCAGCAGTGGCAACAACGCGAGCGCCCACCAGAATTTGTGCAGGGCGGACGGCGACGAGAACGGCAGCAACAGGGCGGCCAGCACGAGACCAACGCAGAGGCTGAGCAACACGGTGATCAGGTTCGCGGCAAGCATCGTTGTGCGGCTGGCCCCGCGACGGCGGCCGGCCTCCATCTGCATCACGATCGGCCAGACCGAACCCGGCAGATACTTGCCCAGCTGGCTCACGAAGAACACCCGGGCGCCCTCGACGAGACCGAACCGCACCTCGAGCCCGATCAGCACCGAACGCCACTGCAGGTAGTTGCCCACGACGCCGAGGACTGCCGCGACCAGGCTGAGCGCGACCCCCCCGACACCGATCTTGTGGATGCTGTCGACGAAGGCCTGCCAGTTGCGCGCAACGACGGCAGCCACAGCCACCAGCACCAGCAGAAGCACGAGCCAGCTGAGGAGCTCGCGTCGCCGCGAGGTCGCCGGAGGGTCGCCGATCGGCCCGTTGAGGGCGCTCGTCAGCTCGGCCACAACCATCGCCCCCTTCGGACGTGGCATCGTATCCCGCGAGTCATCCACGGCCGTTGGACTGTCAACTGGCGAGCACCCTGTTGTACAGCGATTCGAACGCCCTGGCCGTAGCCTGCCGACTGAAGCGCTGTCTGGCCTGTTCGGCTGCCCGCTCGCCGATCGCCGCAGCCCTGGGCGGATCGTCCAGGAGCGAGATCACGGCAGAGGCCAGAGCCTCTGGATCCCTGGGCGCGACGAGGATCCCGGTCCTGCCGTCCTCAATCGCATCCGGTATGCCGCCCACGCTGGTCGCCACGACGGCCGCGCCCGCAGCCTGTGCCTCCATCACAGAAAGGCCCTGCGCCTCGAACCAGGACGGGACGGCAACCACGTCGGCCGCGGTGAACCAGTTGACCACCTCGGACGGATCGGTCCAGCCCGGTTGATCGACTACGTCGTCAAGCCCCAGATTGACGGCAAGGCGCGACACCGTGTCGGAGTCGATGCCCCCACCGACCATGGTCAGCCGGGCCACGGGGAACCTCACGCGGATGAGGGCGAACGCCCGGACCAGGTCCAGCACGCCTTTCTCTTCCACAATGCGACCAAGAAACACCACGAGTGGCCCGCTGCCCCCGAATCGAGCCCGGATCCTCTGAACCGCCTCGGGGTCGGGCTGCCGGATATCGACGCCCATCGGAATGAGCTCTGCGTCCACCCGGGACCGGGTCAGCGCGCTGACCTTGGCTTTCGTTGCCGTCGAGTTGGCGGTGACCGCCGAGGCCCGACGCAGGGCCCAGCCCTTGATGATCGCAAACGGCTTGGCCTGCAGTCCGAAGACGTCACTGCCGTGCACCGTCGCGACATGGCGGCGGGCGGGCGTCATGGCAACCGCAGCCCCTTGAGGCAGGATCCAGTGGCTGTGCACAAGATCCACTGAACGAAGGAGCCGCAGGGTCGACCACCACTCGGCCGCGACCAGGGCGGGCAGCTTCACGGCATCAAGCGGTGACCTGCGGAGATTGGCCAGGGCGCCGCCGCCGTAACAGATGGTCTGCGCGCGAACCGGCCAGAAGTAACGGAAGCGGTGGACCTCGATCTCCCCGAAATCTTCATGCCGGCGCGCCCCTTCGGCGTGGGGTGCCAGCAGCGTGACGTGCCAGCCCAGCGAAGTCAGATCCTCGGCCAAGTGCAGGATGAACGGCGTCGTGCTATCGCCGGGCCACCGGGGAAAGCTACTGGTCACGAAGAGCACCCGAGGCATATCGGGCATAGGTCTCCAAACTTGTCTATCGATGCGAATAGAGCTTTCCCGTAAGAACCCTGAAGTAGCCGTCTCCTGGTTCTAGTGTGCCGCACAGGAGATCCGTGTAAAGTCGTCCGATTGACTCGAGAATCTGTTCGGCTGACTTGGTCCAGATGAATAGTTTGGGGTCTTCGTTCCATCCCTTGGCCCAGGCGCGGATGTCGGCTTCGAAGGCCTGGACCGATTGGTGGTTGCCGCTGCGGATGAGTTCGTCGGTGATGAAGCCGAACCAGCGCTCGACCTGGTTGATCCAGCTGGAGCTGGTCGGGGATGAAATGCATGTGGAAGCGTGGCTGTTTGACCAGCCAAGCGTTGATCGCCGGCGTCTTGTGAGTGCCGTAGTTGTCACAGACCAGGTGCACTTCCAAGTCGTCGGGGACTTCGTCGTCAATCTTGGCCAGGAACTTCTTAAACTCAATCACTCGATGCCGCCGGTGGATCGAGGAGATGACGGTCCCGTCGGCGATGTTGAACGCGGCGAACAGGCTGGTCACGCCGCGGCGCAGATAGTCGTGGATGCGCCGCTCGGGCATCATCGGCAACACGGGGCTGGTACGAGCCAGCGCTTGGACCTGAAACTTCTCGTCGACGCACAGCACTACCGCGCTCTCGCGGGGATCCAGGTAGAGGTCGACGACGTCGTAGACCTTCTCCACGAACAGCGGGTCCTTGGACAGCTTGAACCTATCGACCCGGTGCGGCTTGAGCTCAAGGCCTTCCAGATTCGCCCGATCGTTGTCTTGGACAATCCCGAGCGTTTGGCCATCGACGCCCGAGACGCCGGGTCACCCGCCTCGGCACGTTTACGTCCACCACCGGGCCTGCGCGAGCGAGGGTAGGACAAAGTCAACGGCTCCTGGAGCTCCATCCGGCCACGCCGAACCGTGTCGCCTGCCACGCCCACCGCCCGCGCCACGATTCCCACCCCACCCGGGTCCAGCTCGCGGGCTTCGGCGCCCAGCCTCAACCGGCGCTGCCGCTCGCTCAGATGCGGCCACAGAATCTCGAACCGGCTGGCCAGCGACTCCACCGAATCGGGAATAGCACAACCATTAGCCGTTTCGCATCCAAAAACGAGGTTATTTCGTCACGCGTCCTTAGTCGCTCATGGCGGCTGCGCCGCCATGAGCGACTAAGGAAAATGGAGGGGTGGACCGTCACTCGTGACGACGTCGGCCCCCCTTGGTGTTCAGCTACTCGCACACAGGCTACTGACCGCCAGCTTCGTACCACCCCCACCGGTGCGCGAACTACGTGACCTGACCCGGTACCGCAAAGCACTGGTCAACGAGAAGACCGCGCAGGTCAACCGAATCCACAAGGTGCTCCAAGACGCCGGGATCAATCCAGCGACCTACGCCACCGATGTGATGGGCGCCTCCGGCCGGGCCATGATGCGAGAACTGATCGCCGGACAGAGCGACAGCGCCCCGCTGGCCCAGTTGACCAAGGGCCCGGCTGCGGACCAAGATCCCGGACCTGCGTAAAGCTCTGACCGGCCGATTCCGCAAACACCACGGGTTCCTGCTGAAGCGGACGCTGGACCACGTCGAAGCCCAAGAGACTGAGATCGCCGCCCTGGATGAACCAATCGAGGCCACGTTGGCCCCGTTCGCCGCCCAGGTTGAGCTGCTCACCACGATCCCCGGTGTCGACCACCCTTCGCACAGGTCATCCTCGCCGAGATCGGCCCCAACATGGCCGTCTTTCCCACCGCCGCCCATCTCGTCGTGGGCGGGGATGTGCCCCGGACAACGTGACTCGGCGGGTAAACACGGCTCGGGCAAGACCCGCAAGGGATCCAAGTGGTAACGCGCAGCCTTGGTCCAGTCCGCCCGCTCAGCCTCACAAAGCAAAGGCACCTACCTGTCCGAACGCTACCGGCAGATCACGCGCCGCCGCCGTGACGCCAAGGCCATCATCGCCGTCGGCCACGAGATCCTGCTCGCCACCTACACCGACCCCCGGCCCCACCACCTTCAGCAGGCTCAGCGCCCAACGCCTGACTGGCCAAGCCGTCCGACGCCTACGAGACCTCGGCGACCAAGTCACCATCGCGCCCCGCACGGACGCAGCATGGGCATCAGTACCAGCCTCACGTCTGGCCTTTTCTGAGCAGCAGCAGTTCGCGGCGCAGCGCCGCTCCGGGTCGCCCGCGCGCAACGTGTGGCCAGCCAGCCACGGTGGACAGGCCCGTACACCGAAGTCAGCGGCAGGCGCAGCGCAGGTCCGCGGTCGCCCGCCAGGAACACCACGAGCAGCCCCGTCAGTCCTGAGCACGCGCTGATCAGGTGCCACCCGGTGGCCCGAGCCGCCTGCCCGGCACCGAACTGCAACCCGCTGTTGAAGCTGTAGACGCAGTAGCCGACGACGAACACGGCCACGCACGCGGCCTCGCTCAGGTCGCCGCCGTCCAGGCCGATCAACAAAGGCACGGCGGCCAGCGCGAGCAGCAGGGTCGTGGCCACCGTGCGCCGGGCGATCTGCGCCGCCACGGCCTGGGTCTGGGCCAGGTCATGGGCACCGCGCCCCCTGGCCACATACTTCGAGGCGGCGCTGCCGGTCGCGGTGGGCCACAGCAGCGCCAGCAGCAGCGCCAGCAGCAGCGCAGTAGAGATGGCCGTGGCCACGACGCCGACGGCATCCCCGCCCGTCAGGTGCCATCAGGAACGTGATCGGGAACCGTTGCGCGCCCTGAACGCCGACGTCGATGGCGCCGAGCAGGCCGCGCGAGGCCAGGGCCCCACCCGAGGGCTGGTCGAGTCGCATCGGACGCAGTATCGACCACACGGGATGAATGTAGCCGCAAGAACCGAGCGTCGAGTAGGCGGCGGAGTGCCCCCGACAGCCTGGTCCTCGTCGTGGGTCTGGTGGCGCGGGCGTGGAAGGCCGACGCGGGCGCACCGGCATCGCGGGTGAGGTTGAACGCGGTCGAAGGCCCCTCCACCAATGCGGTGGAGGGGCCTTCGATGTTTCTGTTTACCTGGCGGTTAGCTCAGGTCAGAGGTTGCTCAATTCAGTTGATCAGTTGACTCAATTCAGTTGATCAGTTGAAGAGAGCGGCGCTCACCTGGTCGGCAACCCCTGGGTCGACGACACCTAGGCCTCCGAAGACGAACGCGTTGTTCACCCAGTCACGCTGCGAGGACAGGTAGGCCGCGGTGACATCGGGCAAGGTGGATTTGTGGGTGAGCAGCAGCGGGCCGTCCGAGTTGGCCATGAAGCCACCAGCGATCACGGCGTCAGCGTAGTTCTCGCCCGAGGCCACACCCACGTTGTGAATACGGTTTCCGCTGGGAAGGAACTGGAAGAACGCGTCCGCAAGCATCGAAGCCGTCTGGTAACGGTCATTACCGACGAACGAGATGGCGTCCGGCAGTGCAGCAGCGGCCGGGCCGCCGGCGGCGTATACCGTCGGGGCTGAGGTCCACCACACTTCAGTGGCGATCTGTTTCAGGTAGGCCGTGGTGTCTGCATCCATGTCGGTGCCGCGCGTGAGCAGGACGATACCTTTGTGTGAGGTTGCCGCGGGTCCGGCCGCAAGAGCGTCCGGCCAGTTCGTGCCGGTGGCAAGGATGACGTTCATGTTGTGAATGCCGTGATTGTGCAACATCGCGACAGTCTCATGCGCGACAGTCAAGGACGTGGCGTAACGGTCGATACCCTGCAACCGCTCCACACTACCCGGCCCCCACTGCCCCAAGAGGGCGTTGGCGACGCCGTCGCTGATGGCGTTAATGCCACCCACGATGGTGACCTTGAATTGTGCCCCCGCGCCGTTGCCTATTCCGGGGCCGGCGTGGCACTGACCCGCCAAGATCCCGATCTCCGCAGCGACGCGAGCATCGAGCGCGGCTGTCGGGTTCACCAGGATCGGCGCGTTCCTGACGTCAGCGAGCGGGCCCGAGACCAGAGCGTCCGCGAAGTCGTCGTCGCGTGCCAGGATGACGTTGCAGCCGTTGACGAAGTTGGCGTTGCCAACTTTGTGCTGCCCCCATGCCAGCTTGGTCTGCGCCGCCTTGATGGCCGTAGCGATGCGATCGCTGCCCGCGATGCGGTACACGGTGGCGTTATTTACTTGAGGAATGAAGTTGCTGTCGTGGTACGTGCCGGGGGGGCCCATGGCCATAGCGCCTGGGGCCATTGCGACCGCCAGAGCAACGGCTGCGGAGCCGGCAACCAAGGCGCCAGCAGTGCGGCGCAGTTTAGTACGCATTATTGATTCTCCCTATTTGGTGAAGCAAATGTTTCATTGAAAACGCAAATACCTATCCCCCCCGATGGAGCGCTTTCGCGGGTCCTCGCCGACCCGCTTCGTGCAACCTCGTTACGAGATGGGAGCAACATAGCACCACTTTTCCCCAGATGACTAGGGGGGTCAAGGACAGTTTTTCTCCCGCGATGGCAAGTAACCTTCATCACAATCCCCGGAGAGGAGTCCAAGGCTTCTGGGATGAAGATTTTATCACAATCTCCGGAGAGGAGTCCAAGGGCTTCTGGTATGAAGATTCACTGTTGCTGCGGGCTTGAGAGCCGCCGTGGGGTCAAGGTGACGTCGTATTCGATAGTGCGGAGTTGGTCGATGATGGGGCTCTTGGCCTTGTCGGGGTTGCGGCGGGTGAAGTAGTCGCCCCCGCATCGCGGTCGTTGGTGATGGTGCTCTAGATGAAGACGAGCTGGCGTGCCGGAGAGCGACGATTGCGATGCCCGGCGCCACTCACCCACGCCGAGTTCCTGGACCTTCTCGAACTGGTGACCAGACCACACCTTCACCAGCGTGGCCGCGGATACGGTCTTCGCAGTATGTGGAACACGGGGCGCAGCCCAGGGCGCCTTTCATGTCCCGCCAGCCGCGTTCGACCGCGAGCAGCTGCTTGTACGCGGCGGCCAAGTTCTGCGGGGTCAATGTGACGTCAGAGGTGCGCAGTAGCCACTTGCCGTCCAGGTGCTCCTCCCGTTTGGCGGCGCCGTGTTCAATGCGCAGCAGCCCGGCCTTGGACCGGCGCAGGCCCAGTTTGGTCTTCAGCGACCCGACGAGCTCATCGCGTTTGCGCGCGGTCCAGGCGTCCGAGCCGTCGATGAGGTGACGCAGGTGGGCGATCAGGTTGGACCTGACGGTGGCGTCCCCCTCGGCTCGTTCTGGGTTATGGCAGACCACGAACCGTTGCGTGCCTGCACCTTGCTCGCCGTCGCCCTTCCCGCCGGGAGCGCGACCAGCGCCTTGAGTTTGCCGATGCGTCGGGCCAGGCGCCGGTAGCGTGCGCCGAGGAAGGTGGTGTCGTTGGTGCGGTTGGCTGCCATCGCCGCGACGGGTAGGAAACCGCTGGTCGCCCGCTTCGGCGGGATCCCGCTCAAACGCAGGCGCACCGCCGTCATCACCGATCTGAAACCGGTCATGGCCACCACTTGGCGCAACGAGCTGGTCCATCGGCTCCTGGCCGGACGGTGTGAGCTCTGCGAGGGACGGGCGGGCCTACAGGTCCACCACGTCCGTAAACTCGCCGACCTCAACAAGCCAGGGCGACCAGATCGGCCCGCGTGGATTCGTCTGATGGCCATGCGCAGACGCAAGACCCTCGTGGTCTGCGACCACTGCCACCAAGGCATCCACGCCGGACGGGTCACAACCACCACCGGGAAATGAGCACGGGAGAGCCATGTGCTGGGAAAGCTCGCCAGCACGGTTCGGGAAGGGGCCGACTGAAAAGGATCCGAAACACGGGCACATCGCCGACGGCCTACTTCACTCTGAGGGGGCCCCGGCGCAGCAATGCGCTGAAACTACCCGACCAACGTGCTGACCCGCGGTCGCCCGGCACCGCATCCGCCTGACTCAGATCCAGAGTGCAGGGTCCGCAAACATCGCCTCGTAAGGGTCTTCGCCCTTGTTGGGGAACCGGATCGTGGCGGGAACGCCGGTGGCCACCGCCCCGGCCGGGATGTCCTTGACGACGACGGAGTTCGCGCCGATCTGCACCCGGTCACCGACGTACACCGGCCCGAGAATCCGCGCCCCCGCACCAATGGTGACGTTGTTGCCGATCGTGGGGTGACGCTTGACATGCTCCATCGAGCGACCGCCGAAGGTCACGCCGTGATAGATCAGCACGTCGTCACCGACCTCGGCAGTCTCTCCAATGACCACGCCCATGCCGTGGTCGATGAAGAAGCGCCGTCCGATCCGCGCGCCGGGGTGGATCTCGACGCCGGTGATCGCCCGGGCGAGCTGGGACAGGAGTCGGGCGGCCAGGCGGCCACCAGGTTTGGTCCACATCCAGTGGGTGAGCCGGTGCACCCAGATGGCGTGCAGCCCGGGTGAGGCGAGCGCCATCTCGAGCCGTGAGTCCACTGCGGGATCCCGCTCGATGGCGGCGTCCAGATCCTCACGGAAGCGGCCCAGACGCCCCGGAGCGGGCTTTGGGGCCGGCAAGGCCCGGACTTGGGCCGATCGACCGCGCGCATCAGGGGGGGTGGCAGCGCGGTCGATCGACAGATCTCTAGTCAATCGCAAAAGGGTCATGTGCGTTGTCGTTTCAGAGAAAGTCGACCCGTTCAGACGAGCAGGTCGGAGAACAAAATGGTGGACAGGTACCGCTCGCCGAACGATGGGATGATCACCACGATGGTCTTGCCCGCGTTCTCGGGCCGGCGGGCGACCATGTCGGCGGCGGCGAGCGCAGCGCCGGAGGAGATGCCGACCAGCAGGCCCTCTTCCTTGGCGGCACGACGGGCCCACTGCACCGCGGTCTCGGCGTTGATGTCGATGACCTCGTCGTAGACCTCACGGTCCAGGATCGCCGGCACGAAGTTCGCCCCCAGACCCTGGATCTTGTGCGGGCCGGGCGCGCCCCCGTTGAGGATCGCGGACTCCTCGGGCTCCACCGCAATGACCTGGATCTGCGGGTTGCGAGCCTTGAGCACCTGGCCGACCCCGGTGATCGTGCCACCGGTGCCGACTCCGGCGATGAAGATGTCAACGGCGCCGTCCGTGTCCTTCCAGATCTCTTCCGCAGTGGTCTCGCGGTGAATCTGGGGATTGGCCTCATTCTCGAACTGGTGGGCCAGCACGCCGCCACGCTCAGCCGCGATCTCCTCGGACTTGGCCACCGCACCCTTCATGCCCTCAGAACCGGGGGTCAGGATGAGCTCGGCGCCGAAGGCGGCCAACAGCATCTTGCGCTCCTTGCTCATCGTTTCCGGCATGGTGAGGACCACGTTGTACCCGCGGGCGGCACCCACCATGGCGAGCGCGATGCCCGTGTTGCCACTGGTCGCCTCGACGATGGTTCCGCCCGGCTTGAGCTGGCCGGACCTCTCGGCTGCGTCGACGATCGACACGCCGATCCGGTCCTTGACGGAGCCGGCCGGGTTCTGGAACTCGAGCTTGGCGGCGATGGTCGCTCCGGCGCCCGCGCTCAGCCGGTTGATCCGGACGAGCGCGGTGTTGCCGACGATGGCCGTGACGTCGTCATAGATGGGCACGTGAACCGCCTTGGGGTGTGAACGGAAGGGTCTGCTGTGGGTCCATATCGACAACGTGAACAAACGGAACGTTATGTCTATTCCAAGCACAGGT
>Ga0097691_1002402_pt1 | contig 12559 bp, 15 predicted proteins | sample NGESurdeep072012_8_FD_72858 | JGI IMG/M metagenome (GOLD analysis project Ga0097691, IMG submission 72858) | Arctic peat soil microbial communities from Barrow, Alaska - NGEE Surface sample 210-1 deep-072012 | ecosystem: Environmental > Terrestrial > Soil > Wetlands > Peat ...
CCACATAGGCCGCCAGCCGCCAAAGGGCTGATCGTGCCGTGTTGCATGATCAACAGCGTTAGCCACGACAGCGTCTCCCGCCTTGTCGCAGACAGACCGATGTGTTTTGCTACTCTCTGGATAAGGCGTTCGAGAATATCGATTGCATGAGTGCGATCCTTCGCTGCCAGGCCAAGAATCACATTTATGAATCAACTCAACGCCTTATCCAACCGCGTCGAGTACTATGGCTCCGCCGACAATTGTCATCACCCGCGAAAGCGGGTGAATCAGTATTCGAGAGCAATAGCGACATATCGTGAAGTCAGGGCGTACTGGATACCCGCTTTCGCCGGTATGACATCCGTTCGGATGGCGGCGCCGCAGCGCGCACTCACGCCTTTTTCTTCACATCCTTGATGCTGGAGAAGGTGATGCCCTCGGCGCGTTCCTTGGTATAGCCGAGATAGAATTCATTCTTGGCCAGAAACACCGGATCGCCATCGACGTCGTCGGCGACGCCGGAGCCGTTGGCGGCGATGAACGCCTCGAGCTTCTTGCGGTCGTCGGACGAAATCCAGCGCGCCAGCTGAAACTCCGAGACCTCGAATTCCACCGGCAGCGTGTATTCGGCATCGAGCCGCGCCTTCAGCACGTCGAGCTGCAGCGGGCCGACCACACCGACCAGTGCAGGCGCGCCGTCGCGCGGGCGAAACACCTGGACCACGCCCTCTTCCGACATCTGCTGCAAGGCTTCCTTGAGCTTCTTCGCCTTCATCGCATCGGTCAGCCGCACCCGGCGGACGATTTCCGGCGCGAAACTGGGCACGCCGACGAAAGTGAGGTCCTCGCCTTCGGTCAGCGTGTCGCCGATCCGCAGCGTGCCGTGATTGGGAATGCCGACGACGTCGCCGGCAAAGGCCTCATCCGCCAGCGCGCGATCCTGCGCGAAGAAGAATTGCGGACTGGAGAGCGACATGTTCTTGCCGGTGCGCACCAGCTTCACCTTCATGCCGCGGGTAAGTTTACCGGAGCATAACCGCGCAAAGGCGATGCGGTCGCGATGGTTCGGATCCATATTGGCCTGGATCTTGAACACGAAGGCGCTCATGCGCGGCTCGGCCGCTTCGACCTTGCGCAGATTGGATTCCTGCGCGCGCGGCGGCGGCGCGTATTTGCCGAGGCCCTCGAGCAAGTCGCCGACGCCGAAATTGCGCAGCGCGCTGCCGAAATATACCGGCGTCAGATGACCCTCGCGAAACGCTTCGAGCTCGAACGGCTTGCAGGCTTCCGACACCAGGGCGAGTTCATCATTGATCGCGCCGACGTCGAGATTGGCGTTGCGGCCCGCGAGATCGGCGATGTCGATCTGTTGCGCCGCGCCGGTCTTGGCGCCGCCGCCTTCGAGCAGGCGCACGCCGCCGGTTGAGACATCGTAGGTGCCGAGAAAATCGCGGCCGCGGCCGACCGGCCAGGTCATCGGCGTGGTGTCGAGCGCCAGCGTCTTTTCGATTTCATCCAGCAGATCGAAGGTGTCGCGGCTCTCGCGGTCCATCTTGTTGATGAAGGTGATGATGGGAATGTCGCGGAGGCGACAGACCTCGAACAGCTTCCGCGTCCGCGCCTCGATACCCTTGGCGGCGTCGATCACCATCACGGCGGAGTCGACTGCGGTCAGCGTGCGGTAGGTGTCTTCGGAGAAATCCTCGTGGCCCGGCGTATCCAGCAAATTGAATACGAGGCCTTCGAATTCGAACGTCATCACCGAGGTCACGACCGAGATGCCGCGCTCGCGCTCGATCTTCATCCAGTCGGAACGGGTGTTGCGGCGCTCGCCCTTGGCCTTGACCTGCCCGGCGAGATTGATCGCGCCACCGAACAGCAGCAATTTCTCGGTCAGCGTGGTCTTGCCGGCGTCCGGATGCGAGATGATCGCAAAGGTCCGCCGGCGCGCCACTTCAGCGGCGAGCGGCGAGCGGGACGGCGATTCGGCAGTGAGAGCGAGTTCGGACATCAGCGAGCCTGTGGCAGGGAAACCGGGCCGGATCAAGGAGGATCGGCACAACTCCATATAGGAATTGCGCGACCGAACGCCAATCAGCGGGGTATTCGATTATCGCAGCAGCAGCACGGCCCAGTACGCCAGCGCCGCGACACCAGCCGAGGCCGGGATGGTGATCACCCAGGCATAGACGATCGAACTCGCCACGTTCCAGCGCACCGCCGAGACTCGGCGCGCCGCGCCGACGCCGACGATGGCCCCGGTGATGGTGTGCGTCGTCGAAACGGGAACACCGAGCCAGGTCGCGATGAACAGGGTCGCGGCCCCGCCGGTCTCCGCGCAAAATCCCTGCATCGGCGTCAGCTTGGTGATCCGCAGTCCCATGGTGCGGACGATCCGCCAGCCCCCCATCAGGGTGCCCAATGCCATCGCCGCCTGGCACGCCAGCACCACCCAGAACGGCACCGAAAAGTGCTCGCCGAGATATCCCTGCGAGTAGAGCAGCACCGCGATGATGCCCATGGTCTTTTGCGCATCGTTGCCGCCGTGACCCAGCGAATACAGCGACGCCGACGCGAACTGCAGGATACGGAACGCGCGATCGACCGCGAACGGCGTCGAGCGCACCGACGCCCAGGAAACGATCGCGACCAGTACCAGCGCCAGCAAAAATCCGACCACGGGCGACAGCACGATGGCGAGCAATGTCTTTGACAGGCCGCCCCAGACCGCGGCCGAAAGTCCGGCCTTGGCCATTCCACCCCCGACCAATCCACCGATCAAGGCGTGAGAGCTGCTGGACGGTATTCCCAGGCCCCATGTGATCAGGTTCCAGACGATGGCGCCCATCAACGCGGCAAAGATCACCTGCGCATCGATGACGCTGGGCTCGATGATCCCGGTGCCGATGGTATGCGCGACGTTGAGCCCGAACACCGCGAAGGCGACGAAATTGAAGAACGCCGCCCACAATACGGCGTACTGCGGCCGCAGCACCCGGGTCGATACGATGGTCGCAATCGAGTTGGCGGCGTCGTGCAATCCGTTGAGGAAGTCGAACAGCAGCGCGACTGCGATTAATCCGACCAGAATCGGAAGACCAAGCGTGGCATCCACTGCGCGGCCCTGCCCTATACCTGTTCGATCACGATACTGTTGATCTCGTTCGCAACGTCGTCGAAACGATCGGCGACTTTCTCAAGATGGTCATAGATCTCCGCGCCGACGATGAAATCCATCGCGTTGGCATTGCGGTGCTTGAGGAAAAGCTCCTTCAGGCCGATATCGTGGAGATCGTCGACCCGGCCTTCCAGCTTGGTCACTTCCTCGGTGATCGCCGTCAGCATCGCGACATTGGCGCCGATCGATTGCATCAGCGGCAGCGCGCGGCCGACGAGATTTGCGCACTCCACCAGCAGCGTTCCCATTTCCCGCATCGGCGGTTCGAAGGTCCGCACCTCGAACAGGATGACCGCCTTGGCGGTTTGCTGCATCTGGTCGATGGCATCGTCCATCGAGGTGATCAGGTTCTTGATATCGCCACGGTCGAACGGCGTGATAAAGGTCCGGCGCACCGCGGTGAGCACCTCGCGGGTGATATTGTCGGCGTCATTTTCGAACTGATTGATGCGCTGGCAGAATACCGGGGTTTCCTCGCCGCCGCGCAGCATGCCCTGCAATGCCAGCGCACCCTGCACGCAGGTCTGGGAATGCCGGGCAAACAGATCGAAAAACCGTTCCTCTTTCGGAAGAAAGGCGCGAAACCAACGCAGCATCTGACATGTCCATGGTTGCGGAAATGGCCGGCCAGGGCGGCCTGTCACACGACTGTCATAGACCATTTTCCCGGGAAAGCCCGCCGCACGCGGCGACCGGAACCGGGTATCCACCGCTTTGTAAGGTCTGGAAATGCTCCGGAAATCGCTCGCTCAGAGGGAGCGCCGGAAAAAATGCGCGATCTCGCCGATCACGCCGCGGCGGAACGTCAGCACGCAGACCACGAAAATCACGCCCTGGATCACCGTCACCCACTGCCCGAACCCGGCCAGATATTGCTGCATGGCGATAATCACGAAGGCGCCGACCACCGGGCCAAACACGGTACCGAGACCGCCCACCAGCGTCATCAGCACGATCTCGCCCGACATGCTCCAGTGCACGTCGGTGAGCGAGGCGTTCTGCGCGACAAACACCTTCAGCGAGCCGGCAAATCCGGCCAGCGTTCCCGACAGAATATAGGCAAGCAGCTTGTAATGGTCGGTCTTGTAGCCGAGCGAGATCGCCCGCTGCTCGTTTTCCCGGATCGCTTTCAGCACCTCGCCGAACGGCGAGTTGATGGTGCGAAAAATCAGCAGAAAACCGAACAGGAATCCGGCGAGGATGACGTAATAAAGCACCGTCGAGTTCGCGAGATTGAAAATTCCGAACAGGTATCCCTGCGGGATGCCCTGGATGCCGTCTTCGCCGTGGGTGAACGGCGTCTGCAGATAGATGAAATACAGCAGTTGCGACAGAGCGAGCGTGATCATCGCGAAATAGATGCCCTGGCGACGAATAGCGACGAGGCCGGTGATGATGCCGAGCCCGGCGGCGCCGGCGGTGCCGATCAGGATTCCAAGCTCAGGCGTAACGCCCCAGACCTTCAGCGCATGCGCGGTGATGTAACCCGCAGTGCCCAGAAACATCGCGTGGCCGAATGACAACAGTCCGCCATAGCCGATCAGCAGATTGAAGGCGCAGGCCAATAGCGCAAAGCACAGCGCCTGCATCACGAAGAACGGGTAGACGCCGGTGAACGGCACGATCAGCAACATCGCCGTCATGATGCCGAACGCGATCATCTCATCGCGGACGGTGCGCGGGGTCGCCGGCAAGGTATCGTCGGTCATGGCCGTCATGTCAGGTCGCCCGTCCCGTCAGTCCCGAAGGCTTCACAAGCAACACCAGCACCATGAGGACAAATACCACGGTGTTGGAGGCTTCGGGATAAAAGTATTTCGTCAGCCCCTCGACCACGCCGAGCGCAAAGCCGGTGATGATCGAGCCCATGATGGAACCCATGCCACCGATCACCACCACCGCGAACACGACGATGATCAGATCGGCACCCATCAGCGGCCGCACCTGATTGATGGGCGCCGACAATACCCCGGCCAGCGCGGCAAGGCCGACGCCAAGCCCGTATGTCAGCGTGATCATCCGCGGCACGTTGATGCCGAATGCGCGCACCAGCGTCGGGTTTTCGGTGGCGGCGCGCAGGTTGGCGCCGAGCCGGGTCCGCTCGATCAGATACCAGGTGAGCAGGCACACGACGAGCGAGAAGATCACCACCCAGCCGCGATAGATCGGCAGGAACATGAAGCCGAGATTCATGCCGCCCTTCAGTTCATCGGGGATCGAATAGGGCAGACCGGACGATCCAAAGTAATTCTGAAACACGCCCTGTATGATCAGCGCCAGGCCGAATGTCAGCAGCAACCCGTAGAGATGATCGAGGCCGGAAAGCCATTGCAGCATCGTCCGTTCGAGGATCATGCCGAAAATGCCAACCACGATGGGAGCGATGATCAGCGCCGGCCAATATCCGATGCCCGCCACGTTGAGCAGAAAATACGCGACGAAGGCGCCCATCATGTAGACCGCGCCATGCGCGAAATTGATGATGTTGAGCATGCCGAAGATCACGGCGAGCCCCAGACTTAACAGCGCGTAGAACGAGCCGTTGATCAGTCCCACCAGAAGCTGTGCGTAGAGAGCTTGCATATCGATCGGTCTTTCGCACTCAATCCCGTTGTCACGCCCAATGGAACCCGCCGGCGCAGGGCCGGCGGGCAGTCGTTCTTACTTCTTCAACATGCGCACTTGCTTTCCGAGAGCGGCGTGAAAGCCTGGTCGCCCGGAACCGTGCCGATCAGCTTGTAAAAGTCCCACGGGCCCTTGGATTCCGATGGCTTCTTCACCTCGAACAGATAGGCCGAATGGATGGTGCGGCCGTTGGGCTGAATCAGACCCTTGCCGAACAGCGGATCGTCGGTCGGGATCGACTTCATTTTTTCAACGACCTTGATGCCATCGTGCGGATTGCCGCCGAGCGCGTCCAGCGCCTTGAAGTAATGGGTCAGTCCGGAATAGACGCCGGCCTGGATCATGGTCGGCGGCGCACCGTTCTTCATCCGGGCGGCGAATTTCTTGGAGAATGCCCGGGTCTGATCGTTCATATCCCAATAGAAGGTTTCGGTGAAATTCAGCCCTTGCGCGGTTTCGAGACCGATCGCCTTGATGTCGGTGAGGAACAGCAGAAGCGCTGCGAGCTTCTGCCCGCCCTTGACGATGCCGAATTCGGCGGCCTGCTTGATCGCGTTGGTGGTGTCGCCGCCGGCATTCGCCAAGCCGATGATCTTGGCCTTCGACGATTGCGCCTGCAACAGGAACGACGAGAAGTCGGAGGTATTCAAGGGATGCTTGACGCCGCCGACAACCTTGCCGCCGTTGGCCAGGATGACCGCGGTGGTGTCGCGCTCGAGCGCGGCGCCGAAAGCGTAATCCGCCGTAAGGAAGAACCAGGTATCGCCGCCGGCCTTCACCAGTGCCTGCCCGGTGGTATGGGCCAGCATATAGGTGTCGTAGGTCCAGTGCACGGTGTTCGGCGAGCACTGCGCGTTGGTGAGATCCGAGGTCGCGGCGCCCGAATTGATGTAGACGCCATTCTTTTCCTTGATGACGTTGTTGACAGCAAGCGCAACGCCGGAGTTCGGCACGTCGACGATGACGTCGACCTTGTCGACGTCGAACCACTGCCGCGCAATGGCGGTGCCGACGTCGGGTTTGTTCTGGTGATCGCCGGAGATGATGTCGATCTTCCAGCCCTTGGCGGTCAGGCCGGAATCCTCGACCGCCATCTGCGCAGCCAGCGTCGAGCCCGGCCCGCCGAGATCGGCGTAAAGCCCGGATTGATCGGAGAGCGCGCCGATCTTGACGGTCTTGTCCTGCGCAAGCGCGAAACCCGCCGAGGCGAGGCTCAGCGCGGTGCCCAGCAACAACGATGCGACAATCTTATTCTTCATATTGGCTTCCTTTTCGAATTTTTCTCATTGTTCTTCAGACGCCGAGATAGGTGTGAAGTTTGTCCATATTGGCTTGCAGATCCGCGTTTGCGAAGCCGTCGATGACCTTGCCATGCTCGACGATGTAGTAGCGGTCCGCGACCGTCGCCGCGAAGCGGAAATTCTGCTCGACCAGAAGGATGGTAAAACCTTCTTTCTTGAGGCGCGCGATGGTGTGGCCGATCTGCTGGATGATGACCGGGGCGAGGCCCTCGGTCGGCTCGTCCAGCATCAGAAACCGCGCGCCGGTACGCAGGATTCTGGCGATCGCCAGCATCTGCTGCTCGCCGCCCGACAATTTGGTGCCCTGGCTGTTCAGCCGTTCCTTGAGGTTAGGAAACAGGTCGAAGATTTGATCCAGCGACAGGCCGCCGCTGCGCACGACCGGCGGCAACAGCAGGTTTTCCCGGACATCGAGGCTGGCGAAAATTCCGCGCTCCTCGGGGCAAAAGGCGATGCCCATGCGCGCAATTTTGTCGGAGGACGCCCGGATGATATCCCGATCGTTGAAACGGATCGAGCCGGTGCGCTTGCCGATAATCCCCATCACCGATTTCAGCGTGGACGTCTTGCCGGCGCCGTTGCGTCCGAGCAAGGTGACCACCTCGCCGGCGTTCACATTGAAGTTGATGCCGTGAAGGATGTGAGACTCGCCGTACCAGGCTTCCAGATTCTGAACCGACAGCACCGGCGTGCCAGCGCCGGGGGCTGGTGCGGACTTGGTCACAGGGTCGGCCATTTTCAGATCAGGCATGCCCTGCCCCCAGATAGGCTTCCTTGACGCGCTCATCCTTGGAAAGGTCGGCGTAATTGCCTTCCGCGAGCACGTGACCGCGCGTCAGCACGGTGATGATGTCGGAAAGGTTGGCAACGACGCTCAGATTGTGTTCGACCATCAGGATCGTGTATTTCGCCGAGATGCGTTTGATCAGCGCCGCGATCTTGTCGATGTCTTCATGTCCCATGCCGGCCATCGGCTCGTCGAGCAGCATCATTTCCGGATCGAGCGCCAGTGTCGTCGCAATCTCGAGCGCACGCTTGCGCCCGTAAGGCATCTCCACCGCCGGCGTCATCGCAAACTCGCTGAGGCCCACATCATCCAGCAACTCATGCGCGCGGCCGTTGAAGCGGTCGAGCACCGTTTTGGAACGCCAGAAATCGAAGGATTGCCCGTGCTGACGCTGCAGCGCGACCCGCACATTCTCGAGCGCGGTCAAATGCGGGAACACCGCCGAAATCTGGAACGAGCGCACCAGGCCGAGACGCGCCACATCGGCCGGCGCCAGCGCCGTGATATCCTGTCCCTTATACAGAATCTGGCCGGCTGATGGCTTCAGGAACTTGGTCAAGAGATTGAAGCACGTGGTTTTGCCGGCCCCGTTCGGACCGATCAAGGCGTGAATGCTGCCACGGCGGACCCGAAGATCGACATCGCGAACGGCGAAGAACCCCGCAAATTCCTTGGTCAATCCGTGGGTTTCGAGAATGAACTCATCGGCCAATCAAATTTCCCCCATCAGCCGTCGCCGCGACATGCCGTCGCGCCTGGCTAATTTTTCCTAACCGGCAGGTTCTCGTAAGACGCCTTGGAAAATCCCGTCCCGGACCGGCCGCCTCGGGCCGGAATATGCCGTCAACGGCCTGGCTTACGCAAGGTGGAAAGCTGGGCATAGCCGAGGGGCGAGCACCGGCGCGGATTCGCCATTAGTCCAATTGCCTGGGGGACACGATTGAGCATTTGCCGGACGCCTTCGGCCGTCCGTTCGAGCCGCCCGGAAAGCAACCATTAACGGTGTTTCGGCGCAATTTTACTTTTTCATAGAAAATTTGCGCTTCAAGCCGATGTTCTGGCGTTTTGCATGTTTGGTATTGAGAACGGATCGCAGCCGTGGAATTCGAAAGCGCCAACCCATCGGTCGTCAAATCGATCAAGCAGCGGGATCTGTTGAACACCTGGCTGCGGCTATACGCCCGCGCGCAGCAGTTGCCGCGCGTCGAGGAGTACGAACCCGCGCGGCTCGCCGATGAACTTCCGGACCTCGTGTATTATACCGTGGATACCGCGCAGCTGCCGCCGCGTTTGACGATCCAGAGCGACGGCACGCGCATGTCGACCGCCTATGGCCACACCGGCAAGGGCCGATATCTCGACGAATATCTTCCGGCCAAACTCGTACCCGTCGTAATGCCGGTCTACTACGAATGCGTAGCCCGCGCGCTTCCCGTCTACACCATCGCCAATGTCGATGACGCCTATGGACGAATCGTCGCCTATGAGCGGCTGCTGCTGCCGTTCTCGCAAGCCGGCGAGGTCACTCATGTGATCGCGTCGCTGAAGACCATCAGCGAAGACGGCGGCTTTGAAATCAGGAATCTGATGCGGGGAAATGACACGCTGCCGACGGCGAAGCTTCGCGCCGTCATCGATCGCGATCTTTTCCACCGCGCACCCGGCCGCATTCCGGCCGGTGACGTGATCGAATTCAGCTAGCAGCCTCGAATGGACTTCGCGCGCTTGCCGCGCCGGGACCCACCGGATCACGCCACTTCCCTGGCGTAAATTTCCGGCTTGAACCCGACCAGCAATTTGCCGCCGAGATCGAGCACCGGGCGTTTGATCATCGACGGCTGCGCCAGCATCAAGGCCAGCGCCTTGCGCTCGTTGAGGCCTTCCTTGTCGCCGTCGGGCAATTTGCGAAACGTCGTCCCCGCGCGGTTGAGCAGGGTTTCCCAGCCGAGTTCGTCGCACCAGAGCTTGAGCTTGTCCTTGGCGATGCCCTCGGTCTTGTAGTCATGAAAGCCATAAGCGACGCCGTGGCTGTCGAGCCAGGCGCGCGCCTTCTTCATGGTGTCGCAGTTCTTGATTCCGTAGATGGTGATCATCAAACAATCCTCCCCAACACTGTCACGCACATGCGGCGCCGGATTTCCATGCCTTGCCGCCGATACAGGGCTATTGCGCTGTCGTTGTCGGAAAATACGTGCAGGAACGGAATCTCGCCGCGCGCCGAAATCTGGCGAGAAATGGCCCCGAGCAGTGCTTGCGCGTAACCGCGGCCTCGGCAACCAGGGTGCACGCAGACGGCCGTTATCTCGGTATAGTTGGCGGGCTTCATTCGCTCTCCCGCCATCGCAACCAGTTGCCCATCGATCCTGATTCCAAGAAACGTTCCCAATTCATGCGTTCGCCGGGTGAACGGACCGGGCTTGGTGAGTTTCGTCAATTCCATCATCGCTGGCACGTCATCGGCGCCGAGCGTGACGACTTCGGCCGTGCCGGCCGAGGTTTCGGCGGGCGTACCGATCATTTGTTCGCCCGTCTTGGCAAGGAGAACCTTGAACTCCGCGGGGGCGGTCACGGGATCGGCGTAAACAGCACGGCCATGTCGGATGGCGACATCAGCGCGTGGAGCGCCGCGAAACTCTGCGGGGACGTGTCCGCCGTTGCCGCGAACGGCGCAATCGCCGGAGGATAGCGCCGCGCCCGCGCGCCGCCTTCCGCCAGCGCCGCTTGCCGGGTCGTTAGTGCAGTCCAGACGGGATGATCAAGCGGATGCATCGGCGGACCAAGCGGTCATTCCCGATGGATGTCTAGCCGGATGCGCCGTCATCGAGACTCACAATCACGGCGGCGTTGGCGATGATGATGGAATCGCCGCCACTCTCCGCCGGAATCTCCAGCCCGCCCTTGACCGCGGTGACGGTCACCGTGCCGTAAGGCAGCTCCTTCGCGACCGCTGCCGTGTCGACCGAGCCTGGGTCGGGCAGGCCGATGGTGACGTCGACGAACATGTCCTTTGAGGTCTTGCCCACCATTCGGAAGAACCCGAGGCTGGAGTGGCGGATGGCGTCCGAGACCGCGCGCCTGGCCGCCTTGGTGGCATCGCGGCCGTGAACATCAACGCCCATGCCCATTTCGGTGATACAGCGCACGCGTGCCATCGGTTTTTGCTTTCGTTGGGGGGTGTCAATCTCTGAAGATCGGCGTTATGCCGGACGATCGACGATACCACGACCGTCATCGCCCGCGAAAGCGGGCGATCCAGTACGCCGCGGCTTTCCGGTTCTATCGTTATCGCCTCTGGAATACTGGGACGCCCGGTCAAGCCGGGCGATGACGACGTTATCGTTCGCAGACATGATTTCTCGTCCCCGCAGCGCGAAGCGCCCGAGTTGTGCAAAACCTTCTCCCTCCGATAACAGAGGGCGCAGGAAACGCCGGGTGCCCGTTGCACCCGCAGCCTCGCGTGCAAAGTGTTGGAAGCACACGAGTTAGTCACCACAGGTTCACCGGAACACCCGGCATTTCCTGCGCAGTGGTTTACGGCTTACTTCATGCTCTCCCCGGTGACCGGGCTCTGTTGCCACCGTCACTTCGCGGATCATCTCCACAAAGCTTGGCGCCAGCGTCGGGGCGCCAGGACCACACGACTTCGCCGTCCGCTTGAGCCACGCTCGTCAGTCGTAGCTCCCGCGTCCACCGCATCCCACCGCAACGTTCGTGACGATCGCGACCCGCCCCTCATTTGGGTGAGACGCGCGGAGTCAAACCACTGATTTGCCCGACGGGTTAAGCGGAATATTTTTGCGCGAGGGACTGGACAAGGAGTTTTGGAATTCGGCAAGTGATTTGCCCGTCGGGCAAACTGGGACAACGATACGACGCCGGATTCGACTATCGGGCCTTTGATTTGTTCAGGGCTGCAGCGGCGCGTATCAGCGTCTTGAAGGCAGCCTCATCTATTTCATCACCCTCATGGAGATCGATAGCGCGCCTGACGTTGCCTTCAAGGCTGGAGTTGAATAGTCCCTTGGGATCCCCGAGCGAAGCGCCCTTGGCGAAAGTCAGCTTCACGACGCTCTTGTAGGTCTCGCCGGTGCAGATAATTCCATCGTGAGACCAAACCGGAACGCCTCTCCACTTCCACTCCTCGACCACCTCAGGGTCAGCCTGTTTGATGAGGGCGCGGACATGGGAGAGCGTCTTGCCCCTCCAGTCGTCCAATTCCCTAATCCTCGCGTCGATCAGCCGAGAAGGGGATTCGCCCTTGGTCGTTGCGCTCTTGGTCGTTGTGCTCTTTTTCATATTGTTTGCACCTCGTTCGGGTGTTTTTCCATCTTGCGAAGGTAAGTGGCGGCTGCGAGGACGCTTCAGCGCGGACTTGTTACCTTCTCCCATACGACAACGTACTGAGCCTCCGTGCCACTTGTTGGGTCAATAGCACGGGATGTGATGGTTAAGGTGTTCCCATTCACCTCATAATATCGGACTTGATCGGTACCATTCCAGACTTCGTTCCAAGAAATATCGACGTGGTGGGTGATCTTGCCGGCCTCTACCGAGTAAGTGCCCGCATACGCGAACATTGAACCGCCCCGGGATTGCCGGAGGCTATTTTGTTTGAGTCACGCCGCCACGGCGGTTTCTGCCATCATGGCGTAGTAGCGTTCCTCGGCTTCGGCTGGCGGGATGTTG
>Ga0097691_1002404_pt1 | contig 12557 bp, 14 predicted proteins | sample NGESurdeep072012_8_FD_72858 | JGI IMG/M metagenome (GOLD analysis project Ga0097691, IMG submission 72858) | Arctic peat soil microbial communities from Barrow, Alaska - NGEE Surface sample 210-1 deep-072012 | ecosystem: Environmental > Terrestrial > Soil > Wetlands > Peat ...
CCGCAGCTGCAAGGCTCGGTGGCTGCGGGCGCCGCTTAGCTGGACAGCGTCTCACGCCCCGGGTGGCGGCGGGCGCTGATCACGAAGTAGGCCACAGCCCCGGTGAACACCACCAGGGAGGTCCAGTCGTTGAGGCGCAGACCCAGGATGTGGTTGGCGGTGTCGATGCGCAGGGACTCGATCCATGCCCGCCCCACGGTGTAGGCGGCGACGTACAGGGCGAACGCTCGTCCGTGGCCCAGCGTGAAGCGGCGGTCAGCCCAGATCACCAGGGCGGCCACGCCAAGACACCATAGGGACTCGTAGAGGAACGTGGGGTGGAACGTGGCGAAGGCGCCGTAGCCGGGTGGCCTGTGTGCTGGGTCGATTGACAGCCCCCAGGGCAGTGTGGTCGGGCGGCCGAACAGCTCCTGGTTGAACCAGTTGCCCCACCGCCCGAACGCCTGGGCCACCGCGATGCCGGGGGCGATCGCGTCCGCGAGCGGCGGCAGGGGCACCCCCGCGCGGCGGGCACCGATCAGGGCGCCGACCCCGCCGAGCAGAACCGCACCCCAGATGCCCAGTCCGCCATCCCAGATCTTGAACGCGTTCCACGGGTCCCTGCCCGCGGTGAAGTACAGCTCGGGGTCTGTGATGACGTGGTAGAGCCGGCCGCCGACGACGCCGAACGGCACCATCCACAGCGATATCGCCTCCACGACTCCGGGGGCGCCTCCGCGGGCAACCCATCGCCGCTCGCCCATCCACACGGCGACCCCGATCCCGGCCAGGATGCATAACGCGTAGGCGCGTATGGGAAAGGGCCCCAGGTGCCACACGGCCACCGGCGGGCTGGGAATGAACATGGGGACGATCACGGTGGAGGTTGTCCTTTCATACAGGTCGGATGCCGGGGAGCCCCGCGCACCAGCGGCGTGCAGGCGATTAGAGGACGGTGGCGACTGCCACGATGGCGCCGACAACAGTGATGAGGGCGGCGGCGCCCAGCCCGGTGGTCACGGACGCTCGCGGGTGCATCTCGCCTGCCGGGCTGGTGGACTGGGCCTTGGCTACCTGCAGGGTCTGGGACACCGCGGCCAGGTCGATGATGGCAACTGCTATGGCCAGGCCGAGATGCTGGCGTGCCGTGACCACGGTCAGGACCGCGACAACAATCTCCCAGGCAAGCAACGCCCGCCAGCCCCGCACCATCGCCTCCCATTGGGAGGCGTCGAGGTGGTTGGCTGGCATGTTGTCCTGGTTCATAAGATGTTTGCTGTTTGGGTGCGGGTGGGCGTCTGGGCTTGCTCGTCGATGAGGGCGACCAGGTGCTCCAAGACCGGCATCGCCTTGGTCAGTATCTGACGATCCTGGTCGTTCAAGGCGGCGATAGCGGAGTGCAGCAGCGCCGTGTTCGTGCTTCGCCACTGCCGGACGAAATGGGCTCCCTGGGGGGTGAGGGTGAACGCCACGGTCCGTTTGTCTGTGGCGCCGGGGGAGCGGTCCAGCATGCCGGCGTTGACCATGGCGTTGCCCAGCGTGCTCACGGAGTTCGGAGCCAGGTGCAGCAGAGTAGCCAGGTCGCCGGATCTGGCCCCGGGGTTCTCCTTCACCAGGCTCAACAGCTCCAGCTGTGCCACGCTCAGCGGCATGGTGGGCACCCTGGCCCGGGCCGCCTTGCGCATGGCGCGACGCAGCCTGGCGACCAGGTCCGCGACGGCTTCGGGCAGTGCGGACTGGGCGGGAACCTTTGTCATGGACCTCACCTTTCCTGTGTTTCGACCGATGTCGTTGGCCGGCTCAGGGTGGTGGCGCCCAGAGCAAGCGAGCACACCGCCAAGGCTCCGAGCACCACCTGGGGTCCCACCCAGTTGTGCAGCTCGGCCACATGCAGGCCCATGGCCGCTACCGCGACGCCAAGGGCGGTGCCCAGCGCGCGTGCCACGTTGACCATCCCACCGGTCACGGCGGAGGCACTCGGCGGGACCGCCCCCATCACGGTCGCGTTGTTCGCCGGGATCACCAGACCCAGGAAGGCGCCCATGAGCAGCAACAGCACGGCGACCAGGCCGGGGGAGTGCCACAGTGCGATGTTGGCCACCAGACATCCGAAGACCCCGGCAGCTCCCACCCCAACCCGTTGATGGTTTGACGCTCGAAGGTGCGCCGCGTTCGCTCCGACCGCAGCGAGGGCGAAACCGGCCGGCAGGCAGGACAGCACCAGCCCGCCAACTGCCACGCTCATACCCCAGGTGGCAAAGACGCTCGGATACAGGACCAGGGGGGCGAACAGCAGCAGGTACGCCAACAGTGCCCCGGTCAACGAGGCACCGAGTCCACCACGGCGCAGCAGGCTGATGTCAACTAAAGGGGCCACCGCACGCGCCTCGGCGCGCCAGAACCCCACCACGGCCGCGAACGCCACCACACACAGTCCCGCCACCACAGCCGGGGGCAGAGGCATACCGGACAGGCCGCTCAGTACCAGCAGACTCGACACGATCGCGCTTGCCAGCAGGACGAACCCGGCGACGTCCTTGCCGCGCCCCGGGTTAAGGTCCCGGCTGCGCGGCAGGAGAAGATACCCAGCGAGGATCGCCACGACGCCCACGGGGACGTTGACCCAGAACACCGATCGCCACCCGTAGGCACCCACCAGCACCCCACCGAGGGTGGGACCCAGGGCCAAGCCCAGTGCCTGGGCGGCACCCTGAAAACCGAGCGCGGTCCTCAACCGGGCCCGGGGCACGCTGAGGCCCACCAGTGCCACGCTGTTGGCCTGCAGCAGCGCGGCTCCGACTGCCTGCAGACTCCGCCCGGCTACGAGCCAGCCCAGGCTCGGTGCAATGGCACACGCCGCCGACGCCAGAGAGAAGAGTCCGAACCCATACAGGTACAGGAGTTTGCGTCCTCGGGTGTCCGACCACCGACCCACCGGAACCAGCAGCACCGCCAGGACGACAAGGTAGGACAGCGAGACCCACTGCACACTGCCCAGGCCTGCGTGGAACTCTGACTCCAGCTGCGGGTACGTCAGCGTGACGATGCTGGCGTCTAGCTGCCCCATGAACGCACCCAGGCACACCGCGCCAACCGCAGCCCACGGCGCGCGTGGGTGCTCCCGCACCCACTGCGGGCGCCGCGACTCTCGCGTCAGCGGTCGTAGGTCGAAGTTGCTCATGAACACGATTAGATTCTGTCACAGACAGAAACCTCATTGCGACCCCTCCTGTCGTGTCGTTCAACTCTTCGACGGGCCGGGACCGAAATGGACCCAGATGGAACACCGCCCAACGGGGCGCCTTCCTACCTAGCTTGGCTGGCGGATTCATCTCCTTGCTCCAACAGGGTCCGGGCGACATGAATCATCGGCTGTCTCCACAACGGGACCGGTGTCGGGTCCTGCCCACGAAGCTGGGCGATGACGGTGAAGCTGCGGCGCATCAACAACGCAGCGCTGGTGGCCAGCAAGATCGCCACAGGCAGCTCCACGAGCGCCGCTACGACTGAGCCCCAGTGTTCGGCGGTGCCCCAGGACAGGCAGACGTCGAACCATACGTCGCAGGTCAACAGGGTCGAGGTGACGACCAGGGCGATAATGGCAACTTGCCGACGAAGCCAGACGGTTAGCACAGTAGCCACAAACGCGGCCACGAGGGCAATGTCGAAACCGACCCAGACGGTTCGCCAGGCGCCACCGGAGGAGGTCGCTGGCAGGGTGGCCGACAAGAAGGCCAACCATGGCAGCAGGAACAGAGCACCAGCCCCACCGACGGCCAGGACAAGCCTTCGTCGGCCAGGAGACCGCAGCGTTGCCGGAGACTGATCGATGCTCTCTGCCAGCAGCCGAGCGACGCTGGCCCGCTGTTGGGTGCTCCACCCGCGGACATCGTCACGGGTGGGCATCGAGGCTTCTGGCTCAGTCAAGGTGACCTCCTGGCAGTAGAAGGAGGCACCCGAGCGTATCCACAGGCCGGATAAGCGTCCATGGAGAACTGCTTCAGTACCCGCATGTTCTGCAGAGAAATCATATGGACCAAGGGCCGTCGCCGCCGAGGGCAGCGCGGGCATGTCGGCAGGGCGTGTCAGTTGCTCCGCACTGCGCTGCCTAGGCTTGGCGGATGTTCAGAAACCTTGACGCGGTTGCAGCGGACACCTCTCCGCTCATCCAGGTTGACGAGCTCGCCAGACTGCTGGTTGGCCCGGAGGCAGCCCGGCCCGTGGTCCTGGATGTGCGCTATCGGATGGGCACCTCCGCGGGGCAACGGGAGTTCGAGGACAACCACCTCCCAGGGGCGTCATACGTCGCCATGGACACGCAGCTGGCGACCATCCGTGCCGACGGAGTAGGTGGTCGCCACCCGATGCCGACGGCCGAGACCTTCTCTGCCGCAATGAGATCCGCTGGCGTGACCATGTCGCGCCCGGTGGTCGCGTATGACGACTGGGCATCACTGCCGGCAAGCCGGGTCTGGTGGATGCTGCGACACCTCGGCTTTTTGGATGTTCGTGTCCTGGACGGCGGCATCGCCGCCTGGACCGCATCTGGACAGCTCACTGAGTCGGGCCCGGTCACCCCGGGAGCTGGCGACTTCACCGCATCCAGCATGGGTGTGGGCCGCCTCCTGGACGCCACAGGGGCCACGAGGTATGCCGCCGGGCATCTCTTGCTGGATGCTCGCCCCGCCGACCGCTTCCGAGGGGAGAACGAGACCATCGATGCAGTCGCCGGTCACATCCCCGGCGCCGTCAGCGCTCCGGCGTTGGCCAACATCGACAAGCACGCATGCTTTCTGCCCGCCGAGGAGTTGGCACGACGCTTCCATGAACTCGGCGCAGAGGATGGGAAAACCGTTGGCACGTATTGTGGTTCAGGCGTGCAGGCAACCCACCTGGCACTCGCCCTGAGCATTGCCGGCATCACCGGCAGCGCCGACGTCTATATCGGCTCATGGAGCGACTGGATTACCAGCCCAGACCGGCCGATTGCTCGGGGCTGAGCTCTCTAGCCCTACAGCTCAGGTTGCGGGGCGAACATGTGGCGCGTCACTGCCCCGTCGTCCCGGATTGCGCAGTGAAGTCGGGAAGCGGCGGACCTTCGAGTTCGAGGGTCACGTTGGTGACCTCGAACTGCTCGGCGAGCACCTCCTTCACTTGGCGGGCCGTGCCCTGGGCGTCGCGCAGCGTCGGCTCGCCAGTGACGACGACGTGCGCGGACAGCGCAGCTATGTCGGAAGCCAGGTTCCACAGGTGCAGGTGATGGACGTCGCCGACGCAGTCGACTGAGAGGATCGCGTCGCGCACCAGTTCAGGATCCAGGCCGCGGGGCGATCCTTCCATCAGTACGTGGGTGGTGTCTCGGAGTAGTCCCCAGCCAGCCCACAGCACGAGGATCGCGGTGGCCATTGACACCACGGGGTCAGCTCGTTGCAGACTCCAGCCCACAATGAGCACGCCTGCGATGATCGAGCCGACCGAGCCGACCGCGTCCGTCGCCAGGTGCACGAATGACGCCCACATGTTCAGGCTCGCGCCCACGGAGCGATGAATCAGTAGCGCGCTGCCTAGGTTGACGGCAAGCCCGACTGTCGCCACCACAGCCAGTCCGGCACCGTTGACGAAGACAGGGTTGCGGATCCGGCCCAGGCTCTCCACCAGGATCCAGCCTCCGGCGCCCAACAGCAGAAGGACACTGGCCTGCGCCGCCAAAACCTCTGCACGAGCCAAGCCGAAACTGTGTCGTGCGCTGACCGGCCGGGCCGTCAGCCGAAGCGCCAGCAGCCCGATGCCTAGGCCGGCCACGTCGGAGACCAGGTGGGCGGCGTCGGCGAACAAGGCCAGAGAGTGGAAGACCAGCCCGCCAAGGGCCTCCACGACGAGCAGCCCCAGGTTGACGCCCAGTGCCCACGACAACGCGCGGAGCTGGCCGGTTCGCGGCTGGCCGGGTTCGTGGCTGAACGCGTGGCCCGGCCCTGGGTCGGTCATGCCGTCAGCGTATCCAACGGTGAATGTTGTGAACCGCGCCAATGATAAAGAGAGCGGCGGAGTCTGCCGCCGAGTCTTCGGTGGTCAGCCAACAGCAGCAATCTGGAGGAAAGGCGTGCTCTCCGTGAGGATAGCGACCATGGGGCGTGCTGGCAGTTGTTTGGGGCGGTATTACTCGGCTCTCGATCCGCCCACGATCATCTGGCGGCGGCAGTCCCGGTGTGTCCGTGAACGCGAAGGCGTTGGCGCTTCCTGGCGTGACCTGGCCTCGGAGACTTCGGCAGGTCCGAATGCCGTCGCTCTCGGGTGACTGGTCGCGCGGCGGCCGGGGCGGGCGTCAGCCGGCGGCCGGATCCGGGGGCGGGCAGTCCGGACAGCGGCCGAACACTTCCAGGGTATGGCTGATGTCGGTGCATCCATGCTGTTTGGCAACAGCATCGGCCCACTGAACGACGGCTTGTCCGGCGATTTCGACGGAACGTCCGCACGACCGGCACAGGAGATGATGGTGGTGTTGCTGGGAACATCGAAGGTAGACCGTCTCGCCGTCCTCGCGTGTCAGAACGTCCACCTGGCCGGAGTGCACCAGGAGTCCGAGAGTCCGGTAAACCGTGGCGAGCCCGATGTTGTCCCCGCGCTCTCGCAGGGTCGCATGGATCTGCTGGGCGCTGCGGAAATCGTGGAACTCCAAGAGCAGGGCCTCGATAGCCTTTCGCTGCCTCGTCGTTCGCGTCGCAGGCAGGCCCGCTGCGGCGGGCACTGGTTCACGGTAGTGAGGAACCGGGCCGGGCCGTTTCTGACCATCGCCCCCTGCTGTGTTATCAACAGTTCCCATGATCAGCCGACGGTAACACGGGCCCAGACACGCCTGACTTTTGTGAGACCGTCGGGCTCTCGGTGACCGGAGCCCGGGATAACGCGCAACAGCCACGCGGCCTCATCCAGGTCCAGGCACGAGACTGGCCCGGAGCACGTGGCTCCAGGCCGGTCTGGTAACCGGGGTTCAGACGGAGGTGGAGCTGGTGTAGCGCAGGTAGGGCTTGACCACGTCAAGGTCTGGGAAGAGCTCTCTCGCGGCATCGGTCGGGATGTCGAGGTTGACGATGGCTCGGTCGCCGGGACGCCAGTCGGCGGGCGTGGCGAAGGGGCCGGACTCGTTGAGCTGCAGTGCATCCAGGACACGCAGAATCTCGTCGAAGTTCCGGCCGACGCTCTTGGGGTAGGTAAGCATCAGCTTGATCAGGTTGTCGGGGCCGATGATGAACACCGAGCGAACCGAGCTGGTGTCACCCTCGCCGGGGTGGATCATGTCGTAGAGCTCGGCGACCTTCTTGTCCGGGTCGGCGATGATCGGGTACCCGATGGTGGTCTTGGAGACCTCTTCCACGTCCGGCTTCCACGAGTTGTGGTCCTGCACTGAGTCCACCGACAGTGCGATCACCTTGGTGTTGCGTTTGTCCCATTCGTTGCTGAGCTGGCCGACGCGGCCGAGCTCGGTGGTGCACACGGGGGTGTAGTCGGCCGGGTGGCTGAAGAAGACTGCCCAGCTGTCGCCCTTCCAGTGCAGGAAGGAGATCTCGCCCTCGGTGGTGGGTGCGGTGAAGTCGGGTGCTTTATCACCCAGGTGTAGGGAAGCCATGGATTCGCTCCGGTCTCTTGGGACTCGTGTCGTGCCTGTGATTTGAGCGTATCTCGGGGTACCTGGGCCTGCGCGACGTAGCCGCTGGCACTGCCCCGGGGCTCTACAAACAACAGTGCAGATTCCTCATGGGTATTCTGCGCCGAGGCTCGCGGGTAAGGCGGGCCCGGTTCCCGGTTGCACAGGTACTGCGGCGACCACCCGGGCATACGCTCCGAGGATGAATGCCCGTGCGCCGATCCATAGCCCACTGCTGGCCAGGGTCCGACGGTCCGTCATCGGCGACGACCAGGTGATGCCCGGTCCGTACGGGCCTCGTCGCGTGACGTATGCCGACTACACCGCCTCTGGCCGGGCCTTGACCTTTATCGAGGACTTCATCCGGACAGAGGTGCTGCCCCGGTACGCCAACACGCACACCGAGTCCAGCGGCACCGGGCTGCAGACCACCCGGCTACGTGAGGACGCCCGCACGATCATCCGCAGTGCCGTAGGTGGGGATCAGGAGACCGTGGTCATCTTCGCCGGCTCGGGATGCACCGGAGCCATCAACAAGCTGGTCGGCATCCTGGGGCTGCGGATCCCCTCGAACATGGACGACAGCTACCACCTCAGCGACGCTATCGCAGCCGGTCAGCGCCCCGTGGTGTTCATCGGTCCGTTCGAGCACCACTCTAACGAGCTGCCCTGGCGCGAGTCCGTGGCAGACGTCGTGGTGATCCCCCAGGACATCGATGGGCACATCGACTCAGCCGCACTGGAGGCACAGCTGCTGAAGTACGCCGACCGGCCGCTTCGGATCGGCTCCTTCTCTGCAGCCAGCAACGTCACCGGCATCGTCAGCGACACCCACGGCATCTCTGCGCTGCTGCATCGCCATGGAGCCCTGTCCTTCTGGGACTTCGCCGCGGCGGCTCCCTATGTCGAGATCGAGATGTATGGCGGACCCGAAAGAGACCCGCTGTGCTACAAGGACGCCGTCTTCCTGAGCCCGCACAAGATGATCGGCGGTCCCAGCACCCCCGGCGTTCTGGTCGTGCGGCGCGAGCTGATGCGCAACCGGGTGCCCGACGTCCCGGGCGGCGGGACGGTGGCCTACGTCAACCCGAGCGAGCACCGCTACCTCGACGATCCGGCCCAGCGCGAGGAGGGCGGCACACCGGCCATCGTGGAGTCGATCCGCGCCGGGCTGGTCTTCCAGCTCAAGCAGGCGGTGGGGGTCGACGTCATCCGATCTCACGAGGAGCACTACCTGCGGCGTGCGGTCAGCGTCTGGCTGCAGGAGCCAGCCATGGAGATCCTGGGCAACCTGGATGCGGAGCGGCTGTCAATCGTCTCCTTCGTGGTGCGCGCCCCGAGCGGGCGATACCTCCACCACAACTTCGTGGTTGCCCTGCTCAACGACCTGTTCGGGATCCAGTCCAGAGGCGGCTGCTCGTGCGCGGGCCCGTATGGACACCGACTGCTGGGCATCGACCTGGACCGCTCGCGTGAGTTCGACCGCGAGATCGCTCACGGGTGCGAGGGCATCAAGCCCGGCTGGGCCCGGGTGAGCTTCAACTACTTCATCTCCGAGAGGGTGTTCTCCTACATCGTCGAAGCCGTCCGGCTGGTGGCCAAGGACGGGTGGCGTCTGCTGGGTGACTACCGGTTCGAGCCCGCCACCGGGCTGTGGAAACACCGCCGCGGACCGGCTGAACCTCCCCTACGCCTGGGCCAGGTCACGTACGACGCGCAGGGGCGAATGCAGTACCCGCGACACCACGACCGGGCACCCGAGTCCGAGCTGCGCCGCTACCTGACCGAGGCCAGGACTCTACTCGAAGCCGCCACGCCTGCTTCTGTTGAGCCTGTCGACGGCCTGGTATCGGCCGACTTCGAGCAGCTTCGCTGGTTCGATCTGCCGCCCATGTGTCTGGCGGACAGCATCAGGTGACAAGCCCACCGCCGCGCATGGTCTCGGGCGGTGTAGTTGTCAGGGTAATCGGCGTTTCCCTGCTGCCCGTCCTGATCGGATGCCTTGCACGGGCAGCCCAGGCACCACTTGGCGGGCCCGCACCGTCAGGTGCGGGCCCGCACCGTCATCCCTGCGATGGGCTCGGCCCACCCTCAGATGGGGGTCCCGACCCCTCAAGCACGTCATTGACCTAGAACCTCGCCCCCCAGAAGACCCACGCAGACCCCGAACCCGCCGACCACAACGTCAGATGGGTCGTCACGCCGTGACGCCGCACTCCCCCAGCAGACAAGTCGTTGGTAGCGTCGAGACTGTTGCCGGGCCCCCCCGGGCAACACCTCCGGCCCACTGAAAGAAACCAGCCCATGGACAGCACGGAAAAGGCGGCATGGAACCAGCGGTATGCAGGCAGTGAGCTGGTCTGGTCCGCCGCACCGAACATCTGGGTAGAGCAGCTGACCCAGGATCTGCCGCCTGGCAAGGCACTGGATATCGCTGCTGGCGAGGGCCGCAACGCCCTGTGGCTCGCCGCCCGCGGATGGCATGCCACAGCAGTGGACTTCTCCGTGGTGGCTCTGCGACGGGCGGCCGCGCTGGCCAAAGAGCAGCTCTATGACGACGTTGGAACACTGGTGACCCTCGAGGCCGACGTCGAGACGTGGGCTCCGCCGGCGCGTTCCTACGATCTGGTTCTCGTGGCCTACCTGCACCTCCACAAGCAACAGCGCAGCGCCATCTTGGCAGCGGCCGCCCAAGCCGTCGCCCCGGGTGGAACGCTTCTGATCGTAGGACACGACCTGGAGAACCTGACGTCTGGACACGGAGGACCGCAGGACCCTTCGGTGCTCTACCGCCCTCGTGACATCGTGGCGGATATCGAGCCGGCACAGCTCATCGTGGTCCGTGCCGAGACTGTCGCGCGGTCACTGACTGATAACCAGGGCCAGCCGGCGACAGCGCTCGATGCGCTCGTGCTTGCCCGCCGAGCCGTGGCCTAGCTGACCATGCTGTTCCCGCCCATCGGCGCACGCCGTACAGCAACCCCGGCAGAAGCTCGCTCTCCAGCAACCCGCAGGGCTCATGTGGGATGAGTCTGTCGGTCGCCCTGCGGGGATGCATGCGCACCCGAGGTGCGCCGAGCGGAAGTGCCGACGTTCACATTCTGAACAATACCCATAGGGGTATGATGGCGAGATCATTATCAATGACTAGGTCCCAGCCAACCAAAGGAAACCGCATGTGTAGTCCCGCCCGTTGCGGCCGCTGTGGAAAGACCACCTGGAGCGGCTGCGGTATGCATGTCGACACCGTCATGTCCAAGGTCACACCCGCGCAGCGATGCACCTGCGCCCCCCTCGAGCGGCCCGTGCGGCGGTTCCCGTGGGGCCGTAAGTGACGCACGCGAGTCGCCTGCGCGAACTCGCACGAGATAGACACCCATAGCGGCTGGGGAGAGCACCAACGGAGCCGGGCAACCACCCGGTTCACTCACGGGTGAGCAGTTCCTTGCTTCCGTCGGCCGCAGAGGGAGCACCGTGTCGGTTCACCAGGGGCGCCACCATCGTCCGCTGGAGGTGGGCGCCCGTCATGAGCCGGGGCCGAAGCTGCACGCGTGGATCAGGTAGCGCTAGAAGAGGTGTTTGCTGTGCCACCTGGGGCGCCGCCGGTGGACGTGGGTGCCTGGGCGCCACGAGGGCCGCGCATGGGTCGCGCGCGGTTGACTTCGTTGATGATCCGCTGGGTGAGCAGGCTCGTGATCTTGTCGGCCCTCGCCTGCGTCACCGTACCGTTCCTAACGGCTGTGACGAGCTCGCTCTCGGTACCAGTGACAATCGCCTTGACCAGGACGCCAACGCTGACCTTTTGGTTCTTCGCGACATCCGCCAGGCTCTTGCCGCCCTGCAGCGCAGTGCGCAGTTGGACGGTGGTCAAGCCGAGGGCCTTCGCGTCGGCGTCGCGGGTCTGGGTCATCCCCATCCCGCCGAAACGCGCACCGGAACCGCGCACGCCGCGCTTGGGCAGCTTGCTGTTGAGGGCCTTAGCCACCTTGTCGGCCTGCGACTGGGTCAGGGTGCCGTCGCTGACCAGCCCGTTTAGCGCGCTCTTGATTCCGGCGAGTCTGCTGGTGACCGGGTTGGTCGAGGTGGTGGCGGAGGCCGGTGTGATGGCCACGGCGCCAACGGCACCGGTCGCGAGGACACCGGACAGAAGGAGGACAGACGTGCGTTTGCGCATGGAGTTCTCCTCGGGTTCGTCGTGGGTCTCCATGCTCTGATGTGCACATGGGAGAACCCTGTGCGGTCCCTGTCTGCGTGATCGTGAGGAGCCAAACGGCGCCCGGGACTAGCGCAGCTGGGTTGGGGCTGCATCGCAACTCGGAGTCGACGAGCTTCCCGTCGACCACAAGAGCGCGTGTGGACGTGAACCGTGCGCGGTGAAACCCACGCCCCGCACACCTGGTTGCCCTACCCAGCGGCTCCATGAAGCGCCCAGACAGCTCTGTCACGGCATGGCGCAGGCCGAGGGTGCATCGTGATGAAGCACGACGCCGTCAGCGATCCCGACTGGACGAATGGGGCGGGTTCCGCGACCCGCCGCCTGGGCCGCCCGCATGGTGCCGAGCCTGCTGCGGGCTCGACCTGCGTGAGCAGCCCGCACAACAAGCTGCTGACCCCGGACACGGCTGTCGTGGACGTCGCCCACGCGGCCGCGCACCTTCAAGTCGACCAACCGCCTCAAACTGAACACGAAGATGGCCGGCCTGGGCGCACTTACCGTAGCTGCAGGTGTTCACGAGCCCTCGCAGAGTCCCAGCGCCGGCCGTGAGATGCGGCGGCTGACGACTTGAGGGCTGTCCGGATCGAGTACGCCGGGTTCGGAACGGCCTCGGTGAACAGGCGTGGCACGATCAAACATCACCCACATACGTTCAGAGTATACCCCATAGGGTATACTCTGAACGTATGGAGCCCACTGTGACCAACTCATCCACCCCCC
>Ga0097691_1002406_pt1 | contig 12551 bp, 10 predicted proteins | sample NGESurdeep072012_8_FD_72858 | JGI IMG/M metagenome (GOLD analysis project Ga0097691, IMG submission 72858) | Arctic peat soil microbial communities from Barrow, Alaska - NGEE Surface sample 210-1 deep-072012 | ecosystem: Environmental > Terrestrial > Soil > Wetlands > Peat ...
CGGGCGGTCATCTGGAGGTCCGCGCCGGTGGACTGGAACATTCCGACGTAGGCCATGCTCCAATCATCGCCGTTAAAGATGAAAAGATCGGCCTTGGCATTGCCGCTGTAGTCGCCAACAAAAATCTTGTCGTTCCTGGCCAGGCCGCCCCACCCCGGAATGTCTCCGTCGAAACGCCTGATAAAGCTGAAGCTGGATCCGTTCGAGCGCAGCATTCCAACATAGGGCATGGACCAGTCGGCTCCGTTGAAGACGAAAAGATCCTGTTTGCCGTTCCCGTCGAAGTCGCCAACGTAGAAGAGGTCATTCTTGGCGAAGCCGCCCCATCCCGGAATGTCTCCGTCATAGCGGGCCACCAGGCTCAGGCCGCCGCTGCCGTCATCCGCCAGCAAACCGAGATACGGCATCACCCAGTCCACGCTGTTGAACACCACAACCTCGTCCTTGCCGTCGCCATTAAAGTCGCCGGTAAAGAATTGGTCATTCGGCTGAAACTGCCATGACCCCGGCACCCGTTCCACGGCGCTGAAGGCAATATCCAGTTGAGCACCATTGGAGCGGAACGTCTGGATGGAATTTCCGCTGTGGACCAGCACATCGCTTCTGCCGTCTCCGTTGAAGTCGGCGGCGTAGCATTTAAGAAATGTATGGCCGGTATAGCTGTCATATTGCCGTTTGAACGACGTATAACAAACCGGACAGTAGGGCGGCGTGTTGTTCCGCATCCGGCAGTTTATGACTGGACGATATACGCCGGTATTGTTGGTGTTGCCGCCTTCGAACAATCCCACGTCCTGATTGTCGTCCCAATCGGCGGGCTTGGCGCCCTGATTGTAATCCGGGCAATTGCCGCTGCCTGTGGGGACCGGTGTCGTCGGATTGACGAAGTTGCCCCACTTAAGGGTCGAGCGATCGGTATTGATCGTAATGTCCACTGCTCCGGGTTCGCCACCGCTGTAGGCGCCGGAATTGCAGTACTCGTCGGCCAATCCGCCAAGCCCGTGACCGAACTCATGGGCGATCACAGCCCAACCATCGCCGGTCGTGACATGCGCGCGCCCGTTTCCTCCGCAACCGCCGTACCCCGGCTCATTGAGAATGATGAGAACGAAATTGTAATCAGGCACCCATTTCTTCAGGGCGTTTTGGATCGCCGTCTCCGTGCCGGTGCCGTATTCCATCCAGCAGTGCGACCAGGAACCGCTGAAGATCATGCCCAAAGCGCTGTCAACCAGAGTCGTGCTGGCAATGGTCCCATCGGCGTTGTAGGTGCGCTGGCTGACGCCTGAATTGTTGGAAGCCAGGTTGACGCGAAAGATGTTCCAGGCGGAGGCGTCTTCGTAGAAATAGTCGTTGCCGAAAACACCGCCCAACACGGAGTTTTGCACCCAATCGTTATAGGTCGCCTGATCGGCATCCGCGAACCCGTCGCCCAGAATGGCGAGGTTTCGTTTTGAGCCCACCGGGCCGGCATTTCGGATCTGAGTTACGCTGTCTGGCATCGCGCGACCTCCTCGCTGTTGGTTGGACTCCGCCAGGTCCGGTTTTCCAAAAACTGTCCGCAACATCGTGCTTCATCTCGTTCCCCCTCCGGGCCAAAGTCCCAGCAATGATCTGTAACGCTGCACCGCGTCCGGTTCCAACAATGTCTTCGCATCTTGCATCGGCGGTATAGACGATCCCATTGTTTCCCTCTTCGACAGCCTGATTTGAACCGACGACTCGGTTGCCCGCTGTCGCGATATTGGGCGGCATGGCGAACCCAAGCTGCGCGCCATTTCCCAACGGTCCCCACCAGAATGAATGTCGCACTGATGCGCCCGGATAGATCGTGAAGTTAGTGCCCGGACTCGGTCCAATGATGACTGCCATCTTCGACCCCATCGGTTAAATCGCTTGGCGCTACCTTCTGCGCCAAGACAACGATATCAGCCTCAGACAACCAACAAATGTGAAGCCAATCACAATCTACCGATAATTGTTCCTGCATTGAAGACCCGCGGTTACGCCGATGCCACCGCCGTGGTCCTTGAGGCCTTCAAGCAAAGCGTTCGCGAGCGTGGGCATACATGATCCTAGCTGATATTTCCTAGATGACATCCTGAAGGATCCGGTCACGGCCGACCTGCTGTGTCCCGACGACGTCTTCGGTTGCAAGCGCCTCTGCGTCGATACCGGTTACTTCGAGACGTACAATATGCCTCACGCAAAGCTGGTCGACGTATCCCGGAGGCCGATCGAGCGCTTCACCGCTGATGGAATCGAGGTCAACGGTGTCGAGCACCCGCTGGAAGCCAGCGTCTCCGCCACCGGCTTTGCTGCAATGACGGGGTCGTTCGACAAGATTCGGATCGCCGGTCGCAATGGCCTGACGCTTTCCGAGAAATGGAATCTGATTCAACTAAGTTGAATCAGACTCTAGCTGTGTCTTTTTGTCTGAGCATGATCTCCGGGCAAACGCTTTGCGTTTGTCCCGAGGGAAAACCGGTTTCCACTTTTCCGGATCATGCTCTAGCGATGCAGACACGAATAAATCCGCACGAGATCACGTCCCTCTGCCGGAATCGCGCGGGCAGCTTTGGCATTCGCCGTTGCCGTGGCACAGGATAACCAGAAATAGTTTCCAGTCGGATCGATAACGAGCCGGTTCGGATTGAAGTCGGCAACAATCACCGACAAGTATGGCGTCGTCGAGAACCAGGACAGCCGGTTCAAATCGGGCGCGATTCGTTCGGATGAAACGAAATGCGGATTGCCGAGCGCCGGATCGGATGCGTCGCCCATCGCGAGAGCCGCGACCGCGGCTCGGTAGTCTCTCCATGCCGTGACGAATTTTCCGGTCTCGATCACGTGCACCAGCGTCAAAAGCATAAACGCTGCCGCAAGCGGCCGGGCCCCCCGGTTGCGCACCGCGGTCATCGCCCGTTGCAGGCTCGGAAACGGAAAAGCGGGCCCGCCATCTCCGTGCATGGCGCCCAGCGCCGCCAGTGCGCCGAACACCGGCGTGACGATCACCAGCGCAGTTCGCAGATAATACCGGCTGCTCGCATGTATCGTGTGGTCAAGCCACAGCCAATATATGGAGAGCACTGCCATCACGCTTGCGGCGGCATAAAGATACGCTCTGTCCGGCGCCAGCCGCGAAAGCACCAGGAAGATAACGCCGTAACCGGCGAGCGCCGCGAACAACAGCAAGACGATGCTCACCTGAAAGATGGTGAGGTCGAAGAAGTGCAGCGCTGCCCTCATCAGCACGCCGGCATAATATTCGTCGGGCGGCATCATGATCTTGGCGGCGACCGACACCGCCAGGACCGCAATCAGGGCTGTAGCCGCGCGCAGAAATGAGGCGTCGCGCCAGCCGCGCGGTGCCAGTGTCGCGACGATGGCGAATGCCAAAACCAGCGCGCCTTCATGCGTGAAAGCGAGTGTGAGCACCATGACAAAAACGAGTGCCGTCCCAGCGACGGTCCGTTTCGCATAATGGCTGACGGCGAGCGCCGGCCAGAACACTGCGTGCGCCATCCACATCTCGGTCGGAAAGCCAAAGACCAGCGGGCAGAGCAGGGCTGTCGAACAGCAGGCGTAGACGAAGATGATGCGGCCATGTGAGCGGTCGGCCGCGAAGGTTCCGATCAGCCCCGCGAGCGGCGCGAGATAGAACAGCAGCCCATAGACGACGATTCCGGCGCCGGGGTTCCGGCTCAGCCCGACATAGATCTCGGCCGGCAGCAGACTAAGCAGAAACACCGACAGGCGGCCGGAGATATTGTGCCAGTGGAACGCCCAGACGTCCTGGACCGCGACGGCATAGGAAAACATCGCGCCGTCGGCGTACAGCTCCAGCTCATAGCGCAGCGCGACAGCGACGAACGCGACCGACCAGCAGAGACCGACTCCGATCACCAAGGCGCGCAAGACGTCGGAGTCGGAGCGGATGGTGGGCCACGACATAATGCCGACGTCTCCTCTAGCCGCGCCCGGGGCGCCGACCGTCCAGAAGCTGCTTGAGAACGCCACCGGCCGTTGCCGCAACCTGGTCGAGCATACGCCGCCCAGGTTCGGTCGACCCCGCCTTCGGGTCCATTTTTTCGCCTAGGACTGATCGGCCAGCGAGGCCGTCAGATGATCGAACCGGTGTCCGGCACGCGCTGCCTTCGCCGTCATATAACGGCGGTTGTCGGCATTGATCGGCGCCTCCAGCGGCATCCGGCTGGCAATTTCGATGCCGGCCTTTGTGAGGCCGTCGAGCTTGGTCGGATTGTTGGTGAGCAGCACGATCCGCGTGCAGTTCAGTATCCGGAGCATGCGTGCGGCGATGCCGTAATCGCGCTCATCGTCATCGAAGCCGAGTGTGGTATTGGCGTCGAAGGTGTCGAGGCCGTCGTCCTGCAGCTGATATGTCCGCATCTTGTTGGCGAGACCAAGCCCGCGGCCTTCCTGCGCCAGATAGAGAATGACGCCGCCGCCGAGGTCCTCGAGCAGCGCCAAAGCGAGCCGAAGCTGGTCGCCGCAGTCGCAGCGCCGTGAACCGAACACGTCGCCAGTCAGGCAGGCGGAATGCAGCCGCACCGGAACGGCATTGGTGAAATCGGGCTTCCCGACGATGATGGCGACCGGACTGCCACCCATCGCGTCGCGGAACACGACAAAGCGGGTGGGCGTGCCCGAGTTGAGCGGCACCGAGGCTTCGCTCGCCACGATGAGCGAGCGAATTGCATCATCGGCAAAGCGGGCCACCGCATCTGCCTCAACCCTGACGATGCTCTCCTCACAGGCGACGGCGTGGGCAACCATATCTGCCGCCAGCACCGCCGGCAGACTTTGCGATAATTTGACCAGTTGAATAGCTGCAGCGGCCGCCCAGCTCGCCGGCTTGGCCGCTGGAATGCGCTCGCTTGTTGCGTCGGTAACGAGGGCGAGGATCGCGTTCGCGTCGTCACCCGCCGAGAGCGGCAATGCCATCGGCGTTGACGCATCGAGGCCGAGGGCGAGCGCGCGCCGTTCCGTGATGATGAGTCGAGGCACAATTGGTCCGCAGAGCGCCATGAATTCAGCAAGCCGCTGCCCGTCGAGACCTTCGACCGGCAAGGCGAGTACCGCTTCGCCCGTTGCGGTGATCAGAACAGGCCGTCGTCCGTGGAATTCGCCAAGACCGCGGCTGACACTGGTGTGCCCCCGACTGCCAAATAAAGCCGAGCTTGCGCCCATCTGCAGTTCACTCATTCCGAGACTTTCCATTCTTATGGCCGTGATCGTGGAACACCGCGCGCCTGACATCATTCCGGTCGCAAACAGATGATTTTTATGGCATGATGGCAGATAGTCGCATTGTTAACGCAACCACACAGTGTTTTTGATTTCTGTCGTGCCGACAAGCAATTTCCCCTCGGGCGAATCTGCGTCTTCCGACCCGTGGGAAGACTTTAGCAATATATTCCGTAGAGGGCAGCAGCCTCTTCCGCTAGCCTGGGCGGATGTGTTCGGTCCGCTGCGGAAGGGCACGGTGGACGATCTCGTGATCGTCGGCCAGATCGGCCAGTCACTTGACGGCCGGATTGCGACAGAATCCGGACATTCGAAATACATCAACGGGCCGGCGGGACTGGTGCATCTGCACCGGCTGCGGGCCCTGGTGGACGCCGTCGTCATCGGCGTCGGCACCGCCATCGCCGACGATCCGCAATTGACCGTGCGGCGGGTCGCCGGGCCTCAGCCGGCGCGCGTCGTTATCGATCCGAAGGGCCGGCTTGGCGCCGAAGCCAGGGTGTTCGCCGACAATGGTGTCCGCCGCTTGCTGATCACCGGGCAAGGCACGCGCTGCACGCCGCCGTCCGGCGTCGAAATTGTCGCCTTGCCCGCGGCCGATGGGCAACTTGCCCCGTCAGCGATTCTCGCAGCACTCGCTGGTTTCGGCATGCGCCGCATACTGGTCGAAGGCGGCGCCAACACGGTATCGCGCTTTCTTGCCGCCGGGTGTCTCGACCGCCTGCACGTGATGGTCGCGCCGATCATCCTGGGGGCCGGGGGCTTTGGCCTGACACTGCCGCCGATCGAGCGCGCCGATCAGGCGCTGCGTATGCCCATCTGTGTGCATAAAGTAGGCGACGATGTGCTGTTCGACTGCGATCTGTCGGCTCAGCGTGTGGCGCTCGGTGTGGCGAAGAAATCGACGTGACCGACACGGAGTGAGGAGCATCCGGCGGCAACGGCGTCGCGGCGGCGCGTATGCCAAGCAGTTATGTCGGCGAACGACAGCGCGCCCATGTCGTGCGCGGCGCTTGCCCATCCGGCCAGTATTTCGATTTGGATGTCGAGATCGTCCGGTCCCATCGCCCAGTCGGATGCGCCGTGCACCACCGAATAGCCGAGCGCTTCGAAGCGCGCGATCGCAAAGGCGGCCGCCGCCGGCCCGAGCGCCGGCCCGAAGCCTTTGTCCGTGCGCTGATGCGCGTTCACCGCGGCAGTGATCGCCGCATCGAGCGGATCAGACGGGGTGAACCCGATCCGCCCGTCATAGCTCAGCGCCGCGTAAAGCGGGATCGAGCGCGCGGCGATCTCGACCGCGAGCCGGTCCAGCCAGGTTTCGGAGACGAGATCGAGCAAGGCCGAGGTCGCCACCAGATCGACCGGCCCATCGAGCGCGGCTTCGAGATCGCGGTTGAGATCGAGCGGGATGGCGGTAACGGTGACATGTTTGGCGAGCGGCGTGGCCTTGGCGCGCGCCAGCAGGCCGAGATCGTTGTCGATCAGCTTCCAGCTCTGCTGCGCCGGCAGAAGTGGGCCCAGCGCGCGCAAGGTCGAGCCGGTACCGCAGGCGAGATCGACCACGCGCACCGAGGAAAGCGCCTCGAGAGAGGCAGCGGCGGCGTCGAGAACTTTCGGATTGCGCGCGCGCATGTCGTAAGGCTCGCGCAGCGTTAGCCAGTCGGCGGAGAAGCCGGTCATGCCAGCGTCTCCAGCGCGCGCGCAAAGATTTCCGCGGACTGCCGCCAGGTCGGGAGCCGCAGCGCCGCCGCGCGCGCGGCATCGGCCAGGCGCTGCCGCAGCTCGGCATCGTCGATGACGCGGCGCAGCGCCTGTGCGAATGCAGGAATATCGCCGGGGGCGACGAGCAGGCCGGCGTCTGGCGGCACCGTGTCCGGTATGGCGCCGGCACTGGTGCCGATGACGGGCAGGCCGTGCGCGAGAGCCTCGGCATAGGCCATGCCGTAACCTTCGAAACGGGAGGCGAGCACGAACACGTCGGCTTCCGCGTAAAGCGCCGCGAGGCGCTGCGGCGATACCGCGCCGAGCGCGGCAATTCGATTTCCGAGCGCGTGACGCGCGATATCGGCATCAAGCTGCGCAACGGCATCGCGGTCGCGGGTGCGGTCGCCGGCAATCGTCAGCCGCCATGACAGGTCGGGGAGCGTCGCCAGCGCGGCAATCAGCACGTCGAAGCCCTTGCGCGGCACCACTGCGCCGACCGACAGCAGCCGCACGACGCCGTCCTGGCTTGCTTGCGCCAACGGCGCCGGATCGCTGCCCGGCCTCGCGACGGTAATGCGCCCGGCCGGCACGCCGTAATCGGCAGCGACCAGCCGTGCCGTCGCCGCGCTGGTGACGACGACGCCTTGCACGGCTGCGAGCGCCGCCCGCTCACTCGCGCGTAACGCGTCGGCCCGCTCCACGGACAGTCCCTGTTCCAGCGCCAGCGGATGATGCACCAGCGCCAGTAACGGATTACGGCCGGCAAGCTGGGACGCGGTTTCCGGCAAGACGCCGAGCGCCAGGCCATCGATAACGATCGTGCGGCCAGCGGGCATCGCCAGCAGCCGCGTCCGCGCGGTGGTGCGCGTCGCTTCGTCGGGCCAGGGGAAGCCTTCGCCGAGGTTGAGCAGATCGATCTGCCAGCCGAGATCGCCGAGCTCGGCAATCATGCGCCGGTCATAGGCATAGCCGTCGAGCGTCTCGGCGGAGAAGGCCGCGTCGATGACGAAGGTCGCGCCGTGCAGCGCCTGCGCCGGTCCGAACACGGCGCCGCGGAACGAATGGGCGATCATGATGTGGTCGCGAACTTCAACGGCGAACAAGGGACCTCCTCAAGGATAAGTAATGGGCTGGCAGAGTACGCCACTCTTGGCGTCAAGAATATCGGGTAGCCGCCGCGCCAAATCCCCAAACGCAACTGCCGGTGCCAGCATTGCGTCGAGCCGCGCATCGGCCAGCAAAGCGAGCGCCGCGGCGAGCCGCCGGCCATGCGTCCAGCGCGGCCGGTGCGACGGCGCGATCCGTCCAACCTGGCTCGACACCAGCCGCAGCCGACGGCTATGGAAGGCGCCGCCGAGCGGTGCCGCCACCGGCGCGTCGCCGAACCAGCTCAATTCAAGCACCGTTGCCTCCTCGCCGGCGAGTGCGAGGGCCGTGCCAAGTCCGCCGGCATTGCCGCTGGCGTGAACGACGAGGTCGCAGTCGCCCTTTGCCGTTTCGGGCTTCGCAAAGCCAACACCGAGGATTTGCGCTAATTCCGCGCGTGCCGGGTTGATGTCGACGAGCGTCACCTCCGCGCCGGGAAGCCGCCCGCACAAATACGCAACCAAAGAGCCGACCACGCCGGCGCCGACGATGGCGATGCGGTCGGCCGGGCCCGGCGCCGCATCCCAGACCGCGTTGAGCGCGGTCTCCATATTGGCGGCCAGCACCGCTCGTTGCGGCGGCAGATTTTCCGGCAGCACCACGGCGGCGCTCGCCGGGATGTTGAAGTAATTCTGGTGCGGGTGGAGCGTGAAGACCGTGCGCCCGCGCAGCGATTCCGTCCCGCCTTCGATCCGGCCGACCGTGGCGTAGCCGTATTTCACCGGAAACGAAAAATCGCCGGCCATGAAGGGCGCGCGCATGCGTTCGAACTCACTCTCCGGCACGCGCCCGGCAAGCACGAGCGCCTCGGTGCCGCGGCTGACCGCGCCGTAAAGCGCCCGCACGCGCACTTCGCCCGCTCCGGGCGGCGCGAGCGCCTCCTGGCGGATGTCGGCTTGTCCGGGCCCGCTATACCAGAGCGCCTCGGCAACCTCGTCGGGCCGGCTGATCGCCACTTTACTTTAATCCCCGGATTGGACTTAAGGACGGTTCGCGGTGTTATATCATCGAGTTTGCACCGTCCGCCCAGGGATTAGAAGTCGTAACCGCGTGCCAGAGCGCTCTCCGCTGCAAGTCATACAGGCCGACGCCGCCGGAAATGATATTTTCGGCCGGCGCATGCTGTTTGCTGTCCTGTTTGCAGCCACCATGGCCGGATTCCTGGCGCTCGCCGCGCTGGCGCTGGCGCCGGGCGGCTTCGGCATTATCGACATAACGCTCCTGGCGCTGTTCGCGGCCACGCTGCCCTGGATGGTGGCGGGATTCTGGAACGCCGTGATCGGGCTTTTGATCGTGCGGTTTTCCGCCGATCCGATTGCAACCGTCATGCCGCAGGCCGCGCGCATCCGCGGTGACGAGCCGGTGACCGCGTCGACCGCGATCCTGTTGTGCATCCGCAACGAGTTGCCGGAGCGGATGATCCGCAATCTCGAGCCGATGCTGGCGGGTCTCGACGCCGCCGGCTTCGGCGAGCGTTTCAATCTCTATGTCCTCAGCGACACCAGCGACGCGGAGATCGCAGGCAACGAGGAGGCGTGCTTCGCGGCGTTGACCGCGCGCTGGTGCGATCGGGTTGCGATCACCTACCGGCGTCGCGCGGTCAACACCGGCTACAAGGCCGGCAACATCCGCGATTTCTGCGAGCGCTGGGGCAGCAAACACGATTTCGCGGTGACGCTCGACGCCGACAGTCTCATGACCGCCGACGCCGTTCTCCGTCTCGTCCGCATCATGCAGGCGGATCCCAGGCTCGGTATTCTTCAGGGGCTGATCGTAGGCCTTCCGTCTACCAGCGCCTTCGCGCGCGTCTTTCAGTTCGGCATGCGGCTTGGCATGCGCTCCTACACCATAGGCAGCGCCTGGTGGCAGGGTGATTGCGGGCCCTATTGGGGCCACAACGCTGCGCTGCGACTTGAGCCGTTCATCGCGCATTGCGCCTTGCCGGTTCTGTCTCAAGGCGGATCGGAAGATCGCCATATTCTTAGCCACGACCAGATCGAAGCCGTGCTGATGCGCGCCGCCGGCTATGACGTGCGCGTGCTGCCGCAAGAGGATCTGGGCTGGGAGGAAAATCCGCCGACTTTGATCGAATTCATCCGCCGTGATCTGCGCTGGTGCCAGGGCAACATGCAGTATTGGCGTTTTCTAGCGCTTCCGGGCCTCAAGCCGGTGAGCCGCTATCAGTTGGCGCTGGCTATCGTGATGTTCATCGGCTCCCCGGCCTGGGTCGGGCTGCTCGTGCTCGGCACGCTCGTCGTCGCATTCTCCGATACGCCCGCCAGCTTCATTCGCGCCGACGCCGGCACGGCGCTGTTGGTGTCCATGCTGGTGATGTGGTTCGCGCCGAAGATCGCGAGCGCCATCGAGATTTTGTTGCGCCCGGAGCTTCGCCGCGGGTTCGGCGGCACCGGACTATTCGTCATCAATTTCGTCATCGAAACCGTGTACTCGATCCTGCTTTGTCCGATCCTGTGGTTCGGCCACACGATCTTCCTCACCGGCCTGCTGTTCGGCCGCGAAATTGGCTGGATCGGGCAGACCCGCGACGATCATGCAGTGCCTTTCACGCTGGCGCTGCGCAATTTGTGGCCGCACACGCTGCTCGGATGCGCCGCGCTCGGCATCTTGGCGGTGACACAACCGGCGGCCATCCCCTATGCACTGTTTCTCGCCGGCGGCCCGGCCTTGGCGATCCCGTTTGCCATGATGACGGCGTGGCCTTCGCTCGGCAGTCTTGCCGCCCGGGTCGGCATCGGCCGGCTGCCCGAGGAGACCGCCAGGCCGGCGGTGCTGCTGGCGCTGGCGCTGCCCGCGATCGAGTCGGCGGCGCCATTGCCGCGGCCAAGTTCGGTCTGAGGCGGTGTTCGAAGGCTTCAGGACCGCGCGCGGTATTATCCGGTCGCTTCGCATCTACTACGGCGACAGGTCGCGTGCGGCGGCGATGGACCGGCTCTATGGCGACTTCATACGGCGTGGCGATCTGGTATTCGATATCGGCGCCCATGTCGGCGACCGCGTGGCCTCGTTCCGCCGGCTGGGCGCGCGGGTCGTCGCGGTCGAGCCGCAGCCGGCCATGGTCAGGGTGCTCAGGCTGTTCTACGGGCGCCATGCCGATGTCGCGATCGAGGCGGTAGCGGTCGGCCGCGGCGTGGGCACGACCAGCATGATGATCAACGCCGATAACCCCACAGTCTCGACGGCGTCACATGAGTTCGTGAGCGCCGCGCGCGATGCGTCCGGCTGGGAAACGCAGCGCTGGATCAAGTCGGCGCCGGTGCCGGTGACTACGCTGGATGCGCTGATCGGCAAGCACGGCGCGCCGGCCTTCATCAAGATCGACGTTGAAGGTTTCGAGGAAGAGGCGCTGCGGGGACTGACGCGCGCGGTCAAGGCGCTGTCATTCGAGTTCACGATAATCCAGCGCGACGTCGCGCTCGCCTGCATCGAACGCTGCATCGCGCTGGGCTACACGCGGTTCAATGCCGCGCTCGGCGAGAGCCAGACCTTTGTGAACGCCGATTGGGTCGGCGGCGAGGAGATCGCCCGCTGGCTGACCGGGCTGCCGCACGCCGCCAATTCCGGGGACATCTATGCCGCTGTCGCCTGACCGCAAGCGGCCGATGCGGCGACGCTTGTGCGTGGCCGTCGCCGCGCTGATCGCCGCAGGCTACGGCCTGACGCTGCTGATTTTTTATCCCGGCATCATGACCTACGACGCAAAATTCGTCCACGAGGACATCGCCAGGGGCGTGCTCGGCGACTGGCAATCCCCGGTCATGACCGTGCTGTGGGGCGTGATCGACCCGGTTGCGCCCGGCGCGGGCAGCATGTTCCTGCTGATCGCGACCTCTTACTGGCTGGGCTTTGGCCTGCTGGCGTTCGCGCTGGCGCGCCGCGCAACCCGGCTCGCGCTGTTGCTGCCGCTGCTGGCGCTGATGCCGCCGGCCTTCGTCTTTGTCGGGATCATCTGGCGCGATGTGCTGTTTGCGACCAGCTGGCTGCTGGCCGCCGCGATCGCCTTCGCTGTCGCCGAACGCGGCGCGCGCTATCGCGTGCCGGCGCAGGCGCTGGGCCTCGCGCTGTGCGCCTTCGGCGTCTTGCTGCGTCCGAATGCGCTGATCGCCGCGCCGATCCTCGGCGCTTACATCGCCTGGCCGAGGCAAATGTCCTGGAAGCGCACGGCGATCCTGTTCGTCCCGGCCATGGCGGGGTTTTTTGCGCTGGTGCAGGTGGTCTATTACGGCGCGCTCGGCGCGACGCGGCAGCATCCGTTGCAGTCGATCATGGTGTTCGACCTCGGCGGCATCAGCCACTTCACCAAGCAGAACCAGTTTCCAGTCACCTGGAGCGAGCCCGAGACCGCGCTGCTCTTGAACAGCTGCTATCAGCCGACCCAGTGGGACATCTATTGGCGGCTCTAGCCTTGCGATTTC
>Ga0097691_1002407_pt1 | contig 12551 bp, 10 predicted proteins | sample NGESurdeep072012_8_FD_72858 | JGI IMG/M metagenome (GOLD analysis project Ga0097691, IMG submission 72858) | Arctic peat soil microbial communities from Barrow, Alaska - NGEE Surface sample 210-1 deep-072012 | ecosystem: Environmental > Terrestrial > Soil > Wetlands > Peat ...
TTCATGAGCCGGAAGACGATCGAGCAATCTCAAGGACGGCAATCGGGGGGAGGGCTCTCGGTAGCGGGCATCGTTCTCGGGTTCGTTGGGATTATTGGTGCAATAGGTTTTTGGCTCTCAGTCGTCGTCTTCGGTGTGGCAGTCAACGGGGCGAGTTCCTACTCCAATGGCTATGACTATGGTTCCAGTCACTATTCGTCCAGCTCCAGTGAATCATCGGTCTGCAGCAGTTCCAATGTTCCTTCCGGCGATTTATCGTCCAGTTGGCTCTCCGGTTGTAAGAACGCATGGAGCATACAGGGGGGTGGGTCGGGCAACTCCGGCAACACCGGGAGTGGTACCTCTGGCAACAGTGGGAACTCCTAATTCGGACGGTCTGCAGATTCGCTTGAATGCATCGCGAGTTGACTAGGAACCGGGATCAATCAGTATCCAACGGATGTGCGATAACCAGAGATCCTCTTCGATGGGTTCCGCGAAGTGGATGGTCCTGGTCGGTGGTGTTACTTGTCGCAGCGTGGTCCATGTGGAGCTTGCGAGCGACACTCCTGTCGGTGTCCTACCCGTCCTTCATACAGCGAGCGCAGACGACTTGGTTCCCGCTGTACCGGAAGCCGTTCTCCTGTTCTTCAATGAGTTGGCTCTTGACAAAACCCACGTCACGATTCTACGCGTGGCCTACTCTGGACCTCCCGACGTTCATCCACCGCCAGCGAGTTTGCCGTGAAACTGCTTCTGCACCGGCACTCTTGGGGATAACGGCGGTCACCACTATCGCCGGCCGCGGGGCGAGCATTTGAGTTCCTACCGCCGAAGCTGCTGCATCTCGGGACCACTCCACTCTCGCTCTTCCCTGATATCGAGTCGCCTGCCGATCCCGCAAGCCGAACGTGTTGCGGATCAACTCGATCCAGTCCGGGTAGAACTGGCTGATCACCGCAAGCCGATCGGCAAACGGCACAGTCAGGACTTCGTCGTAGGCGTCCGACTCGAACTGTTCGGCGTGTCGGTCCGCGTTCTTTGCGATCACCGTATGAACCCAAGGATCGCCCGCCGTCTGGAAGACGGCCCCGACCGACACATTCTCGGGTTCTACGGTCGTCCTAGGGCTTGGTCATTCGGTGGCGATGGCCTCGAGGACGTTGAGCCGAGCGGCGCGCCGGGCCGGCCAGGTGGCGGCGCCGAGGCCGAGCAGCGCTGCGAGGAGGAGAAAGATGACCAAGTTGGTGAAGGGGATAACGATGTCGGTGATCCCTTGTTGCTTGAGCGAGTCGGCCAGGGCTACTCCGAGGCCGGTGCCGACCACGACGCCGATGAGCGCACCGAACACCGACAGGATGAGAGCTTCGGAGCGGATCATTGCCCTGATCTGTCGCCGGCGCATCCCGACGGCGCGTAGGAGCCCGATCTCGTGGGTGCGCTCGAAGACCGAGAGCATCAGCGTGTTCACGATCCCAATCAGGGCGATCAGGATGGCTAGGGCGAGCAGGGCGTAAATCAGACCCAGCAGCTGGTCAATGGAGGTCAGTTGGGTCTTCTGGAACTCCGCCCGGGTTTGCACGGTCAGGTTGGGGTAGCCCCTGAGCGCTGCCTTGACGGCTGCGCTGGTCGGGGGCGTGGCGCCGGTGGAGGTGGCGAGCAACAAGGCGACGGGAAGTGTGGTGGCGGCGAAGTGTGTGTGGAAGAACGCGCTGCCGGTCAGGTAGCTGCCGAGCAGGGCGTTGGGTTTGAAGATCCCGCCGATCCTCATCGTGGTGGGGCCGGTTTCGGCGAAGGTGACCGGGACGACGGAGCCGACCGAGAGGTGGTTGGTGTTGGCCGTGTTCGTGTCGATAAGCAGCTGGCCCTCCGCCAATGACTTCGCTGCGGCGCCCGAGCTCATCTTGAGGATGACGGTGGAGGACAGATCGGATGGTGCGAGTGAGCTGAGGGTCGCCAACGACCGACTGATCTCGAGCTGCCCGCTGTTGACGTTGGTGACCCGGGTGACGCCCGGCACCTTGGCCACTGCCTCGGTTGTTCCGAGGCTAAACCCTGTATTGGGGCCACCGGTGGCCGGGGCGGTGATGATGTAGTCGGCGCTGACGGCGTCGCTGACGGTGCCCGTGGCCGACTTCGACAGGGATGCCCCGTACACGGCGATTGTCGAGACGAGCGCCATGCCGACCATGAGCGCGGCCGATGTCTGTGCGGTGCGACGAGGGCTGCGCATCGAGTTCTTACGGCCGATTCGCCCCGAGACGCCGAGGATCCTGGCCAGGGGCCGGCCCAGGACGCTGGAGACCGGTCGGGCGATCGCCGGTGCAAGGATCCCGACGGCGATGAAGATCCCGACCGCACCGATTCCGACGAGCTGTATCGCAGGCTGGCTCAGACCGATGGCCAGGACGACGATGCCGGCCACGCCGATGACGGCGCCGATGGTCAGGCGTCGAGCCGACGACTCCCGCTGCGCGACCTCGTATGTCGAGATGGCTGCGATCGGCGGGATCTTGACCGCTTGCCTGGCCGGGCTGATCGCCGACACGACCGTGACGCCGACCCCGACGAGGAGCCCGGCGAACACGGTGCGCGACTGGAAGACCAGCGAACCGGATGGAAGCGTGATCCCGAACGCTTTGATCAGTGCTTCCAGACCGCTTGCCGTGAGCACGCCAAGGCCGATGCCGACCAGCGAGGCGGTGACGCCGAGCAGGAGCGCTTCGAAAAGGACGGATCGGAAGACTTGGCGGCGGCTGGCGCCCACGATTCGCAGGAGTGCGAGCTCACGGGTGCGCTGTCCGACGGTGATCGAGAAGGTGTTGAAGATCGTGAAGCCGCCCACGAACAGCGAGATGAGGGCGAAGACGAGTAGCGCCGTGGAGAAGATGCCGAGTGACTGGTTGATGGCGCTCGACTGCTCGGCTGCCACGGTCTGCCCGGTGACAACCTCGACCCCGGCGGGCAGCACCGCGGAGATCCCATGCTCGACGGCGGTCTTGTTCGCGTTCGGGGTCGTGATGACGTCGATGGTGTTGAGGTGGCCCTGCTCGCCGAAGAGCTGCTGGGCTGTCGGGAGGTTGAACGCGGCGATGGTTGCCCCGGCGAGGTTGTCGGCGGTTCCGAACGCGACGATGCCCGAGAGGGTGAAGGTCTGCGGCGAACCGGGCAGCAGGATCCGCACCTGGTTGCCGACGCTGAAGTGGTACTTGCGCGCCGTACCCTGGTCCATCACGACCTGGGTCGAGGTGGTCGGGGGCTTGCCGGCGACCAGGCGCAGCGAAGAGAGCCTCCGATCGGCGCCGTAGGACAATCCGATGGTCGGGGCACCGCCTGTGGTGACCGCTTTTCCATTTGGCGCGATGAACTGGGCGTAGCCGGAGACACCGCCCTCAGCGACCGCCACACCCGGAACATCCTTCACCGCAGCAATGATCGACTCAGGGATGGGTTTGCGGATGGCACCGGCTGCGCCACTTGTGGGGAACGCAGCAACCCCACGGACCTCGAAGTTGATGTTTTGGTAGACCTGACCGAACAGGGTGGTGAAGGTGTTGTTCAGGGTATCTGTCAGCACCAGGGTTCCGGTGACGAAGGTCACCCCAAGGACGATGGCCAGGGCCGTCAGGGCGAGCCTCAGCTTGTGCGCACGAAGGCCCTTGACGGTGATGCGCCACACGTCAGGCCCCGAGCTGCTTCATTTGTTCGAGCACCGTGTCGGCTGTCGGCTCGTGGAGCTCTCCAACCAGGGTGCCGTCGGCCATGAAGACCACGCGGTCGGCGAAGGCGGCAGCGCGAGGATCGTGGGTGACCATCACGATCGACTGGCCGAACTCGGTGACCGAACGCCGCAGGAACGTCAACAGCTCCGTTGACGCGTTCGAGTCGAGGTTGCCCGTCGGTTCGTCGGCAAAGATCAGGTCGGGCCGGCTGATCAGCGCCCGAGCGCACGCGACACGCTGTTGCTGGCCGCCGGACAGCTCGGCCGGGCGATGCGTGAGCCGGTCCTTGATGCCAAGCTGGTCGACGAGGAAGTCGAACCAAACCTGGTCGACCCTCTTCCCAGTGAGGTCGACGGGCAGGGTGATGTTCTCCGCGGCCGAGAGTGTGGGGACAAGGTTGAAGGCCTGGAAGATGAAGCCGACCCGGTCACGGCGCATCTGGGTCAGTCCCGAGTCATCGAGGGTCCCGATCTCCTGGTCGCCGATGAACGTACGCCCCGATGTCGGGACATCCAGTCCGGCCATGCAGTGCATCAACGTGGACTTGCCCGATCCCGAGGGACCCATCACCGCGGTCAACTGGCCGCGGGCGAACTCGACATTGATCCCGTTCAGGGCACGGACTTCGGCGTCGCCGCTCCCGTAGCTCTTGACCAGGTCGACGGCCCGGGCCATCAGCGGCGATGGCGCCCCGTTCGCCTGAGACGTGTTCGGATCGGTGAGTGTCATCGACAGGCCCCCTCGCTGGGATTGCGTTCCTCGGTGGGCGCGGCGCCTCGAAAAACGCCTGGACCGTCGCCGGTCTCAGCACTCTTGCGCAGGGCCTGCTCCGGGGTCCTCGACAGTCCCAGCCATTCTCGGCCGGAATAGCCATCAGCAGCGGTCGCCTGCGGCTTATGCCTTGTGGTCACACCTTCGCCCCCCGCTCGCAACAATGGCGCCAAACGCACGTCTCCGCAAGACGACAGACAATGACGCATTCCGAACCCCTGGCTGACCTTTATGTGGCCAACCAATGCATGGACGCCCCGGCACCGAATGCTCACTCACGCGTCGCCACCCTCGAGTTGACCGTCACTGCCCGGGCCCATGGCGCCGCAAGCGGATCCCGTTACGAACACCTGGGCGATGGCGCGGTCCTACGTGACGACCGCGCGAAATGCGGCAATAGCGGATGTCCTGGTCCGGCGGCTCAGCTTAGGCGTGCTGGTCTGCGACCGGGTCTGGTTGAACAGACCAGTCGGCGGGTTCGTCGTCGGTGTCGGTGTCGGCGATCGCCTTGGTCTGGTGCACCTTGCCCGGCTTGTGGTGTTGCGGCGCGTAGACGGTGTAGACCTGCATCGGCTCGTCGCCGATGTTGGTGACGTTGTGCCAGCTGCCGGCCGGAACGATGACGCACCAGCCGTCGGTTACCTCTTGGTCGAAGGTCAGTTCGTCCTTGCCGGGTCCCATCTGGGCTCGACCGCGGCCGCGGTCGAGCCGAATGAACTGGTCGGTGTCAGGGTGCTTCTCTAGTCCGATGTCGCCGTTGACCGGAATCGACATGAGGGTGACCTGCAGGTAGTTGCCGCTCCAGGCCACGGTGCGGTAGTTCGGGTTCTCGAGCGTCTCGGTCTCCAGGTTGAACGCCTGGGGACGGGGACCGATGTCTGCGATGCTCATGGTTTGACCCTAGCCTTGCCCGGAGCGGATCGGGACCCGGATCCGCCGGGGTGGCGGATCGAGTTGGTTCCAGCTGATCCCGGGACTGAACCAGTCCTGGCACCCGTGGCTGTTGGGCGGACGGGCCGCCGGCACAGCCACGATCGGCCGTGAAACGTGGCGGCTCAGCGACGCCCAGGTGTATGGCGAGAAGAACTGGGGATCCGACGGGTTCCCCACGATGTGGTGGTGGGGTCAGGTATGTCGACGTCCACGCCCTCGAGCCACCGCCCAGCCTCCTCCACGATCTCCGTGTCGGTCGGAGCACGCCTAGACCAAGCAGCAGAACGAACTCCGCCGCAGGCACACCAGCGGCGCCTACACCATCACCGACCTCGCCGAGATCTTCAACATCTCCCGACCCACCGTCTACCGAACCCTCACACGCGCCGCTTGGAACCCAGATTGCACTTCAGGACAGCTATAGGACTACTGGGCCGATCAGCAACGACAGCGGCCGACGCCTCGCACGACGCTGAACTACTCCCAGTCGCACTCCAGCCGGGCTGACTTGACGCCAGGTCGTGATCGGGAAGAACCGGGTGGGGCGTCGACCAGCGTTAACGCGCAGCAGCGTTCACCCGGTCCGGACTCCGCGCCAGGTGTGCGTCTGGTGTTACTTGATCGCCCAGTGGCACGGTGGGCACGAGGTGACCGTTGTGCTCAAGCCCCTGACGTGCATCGGTGTGGCACGGGGATTTCGCACCTATGCTGCCCGTATGGTGCTCAGCCTGAACGCCAGCATCATCATCGGCCGCTGAACCGGTGGCGAGCCGTGGTACCCGATGAGGTTAGGGTCGAGGACGTGCCCTCAGACCCCGGCGACTGGCCCGGCGCCCGACTGCATGTGGTGACTGGCAAGGGAGGCACCGGCAAGACGACCTTGGCGGCGGCTGCCGCGATCGCGCTGGCTTCGGGGGGCCGGCGCACGCTGCTCATCGAGGTGGAGGGCCGCCAGGGCATCGCGCAGCTGTTCGGCTGCCCGCCGCTGCCCTACGCCGAGCGTCGCGTCGCGGTGGCCAGGGGCGGTGGTGAGGTCCATGCCCTGGCCGTTGACGTCGAGGATGCGCTGCTGGAGTACCTGCAGACCGTCTACCACCTCGGTCGGGCGAGGTGGGCCCTGGGCAGACTGGGGGTCCTGGACTTCGTCACCACCATCGCCCCAGGACTTCGCGACGTGTTCCTGACCGGCAGGATCTGCCAAGCCCTGCAAGCGTCCCAGTCGGACGGCGCCCGATACGACGCCGTCGTGGTGGACGCCCCGCCAACTGGGCGCGTCGCGCGCTTCCTCAATGTCAACCAGCAGGTCGTCGGCCTGGCTCGGGTCGGGCCCGTGCGCGACCAGGCCGAATCGATCATGGCGGTGCTGCGCTCGGGGCAGACCACGGTGCACGTCGTGACCCTGCTCGAGGAGATGCCCACGCAGGAGACCGTGGACGTGGTGGCGGAGCTGCGCGGGATCGGCCTGCCGGTCGGTGGGGTGCTGATCAACATGGTGGGAAAGCCCGTTCTCAGCGCCGGGGACCTCATCCAGGCCCAGAGCCGGCAGTTGCCTCGGGCCGAGATCGCCACCGGGTTGGCGGCCGCGGGTCTGCCCACCTCAGCCGCGGTCGTCGACGCGCTGATCGGTGAGGCCGTCGACGCCGCGGACCGGGTCGCCCTGGAGGCAGCCGAGCGTGCCGCCCTGGCATCGTTGGGTCGGCCCACCTACGAATTGCCCTGGCTGGCTGAGGGCATCGACCTCGGCGGGCTGTACGAGCTTGCCGCCGCTCTCACTGACCAGGGCTTGGGGGTGAGTGGGTCGTGACCTCGACAAGCACCGAAACGCCTGGAACTGCAGCCCCCCGCCTGGATATGGATGCGCTGCTGGCCAACCGGGGCACCGGGATCATCGTGTGCTGCGGTTCGGGCGGGGTCGGCAAGACCACAACAGCGGCAGCGCTGGCCCTGCGGGCCGCCGAGCAGGGACGACGGGTGTGCGTGCTGACCATCGACCCCGCGCGCCGGCTCGCCCAGTCGATGGGCCTTGAGCACCTGGACAACGTCCCACGCGTGGTACCCGACGTGGACCTCACGGCCGGCGGCCTCCTCGAGGCGATGATGCTGGACATGAAGCGCACCTTCGACGAGACCGTGGAGACCCACGCAGCCCCCGACCAGGCCCGGGCGATCTTCGCCAACCCTTTCTACCAATCCATGTCTTCCTCCTTCACCGGCACCCAGGAGTACATGGCCATGGAGAAACTGGGCCAACTGCGTGCCCAGGCCGATGTGGATGGGCGCTGGGACCTGATCATCGTGGACACGCCACCCTCGCGTTCCGCCCTCGACTTCCTCGACGCCCCCCAGCGGCTGGGTTCCTTCCTTGACGGCCGGACGATCAAGCTCTTCCTGGCACCGGCCCGGCTGGGTGGCCGGACCTACCTCAGAGTGTTCAACGCCGGGGTCTGGGCCATGTCCGGGATCATGAACAGGGTCTTCGGGGCGCAGATCCTCACCAATGTCCAGAGCCTGATTGTCGCCCTGGACACCATCTTCGGCGGATTCCGCGAACGCGCCGAACTGACCTACGCACACCTCCAAGCACCCGGGACCCAATTCCTGGTCGTGGCTACCCCAGAACCCGACGCGTTGCGCGAAGCGGCCTACTTCACCCAGAGACTGGAACAGGACCGGATGACACTGGCAGGGCTCGTGCTCAACCGGGTCCACACCACCGACGCCCCGAACCTCACCGTCGAGCGCAGCCTGATGGGGGCCCAGAACTTGGCCGACCTCCCCGAACACGGACTGACCGAACGGATCCTGCGGGTGCACGCGCAACGCATGCAGCGCATCGGCCAGGAGACTCACCTGACGCAACACTTCAAAGCCGGCTTCCCACACGTCCCCATTGCCCGAGCCGCAGCCCAGGCGACCGACGTCCACGACCTCAACGGACTGCGCTCTCTCGGCACCAGCCTGGCTGCAGGCTGACACCACCTCCCGGGCCCGGCAGAGAATCCCCCGCTCGGATCCGCCAGCTGCTCACCTCGTGACGGCGGCCGGGGGACCACATGGGCACCGGGTGCCACCGAGGGATGCCTATGCGTCAATCACGCCCGGATCCTCCGAGCGAGGAGGCGACATGGACTGGGGCACGCCGGCACAGCAGCGACGGGGAATCGTGCTCCATCGCCCGGCACGCCACGAACTCCTCCAACTCCTTGGCCGCCGCCCCGGCAGCGGGCGCAGACTTCCAGCCCAGGAAATCAGTGACGGCCAGCAAATGGTCGGTACGAGTCTGCTCACGTGCCCCGTAGCAGGCCAGCACACCGGGATCCACCTTCAACCGCGCCCCCAGCCGGGCCACCGCCACCGGCGGTGCAGCCCTCACCTCGTCCGGCACGAACCCCAGCCACGGCAACGTGCACAGTTGGACAGCCAAGCCCAAGCCCTGCGCAGGGCCTCTTGCGCGGCGCGAAGCAACGAACTCGACATCCGCGGGCGTCAACGTGAAGAACCTGATCAGCTCGTCCTGCCCGATGTCGGGAAACCCCCGCAACTGATCGCGAGGAATGCCCTTCACCGCCACCTGCTCGCGCGTCATTCTGGGCGGAATGACGCTCGCTGCACCGGGTGCCACGGGATTCGTCGCACTCGCGCAACGCGCTGTCATCGAGCATGTGAGGTCGTGTTTTTCGACCGTTTGCTGTCCCGATTACCGAACGACAACCGGTGATCAGCGACTTCCCGCGGCCGCCGCTCTGATGGTCTTCGCAAGCGGATCGGCAACTGGGAATCAGCGGGCCGCCTGCTCCACGCTGACGAGTCTTGCGTTCGGCCGAGTCGCGTCGAAGTCCCTCTTTGCAATCATCAGCAGATGAACATTCCTGGCGTGTGGAAGCGTGGCCACGCTGAGTCTCAAAGCCAGTCTGTTCGTCGGCTCAAGTTCAAGACGAATCGCGGGTACATAGGCGTAGGGATGTCCTCTGTAATCGACCTCTACGAGCACATCGACCCTTTAGAATCCCGGGTTGCTGAACTGGAGGCCAAGTGTGCGCGGCCGGACTGAAGTCGTGAGCCGACTCCCAGGAGCAGTCCGTCGTTTGGAACGGCGCGAATGCCCCCGACTGGAGGAGAAGGCTGAAGCTTCATCTTCTTTGACTCCGGGGCTCCCCTCACGCGATTCCTTTCGGAGAGGCTTGCTCGGATACCCATGACAACTTCTGCCAAGCCGCGTCCAGGATCGTATTCTGGTGGTGAGGGGCGTCCTTCAGCGCACTGCCCAGGTGCCATGTGGCGCGTTCGGCGTCGGTAGCGATGGACAACAGCGTCAAGGCGATCTGCTCGGGGGGCAACGAGACGAGGTGCTCCAGCTCTCGCATTGACGCGTAGAGGGTCGGGATGTCGGCTTGCCGAAGGTGCTTTCCGAGAAATGGCGTGTTGGACATGTAGAACGGGTCGGACGTGACGATGAGCCCGATCATTGGGCGGTCGCCGGGGATGTGCCTAAAGGCATCTAGCCGGTCCTGGATTTGCTTAGCCGACCGGTTGATCTGCCCTCTCGCCTCATCGAGACGATTCACGACTTCGGCCACCAGTGTGTCACCGCCGGCTCTCGCGTCCTGTGTAAGGCGACGTGACTTGCATTCCACGAGGATGACCACCCTGGGCGTGACGACTAGCCAGTCCACGCTTCGCTGCTCAGGCTTGCCATACACGATCTCCGCATGCACTTGAAAGGCTTCAATGCTTCGGAGTTGTCGTCCGACGTATGCCTCGACGCGGTAGCCAAGCTGACGCGGCAGCGTCGTCCCCCAAGTCTCGATCCCGAGGTAGAACAGCCCACTTGGCGTCACTGTGCGCGGAATCAGTGCAGTCTGCGGCGCGACGATTCCGTCTTTCCCCAGGTCGACGAGGGGCGTCTTGATGAGGGGGTTGTAGGCATACCGCTCTAGATGCGGTGGAAGTGAGCTCTGCGCACGGTAGTTCCCTTGCGCCTGCTGCTGCGTAGCAGTCAGACGCGATGCGACGCCTTCGACAGCCGAGCGTGGGAAGATCGTGAACACTTCCTGCATATGCGGCGCATCAGCCAGCGAAAGATCGATGCGTCCTGCGTTGTGGATCGCCCACGTCCATAACAGGAAGGTTCCACCAATGGCGTCTTCGAGTGACATGCCAAGGGCAGATTCCCAGTCAGCTACGTCCGACCCAGCGATGGCTGGTAGTGGGGTGTCCACCAGCATCGCCTGCGTGCGCGTCAACTCCTCGAACGTGGACTCCTGGTAGGGAAACTGCTCGTACGCAATGCGCGTGAGGATTCCCTCGACAGTATTGCTGTCCTCCGTGGAGTCGTGCGTTTGATTGAACGACTTCATCAACCTGGGTACAACGTCCAGTGGCAAGCCAGCGACACGGTGCTCATTGCCGTGCAGCAGGGACTCCTTGGCAGCGGCGGCGACACCCCACGGCGGGGACTTGGCGTACTCCCGGCGGTTGTCGTTCCGCTCCTGCTCAGCCGAGAACGCTGCGAGAGCAGGCAGGAGGTCCGATGGCCGATAGCGGCGGACGGCCTGAATGAACGCAGAGTAGGGATGGCTGTACGTGCCCGTGAGACCGCCCGCTGTCATTCGTCCTGCTTCCGTTGTGCTTGCTGCTGCATTTACACCAAGACCTCCCATCTGGGCTACGCAGGACATGGCCGATGCAAGCATTCATAGGCGAACTCTTATAGGCGCCCATCACCGGGGATTAGCCCCTCGGATTTCCTGCCCAAGGATGCATGGCCCAATCTAAGACGTACTCATCCCGCCGCATACGGCGTGTTTGTGTCGCGGTTGGGATCGGTGACCGGTGAACGGTCAGCGGAGCAGGAATCACACCTTGAACTCGTCCCGCAAGCCGATCCCTGAGCGGCACAGCGGGGACCTGCTCGTCGGCGTCCAACTAGGGCGTCTCGACGCGTCAGTCAGCGTTCCGCTCACGGGAGGGGTGGAGGGTCGACAACATACGACCGGACATAGCCGAATAGCCGACGTTGGCACTCAAGTCAGACGGTGGCAACGCGCGTAACCGTGAGCCCGAGCGCATTCTGCAGGAAGGCAATAGGCTCTTGGCAAGACGTGGTAGGGGGAGTCACCGATGAGCTCACCCCCCAGAGACCGGCATCAACGCGGCTGATCGAGCCAACACTGCTGACCACCTCGCGCAACTGTTGGCCGACAGTTACACCCTCTACCTCAAGACCCAGGACTACCACTGGAACGTCACAGGCCAGCAGTTCGGCGCATTGCACGCACTGTTCGAGGCGCAGTACACCGACCTGGCATTGGCCGTCGACGCGATTGCCGAGCGGATCCGCGCCCTGGGCCACTCTGCACTCGGCTCCTACGCCGAGTTCGGGGCGCGCACCAAGGTCGCAGAAGCCGCCGGGAAGACCACAGCGATGCAGATGGTCGCTGCCCTGGCCCACGACCACGAGACCCTCGCCAAAGCCACCGCCGCGGTCATTGCCGTGGCCCAAGCCGGCTCAGATGAACCAACAGCAGGTCTGGCCACCACCCGGCAAGAGATCCACGAGAAGGCAGCCTGGATGCTGCACTCTTTCCTGGAATAACCAGACGGGTGGCCCGATCCGGGGACTTGGGGGTGGGTCGAGGGCGCGAGAGGCAACCCTCTGACTCCGGTACAGGACACCTGGGTCACCGGACCCCCCTCGAGGCTAACTGTTCACGCACGTGGGTCGTCGGCGGACAGCAACGTTGCGCTTTAGCTGGCGTCGCCGCTGAGGCCTTCACGGGTGTGTAGTTGGATCCGTTTGCCGTCGGGGTCGATGACGTCCAGTGCCCATCCCAGGTAGGCGTTCCGTGGCGCCGTGTGCTCGATGCCGAGGGCGGCGAGGTGGTTCTCCCATCGGTTCAGCTCGGATGCGCTGGCAACGGCCAGACTGACCGGACTGAAGTCGGCCATGGCCTGAGCCTGCGGCGGCGCGGCGAACAGGCAGAGGATGATGCCACCTGAGGGGTGTTCCAGCGTGACCGTGACGATGCGGTCCTCGCTCTCTTCGTCGAGGACGGAACGGAAGCCGAGGACGGTCTCGTACCATGTACGGCTTCGCTCGATATCGGTTACCGGCAGGCCGACGTGGTGCACGCCGACGAAGGTGGG
>Ga0097691_1002410_pt1 | contig 12537 bp, 14 predicted proteins | sample NGESurdeep072012_8_FD_72858 | JGI IMG/M metagenome (GOLD analysis project Ga0097691, IMG submission 72858) | Arctic peat soil microbial communities from Barrow, Alaska - NGEE Surface sample 210-1 deep-072012 | ecosystem: Environmental > Terrestrial > Soil > Wetlands > Peat ...
AGGCTCAGGCTGCAGAAACATTTGGTAACATTTTTCACAGCGCATGAGCCAATTGTTATCGGCAACCTTGCAATAACTGCTTTCCCAAAATTTCATGATGCTGCGGACCCTTATAGTTTTGTTGTTTGCTGCAACCAAATAAAAGTTGGCGTATTTACTGACATTGGTACTCCATGCAAAAATGTAATTGATCATTTTCAGCAATGCCATGCGGCTTTTTTGGAAGCGAATTATGATGATACTATGCTGGAACAGGGCGGGTATCCATACTTTTTAAAAAGCCGTATTCGCGGAGACAAAGGACACCTTAGCAATAAACAGGCGCTGGAACTTTTTACAGCGCACAAGCCCTCGTTTATGAGTCACCTGTTGTTATCGCACCTTTCAAAAAATAATAATTGTCCTCACCTTGTGCAGCAGTTATTTAATGAGCATGCTGATGGCGTAAAAATGATCGTAGCATCCAGGTATCAAGAAACAGCGGTTTATCATATTCATAATTCAAACAATATTGATGTGCCAATACAACATCATCGTGTTTCTTCACCACAACTTTCGCTTGCGTTTGTTTAAATTTTTTTAGCCAACTTCACGTCATTACGATCACGCCTGGGCGTGAGTGGCAATCCCCATCATTATGAGGTGAAAATGATTTTGTAACCAACTTCACGTCATAGAGAAGGTTGATATATACTTATTAAGTTTCTTCATTCGGGGGTTTATTAATAAAGATTGACTAAGAAAAAAAACTTCGCCACAGAAAACCATAACAAAGCATTAATAAAAAGCTTGCTATATTGGAGACATGGAAATTGTTGCAGGCAGTATTGTATTGGCTGTTATTATTCTGATAGCAGTTGCTTTATTTGGTAAAAAGAAAACAAAACCGATAGAGTCATTTCCCGAAACATACAGGAGATTACTAAATGAGCATGTGGCATTTTATAAAGAACTGGATCACGCAAATAAAACCAGGTTTGAAGATCGCATGCTGCTTTTTTTATCACGGGTAAGAGTTACCGGAATAAAAACAACAGTTGAAGATTTAGATAAAATACTGATAGCCGCCAGCGCCATCATACCTATTTTTGGTTTTCCTGATTGGGAATATATTAACCTTAATGAAGTATTGCTTTATCCCAATTCATTCAATCATGAAACTTTTGCTGAAGAAGATCGCAACACACTGGGAGTGATTGGTACCGGGCCTTACCAGAATATTATGATACTTTCAAAACAGGGATTGAGAGAAGGTTTTATAAACAACACCGGAAAAAATAATGTAGCTATTCATGAATTTGTGCACCTCATTGATAAAACAGATGGTTCTGTGGATGGTATACCTGAGTTTATGTTTAGCAAACAATATATTTTACCGTGGCTCAATCTTATGCAACGGGAGATACAACACATCATTGCAGAGCGGTCAGACATTAACCCATACGGCACTATCAGCCAGGCCGAATTTTTTGCAGTGGTATCAGAATATTTTTTTGAACGCCCTGACCTTTTACAAACCAAACATCCCGAACTCTACAACCTGCTGGTAACAATTTTCCGGCAGCAACCAAAAAAATCTGAGAGCGTTTAATATTTTTTGTAACCAGTTGTAGTTCTACTATCATCATCGTGTATATGGGAGGCTTTAATCAACGAATGATGTTGGTGACAACGCCAACGCAGGCGAAGGGGCTTTTATCCACTACCTGATAACGATCACCTTTCCTGCTGAAGATAATCAGTATTCTTTAACTTAAAAAACTGCAAATTGTTCAGGTAAATATTTTTACCGTTTCATCTTTTTTAAAAACCATAAAAAATTTTAAATGAAATCAGATTATGAAATAGCAAACGAAAAACCCATGCGGTTGATAACAGAAGTAGCTGCTGACATGGGGCTACCCGCTGATTTACTGGTGCCTTACGGTAACTACAAGGCCAAAGTGAATATCAGCCAGTTTGATGAAGAAAGGATAGCTGCCTCCAAACTGGTATTGGTTACGGCTATAACACCTACCAAAGCTGGTATAGGCAAAACAACCACCTCCATCGGATTAGCAGATGGGTTAAAAAAGCTTAATAAAAATGTAGTGCTGGCCCTGCGTGAACCTTCATTGGGTCCATGCTTTGGCATAAAAGGCGGCGCAGCCGGTGGGGGATACTCGCAGATAGTACCCATGGAAGACATCAACCTTCATTTTACCGGCGACTTTCATGCAATCACAGCAGCCAATAATACACTGGCTTCGTTAATGGATAATTTCCGTTTTTTTAACCGGGGCAAACCCGAAGGGATCAAAACAGTTTTAATGAAACGTTGTCTCGATGTAAATGATCGTGTGTTGCGCAAAATAGTTACCGCTCTTGATACACCCAATAATGGCATAACTTCAGAAACGGGATTTGTTATTACAGCGGCCAGCGAACTTATGGCTGTTCTTTGCCTTGCTGAAGGATTGGAAGAGCTTCGCAAACGGATAGATGAAATGTTACTTGGATTTACATTTGCCGGCGAACCATTTACTACTAAAAATCTCGGAGTAACCGGGGCTATCACGGCGCTATTAAAAGATGCGATGTTTCCCAACCTGGTGCAAACGCTGGAAGGCTGTCCCGCATTGGTGCATGGTGGGCCGTTTGCCAATATTGCCCATGGCTGTAATTCAATCATGGCTACCAAAACAGCCATGCAGTTTGGCGACTATGTGATCACCGAAGCTGGTTTCGCCAGCGACTTAGGGGCTGAAAAATTTTTCAATATAAAATGCAGGAAAGCAGGATTGCAACCGGCCATGAGTGTGCTGGTGGCCACCTCCCAGGCGCTAAAACTGAGCGGGGGTATAGCGGAAGATAAAATGATGTTGCCGGATTTGACTGCCCTTGCAAAAGGAATGCAAAACCTGGAAAGGCATATTGCCATACTGAAAACATTTAACCAGAAAGTGCTGGTAGTGCTGAACAGGTATCATTTTGATACAAAGGAAGAGATTGATTTTATACAAAGCTGGTGCAATAAAAAGGAAGCGGCTTTCGCGGTAAATGATGCTTATATGCAGGGTGGTAAGGGCGCCCGTGAAATGGCACAGGCCGTGGTGGATATTTGTAAGGACCCATCACCTCCGCTGCGCTATACCTATGAACTTTCGGATGATGTGGAAACCAAAATCAGGAAGATTGTAACAAATATATATGGTGGTAAAGCTGTGGTATTTTATAAAAAAGCACAGGAGATGATCCGGAAAATAAAAAAACTGGGACTGGAGCATCTGCCGGTGTGTATGGCGAAAACACAATACTCTTTTACTGACGATGCAGCGATAAGCGGTTTGGATGGTGATTTTAAAATAGATGTTGATGATCTGGTGATTACCCAGGGTGCCGGTTTTATTGTGGCTGTATGCGGGGAAATGATGCGGATGCCGGGATTACCTAAAGTACCACAGGCGAATTTTATTGATGTGGTGGACGGAAAAATTGTAGGAGTGAGTTAAGATGCTGCATTTTGATTAATTAATAATGTTACACCTCCTGAAGGCATGAACTTTGAACAATTGAAGAAATATTTTGAAAAAAGAAAACGCAAATTGTCTAAACAGTAATTCTCTATATGGCATAAGAATGAGGTGAAGATTTTGTGAGCCGGCTTCTTGTGCCTTGCAAATTTTTAAAATTGAATAACTAAAAATTTATGGTTCTTTTAGAAGGCACAAGAAGCTAAGCTATAAGCCACGCTTCAATCTTGCCATTCGGTGATTACGTCCTGCGATCACGCCCAGGCGTGATCGCAGGACGTTAAGCCGGCATGATTAATTATTTAAAATGTTTTTTAATCCTTTGTTTATCCTCAATCTCTTTATCATTCTTATGGTACAACTCGACCATTACAATTCTTTGTTCTTCTTCAAAGTGTGCATATATCAATCGTAATCCTGAGTTTACTCCTCTTCCTTTTAAAGCACGACAGGCAATCTTCTTTACTTTAATTACACATGTCTCAATTCCCAAATCATTAATTCTAAAACTGAACGGCGGTCTTTCATTAGGCTCTACATTTAAAACCCTTTTTACTGTTTCAAGATCATCATTCAATGTCCTGTATTTTTTCAGCAGCTGTTTTAAATCTTTTTTAAACTCTTCCAGTTCTTCAAAGGTCATAGCTCTTCAATTTCGTTACCGTAATTTCTTACAGAAAAAGGAGACTCACGATAAAATGCCAATTCATAACTTATTATTTCACCTTCTTTAGATGCTTTCCATGGCATATCATTATGAGAATAATGGCTAATGCTTGCCGCAGACCAATCGCTCATTTGCTCAATCACTTTGTCTATCACTTCCTTTTGGCTTGCCAGTAATTTAGTAAGGTCAGCCTTTTGTAATGGCAGATACCTTGTTTGCAGCTTATTAAAATATTCTGTTTTTATTTTTTTAATTTCTCCCTTTTCAATTATGCTGTTTACAATTTTTTCAAAACTAAGGGGAACCGGACCATAAGGAAGCTTGCGGTAACGGGCACCGGATAAATGCTCTTCATATAATTCATAATAATTAAAATCGGAGAAATAAAGCAATTTATATAGAACAGTTTCGCCTACGTTAGGCTTACCTGCACAGCGTTCCAGTATATACAATAAAACATTTTTGAATATAGAAAGTTTCATGTGCGGCACTGATATCCGTTCCTCAGTTTTTTTCTTTGTAATCTTCTCTTCTTTCAATTCTTCTTTTACCGATGTAAAATCTTTTCCTGCAAACTCATCCAGGGAAAATTCCAGCAAGTGGGACAGCCTGAGCAATTCTCTTACATCTACAGAACGGTTGCCCAATTCTATTTGCGCCAATGACGAGCGGGGAATTGTAAGTTCCTTTGCCAGTTCATTCTGGGATAATCCTTTTGCTTTTCTTAATTCCATAATTCTTTTCCCTATTTCTTTTTGTGAAAGGGTAGTTGGCATACTGAAAGTTTTTAGTTAAGAATACAAAAATATACAATGTTTGATATTCAAACAAAAAAATGTTTGATTTATGAACAATTATTTCAGATGGCTACAAAATCATCTTCTTTACCCGGATCATTACCTGGTTTCTTCGGCTTTGTATATAGTTTTCTTTCTGTTTTAATCCATAGTCGGTGTCCTCACCGACCATGGCCGATTAGCATTTACAAATTACTTCGGGTCTTTTATATCAGCATTGTCCATTATCTGCTCCACAATCTCACTTTCATTGGTTATCACAATTTGAGGTTTATCCTTAAACGATTCAACCTTACCGGTTACGCAAACTGATTTACCTGTATAATATTCTTCAGGTTTGTTTTTAAAACTCTTTCTTGCCTCAGCCCATATAACAATGGTTAATGGAGCATTTGGATAATTGCCCCCGGCATTTAAAAAGGTTGGAGCATCTTTAGCGTTTTCTAAATATTTTCCTCCAAAGATTTTTGTACATACCATGACTGTTTCACCGACATATTTTGAAACTGAATCAACAGATATTTTAGTTTGACAGAATATTGATGTATAACCGAAAATAACAATTGCTATGAATATTATTTTTTTCATATAATTCTAAATTGTATACTGCAAAATACAATTTTAATATATGCGTTAAATGAATGATGAATTTGATTTACCCGTAGATTATAAAGGTCAGGAACATATCTTTAAAGCTGCATTATTTGTATATGGCTATACTCATAAATTTAAAGTAAATATAAATGGCCAGGAAATTTTATTCGAGCCTGATGAAGAAAGAAATTATAGAGCAGTTCTTAACTATTCAGAATTAGATAAAAGTAAAAATATTGATGTTGAGATTTTAAAGAGTATTGCTGCAACCCTTGAACAGTTGGTTAAATAAATATAAATTTTAAGTAAATCTGTTATTCATCATGATATTATTCCGTATTATAAAAAGTAATTTGTCTTCTTCAAAAAGGGTTCCCTCCCCCTGAGTTCGTGTCCACGAACCAACATATGAATTATCAGGAGATCATAAACAAGCCGGCAATTCCGAAAATATAAAGCACCAATACAATTAAAGAATCAACACCAAGACCAACGATCTGTTTTCTTGGGCGAAATAAAAGCCCCCAGATGTACACTATGGTTAACAGCATCGCCAGGCCTGTTAAATAAATATCAGTTTTCTGTGCTTCGGGCAACACTGCCTGTCCTGAAAATAAAGTGGCAAATAAAAACAGCACCGGTAAAAAAGCATTTCCTCCAAAAATATCACTCACTGCCATCTGGTAATCTTTCAGCTTTATGGATGCAAGGCCGGTAGATATTTCGGGTAATGAAGTTGCTGCTGCAAGAACCGTTGCACCAAAAAGAACTCCTCCCATTCCTATATGTGTTGCAATGGCATCGCCCGATCTTTCCAATGCCACCCCGGCTATAAGCGTTACAATTGAGCTGATAGTAAATATGATAATGATTGTGGAAGTAGTAGTGTGCTTTATTTTTGCCTGCTCATCTTTTTTCTTACGTGAATGTCCATGCGGTTCTGTTTGTCCGCCCAGCACTTTGAAATTCGCAATCCATGGCAATTTTGTTCGTGCCTTTGCGATGAGTAGAATTCCGATAGCCCAGAAAATAAATATCAGCAAACCCGGAGGAGTAATTCTCCAGAAAATAATTTTTGCAGGAAGCTCATGCCCCGCAATCACTAATGCCAGAACTGCTATCACAAGCGTTCCTTCCAATACAAGCACAAGTGATGATGCTTTGTAAGTAAGACTGCTTGATTTTCCCAAGCCGAATCTATCCAGCACAACCAGCACAACAGTCTGGAGAGCGATACCACCCAGAATATTCCCAATTGCTATTCCCATTTTATGCTGAAGCGAAGCGCCTATTACTATCGCTATCTCAGGCAGGTTGGTGACGATGGCCAGGATGATCAATCCACCCATCGCCTCGCCAAATCCAAAACGGGAAACAAGCACATCAGTGGTGTCTGCTAACTTTATCCCTGCGATCCAGATGGCAATTGCAGCCCCAGCAAAAATAACCAGTAGCCATAGCAGTGAAAGAGAGTCAATATTCATTTACAAAATCTTGTATTAAAAAATAAATTTACTTCTTATGTAAATATCACTACAATCGGGAGAATATTATTGCTTCTTCTGCTCTTTATATAGTTTTCTTTCTGTTATATAACCATCATACGAAATAGAGCTGCGGTCAATACTGGTTATATTAAGCGAAGCGGAAGCGTCATCATAAATTCTAAAGTATAATTCCTGGAGATATCTTTGATCTTTTGGTTTTATAGAAATATTCCATCCTCTTTTAGCAGGCGTAATTGTATATGTAAATTTTGTAGAGGTAAAGTCAAAGTCAACGTCTGCAGGGCTTATAGGCGCTATATATCCACGACCAAAAAAGGGCAGGTAACTTACTATTGTATCTCTGGAAATTGAAATTTCAAACCCGGAACTTAAATATCTTTTCCTGCCGCTCATAGGATTTACGTATCGTGGTATAAAAATAAAGCTTTGTGAGTCGATCATATTTTTCACATTAGCAGTGTCTATAGGCTGATCACTTTTTATATGCTGGGTATTTGCACATCCAAAAATTATTGTTGCAGCTATAAATATAAATGCGGCCTGAAGAATTTTATTTTTCACTTTCATTTCTATAATAGGTAATCACTATTTTTCATGCAATTTTTGTGCCTTTATATTTTTAAAAAAATGTAAAAAAATTATACGGTATTAAGCTCTTCTCGCCAACACAATTGTATTCTTAAATTGTTTTTTCTTTCCGTCAGTATTAAAGATCTCTGTGTAGATGATATAAATGCCCTGCGAAAGTTTTTGTTGCTTTTCTCCAAGCCCATCCCAAATATAGCTTCCTTTAATACCACTTAAAGCATTTTTTTCAAGATAACGAACAGGCCTTCCCGAAGCATCAAATATTGTAATGTTGGCTACATAACCGGGAGAAGGAAAACTATAATTGATGGTAGCAAAGTCATCTATGCCGTCATTATCAGGAGAAAAAACTTCCGGTATTACTGTTATTTCTCCCTGCACCTGCTGATCAATCCTGAATTGAGAATTTTTGTAACCTGGCGTACCATATCCAACTGATGTTGCAGCAGAATGAAAATTACTTTGAACAGAAGCGGCATTGTAATCTATTCTTTCCAGCGAAACACCTTCTGTGTTTGATATTAATGCGAAATGCCATTTATCTGAATAAATAACTTCATCAACAATTTTTCCCTGCGCATTTAAAATAATCACATCTCCCTTATCATCAGGAAATGATGGCATACTGCTTACCTGCAAAAATGCATCAGGATTAGTGGTTACATATTGCTGCATTACAATTTGAGGGTCTTCCGTGATCACTAAAAAATTTTTGGGAAATAGTAAAATACTTTCAGTACTTAATTGCTGTATACTGCTGATAACATTCGTGCTGTTTCTGTTAGCAATGTAGAGTTGCTTAGCATCAATTATTTTTTGCGAGCGGTTATATATCTCAACATAATCCACACCACCGGAATTTGGATTGAATAAAATTTCATTGATAACAATACCAAAGCTATCTGCAACAGATGATAACCCTACCCCGGCTGTATTTTTTGAACCAATTATATTTCCTGCGCAATCAGTTACACCGTTTGCTGTAATGGTGTAAACTTTATTAACAGCCAAAGGTGTATTTAATTTAAGATTTACCTGGTCAAAAACAGGAGAAACAGTTATTGCAGATTGAGGCACTCCTATTCCATCACTGATGCTGTAACTTGTGGCAGTAGCAGCTTTCAGACTGTCTAATGGCTCATCAAAAACCAATGTGATATTTAAATTATCAACAGCAAAAGCCCGTAATAATTTCGGTGACGTTTTATCTGTATTAGATGCATCAACAGAATTGTTTTTTCCCGGCGTTCCTCCCTTCACATCAACACTTGCTTTCCAGTTGGTAAAACCACTGCAGGGATTTTTAGTGTCTATCATTTCCAATGTCCATCCGCCATCTTTTTTTAATTCATTTTGATACCAGCTGATATTATAATTGACAGCATGAATAACTTTTCCCTGTGCGGAGATAAGAGATAACTGGTCACCATTATTATCAAGCGACGGAAAACTTGTAACTGAAATAGTTGAACCAAATGCTGACATGGCAGTAACGGCTGAACCGGTGCATACAATTACAAAGCTATCGGGCTTTAAAACATAGGAGGGCATTGCTCCGCTTTGTCCTGTAAGATCACTAATCCTGAAACCCTGAAGGTTAATTGCATTGGCAGAAGTGTTTCTTAATTCTATCCACTCATTATTTGGCAGCCCAACCTGTGGCGTAGGGTCAGCCATTATTTCATCAATTACAATATCGTACCGGTTGGCAATTTGCGCATGTGTATTACCTATCAAAAAAACTATGATGAGGGTAAACAGGAAAAATCTTCTCATTGCAGAAATTATCTTCCAAGTTAAAAAATCATTTGTAATAACAATTATTAATTTTTGCTGATTACGTTTTTGTAAATTGCAGCTTAATTTTTTTAGAAATGAAAATAGCTGTCGTTGGTGCAACCGGATTAGTTGGAAGCAAAATGTTGCAAATACTGGAGGAAAGAAATTTTCCGGTAGATGAATTATTACCTGTGGCATCACAAAAATCTGTAGGGAAAGAAATTGAGTTTAAAGGTAAAAAAATAAAGGTTATTTCTGCTGAAGATGCTATTGCAGCAAAACCGCAACTGGCTTTATTTTCAGCAGGCGGCGGCACATCGCTTTACCTTGCGCCAAAATTTGCAGCAGCAGGAATAACCGTTATTGACAATTCCTCCGCATGGCGAATGGATGCCACAAAAAAATTAGTTGTGCCCGAAGTGAATGCTGATGTTCTTACCAAAGAAGATAAAATAATTGCCAACCCTAACTGTTCCACCATACAAATGGTTTTGGTATTAAATCCTCTTCATAAAAAATATACAATAAAAAGAGTGGTTGTCTCAACCTATCAAAGTGTTACAGGAACAGGAGTAAAGGCAGTTACCCAATTAACAAATGAGAGAAATAATGTTGAAGGTGAGATGGCATACAAATATCCGATTGATTTAAATGCTATTCCACAAATTGATGTTTTTTTGGAAAATGGTTATACCAAAGAAGAGATAAAAATGGTAAATGAAACAAAAAAAATTATTGGTGATGATTCTATCAAGGTAACAGCAACATGTGTTCGCATACCTGTAATGGGAGGGCACAGTGAAAGTGTAAATATTGAATTTGAAAATGATTTTGAAATAAATGAAGTAAAAGAAATATTAAGTAACTCACCCGGAATAATTGTACAGGATGACATTGATAATTTTATCTACCCTATGCCATTAACTGCGCATGAAAAAGATGAAACATTTGTAGGAAGAATAAGAAGAGATGAAACACAACCCAATACTTTAAACTGCTGGATAGTTAGTGATAACCTACGTAAAGGCGCTGCTACCAATGCTGTGCAGATTGCAGAATATTGTCTGAATCATGATTTATTAGATTAATGGGATTAGTGGGAAATTAAATAATTACCATATTGGCTTCCTGAAAGCATGTAATACACGTAAAATAATAATTTGTTTGGATTGCTTGTTAATCGTGTAATGAATAATATAAGGAAACGCTTTTACCATTGTGCATCTTACATTGTCATAACGAATGCTTCCAATACCAGGAGTAATGCAGAGATCGCTTATTTTTTTATTAACAAATTGCAAAAATTTCTTTCCCAATTCATCTTGCTGATCGTTATACCAAAAGATTGCCTCCTGTATATCTGATTTTGCATTGTTAGATATAAGTGATTTAAAAGCCATTGAGAATATTACACCTTAAGTTCTTGTTTAGCTTTTTCCCAATCGCTTAATAAAGCAGGATTTTCAGAAATCTTCTTAATCTCTTCCCGGCCTAATTCTATTTGCCAATCCGGAATCAAAAATTCATTTTCATTATTAGGCAGCAATTCTACAGCATCCATTTTTTGAAGATCCTCTATTACCGCAACAGCGTAATCTTTTTTTATTTTGATATGATATGTGTCTGCCATTAAATATTTTTTTTAATTGATCGTCCACGTTTCTCTTCCTCTTAAAAGTTTATTAAGATCGCCTTTGCCTTTGGTGGCAATAGTTTCTTCAATTTGCATCGACATAGAATCTTCGTAGCAGGCTCTTTCGGTTTGATAAAAAACACCGAATGGCCTTGGAAAATGCCCTTCTATTCCTGGGTCATCAAACATGCGGGAAAGGATCTGTGCTTTGTAAAAATCTTTTTCATCATGTATCCATAAGTCATCTGCGCTTACCCCGTTGCCGATTTCAACAACAACCGGTTTCAATCCATCTAATTTTATTCCTTTATTTTTTGTAGCCCCAAAAACCAATGGCTGCCCATGCTCAAGAAATAAAGCTTTTTCCGGTTTAGATGTTTTTTCTGTAAAAATTTCAAAGGCGCCATCATTAAAAATACTACAGTTCTGGTATATCTCTAAAAAAGAAGAGCCTTTATGTTCCTGCGCTCTAAGTATCATTGCCTGCAGATGTTTTGGATCCCTGTCCATACTTCTTGCAACAAAACTTGCATCTGCACCCATTGCCAATGCCGCAGGATTGAACGGGTGATCGATACTGCCAAATGGTGAGCTCTTGGTTATTTTATTTTGTTCGGATGTAGGCGAATATTGTCCTTTAGTTAAACCATATATCTCGTTATTAAAAAGCAAAATATTCACATCAAAATTTCTTCTTAATAAATGAATGATATGATTACCGCCAATGCTTAAACTGTCGCCATCACCGGTAACGATCCACACACTAAGTTCAGGACGGCTTGCTTTTAATCCACTGGCAATTGCTGTGGCTCTGCCATGAATACTGTGCATTCCATACGTGTTCATATAATAAGGAAATCTGCTGCTGCAGCCAATACCCGAAATAATTACAATGTTCTCTCTTGGAATACCAAGACCGGACATAATTTTTTGCATCTGTGCAAGAATAGAATAGTCGCCACAGCCAGGGCACCATCTTACTTCCTGGTCAGTAGAAAAATCTTTTGCAGTTAATGCAGGCTTTGAAGGTGTGATTGTTTCACTCATCGGTTATAATTTCCCTATAAAGTTACATCAGTAAGATGGTAAAATTTAGTAAAATTATTTTTATATAACAGGTATTACCAGCAATATCTTCCTTCTGCTATCAATTTATCAGCAATTCTCCTTCTTGCATCTTTGCTGTTAAAAGGTTCTGCTTTGGTAAAACGTTTTAACCCCAGCAACATCATCTTTTGTTCATCACCTGCGGCAAAGGCATTGATAGCTTCTTTACCGAATTTATTTACTTTATCAATTGCATCATTTAAATAACAGCGCATCATATCAATCTGATTTTGTGATGATGCTTCGCCATTTTTATCAGTCATCTTAATAATGATTTAATTGTATTGAATGAGTAACGTACCTCTCAATGAAAACATCGCCTTAACCTCTAAAGAAAAGCATCGCATAAAAG
>Ga0097691_1002412_pt1 | contig 12531 bp, 10 predicted proteins | sample NGESurdeep072012_8_FD_72858 | JGI IMG/M metagenome (GOLD analysis project Ga0097691, IMG submission 72858) | Arctic peat soil microbial communities from Barrow, Alaska - NGEE Surface sample 210-1 deep-072012 | ecosystem: Environmental > Terrestrial > Soil > Wetlands > Peat ...
ACGGCCCGAGTAGTCCACGCGCTTGCCGAGCAGGTTCTGACGGAACCGGCCCTGCTTGCCCTTGAGCATGTCGCTGAGCGACTTGAGCGGACGCTTGCCGCGGCCGCGAATGGCCTTGGAGCGCCGGCCGTTGTCGAACAGCGCGTCGACGGCCTCCTGCAGCATGCGCTTCTCGTTCCGGAGAATGACTTCCGGCGCGCGATGCACGATGAGCTTCTGCAGGCGGTTGTTGCGGTTGATGACACGGCGATAGAGATCGTTCAGGTCCGACGTCGCGAAACGGCCGCCGTCGAGCGGAACGAGGGGGCGCAGGTCCGGCGGAATCACCGGGACGACGTCCAGGATCATCCACTCCGGCTTGTTGCGCACGTCGCCGTTGTCGCCCGAGTTGCGGAACGCGTCGACGATCTTGAGGCGCTTGAGCTGCTGCTTCTTCTTGTGCTGGCTCGTCTCGACGATCACCTGCGCGCGGAGCTCGTCGGCGATCTTGTCGACGTCGAGCCGGCGGAGCAGGTCGCGAACCGCGGGTGCGCCGATGTCGGCGAGGAACGCGGTATCGCCCTCGTCCTTCGCCTTGGCGCGCAGCGTGAGGAACTGCTCCTCGTCGAGGAGCTCGTTGGTGTGGACTTCCTGATCGCCGGGCTCGATGACGACGTAGTTCGAATAGTAGATGACCTTCTCGAGATCACGCAGCGTGAGGTCGAGGAGATTGCCCATCGGGCTGGGCAGCGTCTTGAAGAACCAGATATGGGCGACGGGAACGGCGAGCTCGATGTGCCCCATGCGGTCGCGACGGACCTTGCTCAGGGTCACTTCGACGCCGCAACGGTCGCAGATCACGCCGCGATAGCGGATGCGCTTATACTTGCCGCAATGGCATTCCCAGTCCTTGACGGGACCAAAAATGCGCTCGCAGAAGAGGCCGTCCTTCTCGGGCTTGAACGACCGGTAGTTGATGGTCTCGGGTTTCGTGACTTCGCCCCACGACCACCACGAACGCAAGCCGGCCATTTCGAGCCGCTCACGTTCCTTGGAATCCCTGGGTCCGCGGATCTCCTCCGGAGAGGCGATGCGGATCTGGATGTAGTCAAAAGCGGATGCGCGGGTCTCGCGCGCGCTGCGGAAATCGATCATGTGTTATTCCTCGCCGGAGCTGAAGGGCAAACCGCTGTATCCACCCTCAGCGTTGGCATCCATGGTGACGTGGATACCGAGGGCCTGCAATTCCTTCACGAGCACGTTGAACGATTCAGGCGTGCCCGGCTCGGGCAGGTTCTGCCCCTTCACGATCGCCTCGTACACTCGCGACCGGCCGTTCACGTCGTCCGACTTCACGGTCAGGATTTCCTGCAGCGTGTGCGCGGCACCGTATGCCTCGAGCGCCCACACTTCCATTTCGCCGAAACGCTGGCCGCCGAACTGCGCCTTGCCGGCGAGCGGCTGCTGCGTGACGAGCGAGTACGGTCCGATGCTTCGCGCGTGGATCTTGTCGTCCACGAGGTGCGAGAGCTTCAGCATGTAGATCTCACCGACCGTGACCGATGACGCGAAATGCTCGCCCGTGCGGCCGTCCTGCAATGCGACCTTTCCACCGGGCTGCAATCCGGCGCGGCGCACGAGCTCCACGCTCGCCGCGTCGACGTCGGCTTCGCCCTTGGGACCAAGCATCGCTGCGAGGGCGGGCAATCCGTGCGCCAGGAGCAGTTCCTGCGCGCTCAGGGCGTTGCGCGTCTTCAGTTCCTTCAGCGCCTTCTTCAGGTCCGCGCGACGGGCCGCGGACAGCGTTTCATCTTCCGACGTTTCCTCGTGGAACGCGATCGCGTTCGTGAGGTCGGAGTGCTCGCGCTCGGCGAGCTCCGCCGCGGCGGACGCGAGATAATCGCGCACGCTGTGGAACACGTCCTTCGTGTCCGCCGACATGCCGCGCGCGTTGAGATCGTTCACGCTCGCGTCATGCAGCAGCTGGACTTTCTCCGCGCCCGCTTCGGGCCGGAAGTCGTTGAGAATCGCCTTGATTTCCTTTTCGCCGATCTCGAGCGTCGGGCCGTGCAGCTCGAGCGAGCCGCGTGACCACGTCAGCGCCGCGAGGCGGAGCAGCAGTCCGATTTCACGCTCGTTCGCGCCCTGGAACACCGGCGTCTTCGCGTAGAAGCCGAGGATCTTCGCCGCCCATCCAAGGTGCGTTTCGAGGATCTGTCCGACGTTCATACGGCTCGGCACGCCGAGCGGGTTGAGCACGATGTCCACCGGACGACCGTCCGGAAGGAACGGCATGTCCTCCTCGGGAACGATGCGCGCCACGATACCCTTGTTGCCGTGACGGCCGGCCATCTTGTCGCCCACCGAGATTTTGCGCTTCTCGGCGAGATAGACTTTCACGAGCTGGATCACGCCGGGCGGCAGTTCATCGGGCTGCAGGATGCGGTCGATGCGCTCCTCGGCCTTCTCTTCAATCCGTGCTTTCACATCATTCGCTGCTTCCACAATTTCGCGAACCTGTTCATTGACCTTCTTGCTCTCGACCCTGAACGTCTTGAGGTCGATCGTCGCGAGGCGCAGCCCGTCGAGCACGTCGCCCGAGAGCACCGTGCCTGCGGGAATCGCCTCTTCGACCGTGCCGGACTTCAGCGCGAGCGCGATGACCTGCCCGTCGAGAATTTCCTTGAGCTCACTGTCGCGTACGTCGTTCACGCGCACCTTCTCCTCGCCCTCGAGGCGCCGGACTTCGCCGATGCGCTCGCCGCGGTCCTTCTCGACCACCTGGTCTTCGATGCGCGAGAAGATCTTGCAGTCGATGACGACGCCTTCCATGCCCGGCGGCACCTTGAGCGAAGAATCCTTCACGTCCTTCGCCTTCTCGCCGAAGATTGCGGTCAGCAGCTTTTCTTCCGGCGAGAGTTCCGTTTCGCCCTTCGGCGTGATCTTGCCGACGAGAATGTCGCCGGGGCGCACGTGCGCGCCGATGCGCACGATGCCGCGCTCGTCGAGATCGACGAGCGACTCTTCGGCGACGTTCGGGATTTCACGCGTGATTTCTTCCTGACCGCGCTTGGTGTCGCGGACGTGCAGCTCGAGTTCCTGGATGTGGATCGACGAGTACACGTCGTCCTTCACCAGCCGTTCAGACAGCACGATGGCGTCTTCGAAGTTGTGTCCGTACCACGGCATGAACGCGACCAGCACGTTCGAGCCGAGCGCGAGCTGGCCGTACTCCGTGGCGGCGCCGTCCGCGAGGACTTCGCCTTTCGTCACCTTTTGGCCGAGCTTCACGATCGGGCGCTGGTTGATCGCCGTGTCCTGGTTGGTGCGCCAGTACTTCTTGATCCGGTAGCGGTCCTGTTGCGTGAGGCGCTCGAGCGGCAGGTCGCCGCCCTTCTTCCCTTTCTCCGCAGGGCCGGCGTCGACGAGAATCTCGTCGGCCGTCACGCGGGTGACCGTTCCGTCGCGTAAGGCAATGACCACCGCGCCGGAATCGCGCGCGACCACTTCCTCGAGACCCGTGCCCACGAGCGGCGTCTGCGGGTTGAGGAGCGGCACGCTCTGGCGCTGCATGTTCGAGCCCATCAGCGCGCGGTTCGCGTCGTCGTGCTCGAGGAACGGAATGAGCGCGGCGGCGATCGAAACGAGCTGTTCCGGCGCGACATCCATATAGTCGATGCGCGCGGGCGAAACGAGCGGCACGTCGGCCTGCTGCCGGCAGAGCACGAACTCGTCGACGAACGTCCCGTCGTCGTTGAGCTTCGAGTTCGCCTGCGCGATGATCGCGTCCTCTTCCTTGTTGGCGTCGAGCCACTCGAGTTCGTTCGTGACCTTTCCGTTCCGCACGACGCGGTACGGGGTCTCGACGAAGCCGAGGTCGTTCACGCGCGCATAGCACGCGAGCGACGTGATCAGTCCGATGTTCGGACCTTCAGGCGTCTCGATCGGGCACATGCGGCCGTACTGCGAGTAGTGCACGTCGCGCACTTCGAATCCGGCGCGCTCGCGCGTGAGGCCGCCCGGTCCGAGCGCCGAAAGCCGGCGCTTGTGCGTCAGCTCGGCGAGCGGGTTGGTCTGGTCCATGAACTGCGACAGCTGCGACGACCCGAAGAACGCCTGGATCACCGCGCTCACGGTGCGCGCGTTGACAAGGTCGTCGAGCGCGATCTTCTCGGTGTCCTGGTTGATCGACATGCGCTCCTTGACCAGGCGCGCCATGCGCGACAGGCCGACGGAGAACTGGTTCGCGATCAGCTCGCCGACCGAACGGATGCGGCGGTTGCCCAGGTGGTCGATGTCGTCCACGTGGCCGCGTCCCTCGTGCAGTTCGACGAGGTAGCGCACGATGGCGACGAAGTCCTCCTTCGTGAGCACCGTCTGGCTCGCGGGCGTCGCGAGGCCGAGGCGCTGGTTGATCTTGTAGCGGCCGACGCGGCCGAGATCATATCGCTTCGGCGAGAAGAACAGCCGCTCGATCGCCTGCTTGGCCGTTTCCTTGTTGGGTGCGTCGCCGGGACGGAGCAGCGCATAGATCTGCTTGAGCGCCTCGTCCTCGCTCTTGGTCGGGTCCTTCGCGAGCGTGTTCTTGATGAGCGTGCTCTCGGCGCGGCCGCTCGGGACGAAGCAGTACGCCTTGTACAGGCCGTGCTTGCGGAGGCGCTTGAGGAGCATCTCCTTGAGCGCTTGGCCGGTCTCGCCGATCACTTCGCCCGTCTCCGGGTCGATCGCGTCGACGGCCAGCACGCGGGGATGCGCACGTTCGCCGCGTTCGATGGCGTCGAGTTCGTCGCGGAGGTCGACGGCGCCGTAGCTCGCGAACACCTTGACCACGTCCACCTTCTGGCGGCGGAGGCGGTTGAAGACTTCCTCGGTGAGCTCGTCTCCTTCCTTCACGAGCATCATGGCTTCGCTGCGCTCACGTTCGGCCCGGGCTTTCTTCGTCTTCGCCTTGGGAGCGTCGTCCGCCGTGGCTTCGCCCGGCAGCTCGATGTTCTCCGCGATGATGGCGCCGATGACTTCACGGGTCTCGGCGCGGCCCTCACGCTTCTTGGTGAGGTCGAGCTCCTTCACCGCGAAGAAGAGGCGGAGGATGTCGGGGTTGTTCCCGAAGCCGAACGCGCGGAGGAGCGCGGTGGCCGGGAACTTCTTCTTCTTGTCGATGTGGACGTAGATCACGTCGTGGATGTCCACGGTGAACTCCACCCATGATCCGCGGAACGGGATGATGCGCGACGAGATCAGGCGCTGCCCGTTGGGGTGCGTCGACTCCTCGAACACCACGCCGGGCGAGCGGTGCAGCTGGCTCACGATCACGCGTTCGGCGCCGTTGATGACGAAGGTGCCGAGCGGCGTGAGGAGCGGCAGCTCACCGAGGTAGACTTCTTTCTCGATCTGGTTCTTGATCCGCTTCTTGCCGTCGGCGACGTTCTCCTCGAAGACCGTGAGGGTCAGCGTGGCCTTGAGCGGCGCGGAATACGTCATGTCGCGCTCGATGCACTCCTCGACGGAGTACTTCGGCTCGCCAAGCGTGTAGCGGATGAAGTCCAGCGAGAAGTTCTCGTGGACGTCGGTGATCGGGAACAGGTCCTTGAAGACCCGCTCGAGTCCGACGTCTTCGCGGTCGTGCGCAGCGGCATCCAGCTGGAGCAGCGACTCGAAGGCGCGAACCTGAATGTCGAGGAGATGGGGCATCGCCATCCCCTTCTCGAGCTTCGCGAACGAAATTTGCTTGATCATATCAACCCGGGCTCACCCGATGACAGGCGAAAGCCGCCCCGCTCCGGCACGCGAATTATTTTTCGCGCGGCGGAGTGAGGCGGAACGAAATTCAGTTGTGAAGCGGTGCGAATGTCTGCATCGTCGGGACCAAGTGAGAGGTGGGATCACCGCCGGCGCGCCGTTTTGGCGCACCGGCGGCAAGGCCAGCTCTTACTTGATCTCGGCGACTGCGCCCTGCTCCTCGAGCTTGGCCTTGATGGCCGCCGCCTCGTCCTTCGTGGCGCCGGCCTTCACGACCTGCGGTGCGCCGTCGACCAGGTCCTTGGCTTCCTTCAAGCCAAGACCCGTGATCTCGCGGACGACCTTGATGACCTGAATCTTCTTCGGGCCGGTTTCCTTGAGGACGACCTCGAACTCGGTCTGCTCTTCGACGGCGGCAGCAGCACCGCCCGCGGCGCCACCGGCCGGAGCCGCGGCGATGGCCGCGATGGTGACGTTGAACTTCGTCTTGAACGTGTCGATCAGGTCGACGAGTTCGACGACCGACATGTTGCCGATCGCGTCGAGGATCTCGTCTTTGCCCAGCGTAGCGTTAGCCATTTGCAGAAATCTCCTTGTAATCCCCCAGGTGTCCCTGGGGCGTTGTTGGTCAGGCAGACGCCTGGGGGGGAATCGGTTCGGTGCTCGGAGCAGCAGGTTCGGCAGCCGCTTCGGTGCTCGGCGCGGCGGATTCGGTCGTCGCGGAAGCAGGTTCGCTGCTTTCGAGTTGGACCTTTCGTGCCTCGAGTACGCCGGCGAACGACGAGAGCACGCTGTTCAGATATCCGAGGAACTGGCCGAGCGCCTCGTCGCGAGTCGGCATCAGCGCCAGCTTCTTGACCAGCGCGCCGTCGATCGACGCGCCTTCATACAGCCCGCCCTTCACCGACGGACGCTCTTCATTCTTCTTCGCGAACTCCGTCAGGAGCTTCGCGGCGACGATCGCGTCCTTCGCGATGACGACGCCGGTGGGACCCTTGAGCTTCGGCACCACAAGGCCGCTTTCGTTCACGGCGCGCAGTGCCAGCGAGTTCTTGATGACCACATACTCCACGCCGGCCTTGCGGAAATTGCGGCGCAACTCGGTCATGCGCTTCACGTTCAGGCCGGTGAAGTCGGTATAGTAGAGCGCGTCCGCGCCCTCCATCTTCTTCTTGAGCCCTCTGACGAGCTCTTCTTTATCGGATCGCTTCATCGCTCGTTACCGGTAGGGTGTGATGTCGACCCGCACGCCAGGGCCCATCGTGCTGGAGACGGCGACCGTCTTCACATACACGCCCTTCGACGCGCTCGGCTTGGAGCGGACGATGGTATCCATGAGGGCCTGGAAGTTCGTTTCGAGCGATTCGAGCGGGAACGAGACCTTGCCGATCGCGGCGTGGATGTTGCCGCCCTTGTCGACGCGGAACTCGATCTTGCCCGCCTTGGTTTCCTTCACGGCGCGCGCGACGTCGAACGTGACGGTGCCGGCCTTCGGATTCGGCATCAGCCCGCGGGGGCCGAGCACGCGTCCGAGGGCGCCGATCTGGCCCATCTGGTCCGGCGTTGCGATCATGATGTCGAAGTCGAGCCATCCTTCCTTGATCTTCGCGACGTACTCGGTGCCGACGAAATCGGCTCCGGCCGCTTCGGCTTCCTTCGCCTTGTCGCCGACCGCGATGACGAGCACCCGGACGGTCTTGCCCGAGCCGGCCGGGAGCACGACGGTGCCGCGCACGATCTGGTCGGCGTGACGCGGATCGACGCCCAGACGAATGGCGACGTCGACGGTCTCATCGAATTTCGCGAAGGCCTTGGTCTTGATGATCTCGAGCGCCTGCTTCGGCTGGTACGACGAGGAGATCTCGCGGGACTCGGCGGCCTTGCGGTACTTCTTTCCGTGGGCGCGCATCAGTCTGCGACCTCCACGCCCATCGAGCGCGCGGCGCCGGCGACCATCGCCATGGCCGACTCGATCGATTCGCAGTTGAGGTCGGGCATCTTGAGCTCCGCGATCGTGCGGATCTGCGCCTTCGTGATTTTGCCGACTTTGTTGCGATTGGGCTGACCCGACCCTTTTTCGATCCCCACCGCTTTCTTGATGAGCACCGCAGCAGGCGGCGTCTTCAGGATGAAGGTGAAGGATTTGTCGCCGTAGATCGTGATCTCGACCGGGAGAATCGTATCCTGGCCCTGCGTCCGAGCGTTGAACTCTTTGCAGAACGCCATGATGTTGATTCCCTGCGGGCCGAGAGCGGTGCCGACCGGCGGGGCCGGATTCGCCTTTCCTGCAGGGATCTGCAGTTTGACGAAACCGATGACCTTCTTTGCCATTGGACTCCTCTAGACACGTAGAGCGACCATCGCCGATCCGGAGTGCGGGATGCGGAATGAGTCGCTGACTTCCACGGTGTATTTAACGTCGTAGTGGTAGCCGACGAGGCGCTCCTCGCTCGTACTGAGCTGCCCCGCGCAAGGGCATGTGCAACTGCAACTGCAACTGCAACTGCGAGTAATCAGTATTTGGTCATTGGTTCTTGGTCATTTGCTAAAAACCAACGACATAATGATCAACAACCTATTACGTCCCTAGTGAGCCTTCAGCTGCAAGTAATCCAGTTCAACCGAAGTCGGCCGCCCAAACAGCGAAACCGACACCCGGACTTTCCCCTTATCCGCCATCACGTCTTCCACCGTCCCATTGAAATCCGTGAACGGCCCTTCCGTGATCGCGACCGCCTGACCGACCAGGAACGGGATTTCTTCCTTCGGTGCTTCCTCGACCGTCTCGTCGGCAATGCCGAGGAGCCGGTTCACTTCATCGGGGCGCAGCGCCTGCGGGTCGCGATCCTTGCCGACGAACTTGATCACGCCCTGAATCCCGTTGATGGTGTGCAGCGTCTCCTGGTCGACGACCATTTCGACGAGCACATACCCGGGATACACCTTGCGCTCCACCGTCACCTTCTTGCCGTTCTTGATCTCGACCGCCTGTTCGGTCGGCACCAGCGCCTGACGAATCAGACGCTCACTCGGCTGAGCCGGGTCTGCGTCGATCTTCCGCTGGATCAGGTTGCGCACCTTGTTCTCGTGGCCAGAGGTCGTCTGGACCGCGTAAAAGCGATGCGTCACCTCATCCTCCGAACAGCGACGGGATCCAACGGACGAGCACCTGCTGCAGGATCACGTCCATGATCGCGATGAGCCCGCCGATGAAGAGCGAGAGCAGGATCACGCTGATCGAGAGCTGCCGCACCTGCGGGAAATCGGGCCACGTGACCTTCTTCATCTCGACCATCACGTCGTGGTAGAACGCGATCGTGCGCTGAGGAAGGCTCGGCGGCTTGACCTGAACGACGGTCACTTACTTGGTCTCCTTGTGCAGCACGTGCTTGTCGCAGCGCGGGCAGTACTTCTTCCACTCGACGCGCTCGGGATGCACGCGCTTGTTCTTGGTCGTGAAGTAATTCCTGTTCTTGCAATCGCTGCACGCCAGGATGATCTTTTCGCGCGCCATAGAGCCTCAGACGGCAGACCGCAGATGGCAGATGGCAGCCAACGGCGAATCGCCAGAATATTGTTTACGTCACCTCGGCCGAGGGGTCGACACACGGTCACTGCCGTCCGCCGTCTGTCCCCTGCCGTCTTACAACAAGCACGCGATCGGGATTGAACCGATGACCTCCCCCTTACCAAGGGGGTGCTCTACCGACTGAGCTACGCGTGCACTCGTCGTGCGTCCTTCAGAGCGGGAGACGGGGCTCGAACCCGCGACATCAAGCTTGGAAGGCTTGCGCTCTACCAGCTGAGCTACTCCCGCAAACCCGGCCCTTCGCTGCCCATCCCTGCTTCCCTGCACGCGGTCGCTCGAACTCTCCACCGACCCGCGAATCCCGCTCCGTTATGGTGGGGGAAGGATTCGAACCTTCGAAGGCGTGAGCCGGCAGATTTACAGTCTGCTCCCGTTGGCCACTTGGGTACCCCACCTGGATGCGACAATGTCCAACGAAGTTCCCGCTCCCCCATCACCTGCTCGATGCCGCAACGCCCGATTCTGTTCCCCTCACTCGTCGCCCCTCACCGACCCGTACCCATCGGCCTTAACTCTCGAAACTCCCGCAGACAGCAGAGCTGACGGCGAGAATCGAACTCGCAACCGCCTGATTACAAATCAGGTGCTCTGCCATTTGAGCTACGTCAGCGAGAGGTTTTTTGCGCGAGCCTATAAGAATAAGCCGCTGCCGGAAGCAAGTCAAGCCATTGCCTCACCGTGCGTTAGCCATCCTCCAACAAGTCTCAGCGCAGCTTCTTCCAGCGCGTCCCGGAAGGCGAATCCTCTATCGCTATCCCCTTCTCTTCCAATGCCTTGCGCACCGCATCCGCCGCCGCGAAATCACGCCGCTGACGAGCAGCAGCGCGCTCATGCAACTGATCCTCGACCCACGACGACAGCTCGCTGTCGTCGAGACCGCGGTCCGGCACGACGTCGAGCACCGCGTTCACCTGACGGAATGCCTCGCGCGCGCGCGACACCGCCTCGGCCGACGTTCCACGGGCATCGAACTCGCGGTTGGCCGCCGTGATGAACTCGAACAGCGCGCCCAGCGCGCGCGGCGCGTTGAGATCGTCCGAGAGCGCGGTCGTCGCCTCGATGAGCAGCGTCTCCGCCGCCTCCGCGAGCGCCGGCGTTCCGGCCGACTCGCGCTCGAGCCGGTCGGCGAAATCGCCGATCCGACGGACCGCCTCCGACGATGCCTTGAGTGCGTCGCCCGACAGATTCAGCTGCTTGCGATAGTGCGTCGAGAACACGAAGTGCCGCAGCGCCGCGGCGCCCACGCCCGCCGCGCGCAGGTCCGACACCGTGCTCACGTTGCCGACGCGCTTCGCCATCTTCGAGCCGTCGGTGAGCAGGAACTCGCCGTGGCACCAGACGCGCGCGAACGTCTTTCCCGTCGCGGCCTCGCTCTGCGCGATCTCATCCTCGTGGTGCGGGAAGATGAGATCGACGCCGCCGCAGTGGAGGTCGATCGTCTCGCCGAGGATCGTCATCGCCATGGCGGAGCACTCGAGATGCCAGCCTGGACGGCCGCGCCCCCACGGCGACTCCCACACGGCGCCGCACCGCTCGTCTTCGGGCTTCGCCGCTTTCCAGAGCGCGAAATCCTGCGCGTTCTCCTTCGCGTACTCGTCCTGCGCCACGCGCGCGCCGGTCTTCAGTTCACGCGTGTCGAGCCGCGAGAGCCTGCCGTACGTGGGGAACTTGCCGATCGCGAAGTACACCGATCCGTCGTCCGCCTTGTACGCGACGCCCTTGTCCACGAGGCGCTGCACGAGTTCGATCATCTCGGCGATGAAGTCCGTCGCGCGCGGATAGTGCTCCGCACGCTGGATGCGCAGGAACTCGCGATCCTCGTGGAACACCTCGATCACGGGATCCGTGAGCTCGCGGATGGTCTTCTGCTGCTCGGTCGCGCGCTTGATGATCCTGTCGTCGACGTCGGTGAGGTTCATCACCTGCTCGACGCCCCATCCCCGCAGCCGCAGCACGCGCCGCAGCAGGTCCTCGAAGAGGAACGTGCGGAAGTTGCCGAGGTGCGCCGCGTTGTAGACCGTCGGACCGCACGTGTACAGCCGCACGGTGCGGCCGTCCGCGGGCGCGAACGCCTCGGTCTCGCGCGTGAGGGAGTTGTGGAGGAGGAAGTCGGGCACGAGTGAAAGTTACGGCGGTACGGGGCCGGACGGCACTGCTCGTACCCCCTCACTCGGCCTCCGCTACCCTCCCCGGCGCGGCCGTCGTGATGACGCGCGACCCGTGCACGCGGATCCCCAGCGCGAGGCACGCGCTCAGCACCTCTTCCGCGGTGACGTCGTCGAGCGCAACGCGCAGCGCGTGCCCGAGTCTGCGGACGCTCGGGATGCGGTTCGCGAGCGCCGTCGCCGCGTACGACGGCATGCCGACTTCGAGCTCCAGCGTGCGACGCCGCTGGACTGCCCGCGAAATCCGGCCGGATTCCAGCGTGACGATGCGCGACGAGGAGGAATCGAGCGCCTGCGAATTTCGCCCGCTGATGAGAACGGCGACACCGGCTCCCCGGAGTTTGTGGAGCAGCGTGACATAGCGCTCGCGAGCGGACTCGTCGAGCAGGGCGAGCGGGTCGTCGAGACAGAGCAGCCGCGGCGCGGCGCGCAGCGCGTGGGTGAGCGCGGCGTGCGAGCCAAGCTGGGCCTCGCTGCTGCCGCGACGGGCCACGAACGCGGCAGGAACGGCGCGGACCGTGCCCTCGTGCGGCCGGAGAATCCCGGCGGCGCACAGGAGCAGCGTGCTCTTGCCGGACCCGGGAGCGCCGGCCACGCCCACGCACTCACCCGGAGCGACGGTCAGCGAGACCCGGTCGAGCGCGGTGACTTCACCGGAGCAACCGGTGACGCCGGCGCGATAGCGGCGGGTAACGCTGCGGAGTTCGAGCGCGAACGGGGACACGCGGCAATGTGCACGCGGCGGCGGCGCGGAGTGTCACCAAGTTTTTGCGCGCGATGGCGAAAGAGTGCGGAGGGAGAGGGATGAGTGGTGAGATTCGACCCGATGCAGGATGCAGAAGAGGAATGCGGGATGCGGAATTTCGACCCGATGCAGAATGCGGAAGAGGAATTCGAATCCGGGGTCGAGAGATGAGATGGGAGTAGAGTTGAGACGTGATACGGGATGCCGAACTCTCACTTCTTGTCCCTATTCCCGCCTTCCTCTTCTGCATCCCGCATCGGGGCGAATCTCCCCCCTCATCTCTCTTTCACCGCTACGGACTACCGCTACTCCGC
>Ga0097691_1002413_pt1 | contig 12529 bp, 10 predicted proteins | sample NGESurdeep072012_8_FD_72858 | JGI IMG/M metagenome (GOLD analysis project Ga0097691, IMG submission 72858) | Arctic peat soil microbial communities from Barrow, Alaska - NGEE Surface sample 210-1 deep-072012 | ecosystem: Environmental > Terrestrial > Soil > Wetlands > Peat ...
GGCTCGGCGAACCCCCGCCCCACCTCAGCCACCGCGCGGCAGCGCCGGGCCGACGGCCCGGCGGTCGTCCCCGACCCGCCGCGACGGAGACCTGTGTCGTCGGCAGTGCCGACTACGGTCACCGGGGTGGAGGGCGGCCGAGAACTCACGCTGGAGGAACTGGGTGGCCAGCCGCACTGGCGGGACCTGCCGCGGATCGGTGTCGCCGGCTTGGTCAGCACCGTCTCGGCGCTGCCGGCCTCCGTACAGGGACGCTGGGTGCCGCCGCTGCTGGCGGCGGAGACGGCGCTGGTCGACGGCGCCGGCGCGTTCTGGTTCGGGCCATGGGCCGGGCTGACGGCGGCCGCGGCCTTCCTGGCCGGCACCGCCGTGCTGGCCGTCGTCGCCCTGGCGGTGATCCTGGTGGTGGCGCGCGCTTCGCCCCGGCGTCGGCTACTGGCCGACGTCACGCCGGCCTACGTGGCGGCGCTGACGCTGCGGCCCTACCAGCGCGACGCCGGGCCAGCCTGGTACGCCGCCAACCACACGGCCTGGCCGCGCGGGCACGGACACGGCGCTCAATTGCGGGACCGGGTGTCCCGGCTGGCAATCGCCGAGCACCGGCCGGTGGTCATCACGCCGGCGAACCCGACCCTGGCCGCGAAGCTGTACTCGGGCTTCACCCCGCTTCCCGGCGAGGAAACGGTCCGGCGGCCGCGACTGGTGTGGCGACTGCCGAGTAGTCCGAACGGTCCCGTCGCTCAGTGGTGCAACAGCACGGAAGCAACCCAGATCGAGTCGTACGCCCCGTGCGCGAGCACGGCTGGCCACAGCGATCGGGAGCGCAGTGCCAGCGTCCCGTAGGCCAGGCCATCCACGGTGGCGGTGACGACGTTGCCGACCCCGTACGGAAGGTGCGCCAGGCCGAACAGCACGCTGCTGACCACCAACGCCAGCCGGCCGAGCGCAGGTCGGCGTCGGATCGTCACGGACCGGGCGACGATGAGCAGCAGCGCCCCGCGAAACAGCAGCTCCTCGCTGACTGCGCCGCTAACCCACACCAGCAACAGGCCCCCAGCCCAGCCGGCGGCGGAGGCCCACTCGCGACGCGGATCGGCCGGCCCCGCGCCGGTCGACCGCAGCGTTGCCACCAGCCGGCCCACCGCCCAGACGAGTGCCGCCGTGGCGGCCGGCGCCACGGCGAGCCAGCGAACCCGGGGATTTGGCAGCCGCAGACCGATCTCGGTACGCAGGGATCGCGCAAACCCCGTGGGCACGGTCAGCAGAAGGGCCGCAGCCGCTGTCGTCAGGCCTCCGGCAACCCGGTCGTTGTACGCAGCGGCGGGGTTGCCGAACGACAGCGTCGAGAGCCACAGCCCGGTGAGGACGAAGGGGGCTACAAGCGGCTCGAGTCGCCAGGGACGAGTCAGCTTGGCATCCACCATGGCCGCACCGTAGGGGGCCGCTGGGACAACCCAGCAGCAATGGGCGCTGGACCCGAGCAGCAGACCAACTCTGGCGCGGCTCCCTCGACATGACCACCTGAGCACCTGCCCTGCTCCACCCGCCTGGCTCGGCCCTGACGCCCCTGAGCAGCGTCCCGGAAGCCGATCCGCTACCGCTACACCGTCACGAGTCGGACTGCCGTCACTGCGGGCCGAGAAGCTGCATCGCGCCGTCTCGCGCTGCCCGGTGGTCGAAGGTCACCGTGTGGACGCAGCCCGCGGCCCGGCCGAGTTCGGCGATGACGGCATCCGCGAAGTCGAGGCCGCCGCGGCTGGCGGTAAGCGACGCTCGCACGATCGCGTCCCGATCGACTCGAAGTTCCCGCGCATCCAAGAGACCTTCCACCAATTCGGCGCACCGGTCCGCAGTGACGCCGTAGGCGCGGCGCAACACCCAATACAGCTCGACGACCGTAACCAGGCTGAGGTAGCCGGGTTCGGTCTCGGTCAGCTCGTCGATCAGCGCAGTCGCCATCGCCGACTGGTCAGGATCGTCTTGGACCAGGTAACGGACTACGACGTTCGTATCGAGCCCGATCACCGGGCATCCGCAATTGCAGCCGCGGCAACAGCCTCATTCATCTCGTCGACGCTGACCGGCTGTGGCGGCTGTGGCACGGAGCCCTTGAGATCCTTGATCGACGCGACCTCGGGATGGATCTCGTATCCGCCGGTGTCGGTGGGCACGAAAGCGAGCCGGGATCCGGGCCGGAGGCCGAGCCTGGTGCGCACATCGACCGGGATAGTGACTTGACCCTTGCTGGTGACCGTCGCGGACGCCATGCGCTACTCCTTACGACTAGTAAGGAGTAGCCTACATGCTCAACCGGCGTCGCGCCCGCAAGCCGATCCGTCTGCGGGAACGGCTACGCGCTTGTGCCGGGCTGGTCTGTCAGTCGTCGTTGGGGATCAGCCTGGACTTCTTCTCTAGCGTCAGTTGCTGGAGGACGTTGGGAACGTCGAGTCGGTGGACGGGTCCGGCACAGCGGTCTCCTGGGTCGAGGGTGGCAGGGGCGAGGGGCGGGTTCAGCCGACCGTCTGGCCGCCGTCGACGACGAGGGCGTGTCCGACGGTGAACCCGCCCAGGTCTGAGCACAGCCACAGCACCGCGGCGGCGATCTCCTCGGGCCGGCCCATCCGCCCGATCGGCTCCGCGGAGATCATGGCGTCCCGGCCCTGCTCGGTTCCGCCGCTGACCCGCTCGATCATCGCGGTGTCGATGATGCCGGGGCACACCGCGTTGATCCGGATCCCGTCCCTGACGTACTCCAGGGCCGCGGACTTGGTCAGGCCGATGACGCCCCACTTGGTGGCGGCGTAGCCGGCCTGCGCGGCGATGCCCATGACGCCGGCCCCGGAGGAGGTGTTGACGATCGCGCCGCCCTCGGCCTGCATCAGCGGGATCTCGTGCTTCATGCACAAGAACACCCCGGTCAGGTTGACCTCGACGAGCCGGGTCCACTCCTGGGTACTGAGCTCCGCGGTCGGCGTGTGGGCCTGCTCCACCCCGGCGTTGTTGAACGCCACGTCCAGCCGCCCGAACGTCTGGACCGTCCGAGCCAGCGCCGCCTGGACGTCGTCCTCGCGGGTAACATCGCAGGCCAGCGCCAGAGCACGGCCGCCGTCCTGGTCGATGAGCCGGGCGGTCTCGCGGACGTCGTCCTCGTTGACACCCGCCGCTACCACGCTCGCGCCTTCGGCAGCGAACGCCAGCGCGGTCGCCCGGCCGATGCCGGTGCCGGCGCCGGTCACGAACGCGACCTTGCCGGCGAACCGCTGCGCGTGCGTGCTTGTCATGGTGGTGCCAGCTTCCTGTCGGAGCGGCCCTCGGCCGCTCGGGATGGTCGTGCGGGTTCTGCTGCTTCCAGCGGGTGTAGGCAAGGCAGTGCGAGAGGGGCGGTGCTGTGCGCTCAGACGGTGAGGAGCACCTTGGTCGCCCGGCGCTGGTCCATGGCCTGGTAGCCCTCGGCGGCCTGCTGCAGCGGGAGCGTGAGGTCGAAGACGCGGCCGGGGTCGATCCGGCGGGTGTAGATCCGGTCGATGAGGTCGGGCAGGAAGCGGCGCACCGGGGCGGGCCCGCCGTGCAGGTGCACGGCGGAGAAGAACAGCTCGCCGCCGGGCAGCGAGACGTCGTGGGAGACGCCGACGTAGCCGACGTGCCCACCGGGCCTGGTGGCGCGGATGGCCTGCATCATCGACTCCTGGGTGCCGACGGCCTCTATGACCGAGTGCGCGCCGAGCCCGTTGGTGAGCTCCTTGATCTCGGCGACGCCGTCGTCGCCCCGGGAGGTGATGATGTCGGTGGCGCCGAACTGCCGGGCCAGAGCCTGGCGGGACGGGATCATGGTCTTCAGCGAACACCCGACACCATGCTTCGCCTCGGTCCCGCCCCTGACCGGGGTTGTCGGCAAGCCACGGGATCGGATAGCGCTCGCGATCAAAGCGGCCCGGGATGCCGATCAACTGAGCGACCAGAAAGTCTGGGCCTACGACCTGTTCAGTGCCTCCTTCTTCTTGCCGTCCGCTGAAGCCCGTTTTCTCATGCTCATGACGGCGCTGGAGACCATGATCGAACAGGGACCTCGCCCAGACGACGTCCAGGCCTGGGTCGGCGAACTGATCAGTCAAACCGAGCAAGCTGCCCTGGACTCTGGGCAGAAGGCGTCGCTCATCGGCTCGCTGAAGGAACTCAAGAAGAGGGAGTCCGTCGGCCAGGCCGCCCGCCGTACCACTGACGTCCTCGGGAGACGCATGTACGGGGGCAAGTCGGCCAAGGCCTTCTTCACGGACTGCTACAAGGTGCGCAGCGCCCTTGTCCATGGACACTTCCCCCCTCCTAGTCGAGAGCAGGTCGATGGACTATCCGCCGACCTGGAGCACTTCGTTGGTCACCTCATCAGCGGACAGCTGGCCGAGGGCCTCAGTGACTAGCGAGCTTGCTTACCGGGAGCTTGCCCGGACGGCCGGCCACCACGCCGCAGTAGCCCGGCTCCCCCAGGCTGCCCTCGGCATCCCTGAACTTGACTCCGACCCGGCCTGGCGCCTCGCCGCCGCCTTCCTGGTGGGCTTTCGCGGCCACACCCGCCGGGCCTACTTCAGCGACATCCGCACCTGGTACGCCTGGTGCGAGTCGGTCGGCGTGCATCCCCTAGCCGTCCGGCGCCACCACGTCGACCGCTGGATCACCGAGCAAACCGAAGCGGCCCAGTCCAAGACCGGCAAGCCTGCCGCCGCCTCGACGGTCGCCCGACGCATGTCGTGCCTGTCGGGCCTCTACGAGTACGCCGTCGTCGACGCCGGCTTGATCGAGGCCTCCCCCGTCGTTCGAGTCAAGCGTCCCAAGGTCTCCGACCACTCCTCCACGGTCGGCCTCGACGAGAAGGAGCTGGTCAAGCTGCTGGAAGCGGCCGAGGCCGACGGTCTGCGCTCAGCTGCCCTTCTGACACTGCTGGCCCTCAACGGCCTGCGCATCGGCGAGGCCCTGTCCCGGGACGTCGAGCACCTCAGCTACGACTTCGGCCACCGGGTGCTCGTGCTCACCCGCAAGGGCGGTAAGCGCAGCACCGAGGCGCTGGCGCCGGCCACAGCCCGGGCGTTGGAGGCCTACATCGGTGAGCGCACGAGCGGGCCGCTCTTCTTGGACCGGGGTGGCCGACGGATGACGGAGCCCACCGCCTGGCGGCTGGTGCGCCAGCTTGCTCGTCGAGCAGGCCTTCCCGCCGCACACCGGCTCAGCCCGCACAGCCTGCGCCACAGCGCCATCACCGCTGCTCTCAACGCCGGCGTGCCCTTCCGGGACGTGCAGGACTTCGCCGGCCACGCCGACCCCAGGACAACCCGCCGCTACGACCGCTCGCGCAACAGCTTGGACCGCCATGCCACCTACGCCCTAGCCAGCAGGCTGGGGCGGGGAACCGTCGAGGCTCGGTAGATCGCGGCGTCTCAGGAATTAATTGGCGGGGCATCTCCGGATCGGCTAACCACTCGCCCGTCGTCTAGCACGATCAGGTCAGGGGCGACGCGGCGCAGGTTTCTCACAACCAAGTCACGGTGCCGATGCCCGTTCGGGTAGTGGGCGCAGAAGATGCGCAGCGCCCGCACGTACAGGTCACGGGCCGTGGCCGGCTGTCCCAGGTCGCTGCACGCGAGGCCGAGGTTGGTCAGGGTGCCGGCGACCAGGACGTGGTCGGGGCCGTACGCCCGCTCGAGGATCCGCAGCGCCCGTTCGCACCGGTCGCGGGCCTTCTCCGGCTTCCCCAGGTTGCGCCACGCGTCGCCGAGGCCGTCCAGGGTGACGGCGACCCGGACGTGGTCGGGGCCGTACGCCCGCTCGAAGATCGGCAGCGCCCGTTCGAACAGGTCGCGGGTCTTCTCCGGCTTCCCCAGGTCGCTCCACGCGCCGCCGAGGTTGGTCAGGGTGCCGGCGACCAGGACGTGGTCGGGGCCGTACGCCCGCTCGAGGATCCGCAGCGCCCGTTCGAACAGGTCGCGGGCCTTCTCCGGCTTCCCCAGGTCACGCCAGGCGGCGCCGAGGTTGGTCAGGGTGCCGGCGACCTCGACGTGGTCGGGGCCGTACGCAGCCTCGGCCAGCTCGAGCAGACGCTGCCCTGGAGGAATCTCAGCGCGGGGCTCCCGGCGGGTGTGGCTGAAGTCAGCGGCGCGGCCTAGCCAGCCCGCGCCGGGTTCGTCCAAGCGGACGATGCGTGCCCACGCCGCGGTGGCCGTTCCGGCTTCGCCCGCGACGTGGGCTTGGAAGCCAATCCGGCCGATGGCCTCGGAGTCGTCGGCGGTGACCGCCTCGTCGAGCACGGCGGCCCACACCGCCGGTGACGGTGGCTCCTCCGCAGCGCGGATCTCCGCCACCTCGGGGTGCGCGCGGACGGCGTCACGTGAGTTCTGGACCGCAGGACGCAGGAGCCGCGCTCCCTGGAGCGTTGGCGCGCAAGCCCATTCCAGCGCTCGGGCGAGGTGTCGGTGGTCAAGGTCCTCGGCCCGGCCCAGGCGCTGCTGGACGAGGCCGGCGAGCAGCGCGACTGGCAGCGGTCGCGACGTTCCGGTGGTCGCCCAGCCCGTCGCCAGGGAGACCACGGCGCGGGCGACCGGACAGTCCCCGCCAGGTGACTCGTAGGGACAGTCGCCGTCGCCGGCGCGCAACCGGACGAGCAGCGCTCCAACTGCGGTGAACGCCGCCGCGATGCCTTCGCTGAAATCCACGTCGGGATAGGTCGCCTGGGCCCGGTCCAGCTCGCTGGGCGAGGGCAGCCGCTCCAACGTGACCGGCTCGCCGAACTCGGCCGCGACCGAAGCCTCCTCGGTGGCCCAGGTCTTGTAGCGGGTGGTGGAGATCGTGGCGACGACCCACAGCCCGGGCGAGCGCTGCCGGCAGCGGCGCAGCAGCTCGGCCGTGATGCCACCGGGAGCGAAGGTGTCCACTCGGTCCAGCCAGAGGATGAGCCGCACCGGCGGCTCCAGCCGGGACAAGACGTCGAGGTCGTCCAGGACCTGGCGCAGTCCCTGCGGCGCCACCGGGGCGAGCACCACGCGCCGGGTGCCGCCGCCACAGGCCACCTCGTAGGCGGTCCGGGTGACGCCGCTGGCGGGGGCGCCGATGAGCAACAGCAGACCCTGCGCGCGCAGCCGCTCGCGCGCCAGCGCATCTCGGTCGCGGTCGACGTAGAGAGGCAGCCGCTGGCCGGCCTGGGCGTACCGGTCCGCGAGCGGAGACGGCACCACTCCCAACACGTAGGGGTCGACCTCATCCGCTCGCGGCGCCGGCCAAACCCGCAGGCAGATCTGTGCCTGGCGAAGCCACTCGGCCTCGGCCGCCTCCCGCTCCTGCTGCGCCTGCAGCTCGGCCTCGTGCTCCTCGAGGCGGCGGGCGTGCAGCTTGTTGAGCTCCGAGGCTGCGGCCACCGCGGCGATGACGACCGCCGCGCCGATGCGGATTGCCGCCGCGGCACCGAGCGCTGCCAACACTGACTGCACGGCGGCCAGAGCGACGGTGCAGAACACGAGCACCGAGGCGCGCGGCAGTCCTCGGAACCACCCGAGCCAGCTGGACTTCGAGGTGACCATCGCCGCTCCCCCGCTGTCAGGCGACGTGTACCGGGACGCTAGCGACAGGCGCCCGCGGAATCAGCTGACTCCAGCTCAGCGAGCGAGTCGCGGAGTGGCCTCCCCGCCCGCCGCCCTTCGTGGCTCGATAAGGGGGGAAGTTATCGGGCCACGACGACAGCTCACCGGCTCGTCGCCGTGCCCGGGTGACCGTCCCAGCCGGGCGGCCGTTGCCGTCCTGCGGTAGACGGTTTCAGACCCCGAAGGGACACCGCTTCACCCTGGGCGGCGACACGTACCCAACCGGTGGGCCGGTGGGGTCTCAGCGGAGTGTCGCGGTCCAGCGCAGTAGCGCGCAGTTGTAACGTTCCGGCTTGAGCTTCCCAGCCGCGCCTCCCCCCGTCGCGGCGGGGAAGCCTTCTCACCCGCCCTCCCGACCGCACCGGCCCAGCGGGTAAGCCGTGCGGTCCTTCTCGCCTCGCCGCCGCACCGGGTCGCCCGCGGCGGCGGCGTGCGGGCCGGGCAGGCGTGTCGCCGCCCCGAACTTAAGAGGAAGGGTGCCCCAGCTGGCGACCAACGGGGCCAGGACAGCCAGGTGCTGGCCGGCGACGGGGTCACGCAGCATGAACGCTGGACCAAGCTCGCGGGGACCTCGACCGGCTGCGCCGAGTGGCCACCCGGCTCGCCGAGCAGGCGCAGGCCACCTCCGTGGCCGCCGATGACCGCCCGGTGCTCGATGACTTGGGGCAGCTACCGCGCCGCTCGCAGCCGGGTCGCGGCAGCACCCAGGACAGCGGCGAGCGGGGCCGTCCCGGTGCCGCCCGCACAACCGCCCGGCGCATCGCCGAGCGATATCGGGGGGCCCGGCGGCCAGCTCCGGTCCACGACGACAAACGGGAGGGGGCGGACCCGGAGTACTCCTGGCCGGCGCCGGAGCCCAAGTTGCGAGGCCGTCCTCGCGATGCCTACCGGGAGCCCGAGCCGCCGCGGCGGGAATTCCGGTATCGAGCGCTGAGGGGTGCCAGCGGAGCGAATCTGGTCCCTGACGGTGCGCACGGAGTTCGATGCGGAGACGCCCGCGCACAGCGGCGCCAATCAGGGGTGTCGGTAAGGAACGAGTCACCAGGGGCGATGTAGCTGTCCTCGGCTACAAGAGTCGGGCGGTGACGCCGGACTCGATGAGGATGACGGTGCCGATGGTGATGAACACGACGGGTACCAGCCAGCGGCCGACCCGCTCGACGGTGGCGATGTTCACCGTGACTAACCGTTGCCGTTCGCGGTGGTGAGCGCGCCCGGTCGGCTGCCGATGGTGCTCTGGTCCAGGTGGCCGTAGACGGTGGTGCGGGGCACGCCGAAGATGTCGGCGATCTCCTGGACGGTGTGCTCGCCAGTGTCGTAGAGCTGTTGGGCGAGGGTGGCCTGCTGGGGTGTGAGCTTGCCGCGGGCGCGGGCTGCTTGCAGGCCGTCGTGGGTGTTGGCCACGATCAGCTCACGTTGGAGTTCGGCGAGTACTTCGTTTGTCGACACTGGTGGGGGTGTTAGCCCGCCGGAGGAGTACCGCCGGCGCCGAGGGTGAGCCGGGCGGTCATGTCCAGGCGAACCTCGCCGTAGGGCAGGACATGGGTCCAGAACAGCGGGGTCAGGCCGCGCTGGTCCTCGGCGTTGAGCACGGCGGCCCAGTCGGGGTCGGCGAGCACGTCTTGGAGCATGAGGGTGTTCACGTAGACCATGGCGGCCTGCAGGATCCGCAGGCACAGCACGGCCGTCTCCTGCTCGTCGCGGCGGTTGGTGGCGATGTCGCCGCCCTTGCCGTAGAAGATCACGCTGTTGGCGCGGTTCCAGGACTCCACGACGTTCAGGCCCTCGTTGATCTCCCGCTGCAGGTCCCTCGTGCGCAGGTAGCGGGCGACGAAGATGGTCTTCTGCGCACGGCCGACTTCGAGCATCGCCTGGTAGGTGGGGTGGGTGGCGTTGCGGGTGAAGCGGCGCAGGATCGCCTCGGTGGAGGCGGTGCCGGTGCGGATCGCGGTGGCGTATTTGATCATCTGGTCGTACTGCTGGGCGATCAGCTCCCAGCGGATCGGCCGGGTCAGCGCCGGCGCCAGGGCGGGGTAGGCGTCCGGTTCGCCGGCGGCCGGCCGGTACAGCTTGACCTTGTTGATCCGCTTGATCCGCGGCAGCAGGTCGAAGCCGAGCAGCCTGGTGATGCCGAACCCGATCTCGGACTGGCCGTGCGAGTCGACGTAGTTGGCCTCCACGCTCATCGAGGTGCCGTGCCGGATCGCGCCTTCGACCATCGCGTGTACCTCGGATGCCGAGCAGGTCAGGTGCTGGGAGTGCACCACCACCGAGCCACGTTCGACATGCCAGTAGATCAGCACCCCGCGGCCGCCGTAGCGCGAGTGCCACTCGGTGAAGATGTTCTGGTCGAACGCGCCGAAGTGAGTGGAGTCCGAGGCGACCGCGGTCGACCCGGCGCCCCAGATGGCCTGCTGCCGGGCGGTGAAGGTGGCGTTCGCGATCTCGATGGCGATGGCGCGGGCCGCTTGGGCGGTCAGGTACCGGCGGCGCACGTAGCGGATCTCGTCCTCGGAGTGGCTGTGCTGGCCGGTCGCGACGGCCCGCAGCCCGGTGTTAGTGCCGTAGCCGTAGATCGCCAGCATCAACCGCTCGGCCAGGTCCTCCGGGCTGATCGTGCCCCGGCCGGCGACCGAGGTGACCACGCTCAGGCAGCCTGTGCGCAGCACCGCCTCCTTGAGCATGTCGATCAGCGGCACCATGCCCCAGCGCCGGCCTACCTCGGCCTTAAGGCGGCGCAGGTTGCGCGGCTCGGGTGCGGCCTCGATCGGCGCGAGCTTGATCGCTCCAGCGGGCCGATCGGCGACCTGCAACCAGTCCGCCGCGGGTAGCGCGTCGTGCAGCGCCGCGAGCTCGGCGCGCATCTCCTCACGCAGCGGGTCGACGAACGCCGCGGCGTCCAGCGGCTTGGACAGTTCCCGATAGTGCTCGTGCCGGCGTTCCTCGAAGTCGGCCGGCAGGTCCTCGTCCGGGTTACGCCAGCGCTCCGCACCGACCACCCAGATCTCCTTGCAGCGCAGCCGTTCGCGCAGCTCCCGGAACGTGCACACCTCGTAGGCCATGCGCACGGTGCGGCGGCGGCCGCGCTTGTCGACCTTGTGCACCAGCGGCTCCCAGTCCCCGCGCAGACCCGGGTGAGCGGGGACATGCTCACCGGCCGGGTAGTACGACAGGTTTCCCGCCGCGGCGTACCGGCTGACCAGTTCCAAGGCCCCGATCACCGGCCGGTGCGTGGCGTTGCTGGACCGGAACTGGAGCACCTCGAGCAGCCGGATCAGCCCGCGCCGATAGTGGTTGGTGTAGGAGGCGCGCAGTGTGGTCGCCACCGTTGTCCGGTACACCGGCCCCTTCGTCCGGTACTCGTGTACCAGCTCCCGCAGCGTCGCCTCCCCGCCGGCGATCGCCGGGTACACCACCCGGCGCACCTTCTCCTCCGGTGCCGCGAGCGAGGCCTCGGCGATCGAGAACAGGATGTTCTCCTTGTCGGTCACCTTCTTGAAGGCGTTGATCAGCTCTGCGGTGACCTTCTTCTCTGCGCGGGCGTTGATCCGGTGCACCGTGGCGATCAACAGCTCCACCAGCGTGTCGGTGATCTCCCGCTCCCGGATGTGCAGCAACGCCGCCAGCAGCGTGAGCGTCTTGGCCGGGTTCGGATGCGCTCGCAGGTGCGACGGGGACTCCACCGCAGCCTGGGCCCGCCAGCCGGCCAGCACCCTCGGCGCCACATCGGCGAACACCTCAGCCGGCACGCCGACCGCCCGCACCGCGAGCAGCTTATCGATCTCGGTGAGCATGCTCTCCAAGCTCACGTTGCCCGGATCGGTCTTGATCAGCGCCAGCACCGAGGGACCTCCACCGATCCCGGCCCGGCCCTCGTCGTCCTCGCCGTCGCCGCCGGCGACGATCAGCGTTACCAGCCGAGTCGCCACCTCTGGCGGCAGCCGGCTGGTCACCCCCGCGAACAGCGTCTCCTCGCCTTGGTACAGCGCCGAGGCCAGGATCCGCTCGACCCGGGTCCGGCCCGGCGGCTCGATCCGCTCTTCCCAGCAGTGGGCCAACAGCTCTACGCGGACCTGATCCGGGCGCCGCTCGGCCTGCGCGACGTGCTCGGCCAGCCACGCGGTCAGCTTCTCCGCATCCGCGACGGAGCATTCCCGGAAACCCAGCGACCCACGGATCTCCGACCGGTGTGCCTTGATCTGCCGGCCCGACCAGTCATAGAAACCGAGCTCAGCCCCCGCCACTCCCACCTGTTTGGCGACGAACTCGACGACTTCATCCGCCAGCTCCCCACGACCAGCCGGGAACCGACCCCTGTGGGTGAAGAACTTCAGCAACAGCGCGAAACCCAGCCGGGTCGGGCCCGACTTGTTGCGCAGCCGCGCCACCTCGTCCGGCAGAAGCGTGAAGTGCTCGACGAGCTCGTCCAGCTCCAACCGACGCGCCAAGCAGCCCCTCCGGCGGGTGATCACGCCAAGACCCGGCCCGGACGTTATCGGTGATCACCTACGGTGGGGCGGGAGAACGACAGCCCAAGTTACTCGCCGGTCACTTCGCCCCTGGTGACGAGCTCCTTACCGGCACCCCGCGTTGGGCTGTCCGGTCGGTGCGATCGCCAACAGCCTGGTGTTCCTAGCCGACGACCAGCCGGTGCTGGTACTGACCAGCGGCGCGCACCGCGTCGACACCGCTCACTTGGCGGCGTAGCTCGCCGCCCGGGCCGTTCGCCGAGCCAGCCCCGAGCAGGTCCGGGCGGCCACGGGCCAACCCGTCGGCGGCGTCGCACCCGTCGGCCGGTGCGCACCTTAATCGACACCGCGCTCGCGGCCTTCCCAGCATCACCATCAGACCGGGCCCGAGCAGCAGCAGCAGCAGTAGTAGTAGTAGTAGTAGTAGTAGTAGTCGCCCGC
>Ga0097691_1002414_pt1 | contig 12520 bp, 11 predicted proteins | sample NGESurdeep072012_8_FD_72858 | JGI IMG/M metagenome (GOLD analysis project Ga0097691, IMG submission 72858) | Arctic peat soil microbial communities from Barrow, Alaska - NGEE Surface sample 210-1 deep-072012 | ecosystem: Environmental > Terrestrial > Soil > Wetlands > Peat ...
GAGCTACCCGCAGCCGGTGCAGTCGAGGGGAGCCTTGTGTTCGGCACCACCCAGACCCGAGGGCGTTGTCGGGCTCGCAGCGTCGTCGGCTCACCGCCGTTGGCAGGACCCACCACGCACCGGCCCTCGGCGCCGGCGCCTGCCTAAGCCTCCTGCCGGTCAACGCCGACCTGGTCGGCGCCGTAGAGGTTGCCGCACTCATGAGTGCGATCAAGACCAAAGGCCAGCAGCCACAACACCTTCGCAGACCAGATTGTGGGCTGTCTGCGCGCCGGTGAGAGGCCACCTAGGACCTGACGAAACCAGGGCCGCCCTGGTCCCTTACAGAGGCGTAAAGAGGCAGTGGTCGCGTCAGCTGCGGCCTCGTGCAATCGGCGTAGGTCGCGCTCGTATCCGAGGCCGAAGCATCCCAGAGCACGGGACCGTAACGTCCAGTTATCTTCAAGTACAGGGGAAAATTCATGACCATTGACGAAGCGTTCCATCGGGTGGTGCGTGGCCACTGGCTCCTCATCGCGATCTGTGTTGTCCTCCCGGTGGCGGCCGTGCTCTATCTCGGCGGCAAGCAGCCGCTGACGTACGAGGCGGTCGGGCGAGTCGAGATCGGCACCACTCTCGCGTCGTCCAACGTGGAGGCGGATGCCCTCAGCAACCGGGCGCTGGGCATCGTGACCAGCCCGGGCGTGGTCCAGCGGGCCCTGCTGACCGGCGGCCTCAAGGTCGACCCCGTGCAGTTCGCCATCGACCACATCAGTATTAACAGGATTGGCGTGTCTCCGGTCATCGAGGTCGCGGTCACCCAGTCGAACCCGGTCCGTGCTGCCGTCATCGCTGCGTCGCTGACCAACCAACTACTCGCCTTCGCCAACGCCGGCGGCCGCAACGTCACGACCGGCCGGATCGAGTCCCTGGGCGCCACGATCCTCAACTTGACCACGCAGCGAGATGCGCTGATTCCCAGGTTGTCCACCGCCAGCCCCGGGGGGGTTTACAGCTTGCAGGCACAGATCAACGCCATCCAGACCACCATGGCCGACGATATGCGGCAACGTTCCGACCTCGTCGTCGCCGCGGCAACAATGTCATCAACCGTCCTTCTCGACGCGGTGGCGACCCCGACCGTTCCGGTCCCCCAGGGCACCACCCAGACGGCCGCCCTTGCCGGGCTCCTGGGTCTGATCGGTGGGCTCGGACTCGCAGCCCTCCTGGAGAGCCTACGTCCCACGCTGCGCGACCCCAAGGCCATCTCGTATGCCATGGGCGTGCCGGCGATCGGACACGTCGCCGTCAGCGACGTGGAGCACCCGCCCAACGCGGCAGCGATAACCCCGATCGCCGACCGGATGGCACTGCTCGGACTCAGACACGGCAGCTCGCGGGCAATGCTCCTCGCCGTGCGCAAAGCCGACCAGGCACGGGCCGGTGAGATGGCGCAGGCGCTGGCTGTGAGCAGGAAAGATGAGACGAGCCACCGCCTGCAGTGCGCGGCCCTGAACGGGCAATGGAGGGAACCGGGCGAGCACCCCGCGATCGTCATCTTCAGCCCGGCCAAGGTCCGCGCCCGTGAACTGCGGCCGGTTCACGAGCTGCTCGAGTCGGTCGACTGGCCTCTCCTGGGCGTAGTCACCTACGACCGCCCCTGCTGGCTCATCCGTCGCTGGCAGGCACATCGGTTCGCTCAGAGGGGGACCACGTGAGCGTGATCTGCCGAAGCGCGGGTATCACCCTGGCCGTCGACGCGCCCAAGGGACGGTGGCGGCAGCTCGTGGCCGAGGCATGCGCCGGACAGTTCACGCATGGCATGTCGCCGGACGTCCACGTCCGGATAGAGGTTGGCGCCGGTCCGTTCGGGTTGAAAGGTTTTGACCCCTTGACACGGGGTGCATGGGCGGGTCCGAAGTGTGTCGTGATGAAGGACGCCTGCGCCAGCGGCGTGGACCTGCGCCTGACCGTCCGCGACGAGTGTCTGCAGGTCGAGGCCCGCCCGCGACCCAGACCCAGCCAACATGGACTCGCGCTGCTCGCGCCGGCACGGACCTTGCTGCTCTGGCGTGAAGCCATGTTGCAGTACCCGGTCCTGTGGTGGGCCGGCCTCAAGGGCGGGGTGCCGATGCACGTGTCGGCCATGGTCGTGGACGGTGAGGGAGTAGTGCTTGCCGGTCCTGGCGGCGTGGGTAAGTCCACCCTTCTGGCTGATGCGATGAGCGCTGGCGCGCAGGCCGTCAGCGACAACCTATGCGTCTGCATCGGATCGACGTTGTACGGGGTTCTCGAGCCTTTGCGTACCGCCTCCGGGAAGGGCCGTCGAATGCCTCATGGGCGTCGGGAGAGCGGCTGGACGACCAGACGCGAGCACATGGTGGCGGAGCGGATCCTGGTGCTGCGGCGCGGGTCGGACAGCGATGTCGAGATGGTGCCGATACGCGATGACGAGGCCGCCCGGGTCATCGCCGCGGGGACCTATGCCGCGGGTGAGCTGCGTCGCTACTGGGCTTTCGCCTCGACCCTGGCGCTCGGAACGGGCCTTGGCCCGGCCCATCCTCCGGTGGTGGGCAGTGCCGGCGACCTGGCGTCCGGCATACCGTGCTCCGAGGTGTTGCTGCCTTCGACCCCAGGGGTTCACCTGTTGGATCTGATCGCCGGCCCACACGCTGGCACCCCGGCCAAGCAGCTCCCCGAGGGGGCATGAGCGACATGCCCGTGAACGTTGCCCACATTGTCACCCGGTGCATAGCTGGCGCGGGCGGGGTTGCCGTTCGAGGCGCAGTCAGCATCGATCCTGCGCGGTACCGAGGCACGCTGGTCACCGGCAGTGGTGGGCCGCTGCTGGACGAGGCGCGGGCCCACGGCGTTGACGTCGTGGTCATCCCCGAGTTGGTCTCCCCGATCAGCCCGCGCCAGGACGTCGTCGCGCTGGCTCGGATCATCGCCGTGCTTCGGGAACGGCACGTGGACGTCGTGCACACCCACAGCGCCAAGGCGGGAGCTCTGGGCCGCGTGGCTGCTCGCCGGGTTGGGGCGAGGCGGGTAGTTCACACGATGCATGGGTTCCCGTTTCACGCGTTTCAGTCTCCGCTGACCCGGGCGACGTACGTCCAGATCGAGCGGAGCCTGTCGCGGCTGACCGACGTCTACCTGGCGATCGGCACCGGAGTGGCAGTCGAGATGATCCGGCGGGGGCTGGCCAGGCCGGAGCAGATTCGGACCATCGGTCCAGCCGTCGACCCACCCACCGTGGTCACGAGCGCTGCGACCCGCGCACGAGCGAGATTACTGCTCGGGATCCGGGACGACGCGCTGGTGGTCGGGACGGTCGGCAGGATGGACTACCAGAAGGCACCCGAGATCCTGATCGAGGCGGTCTCCCGGCTCACCCCCCAGGCCATGCTGGTGTGGGCCGGAGATGGTCCCCTGCTCGACGCCGCGCGCCAACAAGTCGCTGCACTGGGGCTGCAGGATCGAATCCTGTTGCTGGGCAACAGAGCCGACGTCCCGACGATCTTGCCCGCATTTGACGTGTTCGCGATGGCGAGTCGTTACGAAGGGCTGCCGTGCGTCATCGTCGAAGCTCAGCAGAGCGGCATCCCGGTGGTAGCCACGGCAGTCAACGCCGTCCCCGACGTCGTGATCCCGGGCGAATCGGGGCTGCTGGTCCCCCCCGGGCGGGCAGACCTCTTGGCGGGGGCACTGGACCATGCGCTGGCCAACCCGCGTATCGCCCATCAGTGGGTGCTCAACGCCCGTAGCCAGCTCGGTGCGCGGTACGCACCCGAGACGCTGGCAGCGGTGCTCGAGGAGGTCTACTCCCCGACGAGTGCCCCCACGCATTTGACGCGGATCTGGTCGGAGGCGTCGTGATGATCGGGGCACCCGAGGCGGTGCGTGCGATAACCGAGCCCGGCGACCTGGTCCTGCCGCCTCGATGGCGCGGCCAGCGAAGCTGCATCAATGCGCTTCCGACCGGTGCCAGGGTGGTCCTCAGCGATGACCGCCCAGGAAGCCGGATCCGGTTGCGCCGCACGGCAGCTCGGCTGGGGCTCCAGATCTCGCGGGAGTACGTTGTCCTACCTTCGTGGCATCGAGCGCTATTTGTGGTCGAGGACCACCCCAGCACGCTCGCCTGGGCGTGGGCGACCCTGGCGACTATCCCACCGGGCTTCAGTCGCGGGTCGTTGCTGGCAGAGGCCGCGGTCAGAGGCGGCCGCTACAGGCTGGTCCAGGCTCTGGCGGGCGTCGTCGCGCCCGGCCGTGTCGTGATTGCGAGCCGACCATGACCGTCGTGGCGATGGGGCCGGCGGTCGGGGCCCTGGTCCGGGACATCGTCCACGACCATCTGCCCGGACGTCAGACGCGCCTTGTGGTCATTGCCATGTCCAGGGACTTCAACCCCAAGACCACCGTCATGGTGTTCGTCGACGGATCGCCGTTGCCACTGCTGGCGTTGAAGGTCGGCGACACCATGGGTGCATGCCGTTCGGTTGATGCCGAAGCGGCGATTCTTCGGGCGCTGGCGGACGTCGATCCGACGATGCTTCATCACACAGCGCCACGGGTTCTGGAGCTGCGACACGCTCCCCTGGGCACGGCACTGGTGATGAGCGCCCGCCCTGGTGTGCCGATGCTTATCGACTACCACCGCTGGAGGCACAATAGTCGTCCTGATCGGGTGCGCCGTGACTTCGCCCAAGCCGACCGATGGCTGCGTCAACTGGTGCGCTGGAACGTACCGCCGGCCGCCCCGCTGCGGTGGGGTGATGGGATACGTGCGCGCTTCGGATCCGACGCGGTTGCCGGAGGTGCAGCAACGGCAACGCAGTCCATCGAGGCGGAACTTGAGGGTCCCGGTCTTGGCGCGCTCGTCCATGGCGACTTCTGGTGCGGCAACATCTTGCAGACCGCCGGAGTGGTCTCAGGGGTGGTGGACTGGGAGCATGCCATGGTTGGCGGGGACCCGGTCAGGGACCGCGTGCGGTTCGCCCTGAGCTACTCCTTGTCCCTGGATCGGCACACACACCCGGGTTCGCCCGTGCATGGGCACGCGGGGCTGCAGGCAGGCCGGTGGGGCGCAGGCATCGGGTATGTCATGCGGGGGCAGGGCTGGTACCCAGAGCTCGTCGCCGAGTTCGTGGGCGACGGGCTCGAGGCCACCGGTCGTGCTCCCGATCTGTGGCGCCTAGCCATGCTCAGCGGGCTGGCCGAGATTGCCGTGCGTAGCGACCATGACGGCTTCGCCAGGCAACACCTCGAGCTGTTGGGGGAGTTGGTCGCATGATTCAGGTGACCATTGCGCGTGACCGTCGCTACCCCACCGGTCCGGGCCCCGAGCCCACGTCCGGCCATCGGGCTCCTCCCCAGGGGGCATCGGGACGTCGTACGCGCTCCACCGAGCGGGGCCGACCCAAGAGCTGGGCATCGGTTCGCGCCCCCCTGGTCACCGAAGTCCCGTTGCCCCGCGCTCTGCGAACCGTGGGGTACCTCACCGCCCTTGCGCTCTGGAGCGTTCCGATCCTGACCCCAGCCGGCCCCGGGAACACCGCGCTGCCCGACGTGTTCATGAGTGCGGCCTTGGTCATGACCATCTTGTGGCTGTACCGCTACGGCGGCAAGGTGGCCCTTCCGTACTCCCTGGGCATCGGCATCCTCATGATCGCGGGGTTGATCGCCGCAGTCAACCAGCGTGCACCTCTCGCCGGCCTGCCAGTCCTGCAGGACCTGTTCCTGTTGCTGTGGGCGGCTGGTGTCGCGAACGTGGTGCAACGGCGATGGGTGCTGCGGGTCTTCCTCCAGGCTTGGTGCTGGAGCGGGATCACGGCAGCGGCCGTCCTGGTTTTCGCCCGGCTTGCCGGGCTCAGTGCGGTGGCTGGCATCAACCCCAAGAACGGGGGTCGCGCCGCGCTGACCATGATCGACCCCAATATGGCAGGCAACTACTTCCTGTGCGCGCTGCTGGTGCTGTTGGCGACCCGGGTGATCCGCCGGCGTTGGATCCGTGTGCTGGGGGTAATCCTCATGTTCACCGCGATCGTATTCACCGGTTCCAACGGAGCCGGTGTCTCGCTGGTCCTGGCCCTGGTTGTGGCCGGCGCCGTTCGGGTCCGCAAGACCCGCGGCACGCTCTTCGCGATTGCTGTCGTGGCCCTGCTGCTAGTGCCGGCAGGGGTCGTCGCACCCCATGTCAGCGTGAACGCGATCCGGGCGAAGGCAGCGGACAGCGTGCAACTGCTGCAGGACTCAGTTGGTCGCAGTGCCGCGTCGAGCAGCCAGCGCGCGCTCTTGTTCACCGAGGGTGTGCATCTCTTCCGCACCGGAGACCTCATCGGTCTCGGGCCCGGGCAGACCAAAGCGACCCTGATCAGCCAGGGGGCCCCGTATGTGAAGGAAGCCCACGATGACTTTGTCGCAACCCTGGCCGAACGCGGGGTCCTGGGGGGGGTGGGGCTCATTCTCTTGATCTTCGCCATCGGCGTGAGGCTGACGCGAGTGGCCGTGCGCCCTCTTCCGCCCGACGTGGCAGCCATGATCCCCAGACCGGAGTACCTGCTCGGGCTGGGGTGCGCGTTCCTGGCGTCGGCGTTCTTCTACGAAGTGCTTCACTTCCGGCAGCTGTGGGTGTTCCTGGGCCTCGTCGCCGGACTCGACCTGATGGTGCGTGACCGATGGCATCGCTGACGCAGATCACAAGGTCGGGGACCCTGGGTCCAAGGCTTCGCCGCCTGCCAGGGTTCGCGGTCGTGGGCAACCTGGGAAGCCGCATCGTCGCGATGGGGGCGCTGGGCGTGGTCACGGTCGTGGTGGCGCGTGCCGGCGGACCCACTGATGTGGGCGTTCTGGCGCTGCTGAGGGTTCTGCCAGGCCTTGCCGGAGTCCTTGCTGCCTGTGGGCTGCCCGGTGCCATGGGGTACTTCATCGCGGGTCCGGAGCGCGACCATCCGCAGCTGTGGCCGACGGTTATCTCGGTCATGGTCGCCGGTGGCCTGGTCGGGATGCTTGGGTGGTTCGCCTTGACGCCGTTGATCCACCGGTACTTCATGCCGTCCGCCTCGCTGGCCGTGGTGGCCGTGGCCGGGATCACCGTAGCCACCCAGCTCCCGGTGGCGGTGGCCAAGGGATGCCTGCAGGCGCTAGAGGACCTTCGCGGGTGCAACGTGGTCATCGCCGCCGAAGAGGTCGTCTTCCTGCCGGCATACCTCGTCGGACGCCTGTTCGGGTTGCGCGGACCCTGGCTGATCGTCGTCGCGCTGATCTCGGCTGATGTCGTCGTGGCGGCCGGTGCGTGGGTGCGCATCTCACGAAGGGTGCACCAGAGCGGGGTGCGCCTGGGCGGGCGCGCTGAGCGGGGGCTCGCTGGACGCGTCCTACGTTTCGGCCTGCGCAGCCAGGTCGGCGGCACGGTCGGGCTGCTGAACCTGCGCTTCGACTTCCTGGTCCTGGGGGCCATGGCCGGGCCGGCTGCCGTCGGCATCTACGCTGTGGCGTCCAAGTACGCCGAGCTGTTGCGCCTCCCGGCGCTCGCCCTCACCTGGGTGACCTATCCGCGGGTAGCCCGGATGGGCGCCTCGACCTTTGGTCCGCGGGCCCGGCGGCTGATGGCGCCATTGCTGGCCGGCGGGTTGCTCCTGGCCACAGTTCTCGCACTGCTGACGTTTCCGCTCTTCCCGTGGTTGTACGGAGCGCAGTTCCGCGCCGCCATCTGGCCTGCGGTCATCATCCTGGTCGGGCTGGTCGCTGAGCCTGCAGCCGGTGTCGGCAGCGCCTTCCTGCTGGGAGCAGGGCGCCCCGGGCTCAACTCGGTACTGCTGGGAGCGGGGCTGATCGTCACCCTCGTGCTCGACGTGGTGTTGATCCCCTCCCACGGGGCCGTCGGGGCCGCCTGGGCCTCGGCCGTGGCCTACCTGTTGACCGATGTTCTGCTCGTCCTGGTCATGTGGCACCTGAGCAGGGCCCGGCCATGACCCACCCGGCCACGGCCCTACCCACCTTCAGCGCCCGTGTCGCCACCGCCCTGCTGTGCACCCTGCTGTGCACCCTGCTCGCGTTGTCCGGCTGCCAGTCGGCGACGCCGGCGCGCGCCGGGTCGACGGCGGCGGCCACCAGGTCGACGGTGCGTCAAAGCGTGGTGTCCACGGCCATGCCCCGTGCTCCCTACATGGACATGGTCGACGCGGTCGCGGCACAACGGGCTGAGGTCTGGGTAGAGGTGGACCTGGTCAAGGCCTGGGAGACGGGTCCGCAGCGCTATGCCGACGTGCTCAACATCGCCGTAAAGCTGGCCGGCCGCCCGGGGGTGGTCGGCATCAAGATCGCCGACGAGCTGGGCTACCACGACGGCCTGGATACCCCTGAACGTACGCGAGCATTCTTGGCACAGGCCTCGCACGACATCCGGTCCAGGCTGCCCGGCACCAAGATCCTGGTCGACATGGTCGTCCCCCAGCTCGGGTGTCTGGCCTGGGCAGGTGAACAGAGCGCGCGGCTTAACTGTGCGGACACTGCCGCCCTCACCAGTCCCGCCGCCACGATCGACGCCGTCGACACATACCTCGCGGCCAAGACGATCGACGTGCTCGACCTCAGCGCGGGTCTGCTCGACCAGGCGACCTACCGGGCGTGGGGAACCACCCAGGACCAAGCCATGCTCGCAGTCTGGAAGGAGGCCATCCGGCGTCAGTGGGGCGCTCTGGTCACGCTCCAGGCGCGTAAGGCGATGGCGCACCCCGGGACGTACCAGGGCAGTACCGCGCAGGCCGAGGCAGACCTGCGCACCTACGTTGACATCCCGCTGGCAAACGGCGCCCATGCCGTTGACATCTGGGCGTGGCGCCAGCAGTACCAGGGGTCGATGTACCGGCTCTACGATCCCGGGTTGCACACGAACCCGCTCATCGCAGGCTTGGCCCAACGTCAGGCAGCCGGGGCCCACCTGTTCACCCACATGTCACCGTCGTCAGTGGAGGTCAACTTGAAGACTGACGTCTCGGCCGCCACCGCCATCTTCGGCAGCATCTTTGTCGCGGCTGGGGCGGGTTCGTGATGAGCGCGCCCAAGGACCCGCGACACAACGTCGGGCAAGCGGCGCCGACCACACGGCGTGCGGGCGTGGGCTCCTGGCGGCGGTCCCTGGACGTGGTGGGCGCGGGGACGGCGCTGGCACTGCTTGCGCCGCTGCTGGGCACCATCGCTTTGGTCATCATGGTGAGCAGTGCCGGGCCGGTCCTGTTCCGACAGACCCGTCTGACCGGTGGCAGGCGTGAGTTCACGATCCTGAAGTTCCGGACCATGAGCGTCAACCAGAGTGGACCGGAGATCACCGCATCCGAGGACGCCCGGATCACCAGGGTTGGAGACCTCCTGCGACGGACCCATCTGGACGAGCTGCCCCAGCTGGTCAACGTCCTTCGTGGTGACATGACCCTGGTTGGGCCCCGACCGGAGACCCCAGCACTGGCTGCACGATATCCGCGCGAGTGCCAGTGGGTGCTCGAACACCAGTCCGGGTTGACAGGGCCCACCCAGTTGCGACCGCAGGACTTCAACGACATTCCGTTCGGCGTGGCTGACCCCGAGCAGTGGTACCTCGAGCACCTGGTGCCGCAGCGGGTGGTCATGGACGCGACCTACCTGAATCTGCCCACCGTTGCGGCGACTATTCGTGTCCTTATCGACACGGCACGGCACCTGATCCGCTGACGGGTCGGGGGATCGCGTGCAGGCAGATGTCCGCGCACGCCACCGCTCACCAGGTGAAGCCCTGTCCATCAGGCCCCGCTCCTTGCGGCCTAGATGATCAATTCCAAGGGTTCAGTGGTCGTAGGCCAGCAGTGATCGTCTGACGGGTTGGCCTGTGTGGTCGTTGTGCCAGATGGCGGTGGTCATTGCGAGTAGGCGTTGAAGGACCCGGACGAGGACTCCCTGTGGGGTGTGCCCACCATGCTGTTCGAGGTCGAGCTGTCCTTTCAAGGTGTCGAAGATTGACTCAACGGTTTGGCGTAGCGGTTTGAAGAACCGGCCGCCGGGTCGTTCGGGTTCGCCCTTGCGGGCTCGGCGCAACAGCTGGATACCACGCTCGGCGATGCTGGCCTCGAAGTCGCGCCCGAAGTAGTTCTTGTCCGCCAGCAGGATCTGCCCGGGTCGGGAAGCGGCAAGGGTCGGGTCATCATGGAGCAGGCCGAGCAGGACCTGGCGTTCGTCGGCCTTGGCACCGGCCAGCGCGTACCCGATGGGCAACCCGTGCAGGGTCGCGACCAGGTGCAGCCGCAGCCCCCAGAAGAGGCGGGAATGGCTTGCGCAGTAACCGTATTCGGCCCAGCCTGCCAGGTCGGAGCGTTTGACTGTCTCACGAGAGCGGGCGCATTCGACCGGGGTGGAGTCGACTACCCAGACGTCGTCGGTCCAAACGCTGGTGTCGCGGGCCAGCGCCCCCAGAAGCCAGTTCATGGTGGCGGCGAGCCGGCGCAGCCGCTTGTTGTAACCCGGCTGCTGGGGCAGGTACGGGAACAGGTGGCGCAGGTGCTCGCCGGCGAACCGCAACCACCTGGCCTCGCTGGTGTATCCGAGTAGCGCCTGCATCACCGACAGCGTCACCATCTCTGCGTCGGAGATCACCGGGGTGATACCCACCTTGGGGCGCCACGGAATCCGATGCGGGTTGTCCTTGAGCAAGTCATCGGTACGGACATACAGTGCGGTTGCAAGGGTGTCCAGGTCGGCGTCCACGAGAACCTCCGGTTCGACGTTGGGTAGAGAACGCCGATTCTGGGCACCCTTCATGCATTGCGGAGCACGACACGCCAGCCGTACCCCTTGGAATTAGTCATCTAGTCCTTAATGCCCTTCCGGGCCGCCCGTTCCGGGCTGAAAATGGGGTCGTGGTTGCCCGCCGATGCCGTCGCTCCTTGGTTCCTTCAGGCCGTCATCTAGTCGGGCACCGGGAGCTGCGCTTTGGGCCCTTCAGTGTTGCCTTTGAGCACGCGAACTAGATTCGTTACTGTCCCAGCAGCTCCTGCGGGCAACCACTTTCGGTTACTGGTTATCACCGACAGGAGGAAGTCGTGTTAGAGCAGACGCAGGACGAACAGGAGATCATCGCCCGGGTCGCGGCCCTGGATATCGGCAAGGCCGAGCTGGTGTGCTGCGTGCGGGTCCCTGATCCCGGGGGCGGGTCTCGGCGGGTACAGGAGGTCAAGTCGTACTCCACGATGACCCGCTCGCTGCAGGTCATGGCCGACCGGTTGATGGATCTGGGGGTGACCCGGATCGTGATGGAAGCAACTTCTGATTACTGGAAACCACCGTTCTACCTGCTGGAGGCACACGGGTTTGACGTGTGGCTGGTCAACGCCAGGGACGTCAAGAACCTACCGGGGCGTCCCAAAACGGACCGGTTAGACGCTGTCTGGTTATGCAAGGTCGCCGAACGCCAGATGCTACGGCCAAGCTTCATCCCACCCGTCCCGATCCGCCGGCTTCGTGATCTGACCAGGTACCGGATCGGGTTGGTATCGGACCAGACCAGAGAGAAGAACCGCGTCGAAAAGCTGCTCGAGGACGCTCAGATCAAACTATCGGTCGTGGCCAGTGACATCTTCGGGGTCTCCGGCCGCCAGATGCTGGCCGCTCTGATCAGCGGGCAGCGTAACCCACAAGTTCTGGCTCAGATGGCACGGACCCGGATGCGCACCAAGATCCCCCAGCTGGAGGAGGCGTTCGTCGGACACTTCACCGACCACCACGCCTTCCTGCTGGCCAAGATGCTCGCCCGCATCGACGCCCTCGACAAGGACATCGCCGACCTGGACACCAAGATCGAGGCCCACCTTGCCCCATTCGCCGGCGCGGTGGCCCGCCTGGACCAGATCCCCGGTGTCGGTGCCACCGCCGCAGCGGTGATCATCGCCGAGGTCGGCCTGGACATGACCCGCTTCCCGACCCCGGCTCACCTTTCGTCCTGGGCCCGGTTCGCACCCGGCGTCAAGGAGTCCGCAGGACGTAAGAAGGGCACCGGCTCCACCGGTCACGGCGACCGCTACCTGGCCCGGGTCCTGGGCGAAGCAGCCGCCGGCGCGAGCAAGACCGACACGTTCCTCGGCGAGCGCTACCGGCGCATCGCCCGACGCCGAGGCAACAAGAAAGCCATCGTCGCGGTCGGCCGTTCCATTCTGGTCATCGTCTGGTACCTGTTGTCTGACCCCGAGGTGGGTTTCCACGACCTGGGCTCGGGCTACTACGACTCACGCATCAACCCCGAACGTAGGAAGCGCAACCACATCCGCCAACTCGAAGCCCTGGGCTACAAGGTCACCCTCGAACCCGCCGCCTGACAACAAGTACTCGACCTCACCACTACAACCCATCCCGGCTCCGCTGCGCTCCGCCGGGATGCTTCGCCTGCCCACTCACCACCCATTTTCGAACTAGTGGCAGGGTTCCGTCATGAGCGATATGAGCGAAACAGACAAGGTCATGGAGAACCGGCTACGACGAGCGGCCCAGCGAAAGAGCCTTCTGCTCGCGAAATCTCACA
>Ga0097691_1002415_pt1 | contig 12519 bp, 14 predicted proteins | sample NGESurdeep072012_8_FD_72858 | JGI IMG/M metagenome (GOLD analysis project Ga0097691, IMG submission 72858) | Arctic peat soil microbial communities from Barrow, Alaska - NGEE Surface sample 210-1 deep-072012 | ecosystem: Environmental > Terrestrial > Soil > Wetlands > Peat ...
CCGCCCGCGGCCGATGGGCTGAGCCGTGGCTGGGTTGGCGGCCCCGCCGTGGGTTCGGCCGCAGTCGACGGACGCAGATGTGGCTGGCGGCCCCCGACGAGAGGGTAGGCGCCTTGACATCCTCCCCGCCCTGAAAGGACTGGGATTCCAACTGCGCGACCCGGAGGGAAGCGTGCTGAGGTTCACGGTTCACCGGCCCGGCCAGCGCCGGGCCTCCCCGCGCAGTCCCGGCGTGTCCCGCCGCGATGTTGCGAGCCGCGTTCAGGTCGGCGTGCGCGGTTTGGCCGCAGGACCGGCAGCCGAAGCGCGCTTGGCTCTCGCGCGACTCCGCCGCGGTGTACCCGCAGGCGTGGCACCGCTGCGACGTGTACGCAGCGTTGACCTGCTCCGCCCGGCCGGGGGCCTTCTGCTCCAGCCGGGTCACCAGCACGCCCCAGCCCTTGTCCAGGATGGCGCGGTTCAGGCCGGCCTTCTTGTCAGGTGCGGATGGCAACGACGAAGCCGCCGGCGGACGGCCCAGCCTGAGCGCGTCCGTAGCCGGCGGCGACCGCAGCCCGGTCATGCACCTCCGGGCGCCAGCCATGCTCAGCCAGCCAGCCGGGCGCATCCGGCAGGCCGCCCTTCCACAGCTGGGCGTACGGCTGCATCGCCGGCGTCTGCCGGGCCTGCACGCGCATCGGGTCCGTCCCGAGGCTCTCGACCTCGAACCCCAACTGGCTGCCGCACGCGGACAGCGCACCCAGCTCAGTCAGCAGCGCCGCCGCCTCGACCACGCTGAGGTAGATGCGCAGCCCATCGGCCAGCCACGCGGCCGCCTCGGCGGTGGCCAGCCCGGCCTGGAGCAGCGGCGCGGGCCAGTCCTCGCGTAGGTCAACCGCGATCGCCCGACGCTCACAGCGCTCCACGGCCGAGCACTCGGTCAGGACGCGGTCCTTGAAGGCGAGCACTTCGGGCAGGTCCAGCTCGTACAGGCACACGCCGTCCGGCCATGGGCAAGCGTAAGGCGCGTGTGTCCAGCCCGGCGGCCAGCAGCACCACCTGGCGGATGCCGCCAGCGGTCGCGGCGAGCAGGTAGTCGTCGAAAACCGGGTTCGCGGGACTGCGTGGGACCAGAAGGCCGCACGCTAGGAGGCCATGTCACCGGTTCCTGCAGCAGCGGCGCACTGCTCGACCTCGAAGGCCTGGCGCCGTCGCCAGGAAGGCCTCGGCGTCTGGATCGTCGAACAATCGGTCGGTGCGGCGGCTCTCCTCCGCGCGCACCAGCGCCATACCGAGCGCGGTCTTGCCCACACCGGCCGGAACCCCACCATCGCTCACCCAGCCAACCTGTCACGCGTAGCGCCCGGCGGCTAATAGTTTGGCCGCCAGCGGTCTCTCGCCAACGTTTCGCATGACGAACGGTCTGCGGGAGCGCCTGCCTCCCCGGCCGACGAGTCCGGTTGAGCGTGCCGGCGGTTACAGGGCGGCCGCCCGTGAAATTGCCCGGTGATGGGGAGCCGACCGGCGATACTTCGACGGGTGACCGGACTCAAGATCGGCCATGCCCGGTGCTCGACAAACTCGCAGGACCTGACTGTCCAGCACGAGGCCCTCATCGGCTTGGGCGTCCCGCCCGACCGGGTCTACGTCGACCACGGCCTGACCGGCACCAACCGCTCGGTCCCGGGCGGAGCAGGGCACGGAGAAGAAGGATCTGGTCGCCGACCTGCACCGGGTCCCCGGCAAGGACATTCTGTTCCACCGGATGGCCGAGGCGGCGCTGGTCCACCCGGACGACACGGTGCGCGCCGCGCTGTTCCCGATGGTCAACATTTCCGTTCGGACCTGATCATCCGTACGGAGAGGCGATCGTGCTCCGCTCCTGACTACATTCCTGGTGCAGCGGTGAGGCGCTCCAGCCCCGGAGCCCGGTCGAACACGCCGTCGTGGGACACCAGCGGCAGCCCGAGCCGGATCGCGGCGGCGGCGATCCACCGGTCCCCGTCGTGGACCTTGTCACCCAACGGGTGCCCGATCTGCCGGCACCTCTGGCGTAGCTCAGCACAGTCGCTGATCATCTGGTCGTCGGGCTGCACGACGGTCAGCTCGGCAATACGCCGTTCCAGCTGGCGACGGCGCAGTTCACCCCACCCAGCGCGCAGCGCCCCGTAACGCAGCTCCATGACGGTCTGGAACGCGAGCAGGACCGTCTTCGTCTCGATCAGCGCTCGGTACCGGTCAGCGACTGGGCCGGGGCGTTCGTAAAGGAGCCAGCTGATCACCATCGTGTCCACGACCACGCCCACCGGCCGAGCGCTGGTCATGCCTCAGCCAACGCCTCCTGGAACGCTATCCAGTCCTCTTCTGGGACGTCATCGACGACGAGGCGCTCGCGAGGTGGCAGCGAATGAGCGCGGTGAAGAGCCTCGTCGGGGGGATAGACCCTCAGCGAGGGCTCATCTGGCTGCTCGACAACCGACACAGCCTGAGTGTAGAGCCGCCTCTCGACGTCCATCGCTGAATGCGGGCGGAGTGTTCATCCTCACGCGGGCTCGGCTTCCGCTGCCACCGGGTCCTGCTGCAGGGCGCGGTAGACGGTGGCCCGGGCCGAAGCTGTGCCCCAGCTCCCCGATCGACCCCCCGTCGGCGCGCAGCGCGCGGAGCTGGCGCACCTGCGCGGCAGTCAGCCGGGGCGGTCGGCCGGTGTGTCGGCCACGCGGCCGGGCGGCCTGGCGGGCCGCGGCCGCCCGCTCGTGCATCAGCTCCCGTTCGTAGCCGGCCAGCGCGGTGAAGATCCCGGCCAGCATCCGCCCGGTCGGGGTGGAGTAGTCGATCCCCTCCCGCAGCGACCGCAGCAGCACTCCCCGCTCGGTCAGCGTCTCTACGGTGCCGGATCACTCCGGACAGCGACCGGCCCAGGCGGTCCAGGGCGACCACCACCACGGTGTCCCCGGGCCGGTCGTCGCGCACCCCGGACAGCTGATCGGTGCTGACTCGGGCGTACCCCACTACCGACACGGCGGGCAGCGTCGCACAAGTCGACGTAGTGACTGCGGCCGGCGCGCCGACTATTGGACCAACTTCTGAGACGGGGATCCCCGTGTCAGGTACTCCCGCGATCATGTTGTCGTTCTCAGAAGTCGACTGCACGGGATATCTGATCTGACCGGCTCCGCTCACCAGGTGAAGGGCCACGACAGGCGCGGCCCAAGACACAGGAGACCACCATGCCGAAGTACCTGCTCCTCAAGCACTACCGCGGCGGCCCGGCGCCGCAACGTCCCGTGCCCCCGATGGACCAGTGGGCCCCCGAGGACGTGGAGGCGCAGATGGCCTTCCTCAAGCATTCGCGAGCGGGGCTTTCCCGAGCGTCAACTACTCAGCGAGCTGCTCGAGGAGAACGGCGAGTACGTCGACGCACAGGCGCTCACGCCGGCGCGCACCTGGGTGCGCTACGGCGGCCCGGACGCCGCGCCCGTCACCACCGACGGCCCGCTGCCCGAGACCAGCGATCTCGTGGCGGGCTGGTACATGATCGACGTCGAGTCGCACGAGCGCGCGGTCGAGCTCGCGGCCTACGTCTCCTCCGAGCCCGGCCCGGGTGGGGAGCCGCTGTACGAGTGGATCGACGTCCGGGAGGTCATGTCCGAGGCGCCCTCGGACGACTGACCCGGCGTGATCGACGAGCCGACGCGACGGCTGGACGAGGGCGCGCTGCGCGCCCCCGTCCCGCGGGTGCTCGCGGGCCTGGTCCGGCGGGGCGAGGACTTCGATGCAGCCGAGGACGCGCTGCATGAGGCGCTGCTGAAGGCGCTGCGGGTGTGGCCCGAGCACCCGCCGCGCGACCCGCGCGCGTGGCTGGCGACGGTTGCGACGCGGCGGCTCGTCGACGCCCGCCGCAGCGAGGCCGCCCGTCACCGCCGCGAGGAGGCGACGTACGCCGAGCCGCGGCCCGCCGCCACCGAGGCGGGCGACGACACCCTCTTCCTGCTCTTCTGCTGCTGCCACCCCGACCTCGCGCCCGCCTCCCAGGTGGCGCTGACCCTGCGCGCCGTCGGCGGCCTCCCCACCCGGGAGATCGCCGACGCCTTCTACGTGCCGGAGGCGACGATGGCGCCGCGGATCAGCCGGGCCAAGCGCGCCCTGCAGGGGCGCGGCCTGGACCAGCCCGGCGACCTCGCCGTCGTGCTGCGCGTGCTCTACCTCGTCTACACGGCCGGCCACGCGGGCCGGGTGGACCTGGCCGGCGAGGCGATCCGGCTCGCCCGCCAACTCACCCTTGCCACCGAGGAGCCGGAGGCGCGCGGGTTGCTCGCGCTGATGCTCCTCAACCACGCCCGCCTCCCGGCGCGACTCGACTCAGAGGGTCGCATCGTCACGCTCGACCGGCAGGACCGCGGCCTGTGGGACACCCGTGAGATCGCCGAGGGCGTGCGCGTCATGCAGTCGGCGCTCGCCATGCAGACGGAGGGACGGCGCCCGGGCCGCTACCAGGTCGAGGCCGCCATCGCCGCCCTGCGCGACGACGGCGGCAAGCGCCGAGGAGACCGACTGGCCGCAGATCCTCGCCTGGTACGACGACCTGGTCGCCCTCACCAAGGACCCGGTGCACCAGGACCCCGCCGCCGTGCTCGGGCGCGCGGTCGCGGTCGGCCACGTGCTCGGTGCCGCCGCGGGGCTGCGCGAGACCGACCGGCTGCGCGAGGTGCTCGGCGACCGCCACCGGTGGCATGCGGTCCGCGGCCACCTGAACGAGCTGGGCGGCGACCTGCCGGCCGCCGCCACGGTCGGCCCAGCCCCCGAATCGCCGACTCGTTCATGCCGCCTGCTCCACGCTCATCTCGACGTGCAGGCCGGCGGCCGCCACCATGTTGACCAGCGAGTCCAAGCTGAACAGGTCGATTTTGCCGCGCACCAGATCGGAGATGCGGGGCTGGGTGACGCCGAGCCGGACGGCGGCTTGCTTCTGGGTCCAGGCCTCGGCCTTGATCCGCTCAGTGAGCGCCATCACGAGTCGAGAGCGCAGCCGCATGTTCTCCGACTCCTGCGGAGTGTCTTCGATCGCGTCCCACACGCTGTCGAACTGCTCGCTGCTCATGTCCGCTCACCTGCCCTGTCCTGAACCTCGGAGACGATCTGCTTGTACCGCCTGCCAGCGAGATCGAGGTCTGCCCTCGCCGTCTGCTGCGTTCGCTTCTGGAAGCAATGCAGCACGTAGACGCGATCGGCCAGCTTCGCCACGTAGATGACTCGGAAGGCGCCACCTTGTTCGCGTACCCGAATCTCCCGGACGCCGCTGCCCACCGTCGGCATCGGCTTCCAGTCGCTCGGGTCGAACCCGTGCTGTACCCGATCGAGGTGATAGCCGCACTCACGACGAGCACCGACGGGGAACTCGCGGAGGTCGTCGAGGGAGTTGCCAACGAACTCGATTGGCTTCACAGATAGTAGTATACAAGTTTCGATATGTCCACTGGGTGTCCACGGCTTCTCGGCTCGCATCAAGCGCGGCACGCCGAGGAACTGGGTCAGTTGGGTTCGGCTTACGGAGCGGCTAGTTCGTGAAGTAGACATTCAGGTCACCGGCGAGCGCTGACGGGCTGGCGTCTGCCCGTTGCAGGTGGTCCCACTCGGCGTGGCGTGTTGATCTCGGCTGAACTCTCCTGATCATTGTGGTTCGTGTCCGCGATGCAGCCCGCGCCGGGATGCGCTTCGTGCGCGTCCCGCGACGTGGTGATCGAAGAGCTGGCTTCGGCGAATGCCCGGCTGGCGGAGCGGGTGGCCGGGCTGGAACGGCTCGTCGGTCGTAACAGCGACAACTCCTCGATGCCCCCGTCGACAGACGACTTGCCCGGGCGCAAGGCGCCGTCGCGGAAGACCGGCAAGCGGTCGGAACGTCGCCGGGGTAAGCAGCCAGGGGCGGCCGGGGCGGGGTTGCCGCGGGTGGACAACCCAGATGAGACGGTGCAGGTGTTCCCAGAGACCTGCGCGGACTGCGGCGTTGGGCTGGCCGACGGTGCGGACGCTGGCGTGAGCTCACGCCAGGTGTTCGACGTGCCGCCGGTCACCGTCCGGGTGACCGAGTACATGCTGTACAAGAAGCAGTGCCGGTGCGGCTGCGTGACGGCGGCGACAGCGCCGGCGGGGGTGGCCGACGCGCCGGTCAGCTACGGCCCGAACCTGCCGGCTTTCGTCGCCTACCTGCTGGTCTTCCAGCATGTCCCGGTGCACCGCGCGGCGATGCTGATCGCGGACCTGACCGGGGCGCGGCCCTCGACCGGCTTCGTGCACGGCATCCTGCGCCGCTGCGCCCACGCGCTCGGCGAGGTCATGACCCTGGTCAAGACGCTGGTGACGCGGGCGACGGTGGCCGGGTTCGACGAGACCACGTTGCGGTGCGGCCCGGCCGGCCGGAAGAACTACGTGCTGTCGGCCTCGACCGAGCTGTGCACACTGTTCTTCCTGGGTGGCCGGGACCTGGGCAGCTTCACCGAGTTCGGGGTGCTGCCCGGTTTCACCGGGGTGGCGGTGCACGACCGCTACAGCGTCTACGACAACAGGGCCTTCGCCGGCGTCGGCGGTCACCAGATCTGCTGCGCGCATTATGCCGAGCCGCCGATTATGCCGATGTCTCGGCGGAAGCCGTTGTGGCCTGGGGGTTTGGTGAGCTCGAGTTCGGCATAATCGCGGGTCCTTGATCGACGCTTGCCTCTTCGGATCTGGAGAGGAGAGCGGTCATGGATGGTCTGTTCGGGGTGCGGATGACCGGCCCGCTGACGCCGCATGCGCCAGGGTTCGCAGTCGAGCTGGGACGGGTGGGCTACACGTCGTTGTCCACGCTTGATCAACTCCGGTTGGTGGCGCACCTCAGTCGCTGGCTGGACCGCGAGGGCCTGGACGTCGGCGATGTCGACGAGGCCGCGGTGGAAGCCTTCGTGATCGCCCGCCGCGGGGCGGGCTATCGCGCTCATCTGAAGCCGGCGTCGTTGCTGCCGTTGCTGACCTACCTGCGAGGGCTCGGGGTGAGCCCACCTGCACAGGTGGCGTCCGGGACGCCGGTGGAGCAAGAACTGGAACGCTTCCGGGGCTATCTGCTGGCCGAGCGTGGCCTGACGCCGGCGGCGGCGCGCGACTACGTGTCGCTCGTGCGGGCGTTCGTGGCTGACCGGGTCGATGCGCGAGGGGTGGATCCGCAACGGGTGACGGCTGGGGAGGTCACCTCGTTCATGGTCGCTGCGTCGGCGCGGTTGGGGCCCAAGACCGTGCAACGGTCGGCGTCCGCGCTGCGGTCGCTGCTGCGGTTCTGGCATCTGCAGGGCGTGGTGACGACCTCGCTGGTCGAGGCGGTTCCCAAGGTCGCCCACCGGGCGCCGCAGTTGCCTCGGGGGCTGGACCCGGACCAGGTGGCGGCGATGCTGGCCTCCTGCGACACCGACCGGATCGATGGCCTGCGCGACTACGCCATGTTGCTGCTGATGTCGCGCCTGGGGCTGCGCTGCGGTGAGGTCGCCGCCTTGGCGTTGGACGACGTGAACTGGCGGGCCGGGCAGCTGGTGGTCCGGGGCAAGGGCAACCGCCGAGACCTGCTCCCGTTGCCGGTCGAGGTCGGGCAGACGATGGCGGACTACCTACGCCTCGGTCGTCCGGCCACCGCGATCGGCCGGTCGGTGTTCGTCCGGTTCAAGGCCCCGCATCGTGCCCTGACCAGCTGCGGGGTCACCCAGGCCGTCGCGGCCGCCGGGCGGCGAGCAGGGGTGGGCACGATCTACGGGCACCGGCTGCGGCACAGCGCGGCCACCTCGATGCTGGCTGCCGGCGGGTCGATGACCGAGATCGGCCAGGTCCTGCGACACCGACGACCGCTCACCACCGCGATCTACGCCAGGGTCGACGTCGAGGCGCTGCGCACGTTGGCGCGCCCCTGGCCGCAGGCCCAGTCGTGAACGACGATCCGGTCCCAGACGGGACGGCGACCTCGTTGCGGACGGCGCTGGTGGACTACCTGGCGCTGCGGCGGGCGTTGGGCTTCGCGTTACGGCGCGACGAGAAGCTCCTGAACCAGTTCCTGACCTATCTGCAGGACCACGGCAAGGCCACCGTCACGGTGGCCGACGCGCTGGCCTGGGCGAGGCTGCCGACCAACCCCGGTCCGGGCTGGCTGGGGTTCCGGATGAGAGTGGTTCGTGGATTCGCCGGCTACCTGCACACCCTGGACTCGACCGTTCAGGTCCCACCGCGAGGGTTGCTGGCCGGCACGACCCGTCGGGCGGTGCCCTACCTGTACTCCGACGCCGACATCGCCGCGCTGATGGCCCAGACCCGGCGGTTGCGGACCCCGCTGCGGGCGGCCACCCTCGCGACCTTGATCGGGTTGCTGGCCGTGAGCGGGTTACGCATCGGTGAGGCGATCGGTCTGGACGACACCGACTTCGACGTCGAGGCTGGGCTGCTGCGGGTGTGTCATGCCAAGGGCGGTACCCAGCGGCTGGTTCCGCTGCATCCCTCCACGGTCACCGCGCTGGTCGCCTACCGCAGCCACCGTGACCAGGGGTTCCCGCAGCCGGTCAGCCCAGCACTGTTCGTTGCCACCAACGGGCAGCGGCTCCTCTACGTCAACGTCTGCCCGACCTTCAACACATTGGTCCGCCGAGCAGGACTGGCCCCGCGCCCAGCGCCCTGCCGACCCCGCATCCATGATCTGCGGCACTCATTCGCGGTCCACACCCTGCTGGACTGGTACCGCGACGGCGGCGACATCGCCTCCCGGCTGCCGCTGCTGTCGACCTACCTCGGACACGTCGACCCCAAGGCGACGTACTGGTACCTCGACGCCGCCCCGGAACTGATGGCCGAGGCCGCTCGTCGACTCGAACCCCACGCCACGCCCCCTGACGGGCAACGGCGATGACCGCCCTCGCAGCGAGTCTTCAGGCGTTCTTCACCCAGCGGCTGATCCAGCAGCGGCGGGCCAGCCCGCACACCATCGCCGCCTACCGCGACACCTTGCGGATGCTGCTCATCTTCACCAGCCCCGGGGCTGGAAAACGCGTCTCGAACCTGGACATCGCCGACCTGGACGCCTCGACGATCGCGGCGTTCCTGGACCACCTGCAACACGAACGAGGTAACAGCATCCGCACCCGTAACGCCCGCCTCGCCGCGATCCACTCCCTGTTCGGCTACCTCGCCCTGGCTCACCCCGAACACGCCGAGAGCATCGGACGCGTGCTGGCCATCCCCACAAAACGCGGCGACCACACCATCGTCACGTTCCTGAGCCACGACGAGGTCGACGCGCTGCTCGCCGCACCCGACACCGCCACCTGGACCGGCCGGCGTGACCACACCTGGATCCGGCTGGCCACCCAGACCGGCCTACGAGCCAGCGAACTGACCGGCCTGACCCGTGGTGACGTCCACCTCGGCACCGGCGCGCACGTGGCCTGCCACGGCAAAGGACGCAAGGACCGGATCACTCCGCTAACCACCGTCACCGTCACCGTCCTGCGGGACTGGATGGCCGAACACCCAGGCCCGGCCACCGGTCCGCTGTTCCCGACCTACCGCGGCACACCGATGAGCAGCGACGCCCTCCAACAACGCCTCACCCTGCACGCCAGCACCGCCGCGCACCAATGCGCCACGCTGCACGGCAAGACGATCACGCCACACGTTCTGAGGCATACCGCGGCCATGAACCTCCTGCACGCCGGAGTGGACATCACCGTGATCGCCCTCTGGCTCGGGCACGAATCGGTAGCAACAACGCAGATCTACCTGCAGGCCGACCTCGCCCTCAAGCAACAGGCACTGGACCGCACCACCCCGCCCACCACGCCACCCGGTCGCTACCGACCACCCGACGGACTGCTCGCCTTCCTCGAAGGCCTCTGATTATGCCGAACCCACGCGCACGGCCACCCCCTGCGACCAGCGCAGATGACCTCGCCATCGGCATAATCGGAGGCTCGGCATAATGCGCGTTATGCCGATATCGGCATAACGCGCACCTGCTCCGCGAGCTGCCCGCGGTCGCCGAGGTCGACGGCCAGGCCGGCTGGGCCGACGGGATGGACCGGCTGCTCTGCGAGATCAACCGCACCGTGAGCGCCGCTCGCCACGACGGCGCGGACCGGCTGGCCCCGTACCTGCTGGCCGCCTACCGGCGCCGCTACCAGACGATCCTCGACGGCGGCTGGGCGGCCAACCCCGACCACCACGCCGGGCAGCGCGGCCGGCGGCGCCGGCCCAAGCACGTCAACCTGCTCGACCGGCTCGACACCCACCGCGACGAGGTGCTGCGGTTCGCGACCGACCTGCGGGTGCCGTTCACCAACAACGGGCTCGGAGCGCGACATCCGGCCCACGAAGATCCGGTTGAAGGTGGCCGGATGCCTGCGCACCATGGCCGGCGCGAAGGCGTTCTGCCGCATGCGCTCCTATCTGTCCACCGCCGCCAAGCAGGGCCAATCCAGGTTCGAAGCCCTAACCATGCTCCACGACGGCAACCCCTGGCTGCCAGCGACCGTCGATCCATGATCGCGGCGCAGAGCCCGTCAAACCAGGTGAGCAGTTACTAGATCGTCTAGGGGAGACTTTACGCGAAGCGAACCGGGGCCTTTACGCGATGCAGACCACGTCCGCTGGGTAGGCCCTATATTACCGGTTAGCACAACGGCGCGGCGATCAAGGACTGCGTCGACGAGAGCACCTGACACCCCGTCCAGCCGGCATCTGCGGCATTCCGCGTGCGCTCAAAGTCAGGGGGTCATCTGCTAAGTGAATACTCGCATTGGTTCTCGTGGGCAAAACAAGAGGTCACGGCCCGAGCCGGGTGGCGGGCAACCCGGACAGGAACCGCTCGGGGACTCACGAGGTGGCGGGGGGCTCATCATGCCTGATACCCAGGTCGTTGCTCTCGCAACCGGAACGCCCGCGGTCGGCCGCCGCCCGCCGATGGGTGGCCGCGGGGGCGGGCGCGTAGTGGGCATCGACCTCGCCCGCGGCCTTGCAGTCCTCGGCATGATGGCCGCGCATGTGTTCGGCGAGTTCCGTTCGGACGGCAGTCCGACGTTCGTCTATCAGTTCTCCTCGGGCCGTTCGACCGCCACCTTTGCCCTCGTTGCGGGGATCAGCCTCACGTTCATCGCCGGGCAGCGGCCGCCGCGCTGGCGGGAGCGGGCCCGCGCGGCCACCTCTGTGGGTATCGCGATGCGCGCGGCGCTCATCGGCTTGATTGGACTCACTCTGGGCGTCGTCTCCCCAGAGCCGGTGATTTTGCCTGCCTATGCCCTGCTCTTCCTGCTCGCGATTCCGCTGCTCGGGCTTCACCGACGAGCCCTCCTGGCGATCGTCGGCGGGCTCGTCGTCGTCGCTCCCGTGCTCGTGGTCGGGTCCTACGCCACCGACCTGCCGGCAGTCAACTCCCCCGACCTGGGCCAGCTGGTCCACCCCGCCGGGCTCCTGATCACGCTGCTCGTCACTGGTTTCTATCCAGTAGCCATGTACCTGGCATTCCTCTGCGCTGGCCTCGCCATCGGCAAATGCGACCTGTCCTCGCCGCGGGTAGCCGGCTGGCTGCTCGGTGGCGGAGCCGCCGTCTGCTTGGGCGCCTGGTTGGCGTCCGGCATGCTCCTGTTCCACCTGGGCGGTCTGCAGCACCTACAGGACGCTGCACCCGCGGAGCTCGGCCCGAGCGCTGCACGTGACTACATCTTGTGGCAACCCGACAACGTCGCGACGCCCTGGTACCTAGTGGGCCGCTCGCCGTACTCGGCTACACCGTTGTTCATGCTGCACGCCCTGGGAGCCGCCACGGCCGTGGTAGGTGGCTCTCTGCTATTGGTCCGGATGCGTAGTCTCGCCCGGCTACTGACGCCGGTGGCCGCCGTCGGCAGCATGGTGCTGACGATCTACACTGCCCACCTTCTGATCCTGGCGTGGCCGCCGCTGAATGATCATGGGGACGAGCTAAACGGCGGCACCGGCGGCTTCCGCCATCCCGTTCCGCTATATCTGTGCATGGTTGCGGTTTCGCTGATCTTCGCCGTCACGTGGCGACGCTACCGCGGTCAAGGGCCGCTGGAAGCGGTCGTTGCAGCGGGGTCAAGACGTGCTCGTTCCGCTGCAATTCGTCACCTGAGCCCGGATCCACGTGCGTCCAGCAGCCCGGGCGTCATGACGAGTAGTAATCCTCCGTGACCGGTGCCGTCGCGTGTTCGCCCGGCCGGTGCGCAGACACGATAAGGGATTCACCGTCCACGCCCGCATGGGCGCCCTGATCGCGGTCCCGGGACTCCCGCTGACCGCAGAACGTCTGCTCGCGCATGCCGAGGCGGCTATGCACGCCGGTGAAGCAACGGTGTGGGCGCGCCCCGAATCCAGATAGAGCCGCACATGCTTATCCGGTCAGTCCGAGATCCGTCAGTAGCGCTGTACGCGACGGCGTGTTGAACGAGCAGATGCCCTGTCAATTAAGGAGAATCAGTGTTGCGACGCACGGATTCGGACCTTATTGAAGGGCACCTGTTCGGTGAAGAC
>Ga0097691_1002416_pt1 | contig 12516 bp, 11 predicted proteins | sample NGESurdeep072012_8_FD_72858 | JGI IMG/M metagenome (GOLD analysis project Ga0097691, IMG submission 72858) | Arctic peat soil microbial communities from Barrow, Alaska - NGEE Surface sample 210-1 deep-072012 | ecosystem: Environmental > Terrestrial > Soil > Wetlands > Peat ...
CTGCACGAGGAGAGGTTTCCCGGGAGCGTCGACCTCTCGATCGAGGGAGCCGGGCCGATTGCCGAGCGCGGGAAGGCGGGCAAGGGGACCCTCGTCTTCGCCGGCCACCTCGGCTCGTGGGACCTCGTCGGGCCGCTCCTGGCGCGCCGGACGGGGATCAAGGCGACGGTCGTCGTGAAGGTCCCGCGGTCGAAGGGAGTCGCCGCGCTGATAGAGCGCGTCCGGGCCTCGTACGGGCTCGGCCTCCTGCCGAACAAGGCCGGGTCGATGCCGCGCGTCTATGAGCTCCTCGAGGAGGGGCACACCGTCGTCTTCGTCATCGACCAGAGGCTCACGCGCGGCGTCGCCGTCCCCTTCTTCGGCCGCCTCGCCCTGACGGCTCCGGCGGTCGCAGTGGCAGCGGCGAAGACCTCCGTCCCGGTCCATTTCCTCGAGTACTGGCGGGAGGGGACCGGGAGGCACCATGCGGCCTTCTCCGCGCTTCTCCCGGTGACGGGGAGAGCAGAGGACGACGTCGCCGCCTTCACCGCGAGGATCGAGGAGGCCGTGAGGCGGCGGCCGCACAACTGGCTTTGGCTCCACGACCGTTGGAAGGGAGCGCCCGCCGCCGCACCGTGAAGCGCCGCTGGGACGGCGGCGTTCTCGTCGTGCCCCGGTCCGCAGCGCGGTTCGAGTGCCGGCGAGGGGACCTCGCCGACGCAGTCATCGACGTCTTCGACAGGGGCTTCGCACGCATCCGCTCCCGCGGGGGCGTTCAACGGGCTGACTTGTTTTCTTTGAGGTCCGGCCGTTTCCTCTCATAATTCCGCCATGGCCGTTATCGAATTCACGGGAAACTACCAGGACCTCTCCACCGACAAGGGCTACCAATTCAAGTTTTTCTGCGAGAAATGCGGGGACGGGTACATGTCCTCGTTCAAGATCAACAAGCTGGGCGTGGCCGAGTCGGCCCTCGAGGCCGCGGGGTCGCTCCTCGGGGGGATCTTCGGCCGCGCCGCATCGGGCGCCTACGACATCCAGCGCGCGATCGGCGGGCCCGCCCACGACGGTGCGCTCAAGGAGGCGGTGACCGAGATCCGGCCGCTCTTCAAGCAGTGCAAGAGATGCGGCAACTGGATCTGCGAGCCGATCTGCTTCAACAAGAAGGCGCAGCTCTGCGACGGCTGCGCACCCGACCTCGACAAGGAGATGGCCGCCGCCCAGGCCGAAGCCGCCCGGGATCAGGTTCACGAGAAGGCCCGATCGGTGGACTGGCTGAAGGACCGGGACGTCGCGACCATGAGCGGCGCGGCGTGCCCCCAGTGCGGCGCGGCAACGCAGGGCGGGAAGTTCTGCCCCGCGTGCGGCGCCACGCTGAGCTCCAAGAAGAAGTGCGGCACGTGCGGCGCGCTGGCTGAGGGAAATCCGAAGTTCTGCCCCGAATGCGGGCAGAAGTACACCTGACGGGCGGCCAGGCCATGGCCGAGGAGACCCGCCGCGCGACGGGACGATGGGAGCGGAGCGGCGCGGGAGCGCCCGCTTCGGGCGAAGGGCCTCTCGAGATCTCGGACGACGGGGTGACCGCGGGGCCCGTCGCCGTCGAGTTCCTCGACGTCGACACGCTGACGGACGCGGATCGCGTCCTGACCCTGGGCCTCTTCCCGGAGGGCTCGCTCCGGCTTTCGATGCTCGCGAGGCGGCACGAGACCTTCGCGGCGGCTCTCGGGGAAGCGCGGGATCGCGCACGCCTCACGGGCCTGCTCGCTCATGGTGTCATCGTGCCCGAGACGTTCGCAGGAGCCCTCCGGGCGGACGGACGCGAGGCGCGCTTTCTGATCTATGCCACCCACATGGCCGTCGTGCCGAAGACCGGTGACCCGTTCCAGATCCCTTACGGAGACGTGACGGCGGTGAGCTTCGAGGCGGCGGATTGGACCGTTGTCCTGGAGACCTCCGCGGGGCCCATCGCGTTCGGAAGGCTCGCACGTCAGACCGACGCCTTCCACCGGGCCGTGGCCGGCGCCCGCGATGCCCAGGCCCGGCGACTCGAAGCGATCGCGGGGAGCTCCGCATACGCGGACGGACGCGGCGTCGCCGCGGAGGCGCTCCCCGAGCTCGACCGCCTGCTGGAAGCGTGGATGGCACCCGAACGGGCAGCGTGCGCGGCGGCGATCCTGGCGGCCGCGGACCGCAAGGCGACGCGCATCGGGCTCGTGGAGCTCCTGGACCCCGACGGGGAGTCGCTCGCCGCCAAGGCGCCGCTACCGGAGAACGTCGCGGCTTTCCTCTTCGCGGAGGTCGCGGGGAAGGTCGTCCTGGAAATCCTCTCGGGGCCGAGCGCGGCGACGTACGTCTTCAAGGGGGATGTCGAGGCCGTCAACCGGGATCTCCAGCAGCTTCATTTCCGCCGCCGGCCGCTCGCGCTGTCGGAAAAGGAAGCGGCTGGCGAGGCAGGACGTCCTTATCGTCTCGCGCTCCGGAAGCTCGAGCCGCTGAAGCGGCTGCGCGCCGCGATCACCGCCCGCGATTCGACGCCGCTCCTGGTGGACGGGCCGACGGGCTCGGGGAGGACCGCCGTCTACGCCGAGGCGATCGCGTCGACGCTCGAGGCGGGCCGCCCGGCGCTGGTCCTCGTGCCCGAGATCGCGCTCGCGCTCCCGCTGGTGGACCGGCTGCGCGCCGAGCTTGGGGCGGAGGTGGTGCTGCTCCATTCGGGGCTCGGCGAGGGTGAGCGCGCCGACGCGTGGCGGCGCATCCGGGCCGGCGCGGCCGAGGTGGTGGTCGGAACCCGCCTCGCGGTCCTCGCACCCCTGCCCGACGTGGGCCTCGTGATCGTCGACGAGGAGCACGACGCCGCCTTCAAGAGCGACCGGACGCCGCGGATCCAGGCCCGCGACCTGGCCGTGACGCTCGGCCGGCTGGCCGGGGCGGCCGTGATCCTGGGAAGCGCCACGCCGTCCGTCGAGACGTACGGGCTGGCACGCGCCGGCGCATATCGCCGGTGCACCCTGACGGACCGCGCGGCCGGCGCGGCGCCGGCCGTGGAGCTGGTGGACCTGCGGGCGGAGCTCGCCGCGGGCAATCGAGGCCTGCTTTCCGACCGGCTGGCGGCGTTGATCGCCGCCCTGGACCCCGCGGCGGGTGACCGGGCGATCCTCGTGATAAACCGGCGCGGTGCGGCGTCGGCGGTCCTCTGCCGTGACTGCGGGCACGTCCTGGCCTGCCCGGAGTGCACCCGCCCGCTCGTCTTCCACCAGGCCGGCATGACGCTTCGCTGTCACCACTGCGGGGCGGCGGCGCCGATGGTCGCTCGCTGCCCGGCATGCGGCTCGCCCCGCATCCGCTTTCTGGGTGGCGGGACGGAACGGCTCGAGAGCGAGGTGCGGGCGCGCTTCCCGGCCCTGCGGGTCGGCCGGCTGGATCGAGACGTGGTGGAACGCCGCGGAGCCGCCGAGCGCCTGATTGACGCGTTCACGGAGGGCCGGCTCGACATCCTGGTCGGGACCAGCCTCGTGACGAAGGGCCTGGACGTGCCCGAGGTGACGCTGGTCGGCGTCGTCTCCGCCGACATCGCGCTGACGCTGCCCGACGAGCGTGCCGCCGAGCGGACCTACCAGCTCCTTGTCCAGGCGATCGGGCGTGCGGGCCGGGGTGACCGGCGCGGCCGGGCCGTCATCCAGACGTACCAGCCGGACCACCCGGCGATCCAGGCGGTCGTGGCGGGCGACGCGGGTGCGTTCTACGCCGCCGAGCTGGCGCTTCGCGAGCGGTTCGGCGCACCTCCGTTCGGGCGCACCGTGAAGCTCACCGTCGGCGCCGAGGACCGCGAGGCTGCCCGGGCTGAGGCTGGTGCCATGGCGGAGCGGCTGCGGGCCCGCGCCGCCGCCATGCCCGGATCCGCCACCGTCGCGGGGCCGGCTCCCGCCTACGTTCCCCGACGGGGGGGCCGGTGGCGCTTCACGCTCGTGTTGCGCGGCGCCGATCCGATCGGCGTCCTGGGCGGCGATCCCGGCCCGCCGTGGTCCGTCGACGTCGACCCGGAGAGCCTGCTGTGACCCGCAGGCCAGGGCGCAGCCGGCACGAAAGTACCGACGGCACTTGGCCGGTGGGGCGGCCGGACGGAGAATGCGCACATCACCCGGAAGGAGACCCCAGATGACGACAGACGACGAGCAGCTTCCGCCCGCCGAGCCCGCACCCGACCAGCCGCCGGCAGGTCAGGCCGCAACCCCGGATGCGCCCCCCGCGTCGTCGCAGGCCCGCGAATGGCTTGTGCAGCTCCAGCAGATGATCGACCAGATCGCGGCGCACGCCGCGCCCGTGGCCCGGGATGTCGCAGCCAAGGCGGCCGAGCTTGCCGCCGTTGCGGGCGAGAAGGCCGGGCCGCTGGCCAAACGGGCCGCGGAGAGGACCGAGGCGGTCGGCGCCCGGGTGGCCGACCGGTCGCGCCGCTTCGCCGAGGAGATCCGGAACAGGGCGGAGGGCGCCGGGCCAGCGGAATCGGCCGGGGCCGCCGAGCCGCCCGCCGAGCCGGCAGGTCCGTCGGACGACGAGACCGCGGGCGCCTGACACGCCGCCGGACGGGGCGACCGGGGCGAAGGCGCCGGTCGCCCCGCGACCGATCAGGGACGCCGCGGCTGGGCCAGCCTGAACCTCTCGTATACTCGCGGTCATGAGCGTCCTTCCGATCCTCACTCTCGGCGATCCGCGGCTCCGCCTGCGGGGCCAGCCGGTCGAGAGCTTCAACAAGTTCCTGCACGGGTTGATCGACGACCTGACCGACACGATGCGCCACGCCCCTGGCGTCGGCCTTGCCGCGCCCCAGCTCGGCGAGGCGCTGAACGTGGCGGTCGTCGAGGTCGAGGATCGCCTGTTCGAGCTCGTGAACCCGCGGATCGTGCGCGCCGACGGGGAGGACCGCGATCTTGAGGGGTGCCTCTCGATCCCCGGGTACGTGGCCTACGTCACGCGGAGGGAGCGGGTCTGGGTGGTCGCCCAGAACCGCGTGGGCAAGAAGTTCAAGGTCGCCGGGTCCGGCTTCCTCGGTCGCGCCTTCCAGCACGAGCTTGATCACCTGCAGGGGAAGCTGTACGTGGATTACCTGTCGTCGCCGGACGAGCTGATCCCCGTGGGTCGAGCCGGCATGGACGACGAGGAGGACCAGGCCGCGGATGCGGCGCTGGAGCGCCGCGGGATCGACCCCGAGAAGGCCAAGGCGGCCTCCCGCGGCTGAGCCCGCGCGGGCCATCTTCTTCGGCTCCGGGGCGTTCGCGGTCCCGGTCCTCGTTTCGCTTGCCACCGCGCCGGACGTCGTGCTCATCGCGGTCGTGACCGCACCGCCGCGACCCGTCGGTCGAAGCGGCAGCCTCGGCCGCACGCCGGTGGGGGAGCGGGCCGCCGCGCTCGGCATCCCCGTCCTGGCCCCGGAACGGCTGCGGGACCCCACCGTCGTCGCGGGCATCGCGGCGCTCCGTCCGGAGATCGGCGTCCTCGCCGACTACGGCAAGCTGCTCCCGGACGCGATCCTGGACATCCCGCCGCACGGCATCCTCAACCTCCATCCATCCCTGCTGCCGCGCCATCGCGGAGCGACGCCGATCCCGGCAGCCATCTTCGAGGGGGACGCGGAGACCGGGGTGAGCCTGTTCCGGATGGACGCCGGGATGGATACGGGCCCCATCGTGGCAACCGAGTCCGTCGCGCTTGCCGGCGACGAGGACACGCCGGGGCTGGAGGGGCGCCTCGCGTCCGTCGCGGCGGCCCTGCTCGGGCGATCGCTGGGTCCGTGGCTCCGCGGCGACCTTCCCGCGATCGAGCAGTCCCGGGAACGGGTGAGCATCACGCGGCCGTTCCGCCGCGAGGACGGGCGCCTGGATCCGGCGCTGCCCGCGGCGATCCTCGAACGGCAGGTTCGGGCCTGCCGGCCGTGGCCCGGGACCTTCATCGAGACGCCGGCCGGTCGCGTCGCCGTGCTGCGGGCCGAGGTGGCTCGCGCACGGGCGGGCGACGTGCCGGGCGGTCTCGAGCGCGACGGCGATGCGGGCCTTGCCCTCGCGACGGCCGCCGGGCGCCTCCGGCTGCTGGAGGTCCAGCCGGCCGGCGGCCGGCGCATGGATTCGGCCGCGCTCGTGCGCGGGCGCCCGGGGCTCGTCGGCGCCCGGGTGGGATAATCCGGCCTCGATGATCGAGCCATCCAATCCATCCCCGGCGCGGCCCTTGCCCGCGGCCGCGCGCGACCCGCGACCCGGCGTAGCCGGCGTCGAGCTCGCGGAGCTCGCGATGCTTCTTGCCGACATGGGCGAACCGGCCTTTCGCGCGCGGCAGGTCGCGGATGCGGTCTGGCGCTCGGATGCCGCGTCGTGGGACGCGGTGACCACCCTCGGCATGCCACTCCGGGCGGGCCTCGCCGAGCGACTCCGCTTCGACACCGTGGGCGACACGGAGCTGCGGCTCGCGGATGACGACGCCACGGAGAAGGCGCTCCATCGGCTGTCCGACGGGCGCCTCGTGGAGAGCGTCCTCATGCACTACCCGGCGCGCGGCGAGCGACGCGAGCGGAACACGCTGTGCATCAGCAGCCAGGCCGGCTGCGCGGTCGGCTGTCCGTTCTGCGCCACCGGGGAACTGGGGTTCGAGCGCGACCTGGATGTGGCGGAGATCGTGGACCAGGTCCGCCATGCGCGACGCCGCCTCGCGTCGCGGGGTCGCCATCTCACCAACCTCGTCTTCATGGGCATGGGCGAGCCGCTGCTCAACCTCGACGCGGTGATCGGGGCGGCCCGCGTCCTGACCGATCCGGACCGCTTCGGGCTCGGCGCCCGCCACGTGACGATCTCCACGTCCGGGGTCGTGCCCGGCATCGAGCGGCTGGCCGCGCTCCGCCCGCAATGGACGCTCGCGGTGAGCCTCCACGCGGCGCGGGACGCGCTCCGGGACCTCCTGGTCCCGCTCAACCGACGCTGGCCCGTCCGCGCCGTGGTCGCGGCGGCAGCCGGCTACGCGGCGGCGACCGGGCGCCGGGTGAGCTACGAGTACGTGATGATCGACGGCCTCAACGACACACCCGCTGACGCCGAGGCGCTGGCCCGGCTCGTTGCCGGGACCGGGAGCCACGTCAACTGCATCCCCATGAACCCGGTCGCCCACACGCCATGGCAGGCAAGCTCGCCCGAGCGCATCGAGGCGTTCGCCGGCCGGCTGCGCGCCGCCGGGATCGGGGTGACGATCCGGCGCAACCGCGGCCAGGAAGTGGGAGCGGCCTGCGGACAGCTTGCCGCGGAGATGTCCGCGGGTCCCGCGCCCGCCGCCGTGGCGCGACGCCAGGAACGCCTCGTGGCGGCTTCCGCGGCCGCGCTGGCGGGCGAGCGGAGCGTCGACCTGGCCCCGTCCGGCCTTCCGGCAGGTTCCACGGTCCCGGCGTTCGCCCGGCCCGCCCCACGAGCCCGGGCCGTGATCTCGGGCCCGGACCGCCGGCCCGCCGCTGGTCGACGGCCGCCCGGAACGCCACGGCGGGGCAGCCGCTGATGGGCGAGGGCCGCGCGCGCATCGCCGCGAGCATCCTGAACGCGAATCTCGCGAACCTCGCCTACGAGGCACGACGCGCGATCCGGGCCGGCGCGGACCGGATCCATCTCGACGTGATGGACGCGCACTTCGTCCCGAACCTGACGTTCGGCGCGGGCACCATCCGGGCGCTCCGCCCGGCGACGAAGGCGCCGTTCGACGCCCACCTCATGATCGAGGAGCCGGGTCGCTGGCTCGACGACTTCCTGCAGGCGGGCTGCGACTCGATCACCATCCACGTCGAGATCACGGAGCCGATCGAGCCGGTCCTGCGCCGGATCCGGGCCGCCGGCCGGGCCGCCGGCCTGGCGCTGCGCCCGGGGACGCCGCTGGCCGCGCTGGAGCCGTACCGCGAGCTGCTGGATATCGTCATGGTGATGACGGTGGAGCCAGGCTTCGGTGGCCAGGCCTTCATGCGCGAGATCGCCGAGGCCAAGATCCTGCCGGCACGCGACCTCCTCTCCCACAAGCCGTGGGGCGGCGAGGTACACGTGGACGGCGGCGTGAACCGCGAGACGGCCGAGGTTGTCGGCGGCCTGGGAGCGGACGTGCTCGTCGTGGGGACCGCCCTCTTCACCAAGGGCCGCGACCAGGCCCGCGAGGTGCGCCTCGTGCGTGCGCTCGCCGATGAGGGGTTCGCCAACGAGCGCAACGGCGGCGTGCCGCCACATTCCCGCGACGAGATGGTCCGCTTCGCGCAGCTCCCGCGCCATCTCGCTGGCCCGCTCCGGGACGCGATCGAGCACGAGGGCGTGCCGGTGGTCATGCTCCGCTCGGACGGCCAGGTGAACCCGGACGGCGTGCGCGACTACGACCTGCTGATCCCCTGGAGCGCCGACGGCTGGGCGCGCGACCGTTTCTCCGCGGCTCGCGCCGCGGCCACGGCCGAGGCCGAGGCATGGCGCGCACGCCTCGTCGCCGCCGGCCGCACCCCGCCCGACCCGGCCACCTGAATCCGTGCGTGCGCTCCTCCAGCGCGTCAGCCGCGCCGAGGTCCGCGTCGGCGGCGAACGCGTCGGCTCGATCGGCCGCGGCCTCCTGGTCCTGCTGGGCGTGGGGCCGCAGGACGACGAGGCAACCGCGGACGCGCTCGCCCGGCGGATCGTTGAGCTCCGCATCCACGAGGATGCCCAGGGCCGGACGAACCTTGCCCTGGGTGACGTGGGCGGCGCCGTGCTCGCCGTCAGCCAGTTCACGCTCTATGCGGACACCAGGCGCGGGCGCCGGCCGGGTTTCACCGGGGCGGCTCCGCCGGCCCTCGCGGACGCTCTCTACCGGCGCTTCTGCGCGTCGCTCGAGGCGACCGGGACGCACGTAGAGCGCGGGCAGTTCGGGGCGCCGATGGCGGTGGAGCTCGTCAACGACGGGCCGTTCACGATCTGGCTCGACAGCGCGGACGGGTGAGCCCGCGGCCGGACATGCAGCGACCCGGCGCTGGGCCGGGTCGGGCGGGCGGCGGACCGGGGCGACGCAGCCCCGGGGCAGGGATCAGCGGCTCTTCTTGGTCTGCGTGCGCCGGCAGCGGGTGCAGGCGAGGGTGCGGGTCGCGGTTCCGCCCGTCACGACCACCATCGGCTGCAGGTTCGGCTGGTAGCGGCGGTGGGCTCGCACGCGGTTCATCCCGCTCGACTGCGGGTTGAAGCCGCCCATCGAGACCTTGCCGCAGATCGCGCAACTCCGGGCCATCGGGTTCCTCAGTGCGGTGCATCCTGTCGGCGGGGAACCCGCCTGTCCCGATCATCCTTCGCGGCACGCCGAAGCGCCACCGGGAAGGGGTCCGGGGAGGCTGTATGCTAGCACATCGTCCGCATCCAGCTGTCCAACCGCGAGGTTATCTCCCGATGCCCGAGCAGCCGACGGGTGCCGTGCCAGGCAGGGCCGTCGTGGCTCGCCGGGCGCTGGGCGAGATCGTCCGCGACGCCGCCCTGGGAAGCTACGGGGTCACCGGGCTCGCCGAGCCCACGCTGCTCGCGAAGGTCCGGGCCAGGCTGGGCCTTGGAAGCCGCGCGATCCGCGTGACCCTCCACCCGACCGTCACGGCGGAGGTCTGGCTGACGGTCGCGTACGGGGTCCCGGTCGCGGAGGTGGCGCGGCAGGTCGACTCCGCGGTGCGCTACGGCCTGCAGAGAGCGCTCGCGCGGGAGGTTGGACCGGTCACGGTCCACGTCCAGGGCCTGGGCGGCCGGCCGATCGCCTCCGGGACGCCCTCGACGGCGGCGCCATCGACACCCGGCGCGCTCCGGGTCGACCCACCCCCAGTTCCCTCGCCGTCGCCCGACGACGCGGCCGCGACTGCGGAGGGCGGCAGGACGAGCTCCGCAGTCGGGGCTGCCTAGCGTGGTCCGACTCGCCTGCAACGGCTCCGGGCTGCTGGATGCGGTCCGGGCCGCGGTCGCGAACCTCGAGCGCCACGTCGATGAGATCAACGCCCTCAACGTCTTCCCGGTCCCGGATGGCGACACCGGCTCGAACATGTTCGCCACCTGCACGGAGATGCTCCGCTACGTCCGCGACGAGTCCAGCGTGGCGGGTGTTGCAGACCGGCTCAGGGAAGGCGCGCTCTTCGGGGCCCGCGGCAACTCCGGGGTGATCCTGAGCCAGGTCGTGCGAGGGATGGCCGAGGCCTTCGCCGGCATGCGGCGTTTCAACGGCCTCGACCTCGCCCACGCGCTCGCGTCGGCCAGCACGGCGGCGTACGGCGCCGTGCCGCGCCCGGTCGAAGGGACGATGCTCACGGTGATCCGGGAGGCTGCCGCGGCGGCGGTGGCGACGGCCGAGCGCGAGAACGATATCGGCGCCGTCCTGGCAGCCGCGACGGACGGGGCCGAGAAGGCGCTCGCGAAGACGCCCAGCCTCCTGCCGGTGCTGCGGGACGCGGGCGTGGTGGATTCTGGCGGCGCGGGCCTGCTGCGGCTCTTCGAGGGAGCGCTGCGATTCCTGCGGGGCGATGCGCTCGCACCCGCCGCGCGCGCGCCGGCCATTCCCAGCCCGGTCCCGGCCGGCGTCGCGACCGTCGAGACCGGCCACGGGTACGAGACGGTCTACCTGATCCACCCGTTTCCCGGCCAGCTCCTGGACCTCGACCGGATCAGCGCCTATCTCGTGCGGACCGGCGAGTCCGTGAACGTGGCGGGCGACGCGAAGGTGGCCAAGATCCACGTCCACAACGGACGCCCTGACCTGGTCATGCGCCATGCGTTGCGGCTGGGCAGGATCGTCAACGCGACGGTCCTCGACCTCGACCACCAGGTTGAGGAGGCTCGGGACGGGCGGACCGCCACCGCCGGCGCGAGCACCGACGGTGGAGAGACGCCCGATCTCGCCGGCCCGGACGCCGGGGTCCTGCGCGTGCCGCTCGGGATCATCGCGGTGGTCCCCGGCGACGGGTTCACCCCCTACTTCGAGGAGGTCGCGCTGAGCGGCGAGGTCGCCGTGGCGATCGTGCACGGCGGGCAGGCGGAGAACCCGAGCGCCGGCGAGATCCTCGAGGCGATCAGCCGCTCGCCTGCCGAGGAGCTCCTGATCCTGCCCAACAACCCGAACGTGAAGCTGGCGGCCGGGCAGGCCGCGGAGATGTCCGACCGCCCGACCCGGGTCATCCCGACGCGGAACGCGGCCGAGGGGCTCGCGGCGCTGCTCGCGCTGCAGGTGGCCGACGGCGCCAGCGGCAACGCGGAGCGGATGCTGCGCGCAAGCCGCGAGGTCCAGACGATGCTCGTCACGGCGGCGGTCCGCGACGCCCGGGTGGGGGGCCGGCAGGTCCGCCAGGGGCAGACCATGGCGCTCGACCCGGACGACGGGTTGCTGGCAGCGGGCGACGATCGCGACGCGGTGATCCTCGAGGGGATGGGCTTCTTCGCGCCCGGGTTCGGCCTCGTGACCCTCTGGTACGGACACGACGCCAGCCTGGGCGAGGCGGAGGGACTCGCGCGACGGATCCACGCGCAGTGGCCCGCGCTCGACGACGTCGAGGTCCGGGCGGGCCTCCAGCCGCACTACCGCTACCTGATCAGCGCGGAGTAGGGAAGGCGTGGGGACCGCCAAGTCGCCACCCCTGCCGGAGGACCCGTTCGACCTGCCCCTGCCGGCAAGCGGGCTGCCCGGTGCCAGCGTCCTCAAGCGCGTCGGGCCCCGGGTCGGTCTCCGCACCGTCCGCGACCTTCTCCTGTGGCTGCCCCGGCGGTACGACGACCTGCGGGTCCTCCATGAGCTCCAGGCGCTGCACTTCGTGGCGCCCGAGACGTTGGTGAGCGCACGTGCCCGGGTCGGCAGGATCCGGGCCGGCCGCACCGCGCGGCGCGGAACCTGGGTCGTGACGGCCGAGCTCCTCGACGGGACCGGCACGGCGGAAGCCCAGTGGTACGGGAGGCAGTTCGTGGAGCGGCGTCTCCACGAGGGCGAGGAGCTGCTCTTCTCGGGCAAGCTCAAGAAGCGCGGCGCGACCGTGATCCTTGACAACCCCGCCTTCCAGCCGCCCGACGGCGACCTCCTCCACGTCGGCCGCATCGTGCCCGTCTACCGGCTGACGGCCGGGTTGCCGATCCGGACGCTGCGCGCCGCGATCCGCGCGGCCCTCGATCGTGGCCCCGCCTATCCCGAGTACCTGCCCGCCCCAATCCGGAGCGAGATGGGGCTGGTCGGGATCGCGGAAGCGCTCGACCAGGCCCACTTCCCGGGCGACTTCGATCGGCGCGACGCCGCGCTGCGACGGCTCGCCTTCGACGAGCTGCTGGCGCTACAGGTCGGGATGGTCGGGCGCCGCCGCGAACGAGCCGTCGCGGCTTCGGTGTCGATCGCCACCCCGGCGGAGCGCGACGCCGAGATCCGGGCCGTGCTGGCGGCGGCGCTCGAGCGCCGGCTCGGCCGCGACGTGGAGCTCACGGGCGACCAGGGCCGCGCGATGGACGCGGTCCGCGACGACGTCCAGGGTCCGCATCCCATGCTCCGCCTGCTCCAGGGCGACGTCGGATCGGG